>Ga0116222_1002126_pt1 | contig 10592 bp, 10 predicted proteins | sample Sb_taG_12_FD_88963 | JGI IMG/M metagenome (GOLD analysis project Ga0116222, IMG submission 88963) | Peat soil microbial communities from Weissenstadt, Germany - Sb_50d_9_AC metaG | ecosystem: Environmental > Terrestrial > Soil > Wetlands > Peat | place: Germany: Weissenstadt | collected 2010-09-21
CGGCGGCTGGCGCTGGGGGCGGGGGTGGAGTCGGTGGTGCTGTTCGCGCTGGATCAATTTTGTTTGGTGGGGATCGGGCTGCCTTTGGGGCTGGGCGGACGGCGGGGGCGGTTTATGGGGTGAGGGAGGCGCCATCTACTCAATTGCCCGCGACTGCAATCCAAACCGCCCCAGGTACCGTGCTGGCGTTGCCGACTTGCAAGATCACCGGTACATAACCTCCAGGCTGTATACCGCTCGGTAATTGCAAGTTGATCTGCATTAGACCCGCCACCTCACTGGGCGCCGCGCCGGCGTACTGGACCACCGCCGGTAGCCCGCCGACTGTGGCGCTGACCTGCAGACTGGGTTGGGGCAGGATGGGACCGGATGCGATTTTTCCGTCGATGCCAGCCGGAGTCGTCTGGCCCTCACCGGTGGCAAAGAGCGAAATATAGCCGCCGATCTTTACCGGATTCACCGCCGTATTGATCGATCCGTCGATCGCGTTTATCGCTGCGGCCTGCCCGGCGCCGGTCTGATTCAGCGTGAACAAGCTGGGTGCGGCCGCGGCCAGCGCAACCGTGATAGGCGGCGATGTCTCTCCCTGGTAGCTTACAGTGACCTGAGCTGCCGTACCCGTGACCCCATATGGCACGATGGCCGCTGCTTGAGCTGCGGAAGTATAGAGGATGGGCGCCGCGGTTCCGTTGAGGTATACGCTGGTCCCGGCAAGCTGACTGGTGTAAACGCCGTTCTCGGGCTGGTTCTGCGCGAGAAATGCGGGGCCGAGACCAGCGCCATAGAGGACAACGATCTTGCCCGGAGATATCGGCCCCGCCTTCTCGCTGGCAGCGTCTACAACCGCGGTAAGCAAGACGGATTGGCTTGTAGGCTGCAAGCGGCGGACGGCGTAGCCTAGATCGTCCGAGATGAAGAGGTTGCCCTGCCCATCCACCGATAGGCTGTACGGACTTGCGAGTTGCGCGTTGGTGGCAGGCCCACCGTCGCCGGAATAGCCCTGCTGGCCGCCACCTCCCCCAATGGTGGTGATGATCCCGCCCGGCGACACCTTCCGAATCCGCAGATTCGTCGTATCGGCAATGTAGAGGTTGCCCAGCGCGTCCACCGCGATTCCCTGTGGGCTGAACAGTTGCGCAGCCGTAGCTGGGCCGCCATCGCCCGAGTATCCGAATTGTCCGTTACCCGCCACCGTCGTGATGGTCCCAGTTGGCGACACTTTCCGGATACGGTCGTTGTTGAGGTCGGCGATGAAGATATTGCCCTGTTGATCAACGGCTACGGCCGAAGGGAAGTCGAGCTGGGCGCTAATAGCCGGCCCGCCGTCACCCGAATTACCAAATCCGCCGGCTCCCGCCACGGTCGTGATGATGCCGCCGGGAGAGACCTTACGAATGCGGCTGTTGGCGGTGTCGGCGATGAAGAGGTTGTTCTGCCCGTCCGTAGCAAGACCCTCCGGCGCCCAGAGTTGCGCGCTGGTAGCCGGCCCGCCGTCACCGGAATAACCTACTCCGCCGTTTCCCGCCACGGTGGTGATGATGCCGCCCGGCGACACCTTCCGTATGCGATCGTTGCCCGAGTCGGAGATGAAGAGGTTGCCTTGGCTATCGACAGCCACTCCGGTAGGTCCCCAGATTTGCGCGCTAGTTGCCGGGCCGCCGTCCCCGGAGTATCCTGCAGTGCCGCTGCCCGCCGCCGTGGCGATGCTCCCGGCTGGCGACACTTTCCAGACGCGGTTGTAGGTTTGGTCGGAGATGAAGAAGTTCCCCTGCGGGTCGATGGCTACCGCGGTTGGGACACCGATAGGGGCGCTGGTGGCCGGACTGCCGTCACGGATGTTAATCGATCCTCCGCCCGCCACAGTGTTAATGTTCCCATCCGTCGAGATTTCCCGAACGCGGCGATTACCCGCGTCGGCGACAAAAATGTTGCCCTGGCCGTCAACTGCAACAGCCCACGGTTCGAAGATCTGGGCGCTGGTGGCCGGGCCACTGTCGCCCGAGTAGCCTGCTCTGCCGTTACCCCCAACGGTGCTGATGATCCCGCTCGGCGAAACCTTCCGGATGCGGCTGGCTTCCTCCTCCACGATGAAGATGTTGCCCTGCGCATCGACCGCCGCGCCTTGCGGTTTAAAAAGCTCTGCGCTGGTGGCCGGGGCGCCGTCGCCGGTGGTGCTTGTGCCCCCGCCCGCTACCGTCGTGATGATCCCATCCGCCGAAACTTTTCTAATGCGGTAATTGAAAAGATCGGCGATGAAGAGGTTTCCGTGCCCGTCCAGCGCTATGCCGCTCGCGCCGTACAGTTGCGCGCTGGTGGCCGGTCCGCCGTCGCCCGAATATCCTGATGTTCCGGTCCCCGCCACTGTGGTGGCGATCCCGGCGGGCGAAACCTTGCGAATGCGGGTATCGTCCGCGATGAACAGGTTGCCCTGGGCGTCGACTGCGACGCCGGAGGATTGGACCAGTTGCGCGTTGGTGGCTGGACCGCCGTCCCCCGAAGCCCCTGGTATGCCGTTGCTTGCAACCGTGGTGATAGTCCCGGAGGGCGAGACTCTCCGAACGCGACTATTGTCGGCGATGAAGATATTCCCCTGGCCGTCGACGGCCAGGCCTGCCAAAAGAGAAAAAGAGAGTTGGGCGCTGGTAGCCGGGCCGCCGTCGCCGGAATATCCCGGCCTGCCGTTTCCCGCTACACGGGTCAAAACGCCGCTGGTATCCAATTTGAAGATGCAATAGGAGGCACCGAAGTACACGTTTCCCGTAGTGTCGGTTGCCACGCTAAAGGGTTGGTTGATTGCCGCCGTCGTAGCGGTGGCGGGCGTTGGCAGTGGCGCGCCACCTGCAACGGTCGAGATGATGTATTGCTGAGCGGCGGCAACACCACTCAGGAACAGAAAGCAGAGCGGGATGGAAGATCGCGACATGGTATCTCCAGTTCCTTTGAGGCATCGGGAACTGCTAGGTCCAGCATAAAAGACCATCATATCTTAAATCATCCTGGCCAAGGATGTGTCTTTCGTTTGGTTGAGCGCAATCACGCGCAGGTTTACCTGGACATGGCCAATGTGCTGGCCGCCGCCGGAGTGACTCCTTATCTGCAGTTCGGCGAAGCGCAGTGGTGGTATTTCGCCGACGCGGCGAGCATGCCATTTTACGACGCTTACACGCAGAGTGCGTTTCAGGCGGCCAACGGGCCGGCGATGGGCATGATCGCGAGCCAGAATGCGGACCCCACGGCGTATGCGCAAGAGTGCGCGTTTCTGCCGGGGCTGATCGGGGCGTTCACGCAGGCGATCGTGACGTTCGTGCGGCAGAGTCACTCGAACGCGCCATTCGAGGTGTTGTATCCGCCGGACGTGAACAATACGGCGCTGAATAAGCTGATCAACTTTCCGGCCGCGCAATGGACGCCGGCCAACCTGGCGTGTTTGAAGACGGAGAACTTCACGTATACGGGCGACCGGAACCTAAACCTGGCGCGTCAGTCGATCGGGCTGCCGATGGCGCTGGGGTTCCCGGCGTCGAAGAGCAGTCACCTGGTGGGAATCGGGGATTATACGACTCCGTGGGACAAAGAGCGGCGGCTGGCGTTGGGAGCAGGAGTGGAGTCAGTGGTGCTGTTCGCGCTGGATCAGTTTTGTTTGGTGGGGATCGGGCTGCCTTTGGGGCTGGGTGGGCGGCGAGGGCGGTTTATGGGGTAAGGCTACCCGGGGTAGAGCTACCCGGGGTAGAGCTACCCTTTAGCATCGTCCTTCTTGGAGCCTGACTGCTCTTGTGATGAAAGCCACTTCGTATTCTCTCCTGAAGTGATGGCGTCGACCCGCTGGAAGTACAAGGTATCCGGATCTGCGACGCCCGCGTACGGCCCTGCTTTTGCGGTGTGCAGAAGTTCCTCGCGCTTGAGCGCTTCCCGCGTCGCTCGGTACAACAGCCAGTTCTGCTGGTATCGGCGCAACTGGAGTATTCCCTCGATGATGCCGATCAAGGCGCCCAGAACCGCGTTGGTCCACTTTTGGGTTTCTCCGACGGCTGCCACGGAAACTACCGGGATCGCCGCGGCGATGACAATTTGGGAGGTCTTCAGTGCCATGAACCGCGATTGATTCGTGCGGGCACTGTCTCCGTACCAGGTACTCTGCTTGCTGACCATCTCGAAAGGTGTCGCGGGGCTCATGAGTCCTCCCTTAAGTGTCGGCTAATTGTCATGGCCTCTTGGATGGCGAGTTGGAGGCGGGCCTTTGCCTTCGCCATCCTTACGAGGTGCTCCAGAAGCTCGTAACGTTGCCAGTCTTGTTCCTCTTCAACGGTCAGTATGCCGGCGCGGCTCTTGGCAGGTAACTCGTGGACTCGGTGCTGGAGGCACTCGGGCGGCTTGAGACTTAAGATCTCCTGAGCTTCTTGGAGTGTGATCGCGGACATCAGGACGAAGTATAGCACTCAGAAATGCCGGCGCAGGTCCGTGAAGCGATCGAGCACCAGGAGGCGGCCGTTGCCCGGGCGGATGTCCTCTTTCTCCAGCACCCAGGTATTGGCGTGGGGCACGAAGACCGCGCTCAGGCCCGCCGCGAGCGCGGGATTGATGTCGGATTTCGGGCTGTTGCCGATCATCCACGTGCGCTCGGGATCCATGCCGCGGGCGCCCACCAGCTCGCGGTAGGCCCCCGCGTCCTTTTCCCTGACGATCGCGGTGTGGCCGAAAAATACGCCCAGGCCGGAGCGGTCGATTTTGAGCTTCTGCTCCTCGGGGTGGCCCTTCGTGAACAGTGTCAGGTCGTGGCGTTCGGCGAGATACTGCAAAGTCTCCGGAACGCCCTCGATCACTTCCATGGGACACTCCAGAATCCGCTCCGCGAATCCCATCACGATCTTGAGATCCTCTTCGCGCAGGTCGCGCTCCGCCAGGCGTTCGTAGGTCTGGCGCAGGTTGCGGCCGAACTTCAGCGAGCCGTAGCCGTGGATGCGCGCATTGGCCGTCTCGATCTCGTCGAGCACGTCGCGAACCTCGCGGGGGGTCAGCGAGGAATGATCCAGGAACGCGACGAACTCCTCGAAGGCGCGCTCGAAATAGATGTTGTTCTCCCAGAGCGTGTCGTCGGCATCGATGATCAGGAATTGGCGCACGGTTAGCTATGTTAGCGTGCAGGCTTGGGAGCCAGGTGGAAGGGGATCTCGAAGACGGCCTCCACGTCCATGGGAGTGCCGTTGCGCAGCGCGGGCTCGAAGACCCATTTGGCGAGTGCCTCTTCGGCGGTACGGTCGAGGCGCAGATCCAGGTGCTTCAGCAGGTGAACGGATTCTACGTGGCCGTCTTGCCGGATGACGGCGAACAGGCGGACGGAGCCCTCCACGCGCTCGCGGACGGCTTCCGCGACATACCTCGGGTCCACCTTGTGCAGCGGCACGGGCGCGCGCACTTCGGGGGGAGGGGCGCCGGGCACGGGCGTTCGTTCGGCGAACCACACCATCCAGCTTCCGGAGTAGCTCGTGACGTTGGGCATCTGAATGGCGATGGAGTAGACCGCGCGGCCCTCGAGGCGCGGATCGGGGGCGCTCGCCACGCGCGTGGCGGAGGGCATCGCAGCGTCCGGGGTCGGGTTGCGGAGAGCGGTGCGCGCGGCTGCCATGAGATTCTCGCGCGCGGTGGGATTGGGATTGGGGTTGACCACCAGAGTGGGATGCGCGTCCTTGGCGCCGCCTCGCGCGGTGAGCCACGGTACCACGATCGCACCATCCGCTGGTTCGCCCTCGCCGCCTTGCTTACGGGGTTCAGGGCCTCCGGAGAAAGCGGCCTGGCGCGAACCGGGAGGCTTGGGAAAGTCGGGCGCCTTCGACGGATTGAGGCTCGCGATAGCCAGGGTGGCTTGCGCGGATGGAGCGTCGACTGCGGGAGCGGCGGGCAACTCGGTTGACGGAGCGGATTGGCGCGGCTGGCTGGCTGGCGGAGGAGTAAAGCGGCGCAGCGGGGCGCGCGGATCGGGAGCAGGGAGCGGCAGGCTCGCGGCCGGCCTGGGGGCGGTGACGGCGGGGGCTTCCGCGGGGACCGACGGCGGGTCTGGAACTGGAGCTGCCGGTATCGGCGGTGGAGTGAAGCGGCGCAGCGGGGCGCGAGGGCCGGGAACGGGGAGCGGCAGGTTAGGGGTCTGCTTGGGAGCGGCCACGGCGGGCGCTTCCGAGACGATCACCGGGGCGATGCGGACGGGAGCCGCCGGCGGAGGGGTGAAGGCGCGCGGCGCCGCGCGTGGATTGGCGAAATCCAGCGGCGCGTTCTGGTCTTTGACGGCGGCGATCACGCGCGGCGCCTCGGGGAGCGTCACCTTCGCGGGCTCGCGCTTCGCTGCCGGCGGCGGAGTGAAATTCTTGAGCGGCCGCGCGGGTGGAGCGTCCAGGGGCACGCTGCGGGCTTCGACCACCGGGCGGACGCGCGGAGCGTCCGGAAGGACCGGCGGCGCGATGGGAACCGGCTTTTGCACGGGCGGGGTGAAGGTTCGGAGGGGCCTGGGAGGCGGAGCCACCGCCAGAACATTGGGCAGCGGCAATGGTTTGGGCGTGCGAATCTCGGGCGCGGGCATGAAGATCATTTGCGGCGCGCGGGCATTGTCCCTGGCGCCGGCCGCGAGGCTCTGGTCGAACTTGCGGAGGGCCCGCGGCGGGCGCGGATCCGCAGTGCGGGCGCGGGCCGGGGCGACGTCCGGGAGACGGTCGCGGACGTTGTACCAGACGATGTGGGCTTCGTGCGGCTTGACCTCCATCTCATAGAGCGAGAGCCGCGGCTCGGGCGCGGGCCCGGGCGAGAGCGCCAGCCAGGCCAAAATTGCGCCGTGCAGGCTGGACGAGAGTCCGAACGACATCGCGCCACGCAGGCTTCCGGGTTGGCTGCGATAGACGACGTGCATGCTCCCTCAAAGCCCCGCGGGTTTGCCGCCGAAGCCGTTGGTAGGGGCCAGTTGGCGCATGCGCTCGATGGTGCGCTGGCGCGGGATGTACTCGGCCAGGAAACGGTTCAACTGTTTGAGCCGGCCGGTTTCGGAGCGGTGCCGGAGGAGCGCGTTCAGGAAATCCAGGTCGGGCACGGCCTGCGCGATCTGGAAGCTGAGCTGCGGGTCCTTAAGGTCAGGCTCGCCGTGATCGCGCGAAGCGGAGAGGCCGCTCAAGGCGCGATAGTTGGTGAGTGCCTGGTCGCGCAGTTCGGCGGGAGTGGATTCGAGATCCTCGTCGTCGAAGAAACTCACTTCGCCCTGGAGGTAGTCTTTCTCCTCGTTGAGGGCCAGGATTTCGAAGCGCCTTTGGCCGCGGGTGACGATGTCCAAGCGGCCGTCGGGGTATCGCTCCAGTACTTTTTCCACCATCACGGTGCAGCCAGCATTTACAATGCCATCGTCCTTGGCGAGGACGATGCCGAACTCGGTGTTGTCCTGAATCGCCTTGCCCACCATTTCCTTGTAGCGCTCTTCAAAGATGTGGAGCGGCAGTTGGGTTCGGGGAAAGACCACGACCTGCAACGGGAACAGCGGGATGAGCCGCGACGGCATGGTACTATTATGGCGTTTCGGCCGGGGAGTTGGGGAGGTAAAAAAGGAGCTCGACGCGGAGTCACGGAGCACGCGGAGGAAGACGCGGAGAAGACCAGGAGAAAGTCAAAACCTGAGAGCGCCGAGGAAGCGGAGAGGGAGTTGGGGAGGCAAAAAGAGTCTCACCGCGGAGACGCGGAGCACGCGGAGGAAGACGCGGAGAAGACCAGGAGAAAGTCAAAACCTGAGAGCGCTGAGGGAGCGGAGAGCGCGGAGAAGAATGCGGATCGACGGCAAAGTAGTACTCATCACCGGAGCTTCGGAGGGCATTGGCGCGGCCTGCGCGGCGGAGTTTGCGCGGTCGGGCGCGAAGCTGTCGCTCACCGCGCGGAACGAGGAAGGGCTGCGCCGCGCCGCGGGGCGGGATGGCCTGATCACGGCGGGCGACCTGACCAGCGAAGAGGTCCGCCTGCGCGTGGTGGAGCGCACTCTGGAACGTTTCGGCGCGATCGACATCCTCATCAACAACGCCGGTGTGGGATTCTATCTGCCCTCGTGGAGCGCCCCCATGGAAGAGACGCGCCGGCTGATGGAGTTGAATTTCTTCGCCGCGCTGGGCATGGTGCAACTGGTGGCGCCGCACATGCGCGCGCGGCGAAGCGGCCTGATCGTCAACGTCAGCTCGATCGGCGGCAAGATCACGCTGCCCTGGATGACGCTGTACAGCGCGTCGAAGTATGCGCTGAACTCGCTGACGGAGGGCTTGCGGATGGAGCTTCGCCGCGATAACGTCAAGACCATGCTGGTGTGTCCCGGATACGTGAAGACCGGGTTTCAAAAACACGTGACGTCGGGGCAGGCGCCGGAGAAGGTGATGCGGGCGCGGCGCGCGGCGATCACCGCCGAGGAGTGCGCGGTGGCGATCCGGCGCGGCGTGGAACGGGAGGCCCGCACCGTGCTCGCGCCGGCAGTGGGCTGGTTCCTGGTGGCGGCGGCGCGGCTGTTCCCGGGGATCGTCGAAGCGCGCATGGCGGAGATGAACGAAACAGCATGAACCTCAAGCTCAAACGCACGCCCGGCATCTACGTAGTGGGCTTCATGGCCTCGGGCAAATCCACGGTGGGCCGGCACCTGGCGCACCGGCTGGGATGGAGTTTCTTCGATACCGACGAGGAGATCGAGTCGGCGGAGGGGATGACGATCGCGGAGATTTTCGCGGAGCGCGGCGAGGCGGAATTCCGGCGGATCGAGACCGGCATCATCCTGCAGCACTTCCGCTGGATCGAGCGCGGGCGGCCGTCGGTGCTGGCGCTGGGGGGCGGCGCTTTCGCGGAGCAAGGCAACCGGCAATTGCTGGCGGACAACGGGATCGCGGTGTGGCTGGATTGCCCGTTCCCCGTGGTCGAGCGGCGGGTGGCGAAGACTTCGCATCGGCCGCTGGCGCAGGATCCGGAAAAGTTCGCGGCGCTGTACGAGGCCCGGCGGGAGGTCTACCGGATCGCCGATATTCACATCGCCATCGAGAGCGACGATCCGGAGGTCACGGTGGAAGCGATCGTGCGGCATCCGAAGTTCAAATAAGGGCGCCGCGATGAACACGTGTGTACTTGACGCGGAGGCGCGGAGCACGCTGAGGAAGACGCGGAGAAAACCAAAATCAAAGATCGAGAGCGCAGAGGTGGCGGAGAGCGCGGAGAAAGCCGCGGCCCTCTTCAGCAGAAAGCTGGTGAACAGTGGCGACTAAAGCCCTGCGCAAGCATGCGCTCGCTATTTTCCGGGCGGCGCTCGCGGCTGCCGACCCGGCGGGAGCCGTCGAGCGGCATCTCCGCGGGTGGGACGCGTCGCGATTCCGCAACATCTACGTAATTGGCGCGGGCAAGGCCGGAGCGTCCATGGCGCAGGCCGCCGAGCGGGTGCTGGGCCGGCGCATCGCGGGCGGGCTGATCAACGTGAAGTACGGGCACGTGGCCAGGCTGCGGCGGATCGAGCTGAACGAGTGCGGCCACCCGGTTCCCGACGAGCGCGGCGTGGCCGGGGCCGCGCGGATCGCGCAGATCGCCGCGGACGCGCAGAAGGACGACGCCGTGGTGTGCCTGATCTCCGGCGGCGGATCGGCGCTGATGCCGCTGCCGGCGGCGCCGGTCACGCTCGAAGAGAAGCAATCGGTCACGCGGCTGCTGCTGGCTTGCGGAGCAAATATCCACGAGATCAACACGGTTCGCAAGCACATCTCGCGCATCAAGGGCGGGCAACTGGCGCTCCTGGCAGCGCCGGCGGCGGTGGAAGCGCTGCTGCTCTCGGATGTGATCGGCGACGACCTGGACGTGATCGGCTCCGGGCCGACGGCGCCCGATGCATCGACGTTCGGCGACACCGCCGGGATCCTGGAGAAGTACGGGATCTTCGGGAAGGTGCCGGCGAGCGTGCGGGAGCGCATCGAGCAGGGTATGCGCGGCGAGATCGCGGAGACGCCGAAGCCGGCCGACCCGGTGTTCCAGCGTGTGCGCAACACGGTGGTGGGCAGCAATCGCCTGGCGCTCCGTGCGGCCGAGCGGCGGGCCCGGGAACTGGGCTACCGGACGCTGGTGCTGGCCAGCGAGGTCCAGGGCGAGACGCGCGAGATCGCCCGCATGCACGCGGCGATCGCGCGCGAGGTGGTGCTGGCGGGGAAGCCGGTGAAGGCGCCGGCGTGCATTATCACGGGGGGAGAGACCACCGTCACGTTGAAGGGCGGAGGGCTGGGCGGGCGGAACCAGGAATTCGTGCTGGCGGCGGCGATAGACGTGGCGGGCCTCGCGAACGTGGTGGTGTTCAGCGCGGGGACGGACGGAAGCGACGGTCCCACGGATGCGGCGGGCGCGGTGGCGGATGGCGATACGCTGCGGCGCAATCCGGAGGCGCGGCGGTTCCTGGAGGAGAACGATTCGTACCACTATTTTGAATCGCTGGGCGACCTGGTGATCACGGGGCCGACGAATACCAACGTGATGGATGTGCGGATCGTGCTGGTTGGGGCGGGAAAGTGAAAGAGGCAAGATGGCATACGTCAAGAGAATCGTCTGCCTCGCGAATTCGTTCAAGCTGC
>Ga0116222_1002130_pt1 | contig 10586 bp, 9 predicted proteins | sample Sb_taG_12_FD_88963 | JGI IMG/M metagenome (GOLD analysis project Ga0116222, IMG submission 88963) | Peat soil microbial communities from Weissenstadt, Germany - Sb_50d_9_AC metaG | ecosystem: Environmental > Terrestrial > Soil > Wetlands > Peat | place: Germany: Weissenstadt | collected 2010-09-21
GCCTTTCCCTTTGGCACGAGGCCAAATCTCGGCTACCAGAGCCGATGGGGTAGCAAGTATGTGAAGCCCACGAAGGCTTCCCAGTGTTTGGAGATTCGATTGTCTTACCATGATGCCCGGCTTGAGGCCGCGGGTTCGAGTCCCGTCGCTCCCGCCAACTTTTCCGCCTAGAGCGTCGTTTGGTCGCGAGAACAGCACAATCGTTCCATGGCTGACTTTCGGTTTGCCCGTCGTCCGCCCGGCGTTGCGGTTGGATGCGCATAAATCCGCTGCAGCCTGAGAATCCAGGTAGTGTTGGTCAGCGGATCAGACGGCATGTGGAAATCGACGCGGCGATGACGCAGGTCGGCCGTGAAAATCGCCATAATGCGATCTAGAGTTAAATCGTCGGCATTCGATTGCCTGTCCCCAATTGCGGCTTTCCAGAGAATGGAAAAGCGAATGGCATGTTATGGGCACGTGCCCCGGATTTCTCCATTTTCGAGAATTGACCAGTTGCCATCGCAGTTCGAATTAATCTGCGCTGCGGGCGAAATGCAGGGTGACGCCGCATCTGGATCGCCGATGGGTCCGATGCGGTGGTACATCCGGTCAGTGTCCGTATTATTCGCGGCTTATGACGAGGCAGTCCGCACGGGTCGCATAGCCATCGAGCTGACGCCAGACTCGCCCTACACCTGTTTCTATTTGGCCATGTCTTTGGCGGCAGTAGGCCTGAAGGATGAAGCTTGGGGCATGGCGAACATGGGCAGAAAGCTCAACGACGGGTTGCCTTTGGGCGAGGGCTACTTTGGCTATGTTGCCGGAGTGCTGGGACACGTACCCGAAGCCCGCACCGCGATCGGAGAGTTGCAGGCCCGTCGTGAAAGAGGTTACGGCCCAGCACTGCCCATTGCATGGACCTATCTCGGGTTGAGTGAAACAGCCTCCGCCCTCGAATGGCTGGAGACAGCTCTGGCCGAACACGATCCGTTCTTGGGATCGGCAATGGTATTCCCCGCCTACGACGCGATCCACGATCAAGCAAGATTCATGCGCCTGACACACGAACTGAACCTTCCCACCTAGCGGACAGAACCATTCCTGTGTTATCGGCAATCCAGAATCCAGCAGAAAAGCTGATGCCTGCTCCAGAGCGCTTTTGAGTTTGCAAATAATGCTAATTGCAAACCACAAACATCTATTTAAAGAAAGCGCTTTTGAATGCCTCGTGCCGTTGACGCGCTGCATTTAAGGTCTGATCGAACTCTGGTTCGCGGCGCAGATCATTCAACAGCGGGTCCTGGGAAAGGTACGGATAGCTGAAGAAACCAGATTCAACGCTCATGCGCAGGGCGCGCATAGCGGAGATTTTATCTCCCAATACGGCGTACGCTTGCGCGATCTTGTATGTGCCTTCTGGGTCGCCGACTCCCTGGTCTGTGATTTTTCTCTCCAATCCGTTCAAGAGATCCAACCCTTCTGCCTTGCGCTGGTGAATCGAGTCACTGAGGGCCTTGCCGATCCCCGTATACAAAGTGGGATCGAGCTCGTATGCATGATCGAAATCTCGTGAAGCCTGGTCGAACTCCTTTTCGTGAAATTCTCCAAAGCCACGGTAAAAGAGAATGAACGAGGAATCGTCGACTGGCAAGCTCTCGAGAAACTTCTGGTATTGTCCCAAATAAAGGTAGGTGTTTAGCACCGAGCCGTTGCCCTTGACGAGGGGAGCGAGTTGGCGCGCCCGCTCACACTCCGCGACGGATTCGTCCAACATCCCGGCGAATCGGTAGGCATATCCCAATTCCCAGTGAGCAGCTGCATAGTTGCCGTTCGTCTTCAAGGCGTCACGCAACAGCGGTACAGCCTGCTCAACTTTCCCGGTGTCTATTAAGAGGTTGGCGAGGAACATTTGCGCATCAAGCAAGTTCGGTCGTATCGCCAAAGCCCGTTCATACGCGGCTTGGGCACGGCGATATTGCTCACGGCCGCCAAGCTCGAATGCTGCGTCTGAAGTGTAGGACGCTCCTAAATAGGCCCAGGCTGGTGCGTAGTTGGGATCAATTTCAGTGGACTTTTCAAGCATCTTGATCGCCAGGGGGAATTTGTGCTGCCCATGAAAATCGAGTCCCTGCAGAAAGTATTCGTACGCGAGTGGATTAACCGCGGCTTCCGGTTTTAGACGCTCCGCTTCCGTCGGAGACAAGGTCAATTGCAGTTCGGAGATCAGTTGGCTGGTAACTTTGTCCTGGACGGTAAGCAGATTGTCATACTTCAGGTCGATCACTCCTTGACCTAGAATCTTCTCGGTTTTGGCATCAACCAATTGGTACGTAATCCGTAAGTTGTCGCCGTCTCGAATGAAACTCCCCGTGAGAAGGGTATCCACTTTGAGATCTGCAGCAACTTTCTGAAGATCAATGGCCGTCCCTCGATACTTCTCAATCGCCGCGGAAGGACGAACGCTCAGGGCGTGTACATACGCCAATTTCGTGATAAGTACATCCGCTAGAGATAATCCGAGGAAGTCGCTATTCGAATCCTGGCCATGATTTTGCAGAGGCAGGATCGCGAGGCTCCGGGGACTCAAAGACTGCTCTTTCGCAGATCGAATGCGAAGAAACTTCGGCAGAACGATCACACCAAGGAGCACGGCGAATCCAACGGAGGAGAGGAAGATGAGCCGGCTGGTTCGTGGTCGTGTTGATCCCAGAGGCGCTACCTTGGGGTGTTCTCCTTTCGCAAGTGGTCGAGAGGAAGGCAAAGAAGTCTCGCCCACTCCACGCTCAGAATCCACGAGTGAACCAGTAGATTCAATCTGGCCCACGAAGCGGTAACCGCGCCGTCCTACGGTCTCAACGAACTTTGGTTGTTCGGCAGAGTCTCGAAGCGCGTCCCTCAGCTTGCTTACGGCCACTGCCAGACGATGGTCGAAATCGACGAAGGTATCTTCGGACCAGAGGCGTTTGCGAAGTTCTTCACGAGTGACGACTTCGCCGGCTGATTCCAATAACACAGTCAGGAGCGAAAACGGTTGTTCCTGCAGCCGTACCTTGCTGCCTTCTCTTCGCAGCTCTCCTGCCCGAAGGTTTACCTCGAAATTCGCGAAACGTACCAGTGGTGGGAGGGTAGACGGCATCAGCGTGCTTCACATTGTTGGAAAGTTTAGCACGCCCTCAACCAGAGTGCGACGTCCCACATTCTATTGTGAGCAAACGACTTATCAGGGGATCGAGAGGGGATCGAAGGAGGGTTGCCCGAGCATTGACCCTTCTCGCTATCTGCGGCAGAAACAAGAATCGCCGCGGGCGACCCTGCTACGTGGCGAACCCTCGAAAAGAAAGTGAACCAATGAAGTTCCTGTGGATTCTTGCAAAGGTTACCGCCCTGACGTTGTTGATGGCGCTCGGAGGCACAGCCGCATACGCGCAAGCCGAGATCGACCCGGACCACTTCGACTCACCGAATACGGAGCCTCTCGATCAACCGAAGACCCCACAGAACCAGGTGAGCGCATCGCGATATGACGGCAACTTCTCATTGCCCTATGCCGTGCAGTGCAGCGGGAAGCAGTTGGCCCCAGGGAAATACTCCGTCTCGCTGCGTTCAGACGGAAAAGTTGGTCACGGCGTATTGAAGTCGAAAAGTCAATTCATAGAAATCACGAGCGTGGTCCACCCCCAAGGTTTCAAGCGGGATGTAGTCGTGGTTGGGAGCAAAGGCAAAGTTCGAACGCTATCCGCAATTCAGATCTTGGGCGTGAATTTTGTCTTTGAGATCTTCAAACGGGGTGCCTCATCAAGCAGCAATAACGAATACATCGAAACACTGCCATTGACATTAGTGAGTTTCAAGAGTTCGCAAACCTCGACAGCCGATGAGTTCCCCACAAAGTTTTAGTGGGTAGCAGAAATCGGCTCATAGGCATTGGCTTCGTCGACAGTTGTTCCTGAAATTTGCCCGCGATCCTACGGGCAGTTGCTGAATGTGGTCGGTTGGTAAGGCAATTCAGGGAAGAGCGGAGGGGAATTGGCAAATCTGCTATGAGGGCAAAGAGCTGCGTTCGATGATGTATGCGAGCAAATCGAAAACTTCTCATTACGAACGGGACTGTAACGTGCGTTCGTAGTGAACTCACAAATATCTAATCAGGAGAATGATCCAATGAAATGCAGATTTTTGGCGCTGATGTCAATGGCACTGTTGGTTACCTTGGCGGGCCCAGCAGTCGCTCAGAATAACTTCGTCTTCACCATGGTACCATCCACCGCAGCAGTAACAGCTGGATGTCTTCCCAATGCAAAAGGGCGGGTTACGATCCATCCTCTCGGACCTGTGGAAAACCTGCACGTCGAAGTGTCAGGACTGCCACCGAATGTCGACTTCGATTTTTTCGTGATCCAAGCCCCCGATAAACCGTTCGGCATGGCTTGGTATCAAGGAGACATCCAAACCGACGGCACCGGAACGGGCGTGGGAGACTTTGTTGGGCGCTTCAGCATTGAGACATTCGTGGTAGCGCCCGGCGCAACCTCTGCGCCTGACACCTTCCCAGGCGGCGCCTTCCCAGATGCAACCACCAACCCAGCTACGAACCCAATACAGATGTACCATTTGGGACTTTGGTTCAATCAGCCGTCCGATGCAGCATCGGCGGGTTGCGGGAACACTGAGACCCCGTTCAATGGCACTCACAACGCAGGAGTACAGGCCCTGAGCACACGAAACTTTCCACCGCTTAGCGGCCCGTTGCGCAAGGTCCAGTAGGGGAGGCATGGCCAAGCGACTCTTTGGGGGCGGAGGGCGCCGACTGTGGACTTGCGGCGCCCTTACAAGCCCGGGCAAAGCGCCTCCCGCAGAATGAAAGCAAAGTTCAAATCCGCGGAGGGCCTCGCAGCCGCAAGCTGAAGCAGAAGAAGTGGCGCTCGAAGTCGGAGAAGCACCAGGAGAGACAAGGAGAACAAATGTCAGCTGCAACGATATCAACTCACGGCGTCATGGAATCCGGCGGCTCCTACAATTTGCACGCCAGGATTCCCGCTGGCGGAGGCAGTCTGGCATTGCCGTACCTGGAGCAGGCAGTTCGACGCTGCTCACTGCCGCAAGGAGGCGATCCAATCGTCATCGCGGACTATGGTTCCTCACAAGGAAAAAACTCTCTGGCTCCGATGCGAACTGCCATCCGATGCCTGCGCAGCCGTGTGGGGAACGAGCGGGCCGTAATGGTTGTTCACGTTGATCAACACGCGAATGACTTCAATACTCTTTTCGATGTACTCCACAATGATTCGGAACGATATTCGGTGGATGACCCGAACGTTTTCCCGTTCGCGATTGGAAGATCATTCTATGAGAACGTCTTTCCGGGAGAACAGGTCGACCTCGGGTGGTGCTCCTATGCCGCCGTCTGGCTCAGCCGTATTCCAGCGTTAATACCAGGCCATTTCGTGTACCTCGGTAGCACAGGCGACGTGCGTGCCGCATTCGACCGCCAAGCCGCGGAGGATTGGAGATTATTTCTTTCGCTGCGTGCGCGGGAATTGAGAGCTGGCGGCCGTCTGGTCGTCGTGCTTCCAGGCTTAAATGATGCAGGTGTCACAGGATTCGAACCCCTCTTTAATTCTGCGAATGAGATTCTCGGGCAACTGGTCGATGAGCGAGTCGTCAGTGCCAATGAGCGCAAACGGATGGTCCTGGCGCCTACCCGCGACGACGAGCCCAGCTCTTGCAGCCGTTCAGTGCGGATGGTCAATTCCAGTCGCTCTCAGTTGAACACTGCGAGCTCTTCGACTTGCCTGACGCAGCTTGGGCTGACTACCAACTGGACGGCAATGTGGAAGCTCTTGTCGGCCGCCACGCTGCATTCTTCCGAGCGATCTTCGTACCCTCCCTGGCTTCAGCGATAAGCGATGCCGACAGGCGTCAAGGGTTCGCAGACTGCCTGGAGCAAAAACTGAAGCAGCGCCTGTTTGAACGGCGCATACCGTTCCACTCGTTCGTCCAGATTATTGTCATCGCGAAGCAAGGTTCTGCCGGGGTGGAGACCTAACCGGCCCCAAAACGCAATGATCCTCGACGAACTCGAAAAGGAGAGCCACAAATGAAGAGTCAGAAACTTGTCAAACTAGCAGCAGGGACTGTCTTGACGCTGGGCATGATTGCTCTGGGAGGACGGTTGAGCACTCCACCTAGCGTGCAAGCGCAGAACAACCAACACCGCAACCACGATGACGATGAGGCCTCACTGGTTCGTATCGGTTTCGAGATAGCGCCCGTGCCGCTGAATCTGGATGGAAAAGATCCCTGGAAGGTGGGCTTGGGCAGTTTTATCGTCAACGCGGTAGGCGACTGCAACGGTTGCCACACCGGTGGCGGGCCTCCAAACTTTAATTACGCCGCAGGAGGCAACCCCTACTTCGGCCAGCCGACGAAAACCGACCCGACCACTTACCTGGAAGGCGGAACGGATTTTGGTCCGGCCGTCCCGCCGGTGCTGGGTGTCTATCCACCGCCAGCTTATTGGTTGCCCTCAGGCCCATATGTTGGTCCGGACATCATCACTCGCAATCTGACGCCGGACAAAACGGGGCGACCGGAAGGTGGCCGTACGCTTCAACAATTCAAGGAAATCCTGCGGCATGGCACCGACTTCGATCAGATTCACCTGACATGTACAGAACCTCCCGCTGATCCCAATACAGCGACCTGCCTTCCGCCTCCTGTGGACGGCAATCTTCTGCAAGTAATGCCATGGCCGGTTTTTCACAACATGACCGACCATCAGATCGAAGCCATCTACGAATATCTCCGTGCCATTCCTTGCATCGACAACACAACGAGCACGCCCCCACGAGGCGCTCCTAACGAACTGCGCAACGATTGTAGTAATGACCAAGCCGTTGGGGCGGACAGCGTTTCAGAGAGTCCACATCGGACAAGAAGGCAGTAACAGCTGGAAGAAGAGGAAACCGCTGTCCGTTGCTGGCGGTTTCCTTTTCTACGGCCTCTCCATCAGCGAGGAGTGACGCGTAGAAATGAACTTTGACAATGAAACTTTGACGCACGATCGAGGGCAACCGCTTAGGACACTTCCTGCGAAGCGGAATGCTACCCAGATTTTTTATGGCTGGTGGGTCGTGCTTGCGTCCGCATTCGGACTCCTTTGGGGCATACCCATTTCCGTCTATTCCTTCAGCGTGTTCTTCAGACCTCTGATGCAGGATTTCCACGTCGGTCGCGCCGCCGTATCTCTAGCCTTTACCCTGAAGCTCCTTGCAGGCGCACTCTGTGCCACGCCCGCCGGCTGGTTAATCGATCGCTATGGCCCACGCCGGGTGATTCTTCTAGGTACGCCGATTTTCGGTTCAATCTTGTTGGCAAATCGCTTCTTCTCGGGCAGCATCGTTCAGTTCTACTGCTTTTACGTGGTTTTGGGTCTGTCCATCCACGGAGTGAGCCCCATACCCTACGGATCTTTAGTGTCGCATTGGTTCGACAGACGCCGCGGCTTGGCTCTCGGCCTCACGATGCTCGGAATCGGCGTAGGGGCCGTAATCATGCCATCAGTCGCGCAAACACTGATCACGCGATTCAGCTGGAAGACAGCATATTCAATTCTTGGTGCAGGGGTTCTGCTCATTTGCTGGCCGGTAGTGGCCTACGTTCTGAAGGAGAAGCCAGAGGACTTCGGTCTCTTGTCGGATGGAGGACCTGCATCAACGGACAGCACTAAAGATGTGGGACGCGGTCTCACCGCACGGGAAGCGTGGCGCAGCCGAGTTTTTTGGCTCATGGCCCTTGCTTTCACTTTGGTTAGCGCAAGTGTGCAAGGGTGTGTAGTCCACATGGCACCCATGCTGAGTGATCAGAACCTGGGCGCGCGGACGGCAGCTCTAGGCAGTTCGCTTATTGGTGGGGCGGTAATGATCGGTCGCGTGGGGACTGGATGCCTTCTGGACCGTACTTTTGCGCCTCGGCTCGCCTCAATTCTATTTGCTGTTGCCGCCTCGGGAATCGCGCTGCTCTTGCTGGGGAGTGGCCCTGCCGTATTCGCAGGTGCATTCCTTGTTGGTCTGGGCTTGGGCGCAGAAGTGGATCTTATCCCGTACCTCACGAGCCGGTATTTTGGGTTGCTCGACTTCGGCAAAGTGTACAGCTCCGCATTCGCTGCTTTTGCACTCGCAGGTGCGCTCGGCCCTCTCATTATGGGTGCGGGCTTTGACCGAACTGGGTCTTACAGCGGGCCATTGGCTGGATTTCTTGTTGCGACGGTGCTCGGAGCGATTCTGATGGGTCGGCTGGGTCCGTATCGTTTTCGTCCGCCCGAACCGACCGTTGTCTCACTCATCATGCACGAAAATTGCACACAAGAACTCAGAATCCAAACGGAGGAATGAATGTCTCTAGATAGCAATAAGCTGAATGAATTCCTGGGACGCTTTATCAATGACTTGGGTGCTTCGGTACACGCTGGGATGGTGGTGATCGGGGATCGCCTGGGACTCTACAAAGCGCTCGCCCAAAAGCCGATGACGGCCGCTGAACTGGCAAAGCAAACGAAGACTGACGAAAGATACGTCCGTGAATGGGCCGCTTCGCAAGCCGCCGGTGGATACCTCACCCACGAACCCACAACGCAACGGTTCGGCATGACGGAAGAACAAATCCTCACGTTGGCGAGGGAGGATGGTCCGGCGTTCCTGCCAGGCGCATTCGAACTTGCCCTTGGATCGCTCGCGGCTGTCCCACGGATCACCGAAGCTTTTCGGTCAGGGGCCGGAATGGGATGGTTCGAAAATGAAGAAAGTGTCTTCCACGGATGTGAGAAATTGTTCCGCCCGGGCTATGCGGCGAATCTGATCAACTCGTGGATTCCATCTCTCGACGGCGTCAATGAGAAACTCGCTCGGGGAGCGAGGGTTGCCGACGTGGGATGCGGCAAAGGAGCGTCCACAATCCTGATGGCGAAAGCCTTTCCCAAATCAGAGTTCCACGGCTTCGACTACCACGATAAATTCATCGAACTGGCGCGAGCTTCCGCTAAGCAGGAGGGGGTGACGGATCGGGTCACTTTCGATGTTGCCGCCGCGAAGGAATTTACTGGAAGCGATTACGACTTCGTTTCTGTCTTCGGTTGCCTGCATGACATGGGCGATCCGGTGGGCGCTGCCTCTCATGTCCGGCGTGCGATTAAGAACGACGGATCGTGGATGATTGTTGAGCCGTTTGCAAATGACGACCTTCAGGACAACTTGAATCCGGTTGGCCGGGTCTACTACTCCTTTTCGACATTGTTGTGTACACCGTGTTCCCGCTCGCAAGAAGTGGCCATGTGTCTTGGGGCTCAGGCCGGTGAGAAGCGGGTGCGCGAGGTCGTGAATTCTGCAGGTTTCACTCGCTTCCGCCGCGCAACTGAAACCCCTTTCAACTTGGTTTACGAGACGAGACCCTGAGTTGCTAGGACACATAGCCTTCTTAGACATGAGTCTAACGGACAAAGTGATGAACAAAGAGGGTGCTTGGAGTAGCGGGAAGGACGACGATCGTGGCGGCACAAGAACGCACCTCGAAAGCTGCAGGGTTCGTGCGAGTTGATCTTTCCTCGGCCGAACTCGGCAGAAATCGCCTCGTGATTGCGTACCGTTGAGTTCGTGATCATCAGGCGAATATGTGCGGTACCAACTCGAATGTGAATCGAGCCAATGTGACAATGCAGGAATTCTTATGGCAATGAAATTCAACCACGGAGGCAGTCTATGAAACGAAACATTTACGTTGCGGCTCTGGCCGCTTTGTTGTGCGCGGGGATGGTCTTCACGAGCCGGGCCCAAACAGGTTCTTCCGCGAAACACGCATTCACGCCTGATGCTGTCCCCTACGGTCCCGCACCAGCTTCTGTGCCAGCGGGGGCGCAACTTGCGGTCCTTGAGGGTAATCCAGGAGCTATGACGGGCGACTACACTGTGCGTTTGAAGATGCCGGACCGATATCGCATCGCCCCGCACTGGCATCCGAATCGGGAAAACGTTACGGTCATGACCGGCACCTTCAAAGTCGGAATGGGAGATCGCTTTGACGAAAGCAAGATGGGAAATTTCCCAGCCGGCAGTTTCGCTTATCTCGATCCGGATATGCATCACTACGCGATGGCGAGCGGAGAGGTGGTGGTCCAAATCCACGGCGCATCTCCGTTCCAGATCAACTATGTCAATCCCGATGACGATCCGAGCCGCAAGCGATAGCCCCAAGTGCTGCGGCGAGGGCCATCGCCTTCGGGTGGTCTTCGACGGGACTGTCACCATAGTCCGGCAAAAACGCATAGACGCGAGCCAGACCTGAATACGCCAACGCGTAGCCGGGGTCTTTGGCGATGGCTTGATTGAAATAGGAGACTGCGGTTTTAAGGTCCGAGAGAGTTCGTTTATCCGAATAGGAGCGTCCCTTCAAATACAACGCATCGGCCTCTGGATTTTGCGTTCCTTGTTTGCTGACCTGTTGCTTTCCTGAAGTGCTGAGTTGACCGTTTGGGTCGGTGGCGAAGAGGTGCTGGCAGAGAGGCACACCGAAACAAGAGGGCAGGGGAGGGGGGCCAGGTTTTGTCCTCCGGA
>Ga0116222_1002142_pt1 | contig 10560 bp, 8 predicted proteins | sample Sb_taG_12_FD_88963 | JGI IMG/M metagenome (GOLD analysis project Ga0116222, IMG submission 88963) | Peat soil microbial communities from Weissenstadt, Germany - Sb_50d_9_AC metaG | ecosystem: Environmental > Terrestrial > Soil > Wetlands > Peat | place: Germany: Weissenstadt | collected 2010-09-21
CGCGTTACGCAGAGCGGGCACACCGTTGCCCTCAACTGCCTTCGGATCGGTAGGAGTGGCCGGAGTCGGGATGATCTTTTCTGCTTTCATGGAACCCTCACTTTCAGTGTAGCGGGATTCGGAACGGGATGCACAAGCCCAAATGTCCGCAATGGCTGAGGCATGCCGGGCGGGTCTTGGAGCCGAAAAAAGCTAAAACCAAGACAGGCCAGGAGGCCTGTCCTACTCCGAGTTGGCTTCGGCCTCGGCGGCGGCTTCGGGGCCGGCGGCCTGCGCTTCGGCGATGAGCCGCTCGGCCTCCGCGAGTCTGCTGCGCGGCACCTGCACTTCGTAGCCGAGGGCGGGGTATTGGGCGGCCCGCACTACCATGGAGGGCACTCCGTTGGACTCCAGGACTCCGTGGATCATGTCCGCTTCCATCTCCGCTTCCGCGGCCAATGAAGTGTAGAGCGTGACCATGTCGAGCGAGTGCGAGGCGTCACCGACATCCTCATTCTGCTGTTCTTCCTCGTCTTCGGGATCTTGCGCCATGACTCCAGGATATCGCAGAATGTGGAGGGAGCATCTGTTCACCAAGCTCCAGCGGAGGTACGAGAAATGTCCGAAGACGAAGATTCGATGGATTCGGGAGCAAGCCGGCTCGCCTGGTTTTTGACTGGCGCCGTTATCGGCGCGACAGTGGCTATCCTTTACGCTCCCCAGAGCGGCAAGCACACGCGCAAATACATCACCGAAAAGACCCAGGAGGGCCGCGACGCGGTGGTCGAGACGGGCAAAGACGTGGCCGAAGCCAGCAAGGAGATGTTCGAGCGCGGGCGCAAGCTGGTGGAAGACGCGGCCGAGCTGTTCGAGCGCGGGCGCAAGCTGGTGCGGGGCTGACGGCAACGGAATGGCCGGGCCGCCAGTGTCCAGCCCCGTTTCCAGGCTCGCGGTGGGGGATTTCGAAGTCTCGCGGATCCAGGCGGGCACGTACTGGTGGGATGGCGGCGCGATTTTCGGGGTGGTGCCCAAGACTCTGTGGAGCCGGAAGATGCCCGCGGACAGCCTCAACCGCGTTCCGCTGGCGTTCAACTGCTACCTGATTCGCACGGACGATCACACCATCCTGGTGGAAACCGGCGGCGGCGACAAGATGGATGCCCGCGCGCGAGAGCGCATGAAGCTGCCGGAGGAAAGCGAGCCGCTGCCCGCGATTGTCGTGCGGCACGGATTCGATCCCGAGTCGATCGACATCGTGATCAACAGCCATCTGCACTGGGACCACTGCGGGGGCAATACGATTCTCACGGACGGGGGGGCGCGCCCGGCATTTCCACGGGCGCGGTATTTCGCCGCGCGTGGGGAATGGGAGCACGCGCACGAGCGGCTGGCGCGGGATAGCGTCAGCTACATCGACGCCAACTACGACCCGTTGGTGGAATCGGGGCGGATGACGCTGCTGGATGGCGATTGCGATGTGGTTCCGGGGGTGCGGATGTGCCGTGCGCCGGGGCACAATCGGGACATGATGGCGATCGTGGCGGCGAGCGGCGGGCGGACGTTTTGTTTTCTGTCCGACCTGGCGCCTACGGCGGCGCACGTACAGCCGACGTGGGTGGCGTCGTTCGATCTGTATCCTTTGGAGACGATCGAGAATAAGGTGCGCTGGCTGGGCGCGGCGGTGGAGGGGAATTGGGTGTGCGGGTTCGCGCACGAGGTGGAGGTTGGGTTTGCGCGGATTGTGGGGGAGGAGCGGGGGTTTGGGGTGGAAGCACAAAAAGGGGGTTAGGGGTTGGGGGCTGGGGGTTGGGGGTGGTGGCTCGCTTCGCTCGCGTCCTTTAATTAAGGACGCTACGGCTCGATGACGACTTGGACGCGGTTGCTTTCCTGGCCGTCGGCGCTGACGAAGAGTTCCGACGTTCCGGAATTGGTGATGGCGGGGAGTTGCACTTCGATCAGGTAGAACCCGATGTATCCGGGAAGCAAGGTGGCGCGGGTTACCTGTATGGGAGACCGGTCGAGGTAAACATGAACCGCCGCCGCCACCACGGGTGGATCGTCCATGGGGGCCGGCATTCCGGTGGGCCAGTTGGGCTGGACCTTGCCCAGCCCGGTGGCCCAGATCTGCAGGCGCCCGTTGGAATGCGCGGGGCTGCGCAGATCGAGCGGCAGGCCGCTATCGGCATCCCACAACATGGGAGCGCCGTCGGGGCCGACCAGGATGGCGGGGGAAATCGGCTGTACCGCCACGTCGCGGGTGACGAGGCCGTTGGCCGTCTGGAGGGCCAGAACTACACTCGGTCCGACGGCTTCGAAGGGCACCTGGATCTGCGAGTCGTTGCCCAGCACCTTGAGCACGGGGTAGTCGAGGTTGCCCCCGCGGGCGGCGCTCACCTGGCCGCCGATCACGCTCAACATGCCGCCGGGGGCGGCCGGGCGCAGGCTGTAATCGGCGGCGTTGACGATCTGAATATTGCGCAGGCGGTGCGGAGCGGCGGTGGCGAAAACACCGTAGCCATCGAGTGCGGCGTAGAGTTGAACGCCCGCCGGATCCAGCCGCACATCGGTGGCGGCCGCGGGCGGCAGGCGATCGGAAAGGCTGGTCCATTTGACGGTTTCCGGGCTGGTGTTATTCTCCAGGTCCTCGTGCGCCCAGAAGATGCCCTTCTCGGTAGCTGCGTACAGCGCGCCCCCTTGAAAATCGGCGGTGATGCCGTTGACCGCGGCGTCCGGCAGATTGTCGTCCAGGGAGTCCCAGTAGTAGCGGTATCCGAAGTTCGTGGTGCGCAGCACGCGCTGCGATTTGCCGCTGAGCGCGGCCAGCGCCACTGCGGGGTGACCGGGTTCCACCAGGATGCGCTCCACCCGGCTCCCGTTCCGCTGGTGGTTCAGGTTGAACCCTCCGCTATCGGTCGAAACCCAGATCCGGCCATCGGAGGCGCCGGCGTAAATCGCACTGGTGGAGGAATTGGCCGCCGATCCGACCGCGGTAATCCGGGCGTCCGCCAGTTCATCGCCCAGGGCCGACGCGGCCCACTTCATCAGGGCGGCCTCGTTTTCCGCCTCCGGCGCCCGCACGGGATACCAGACGGACCCGCCCGGCGGCAATTCCAGAGCGCCCAGGTTGTCGGCCTGGACGCGGGTTCCGGCGGTTCCGGTGGGTGTGGAAAGGATGCGCTTGACCGGGAGGTTGGGCAGGGACTGGTTCAGCCCGGTCCAGGAGCGGCCGCCATCCATGGAGCGCCACACGCCGTAGTCGTTGGCCACGACCAACTGATCGCGATCGGCAGGGGAGGGGGGGACGGCCACGCCACGTTGGCCGGTGCCGACCACGGCAGCCGACTTGAACGCCGTGAGGTTGGTCCAGGAGCGCCCTTCGTCGTCGGAGCGGAAGAGTTGGCGGCCGAGAGCGTAGATGGTGGTGCGGTTGGCGGGGGTGGTGACCACCGTGGCCCCGTGTTCGGGGAGGCGTACGGGTTCGGGCGGTGTCAGGCGAGGCGGCACGGGGACGTCGGCCGCGGGGACCCAGGTTTCGAAGTTGGCGGTCTGGAAGGTCTTGCCGGAAGGGGTGCGGGCGTACAGGACGGAACCGTCCGGGGAAAACCAGACGCGGTCCACGGGACCGGTAGCGGGAGCGGCTAGCATCAGCTCGACGGACGTCCCCCCGACTTGGCGCCAGTCGGTCTGCGCGGCTGCGGGAATCGTCCCGGCCAGCGCCAGGGTGAAGAGGCACAGCGTCCCACGCAATGTAGCTTTATGACACACAGCCGTGTTCCATTTTAACCCATTTCGCGTTCGGGCGAGACCAACAAACTGCTGAATTTGCGTACCTTGTGACGAAATTTTAATTTCGGCCCCCTGGATGCTATGCAGGTTTGATGCTAGACTTGAAAAGGTCTAGTATCGGGTCGTAGTTTCGGACGCTCAGGTCTGAAAGCGTCAGTATGCTTCAGCGGTTCACGCTCTTGCGGAATGTGCGGATGCTGCTCGCCGCGGCTGCGGTGGTAGTGTGTGCGGTGCCCCTCGGTGGGCAGGACATCTACAATGCTACCGTGGTCGAACAGCTTGGGCAGGTCTCTGTCCAGGCGGCCGGATACTTCACGCCATTGTCAGTCGGCAGCGCCATCAGGCCGCAGCAGGTGATCGTGACCGGACCCGACGGCTACGCCAAATTCCGCGTCTCCGACGGCAGCACCTTCGAGGTCTTCAATAATGCGCGGGTGGTATTCCGGGAGAACCTCGGAAACTGGAAGGATCTGCTGAACGTGTGGCTGGGACGCGTGAAGGTGTTCATCCAGCACGAACCGGGCAGGCCCAATCACAACGAGGTATCGAGTCCCACGGCCGTGATCTCGGTGCGAGGGACGGTATTCGACGTGACGGTCGAAGACGACGACGGCACCACGTTGGTGACGGTGGACGAAGGAATTGTCACGGTCAGGAATACCACAGCGGCGGGCTCGGTCGCAATCCTGAGTGGGGGTGACTTCATCCGCGTATTCCGGGGCCAGGCGTTGCAGCCCAAGGGGCAGATCAACAAGGACGATCTCATCTTCAAGCTAAGGAAGGCCGCCGAGGAAGCCGTGTACCGAGTGCTGCTCCAGCGGCGGATCGGGGGGAGTCCGATTCCGGGCGGCGGATCCGCTCCTGCTTCGACGTCAGGCGACCAGGGCAAGACCGGAAACACGGGAAAGGGCGGAAGCACGGGAACTGTGGGCACTCCGCCACCTCCTCCGGGCACTCCACCCCCGCCTCCGGGCGGAAACTAGGCTTTTTTATCCCGCAGCACGACTGTTCGGGCAGCGCTATGCGCTGCCCTTTTGGCGAGTAAGGGAGCTCACGCTCCCTGACGGTCGCGGCTCTGTTTGACGCGGTGAAATGTTAGATTGAAAGGGTGGCACGCTTCCCTTCCGGATTCCTGATTTTCACGTGCGCCGCGGCGCTGTACGCCCAGGCGCCTGCCGCGCCCAAGCCGCGCGCCGGCCTGGAGGCCGACTGGGACATCGCCGCGGTCCTCCAGGAGATCAGCGCGCACGCCAACCGGTTGTCTCTGTTCCTCGACAAGTTCGATGCGCAGGAGTGGGTGGCGAAAGGCGCGTCGGAGACCTACGGCGAGCAACTGCAGTCCTGCAAGGACCAGGCGAAGGCTCTGGCGGCGGGCACCAAGGCGCTGGCCGCCAACCCCGAGAAGCTTTCGGCATCGCTGGAGGTGTACTTCCGGATCCACAGCCTGGAGACCATGCTGGCCTCCGTGGAGGAGGCCATCCGGCGATACCAGAGTCCGGCCAACGCACAGGCGCTGACCATCCTGGAGGCGGAGAACGACGGCAATCGCGACCGTTTGCAGGGATACATCGTCAACCTGGCCGCGGCGCGCGAGCAGGACCTGGTGGTGATGGATCGGGAGGCGCAGCGATGCCGCGGCGTCCTGACCCAGGCGCCGCCCAAAACGGTGAGGAAGAAATAGGATCAACATGCCTTTCCAGTGCAGCATCTGTGCGGAGGAATCGACGCGAATCTGCGCGCGATGCACCAAGGACGCGTGCAACAATCACCTCTGCGAGAAGTGCCTGCGATGCAGCGACTGCTGTGAGTGCGAGGTGCATTTGTCGGAGCCGGCGGGAATGACGGTGGGATCGGCGCGGTCGGTTTTCCGGTCGGCGGCCGCGGTACCGAAGCCCGAGCCCGAACTGGAGGCGCTGCCCGAGCCTCCGCATCCGCCGCCCGATCCGGATCCGGAGCCTGTGCCCGAGGACGGGGCGGAGCCGTTCGTCTGGTAGTTCCGCGGTGCACGCGTCTCCTGGGCAACGCGGGGCTATAATCACTCATGCGATCCCGTCTTGCCGTTCGGATCCTGCTCGCTGTGGCGGCATCGATTCCCCTGCACGCCACCTCCGCGGGTTGCAGCACGGGGTTCCCGCCATTCTTTGTACCATTCACCTCGGTCGACTACGTTTCCGGGCCGGACAGCGCGGGCGATCGATTGGTGGTGGGAGAACTGGCAAGCCTCCAAGCGCTCAATAACGTGCCGTCTCCTTCCAGCGTGAACCAGGAATTCTGCGGCAACGTCACGCTGGCTGCCAACTATACGCTTCCCGCATACGTGCCAACCGCGGCCGAGCGTACCGGCAATTTCAGCGCTTTCGCAGGCTTGCTGCTCGACCCGTCGAACAACCAGCCGTACCCGGGCGGCGTAATACCGGCAAGCCAGCTTGGAACGGTTTTCGCGTGGCGGATACCTCCGGCGGTAGCGCCCCAGAACAACGTCACGTATACCCTGTCAGTGGACTACAGCATATCCCTAGGGGCGGGAGCCACACTGAACTGGCAGTTTTCTGTCCCAACGATACTAACCAGCGATACAACGATCAGCACCTTCCAGAGCACTTCCGTGGGACCGGCCCTCAGCGGATGTGTCATATCCAGTGTCGCGCTTCCTGTACCGGTCTCGGCTCCAATCGTCAGCGGGGAACTCACGTCTTTCGCTGCGCCCTGCACGAGCCGCCAGGTTCGGACCGGCCCTGCGGGCTTTTTTCAGGCCCTAACATCGCCTGGGGTCTACAATGCGTACGTTCCCGTCAACAACGCCAGCGTCCAGGTCGGGACACTCACCATCCTGCAGGGGGCGACCCTTACCTCGCTCAGCCCCGGATCGGCGGCGGCCGGTAGCGGCCCTTTCACGCTTACCGTGATCGGCAGCGGATTCGTCGCAGGCTCCGTGATTCAGTGGAACGGAACGCCGCTTCCGGCCACAGTCTTCGTCAACGCTACGCAATTGACCGCCACGGTGCCGGCCAACCTGATTGCCAGCGCGGGCACGGCCAATGTGACCGTGGTCGCGGGCGCAGCCACCATCGGGAGCGCGACGTTCACGGTCAATCCGCCGGGGCAGGCTTGCACGTTCCTCTTCCCGCCGACGGCCAGCTTTGCGGCGGCGGGCGGCCCGGGCGCCATATCGGTGACGGCTTCCCGCAGTGATTGCACATGGACGCCGGTCAGCAACGCATCGTGGATCCACGTTCCGGCAACCTCGGTCACGGGCAGCGGGAATTTGAACTACACTGTGGACGCCAACACGGGCGCCACCAGCCGCGAGGGCACGTTCACCATCGGGGTGCGGGCGTTCACGGTGATTCAGGGCGGCACCACCTGCACCTACTCGCTGCCCAGCGCCAGCCAGGCATTTGGACCGGCCGGCGGCAACGGCACGGCCGCCATCCAGGCGCCGCCGGGATGCAGTTGGACGGCCACGAGCGGCGTCCCGTGGGTGACGATCAATCCTCCCGCAAGCGGGTCGGGCGATGGAACGGTGTCGTACACGGTGGCGGCGAATTTCACGACGGCGGCTCGCTCCGGGACCATCACGATCGCCAACCTGCCGTATACGGTGACGCAGGCGGGCAGCGGAAACACGGCGAGTTGCACGGCCACGGTTCCGGCGGCGCCGCAGGTGGCGCTCGAAGGCCGCACCGAAGTGCTGGGAAATTACGTGCTGAATTGCAAGGGTCTCACCAGCACGCTGACGACTGACATCTCGCTGGCGCTGAATACCAATGTGACTAATGCTCTTAGTGGCGGGTTGACGGACGCCATTCTGACGGTGAACGGGAGCGGCGCGTTGAACGGGCAGGTGGCCGGGTACAACTCACTGCGCTGGCCGGGAGTTTCGATCGTGCCCGCGGCCGATGGCACCGCCGCGGTGCAGATCTCGAAGGTGCGGGCGGATGCCAGCGTGTTGACCTTGGCTACTCCGGGGTATCTGCTGCCGGCCGCCATCACGGGACAGGCGACGGTGAGCGGGGTGGCGGTGAACGGCGCGATCGAGACTATGGCGAATGCGGCGCAGTCGCTGGTTTTCACCAAGAGCCAGGCGAATCCGCCGGCGGGCGGCGCACAGACGAGCGTTCCGCTGGTGTTTCAGGAGGGGTTTGCGGCCGCGTTCGCGGCGGGTGCGACGCGGCTGCGCACGGTGCTGAGCAACCTGCCGTCGGCTGTCCTGGTGTACGCGCCGGTGTTTCCCGTGGAGGGCGCGACGCGGGCGCAGTTGTACTCCGCGGATGCCAACGGCGGGGGCGGGTCGCCGGTAGCGGGGACCTCGTTTGCGGGAGGGACCTACCAGCAATTGCTGGTCGCTGGCGGCACGGTCACGGCTACGTGGGTGGTGTTGGCGGCGGACCCGGCGCAGGTCGAGACATTTACGTTTCCGCTGGTGCTGGTGAACGCCGCCAGCGGCGACCTGAACCAGATCGTGGTGTCGGGGAGCCTGGCGCCGGTGAGCGACGTGAGTGTGCCGAGCGCCATCGCGCCGGTGCCGCGCTACCGCGACTTTTCCGTGCCGCAGAAGCTCACGAACCTGCGGATCACCACTTTGTTGCAGGGGGCGCAGTCACCCGCGCTGGCGTCAGTTGCCGCCAAGGCCCCACTGACCGGGAACACGTCAGTCGCGGTGGGATCGAATGTGACTTTTACGAGTCAGTTAGTGAATGACACTTCCGATCCGACTCAGGCGGCGACCAACGTGACTATCCGGGACAATCTGCCGACGGGTCTGAACCTGGTGAGTTGCACGGCCACGGGCGGCGCTAGCTGCACTACAGTGACAGGCAACCAGGTACAAGTGAGTTATGGGACGCTGGGGGCGGGCCAGAGCGCCACGGTGACGGTGGTGGCGCAAGTCGATCCGTCGGTGGCGGCGGGGACGCTGTTGGAGAACCCGGTGAGCGCGGCGAGCGACGAGGTGAACCTGGATCTGTTGGCGGGCACGTCGAGCGTGAGTTTCATCGTGCTGCCGGGGACTCCGGTGGCGGCGGGCGGGACGCCGGCCTCGGGAAGCGGCGGGGCACAGAGTTTCACGTTTCAGTTTTCGGATCCTTCGGGGTATCAGAACCTGGGAGTGGTGAATGTGCTCATGAACAATTTCCTGGACGGGCGGCACGCCTGCTACCTGGCGTACGTGGTGGCGTCGACCACGCTGGTGCTGGTGGACGACGCGGGAGATGCGGGCGGGCCGTACGCCGGGTCGGTGGCGCTGGGGAGCACGGGCACGATTCAGAATAGTCAGTGCACGGTAGGGCTGACTTCGGCGGTGGGAAGCGGGGCGACCCTGACGCTGGTCCTGAACATCGCGTTTACGCCGGGGTTCGGAGGGAACCGGATCACGTACGTGGCGGCGCGCGACCAAGGCGCGGGGAACTCGAACTGGCAGCCGTTGGGGGTTTGGCAGGTGCCGTATACGGGGGGGCAGATCGGGGTGACGGTGACCCCGGCGCGGGTGGCGGCGACATCGGGCACGAGCCAGCAGTTGACATTCACGTTCACGGACAGCAAGGGGACGGGGGATTTCGGGGTGGGCAACGTGCTGATCAACAATTTCATCGACGGGCGGCAGGCGTGTTTCCTGGCGTATGTGGCCTCGAGCAACACGCTGATCCTGGTGGATGACGCGGGCGATGCGGGCGGGCCGTATGCGGGGACGATTGTGCTGAACGGCGGATCGGGTGCGATCCAGAACAGCCAGTGCCTGGTGAGCGGCGCGGGATCGACGGTGGCGCCGTCAGCGGGCACCATCGCGGTGACCTTGAATCTGACATTCAAAGGGGCGTTCGCGGGGAATCGGGTTCTGTATGCGGCCGGGCGGGATTCGGCGGGCGGAAACAATACCGACTGGCAGTCGGTGGGAACGGTGACCGTGCAATGAGGAGATACTACCAACCCGCTGAAAATGGCTGCATTATGACGCAAGCCCGATCCGCGATAGGATCGACCGGAACTCGGGGATTGACTTAAGCCTTCCGAACCTTGCATCTGCCCGCAAAAGTACGACGGAAAATTGCCGCTCTTCGCATGCCTTCTCGAGTAACGCGAGAGTTTCCCGCAAGTTTCCGAGGCCCAGGGCAACCAGTGCCTCCTCGAAGAAACTATGCCGCGGACGCCGTCTTCGCAAATTCTTCAGTATGGAAGTCGCCTCCTCCACGCGTCCTGCAACGCCGTAGGCATGTCCCAGGCAACCCAAAAAGTGGGGAGCCTCCCGCGAGAGGCGACAGGCCTTTCCGAAGAAGGCGATGGCTTCATCCAACTTACCAATCTGTTCCAGCGACAGGCCCATGATCATATGTGCCCGTAACGATTCCGGGTCCAAGGCCAAGCCTTCCTGAGCCGTATCGACGCTTTCCTCATACCGGCCCGCGAGATAAAGTACCGTTGCACAATTCGCACGGATGCCGGCCGAACCCGGGTCCAGAGCCTGGGCTTTCCTTGCTTCCGAGATGCCCTCGGCGGATCTTCCCATTTCGACCAGGAGCAACGCATACCATTGATGGGTTGTCGCCGAGTCGGGTTGGAACTCCAGCGCGATCTTAAACTCACGTTCCGCCCGCCGCCAGTCCCAGTCATAATGCCATCTCACGAAGGCCAGCGCCGTGCGAGCTTCGACGAGCGACTCGTCGAGATCCAGCGCCTTTACTGCCGCTGTTCTGGCTTTTGGCATGAACTGTTTCGCACGGGCCGAGGTCAGCATGGGCAGCATGGCATAGGTGGCAGCGAGACCCGAATATGCCAGCGCGTACTCCGTATCCAAGCCGA
>Ga0116222_1002147_pt1 | contig 10545 bp, 8 predicted proteins | sample Sb_taG_12_FD_88963 | JGI IMG/M metagenome (GOLD analysis project Ga0116222, IMG submission 88963) | Peat soil microbial communities from Weissenstadt, Germany - Sb_50d_9_AC metaG | ecosystem: Environmental > Terrestrial > Soil > Wetlands > Peat | place: Germany: Weissenstadt | collected 2010-09-21
ACACAAAGATTCACGGCGATGGCTGATCGCACATCGCAACTCAGGAATGATCTTATCTGCCTGCGCTCATCGGCAATAGCCACTTAAGAGAGTTTCATCATAACCACATTCGAAGAGTCGGCTACTGCCCTCTTGCTCTTCCTTTGCCGCCGTGTCCCGAGGTCACATCGTCAAGGTAGCACTCCCGCAGAATGCGGCACCATACCCTACATACTCAACGTGGTCAGCACAAGATTCGGCCAAGTGGCTATTGCCACCAAGAGCTTTTCCGACCACATTAGTGACTGCTCGTGGATTGTTTGCTTCTGGCATACGAACGTGCATCTGCTAGCAGCCTAATGGGGGGTGCCCTAGCACCCAAACTGGTCCTGGAATTTTCCGTCGAGCAGTGGGGGAGGAAAATGGCGAGCATGGTTGAAAGTTTTCCGATCGTGCCGGTGCTTGCAAGACGACAGTCTCCCCGACTTGCTATCAAAGTGAAGGGAACGATTCTCTTCATCGACCCAACCCTCGTGGTCGCCGTCCGAGCCGAGGGAAACTCTGTGTTGCTCCAGAGAGAATCGACTTCCTATCATCTGCGTGAGTCCATCTCGGTCCTATCCCAAAAGCTCGAGTCGTACGGATTTGTTCGGATTCATCGTTCTGTGCTAGTGAATGCTTCGTTTGTGGAAGAGATCCGACCCCTGTCTACGGGAGAATATTGTGTGCGGATCAAAGGCGGAAAGGAATACGTGGCCACCCGCACCTACAAAATGAATTTGAAATGTCTAGCGGAATCTTGGATCGGTACGGGCGCGTTGTTCTCCGACTGACACCGTTTTCACAAGCGTTCACGAAATCCGCGGCGACCATGATTTCGAAGGTTGTCTTTCTTTGGGTTCCCTTTGCTCTGGAGCAAGTCGCGAAGCGTGCGAACTGAACCGGGAATGTCCGCTATGGTGGTGCTGCCATAACCCAGGACGAAGCCTTGGCGAGGCTTCTCGCCCACGTAGCAGCGGGAGAGCGGCCATGTCCAAAGGTTCTGCCGCGAGGCTCGCTCGGCAATTTCCACATCCCGGCTCCCGTCCGGCAATGCCACGGTTAGGTGCATACCAGCCTCGCTGCCGAGTATCTCGACCATGGCCCCAAGTTCTTTGCTGATGCTGGCTACCAGCGCACTCCTACGCTCGCGATAGAGAACCCGCATTCTTCGAATGTGGCGGGAAAAATGCCCTTCGCCAATGAAGTCCGCGACCACTTCCTGGTAGAAGCTCGGCGGGCAGATATCCATGGCGCGGCGGACTGCGATAAAACGGTCGACGAGGTCCGATGGAATGACGATATAGCCGAGGCGCAAAGAAGGAGTTAAGACTTTGCTGAAGGTCCCGATATAGATCACACGAGCGTTGGCGTCCAGGCCTTGCAAGGACGCGATGGGCTGACTCTCGTACCGGTATTCACTGTCGTAGTCGTCTTCGATGATCCAAGACCCGTACTTTTGTGCCCAGTCCAGTAGTTGCAGGCGGCGCGAGGCGCTCATCGTGACGCCGAGGGGAAACTGGTGAGACGGAGTAACCAACGCGGCCCGTGCTTTGTGGCAGCGCTTGATGCCCCAGCTAACATCCAGGCCTTCATTGTCAACAGGAACTGCCACGAGGCGACAACCGGCCAGAGTGAGGACGTCTCTGGCCAACAGGTAGCCAGGATCCTCTACCCAGACGTGACTCCCGGGATCCAGAAGCACGCGAGTGGAAAGCTCAAGTGCATGTTGAGAACCGCTAACGATCATGATTTGGTCCGCCTCGCACTGGAGTGATCGCGCGGTTCTCAGGTAGCTGGCGATGGTTTCACGGAAAGTGCCGGAGCCCATTTGGTCTCCGTACCGAAAGGACTTGGCTCCCATTTTCCGGCAATGGCGAGCCACCAGGCTCGACCAGACTTGAAGTGGAAACTCATCAAAAGCAACCTGCCCTACGCCAAATGCACCCCAGCCCCGAAGCCACGGGGCAGGATCAAGGCGGGGCAAGAGCGAAGAGCGGCGGGAGACTGGTCGATTTCCGGTCGAATTGGCAGGAGGTCGCGCACGAATTGGCTTACCCGGCATGAGTCGGTCCGGAAGAGAGCTGGAAACGATGGTTCCCGCGCCCACTCGACTCTCAAAGTAGCCCTCGGCCAGAAGCTGAGCGTACGCGTTCAGAACAGGGAAGCGCGAGACGCCAAGTTCGATCGCGAGCGACCGGCTTGATGGAACTCGCTGACCCGAACGCAACCTGCGCTCGACAATTGCCTCACGATAAGCATCGTAGATTTGCCGGTGCAGGGCCTTGGCAGCCTTCCGGTCGACCGCAATCATGGGCACAATCCCTGAGGGCACTTTCTTCATTGACTGAAATCATAATGGCTATGTCTAAACCCTGTCTACCGAGGCCTTTCCGGACCACTGTCTCAAGCGGGTTAGCGTCCTTGGTGGTTGGGATGGCGAGATGAAAAAGAACAAAAAGCTCAACGCCCACATGCAGAAACCAAAACTCACCGAAAGCCACAAACGATTCCCGAGTCGCCTCTCGATCAGGTCTTCTCCGACCGGAAACCAACTCAATGGAGAGGTGGTCTAGCACAACTTCCTCCGGAAAACTGGAATCTCGCTCCGTCATGATGGAGGTCAACAGAACTTGTCAACAGGATAACAAGCAAGAATTGCAGGGCCCGCATTTTTCGTTGTAAGCACCAGAGATGCAGCATCCGCTAAACCGTATTCGCTCCTTTCAGTCCCGACGTAAGTCCTTACAAATTCTAACAATCGCGATTGGCAGTGACGTTGCAATACCAGACCGTGGGTGTGTGTTCAATCCACTGACTTCGCAAACGAAAAGGGGCTCGATGATATCTGCTCACGATGTTGCCGCACGACTCTGGTTGTTCACGCTTCTGACACTCTTGTTTAATTCTACGTTGCTTGTCGCACAATCCACCGTCGGCACGGGCAGCATTGAAGGCACCGTGACCGATCAAACCGGCGCGGTGGTCAGCGGCGCCAAGGTGACGATCACCAACAAAGCGACCGCGGCGATGATCCATCTCACAGCTTCGTCTGCTGGAACCTACTCGTCCGGCCCAATCCAGCCCGCGGACTATGTGGTGCGCGCCGAGTCCAAGGGCTTCAAGACAGTGGAAACACCGGTCACGGTCCAAGTGGGCAACACGGCAACGGTCAGCCCCAAGCTGCCGGTCGGCCAGGAGAGTCAGGTCATCGAAGTTCAGGGCGCGGCCGTGGCAGTCAACACCGAACAAGCCACCGTACAAGGTACGATCGGCCTTTCACAGATTGAGAATCTTCCGGTCAACGGCCGCAACTTCCTCGATCTCGCCCAGCTCGAGCCCGGGGTTCAGATTCAAGAAGGCAGCACCTTCGATCCGACCAAGAATGGGTTTTCGTCGATTTCATTCGGCGGCCGATTCGGTCGCACCGCGCGTATCGAAGTGGACGGCGTCGATATTTCCGATGAGACCGTCGGCACCACCACTCAAAACATACCTGCCAGCGCCATCCAGGAATTTCAGCTTTCCCAATCCTCGCTGGATCTTTCGACTGAGCTGACCTCCTCCGGTGCTGTGAACGTCACTACTCGCTCCGGCAGCAACGCCACACATGGAGAAGCATTCGGGCTTTTCCGTGGCAACCAGACGGCCGCCGCCCTGCCTGGGCCCACGGCGCCGCCATTCCAGCGCCAGCAGTGGGGTGGAAACTTAGGCGGTGCGATTATCAAGGACAAGCTCTTCTGGTTCGTCGACGGGGAGCGCACCAAGCAGAACCTCACTGCAGCGGAGCCATTTTCTCCACCTTTTGACACCCTGAATACCTCTCTGGTCCAGCCCTATCGCGAGATTATGACCGACGGGCGTTTGGACTGGAACGTTAAAGGCAATACGCGCGCATTCGGGCGCTTCAATTTTGACCAGAACAGCCAGATTCGGCCCTTCGGCTCGGCCAGTTCTCTGCAAGGCTTCCGCAACACCGACCACACGCCGTCTGTTACAGGCGGTGTGGACTTCAACACGGGTTCATTTACCCACAGTATTCGTTTCGCGTACCTGCGATTCCACAACGAAATCGGCGACGGTACGGGCATCCTACCAGCTGGCGTCGACAACCCGATCCCCGGTCTTGGCATTAACATCGGCGCCCCGGTTGCTGGATCTTGCGTGATCAGCGGCGGCGGTGCCTACTGTGGTGGCCCAAACCTCCTCGCGCCGCAGAAAACGTATCAGTCGAACCACGAAATCAAGTACGACGGCAGCAAGGTCAACGGTTCCCACGTTATTCGCTACGGCGCGACCTTCAACCACATTCAGGGCGGCGGCTTGGCAGCGTTCTTCACCTTCCCGAACGTCGGTACGAGCGGGATCCCCGTTACCGCCAATCCATCGGACCCGACATCGTATCCCATCCAATTTGCATTTCTGGGTAACGGGATTGGCTTCGCCACTGCTCAGTCAGCCTTCGGTTTCCCCGCCGGCGGGCAGGGGCCCGACAATCGTTTCGAAGCCTATATCGGCGACGGTTGGAAGATGGGACGGAACTTCACTCTGACCTACGGCCTCCACTACGTCCACGACACCGGCCGTGTGGACAGTAATCTGGGCCCGTTACCAATCCTTAACAACTGGGGACCTGGACTGGGCAACCAGGTTCGAACTCCCGGAGACGACTTCGCCCCGCAAGTGGGCTTTGCCTGGGACGTCGCCGGTAATGGCAAGACGGTGGTTCGCGGCGGCGGCGGCTTGTTCTTCGAGAATTCAATCTGGAACAACGTGCTCTTCGACAGCCCGGCGCGCATTCCGAAGGGCATTTTTGGTGCCACGCCCCTGGTGTGCGCGGGCGGAGCCAATGCCTTCCCGTGGCCCACGGATCCTGGTGTGCTCGGAACCTCCATTGCGGGCGGAGCGGGAACTTCAAACGGGAACGGTACGGTATCGCCTAACTTTTGCGGCGAGACTATCGCGGCCGGTGGCAGTCAAGTAATTGCCTTGAGTAACGCCTTCAAGGCCGCAGCGGCAAGTGTCACGGGACTGCAGCCCAATGGCAACTTCATAGGGACGACCCTCACCCCCGGCCCGGGAAACACGCTGAACGCTGCCAACGCGAACGGTTTTGACCTCTTCGATCCGAACTATCGCACACCGCGTTCGTGGCAGCTCAATTTCGGCATCCAGCGCGAGATTCGCCCGGGCCTGGTGCTCAGTGCCGATTACATCCGCAACATCGGGGAACACTTCCTCCTGGTGGTTGACAAGAATCACACCGGATCGGCGCGTTCCTTTAATCAAGCCAATGCAGTTGCCGCTCGCGACGCTGCCCAGACAGCCAATGGCTGCTTGGCTGGCTCGGGCCAGGCAGCTTGCATGGTTGCAAACCTCGGCCAATCCGGTGCTCAATCCGCTTACTCCGGGGCGGGCTTGGATTCCTCCCTCCAGGCAGCAGGGGGCGCGCCGTGCCCCACCTGCGCGTTCCCGGGCACTAACTCCGTCTTGGGCAATACCGGTCAAGTGGGCGTGATGGATATGCTCACTCCGGTTGGCCGTTCCGTTTACAGCGGACTGCAGGTCAAGCTGGTTCAACAAGTCCAGAACCCGATGCGGGGAGTGAAAGCGGCAAATTTCCAAATCTCGTACTCGCTCTCCAGGTTCGTCAGCCAGGTGCAGGATCAGGACTTCGTTACTGTGGTGCAGAACAACGACAACCCGACCCAGTTCACCGGGCCCAATGGTTTGGATCGCACCCACCAGTTCTCCTTCGGTGGCACATTCGACCTGCCGTTCTTTACGCGTATAAGCTTGATCGGGCACTTTTATAGCCCGCTTCCGCAAAACATCGACCTGCCCGAGTTGACCAGCGGCGGCGAGATTTTCGCTACCGACTGGCTGGGAGCTGGCTTGGGATCAAACGCTCCCCCGGAGCCTGTTCCCGGTACTCAGGTCGGTCAGTTCGAGCGCGGCACCAACGCCGGCAATCTGCAGCAGGTCATCAACAACTACAACACTCATTTCGCCGGTACGCTCACGCCCGCAGGTAGTGCAGTCGTGAGTGCCGGCGTTTTGACCCAGGCCGACATGGCTGCCCTGGGATGGGTGATGCCCACGCTTAGTAACGTTGCTCCCGGTGCGGTAAACTTCCCCTGGCTGAAGTCGATCGACTTTAAGGCAGGTTGGCCAATCAAGGTAAAGGAACGGTTGACCATAGAGCCGAGCGTCAGCATCTTCAACATCTTCAACTTCGTCAATGAGTTCCTTCCGGGCAACCTGCCGGGAGGTACCACGGGGGCGCTGGCGCCTGGGGCGAACGGGTTTTTGGCCGCCAGCACCATCGGCGGCGTGACCCAGCAAAGTATTTTGCCGTTCCGCGCTAGCTTCCAGTCAGGAACTTATGCCCTGGGAGCTCCGCGTCAGTTCGAGTTCGGACTGCGCATCAGCTTCTAGGCCGCCGGCTGCCCAGCAACACAATCCGAGAACAGCCGGTAGCATGCGAGCCAGCGCACGTGCATCCCGGCAAAGGGGGATCATCGCGTCGTGAACATCAGCTTTTTGAACCAGCAAGGCCTTCGCATTGCGATCGCGACCTGCAATCACTGAATGGTCAGGAAATTTGAGTTGTCCTTGTGCAAGTTGGGTTCAAGTGTCCCCGCCGGTTTCATTATGTCGTCAATGACCGACTACAAACTCGACCGCAGCATCAATGTGCACCTTTGTGCTATTGATGAATACGATGTCAGCGCATTCGAAGATAGGGAGTGTCTTCTTCGCTTCAAACGCCAACGGCAGTGCACGCCAGGCAGGCTATTGGCCAACGTCCGAGATGGAAAGTACCGAATTGTGCGATCCATGGAAGACGGACAGGGAGTGCGGCTGCACGGGAAGATGGCGAAGGAGCAAATTGAACAGTTGACCAAGCTTCTCGGATCGGCCGATTTTCGAGCTCTGTCAGGGGACCATGGCGGGCTGATTCGTCAGGACGCTGAGACGTTTTTTAGGCCTGCGAAGCTTACAGACAGATGCCGAAGCGATTCTCGATTTCACGCTTTCCTAAACGCGTGATGTCTAGCGCTCGGCAGTCGAGATCCTGAACAACCCATTTTCTTTCAAGTACCATATTTAGGAGAGCCGCGCCCAGTGCTCCACCGATGTGGGGTTGTCTCTCACTCCAATCGAGACAAGCAAATGCAAACCTGCGGCGCATCCTCCGGACGGCCTCAACGTCAATCCCAAGCGCAGCGAAGGTCCTGGCTCCATCGAGTGTGACGTCATATGCCCTTTCGCTCCCATTCGAATTCGCCGACAACCATCTCTTGTCTTTGAACTGGTTGTGTAGCAGGACACCCAGCTTTCCCGCTATATGGTCGTAGCAAGTCCGCGCGAGAAGGAGCCGGCTCGGCGTGTTGGGCACGAATTTGCGTAGAGGACGTCCGGCGATAACGTTAAGGGCTTCGAGCGCTTGGGCTACGTCCGGGCCGTCGAGGCTGTAATAACGGTGCCTCCCCTGTGGGAACAGCTTTATCAGGCGCTCCGCCCTGAGGCGGTTCAAGTGCGCGCTGGCGGTTGAAGGACTCACGGCGGCCACGGTAGCCAGTTCCGTGCTGGTTCGAGCGTGCCCGTCGACAAGACAGTCGAGGATGCGAACGCGGGCCGGTTCGCCAATTGCAGAGGCAATCCTGGAAACAACCCAATCGTAATTGTTTGCATTCATGCTTCGATCATAAACGAAGCGTATTCGCTATGGAAGGAAGATATTGCTCAAGGTGCAATCGACAGCAGGTTCAACCGCAAAGCCTAATCGTCGGGAAGCTATGCGAGCCATGGCCACCATGGGAGTGGCTTTGAGTCTGAACTGGGAGGCTCAACTCGCAACCTCTACCGACGGGAGAACATTGATGAAGATCACTTGTTTTATTCGCTACCAGATCGATCCTTTCCAGAAAGATGCTTTCAGGCAATATGCGGAGAACTGGGGCCGTATCATTCCGCGCTGCGGCGGTCATCTCGTCGGATATTTTATTCCTTACGAGGGAACCAATGATGTCGCGTGGGGACTGCTTGCGTTCGATAGCCTGGCTTCATATGAGCGCTACAAAGAAAGACTGAGATCAGATCCGGAGGCCAGTGAGAATTTCACCATGGCTCAAACCAAGCGCCTGATCCTCCGTGAGGAGAGGGACTTCGTCGAAATAGTTGAGGGAACATTCGCCTTGCCCTCGACGCTCGCAAAATCAGAGTGAGGTTATATGGCCGCGCAAACTGAGAAGGGCAGCAGGTTCGAGGCGCTTCACAGGCGTGAAGCCGCTTTCATCATTCCCAATCCATGGGATGTCGGTACGGCCCGCCTGCTCGCACATCTAGGTTTCGAGGCGCTGGCCACTACCAGCATGGGTTACGCCTTCTCTGTCGGGAAGCGGGACAACACTATCGACCGTGGTCGAATGATGAAACATATTTCCGCGATCGCGTCCGCCACGGAATTACCAGTGAGCGCCGATCTGGAGAACGGCTTCGGAAACGGCCCCGAAGTCGTCGCAGAAACCATCACGTTTTCTGCCTCTGCGGGAGCGGTCGGCGGTTCGATCGAAGATGCAACGGGGCGCTCGGATCATCCCGTCTACGAGATAGAACATGCTGTTGACCGAATACGCGCCGCCGTGGAGGCGGCGCGTGCCCTCCCTTTTTATTTCACCTTAACCGCGCGTGCGGAGAACTACCTGCATGACCGTCCCGATCTTAAGGATACGATCACTCGATTGCAGGCCTACCAGGAAGCAGGCGCCGATGTTCTGTATGCGCCAGGGCTCGCCAGTAAAGATGATATTGCCGCCGTGGTCAGCTCATTGGATCGTCCTGTGAATGTCGTGATGGGACTACAAGGGATTCAGCTAAGTCTAGCCGAGCTGTCGACACTTGGGGTCAAGCGAGTCAGTGTAGGCAGCGCTCTCTGTCGCGCGGCGCTAGGCTCGTTTCTTCGCGCGGCTCGGGAAATGCGGGAGCAGGGTACCTTTGACTTCGCAAAACACGCCGTCAGCCCCCGAGAGATCAACGCCGTGTTCACGTCATGATTTTTTGTCTGATTTGAAGGCGATCAGGGATAGGCGCCCGATGAAGAAGATTGGCATTGTTGGTGGCATCGCATGGCAATCGACAGTCGAGTACTACTCAGAGCTCTGCCGGAAAAGCGAGCAGTGGCACGTTGCCAAGAATCCGAGCGAGGTGGCCCATATGCCCGAGATCAGCATCGAGTCGTTGGACTTGGCGAAGGCCATAGCTTATCTCGGTTCTGATGATGACGAACGTTCGTGGACACAGTTCGACAATTACCACCACGCTGCTCTGAAGCGTCTGGAGGCAACCGGTGCTGATTTCGCACTTATCGCTAGCAACACGCCTCATCATCGCTTCGAATCTATTGTCGATGGCATCAAGATTCCTGTTATTAACATCGTGGACGAGATGGCAAAGGAAAGTGTGCGAATTGGTGCGCCCCGGGTTCTGCTACTAGGCACTGCTCAAACCATGGAGTCTCCGAAATTTTGCGCAAAGTTTCAGCAATATGGGATCAAAGCGCTTGGGCCAGAGAGTGAGAAGGCGAGGTCGATGACCACTGAGTTGATTCGGGATCTTCAGCAGGGTGAGACCAAAGACGCAGCGCTCAGGTTGAGCAAGATTGCAAAGGTCTCTTTCCAAGCTGAACCAGCATCACCGCGGCCGGCAGTGTGTCTGGCGTGCACCGAATTACCTCTGGCGTTTCCGAATATGAAAAGAATGTCGATATTTGAGTACGAAGGAGTCCTCTACATCAATTCAAGCCTCGTGCACATAAACGCTGCCTTCGAATTCGCGGTCGCGTAGTTGACAATAGACGTGTCGCATTGAAGAGCCCGTGACGGCACTTACACTGACAGATCGGGACGACGTGCTTGCCGTCGTGCTGGGCTCTGGGGTGATTTTATGGGAGCCTGCGTCCGACGTACGACACAAGGCAATCTTTCAGTTCGAGGGATGGCCGAAAGTTCGCCTCAAGGAGGGGCGAACCGACCCCGGCGGTTCGCTCTGGGTCGGGTCAATGCAAAACAACGTGAATCCCGACGGCTCCGCTTGTTCGATCGAAGGCAAGCATGGCCTTCTCATTCGTCTCGACCCCGATTCTCGCGTAAGCGTGCACAAGACGGAGATTGGCATCTCCAATACCCTGGCCTGGAGTCCCGACGGTCTCCGTCTTTATTTCGCCGACACGCTAGCCAACACGATTTGGGCGTATGACTACGACCCGGCTACACGTAACATCGGAAATGAACGGCCCTTCTTTCAGCACTTCGCGCGCGGACGCCCGGATGGTTCGACCGTCGATGCCGAAGGCTATCTCTGGAACAGCCGCTTTTCTGGCGGGTGCATTGTCCGCGTCGCGCCCGATGGCCAGGTTGACCGCGTAATTGAAATGCCCGTGCAGAACATTACAACGTGCATTTTCGGCGGCCCCGATCGAAAAACTCTGTACGTCACCACGGAAGCAGCCGGAGCGCCGCCAAG
>Ga0116222_1002152_pt1 | contig 10537 bp, 17 predicted proteins | sample Sb_taG_12_FD_88963 | JGI IMG/M metagenome (GOLD analysis project Ga0116222, IMG submission 88963) | Peat soil microbial communities from Weissenstadt, Germany - Sb_50d_9_AC metaG | ecosystem: Environmental > Terrestrial > Soil > Wetlands > Peat | place: Germany: Weissenstadt | collected 2010-09-21
CCAGGGCTAAGGGCGCTTTTCCACCCGCCGCGACTGTCGATTGGCTGTTCCGCTCCATCCAGCTGAACATAGAGCCCGCAAGATCATACGCCTATGCGCCGCGGCGGTTCACCTCCTGGCCGCCTTCGCGCGCTTGCGTTCATCGCCGCAGCGCGAGGCGATTGGCAGTGGATGTTCGTATGGCTCGGCGTGGCTCTTGCCGTCGACACCATCGATGGGCCACTCACGCGTCATCTTAGGGTCACGACAGTCTTGCCGCGTTGGAGCGGCGAGCGCCTCGACCTGATCGTCGATTTTTTGACCTACGTGGCCGTTCCCGGCCTTCGCCTCAACCCAAGCGGACCCCCCCACCCCCGGCGTTCCGCGTCACCGCGGTGTGCCTCACCGGAGTCGGGGCAATTCACTCTCTGCGCGGCCTGGGAGCCGCATGAGCGTGGGCTTTGGCCATGGACCTCCGAGGGGGGCTACGCTATTAGCTCCGGGGTAAAGGCGGCTCGAGCCAATCCCCCACAGCGTAACGATGATCGATTTCCTGGCCGATCCGCATGTCTGGGCAAGCTTCATTGCCTTGAGCGGAGGTCGTGCTCGGGATCGATAACGTCGTCTTCATCTCGGTCATGATCTCGCGCATGCCCCCGGCCCAGCGCCTGGTGGCAAGACGAGTGGGCCTGTCGCTCGCGCTTCTGTTTCGCGTGGCCATGCTCGCCGGCATCATCTGGTTCACTCATCTGACGAAGCCCGTGTTCACGGCGTTCGGCTACGATTTTTCCTGGCGCGACCTCATTCTCATCGCCGGCGGCCTGTTCTTGCTGTGGAAGGCGACGCGCGAGATCCACAGCGACATCGAGGGCGATGCCGACACGAAACGTCTCCCGTCGTCGACGCGATGTTCTCCGGCATCCTCCAGATTGCCGTCATCGATATCGTCTTCTCCATCGATTCGATCATCACCGCGGTCGGCATGGCAGACCATGTCGAGGTCGTGATCGCGGCTATCACGGTGGCCATCCTCGTCATGTATTTCGCTGCGGAGCCGGTCGCGGCCTTCATCGAGCGGCATCCGACGACGAAGATGCTCGCGCTTGCTTTTGTGCTTCTCATCGGCGCCGCGCTGATCGCCGACGGTCTCGATTTCCACATCCCGCGCGGTTACATTTATTTCGCCATGGCCTTTGCCGCTTGCGTCGAGGCCATCAATGTCGTGGCGTACCGCAATAAGCGGCGCAAGACGAAGGCGCGGCCACGCTAATGAGACCGCGCGACCAGGGACTAGCAACTGACTTAACTTTGTCACGTAACTTCCTCCACATAGCCCAAGTTTGACCTCTTTTGGACTGCGCTATCGCTCTCTCATGTGTCGGTAGAAAAAAGGGGAAGCCATGAAAATCGGAGCACTTGTGTTGGCAGCAGGCATGGCCCTGCCAGCCCTTCCGGCGGCTGCCGAAACCATTTCGCTCGCGGGCGATGAATTGCGTCAGGCCATCAGCGGCAAGACCGTCTATCTCAACGTTTCCGGCTTCGAGCTGCCCATCGTTTATTCGGCGAACGGCCGCATGAAAGCCACCATGGGCACCGTCGCCGCGGGCGTTTCGCGCGGAGATGGCGCCTCGGACACGGGCAAGTGGTGGGTGTCGGGCGACCAGCTTTGCCAGCGCTGGACAAGTTGGATGGACGGGCAGTCCTACTGCTTCAAGCTCACGCGCAATGGCAATATCGTGCAGTGGCTGCGTAACGATGGTCGCTCAGGCACCGCGCGGATCGGCGGCTAGATCACACCGGCCAGAGAGGCGCTTTTTTTCGCCGCAACCTGTAAGAGCCGCCTTAGGGCGGCTCTTCGCATTTGGGCCGGCTGATGGGCCGCGGGACATGCGACGTCTCATTGCGGGTCGCCCGATCGGGACTCCGCATCGTCTCGATATGGTCGACCTCGCCGACGATCGGCGTCTCCGCGCGGTGCTCGCGCCTGACTACGACGTGGTGCTTCTGCTCGCTGTGAACCGGCATGTCGAAAAGGCACGGGGCGAAGCCGCCGCAAGACGGATGCTCGCCACGCTGGCCGAACGTTCGCCCGGCTGCTGCCGTTCATGGGGAAGGGCGGCTAGCCCTCCCGAACAGCCAGCCCGCGAGTCCTGCTGCCGCGAGCGCCCCAACAAGTTCCGCCACGATGAAACCCGGGACGTCCGAGGGCGCGATACCCGCGAAGGTGTCGCTCAGCGACCGCGCGATGGTCACCGCTGGATTGGCGAAGGACGTCGACGCCGTGAACCAATACGCCGACATGATGTAGAGGCCGACGGCGAAGGCGACCGCGTCCGGTTTGAAGCGCACGCAGCCGAGGATGGTGAGCAGCAGCCCGAAAGTGGCGACGAACTCCGCGAGCCATTGCGGCCATCCGGTCCGCGCCGTCGTCGCGAGCTGGAGCGGGCTCAAGCCGAACATCAAATGGGCGAATAGGGCGCCGAGACAGCCCCCGGCGATCTGCACCAGGATGTAGGCGATGGTCTCGCGCCGATCCAACTCGCCTCGGAGCATCATCACCAGGCTAACGGCGGGGTTGAAATGGGCGCCCGAGACCGGTGCGAAGATGGTGATGATCACGACCAGGATGGCGCCGGTCGCGAGGGTGTTGCAGAGGAGCGCCAGCGCGTTGTTGCCGCCAGAGAGCCGCGCGGCCATGATGCCCGAGCCAACCACGGCCGCGACGAGCAGCGCGGTGCCCAGAGCTTCCGCCGTCAAGCGGCGAGCAAGGTCGAAGTTCTGCATGGCCCCCACCTGACGTACAGATCCCGCGCAGCTTTTAGCAGCAGCCCCCGCCGCTTGCCTGCCGCGTCGCCGCCGAGGCGAAGGGGATCGCCGTCCCGCAGCCCGGAAAGATCCCGTAATGCGTGGAGCAGTCGCCGATGAAATCGAAATGCGGGCGAAACCGCGTGTCGGCCAACATGCGCCAGCTATTGCCGCAAACCGGAAAGACTTTGCCGCGCTCCATGAGGTGGTGACCATCGAGCTCGAACGCATCGGGCTGCTCCACGACGCTCCCACGATAGATGACGGCCTGCCCATAGTCCTCGCAGGCCGTCTCCAAGCCCTCGAGCTTGAACATCCGATAGGTCGCCGAGAAGAATTTCGCTGCGCCCAATTTGTGTCGGACCGCCTCATTGGTGATCTCGATCGGGCGGCTGGTGACGAGGCGCGGGTCGAGGAAGCCGGCAGCCTTGGACATGGGCAGGAAATCGTTCCAATAAAGCGCCCCGCCGAGACATTCCCCATAGAGCACAGGATCCGCCCTGACGCTGTCGGCAAGACGCCGATCGCAATAGATATCGGAGAAATAGAGCTCACCGCCGGGCTTCAGTAGCCGCAGCGCGCCGCGTAGCACCGCGGGCTTGTCCACCGAAAGATTGATCACGCAGTTGGAGACGATGACGTCGAAGCTCTCCGGCTCAAGAGCGAGCTCGTCCAGTCGTTCGATATACCCTTCAAGAAATCGCACATTGCGGCGCGCATAGCCGAACCGTTCCTGGTGCCAAGCGAGATGGGCATTGGCGGTCGCGAGCTGCTCATCCGTCATGTCGACCCCGACGACCTCGCCCTCGGGCCCGACTAATTGCGCCAAGAGATAGCTATCGCGGCCGGAGCCGGAGCCAAGATCGAGAACACGCCGGCCATCGAGCTCTGCCGGCACGACGATGCCGCAACCATAATATTTGGCGACGACCTCGGGATGAACATTGGCAAGCAGTGCCTGCAAATGGCCGGGCAAATCGCCGCCGTCGCAACAGGCGGAGGTCTTCAGGTCCTTTGAGCTCTTCAGCAACTTCCCGTAGTAGTCTTTGACGACTTCGAGCTGCATTGTCCGGTCCCTCGAATTCCGACGAGAACGCGACTTTCTCGGCTACGTCATCGGAAATCAAGGGCCGATCACCGCACCGTGTGGAGAAGTGCTGAGGGTCGTGGCAGACGAAACCCTTAAGTCACTCGCTCGTGGTTCCGATTCCATTGCGGGCAGGCGATGGGCGCATAGGATTGGCGTGCCGAGGGAGCCTGATGAAGGAGATAAGAATGCGTCACCTCCCCATCACATTGGGCGCCGCGCTTTTGACGGTCTGCCTGTTCGCCGGTTCCGGCCATGCCGGCGCCATGCCGGCGCTTTCCCTTGATCGCTCCACCATTGCCGGCGCACCGATCGAGCCGGTCGGCTACTACCGGTACTGGTATGGCGGCTACTATCCCTACCGGTATTACCGGCCCTAATACTAGCCGTATCACCGATACGGTTACTGGCGCTATTAGGAAGCGGCGCGGGCCCAAGCCAGGATCGGCGGGAGGCCATCCGCCGGTCCTCGCTCCCGTGTCGCTCTGCTGTGGCTTTGCGGTCAGCCCGCGAGTCAATTTTGCAAAAAGAGGGGCTTGCGAGCACCTCCATCTCTTGCCGAAAGCGAGACGCTTGCTTTAGGGTGATCGGATACATTGTGTTTCGTTCATTGTTGCGTGAGTGGCGTGTCAGCTGAGTCCGAACATATCGAAGTCCTGCGCCGTGGCCCCCGCGTGTGGAACGCGTGGCGGCGGCAGCACCCGTCCGTCGTTCCCAATCTGACCAGAATTTCCCTGAGCGTGAGCGAGCGCCAGATGGGGCCGATCAATGGAGGCCCGGTCGACCTCGCTTCGGCGCGATTGCGCAGGGCGTCGCTTCGCTTTGCCACGCTGACGGGAGCGAATTTCGGGGCGGCGGACCTGTCCGGCGCCGATCTCACCGATGCCCGGCTCGATGGGACCAATCTCTCCAACGCGGATTTGAGCGAGGCCGTTCTCGACCGTACGGATTTTGCCGGCGCCAAGCTCGCTGGCGCCAATCTGAGCGGCGCGAGCCTGCTCAAGGCTCGCAATTTGACGCAGGCCCAACTCGCCGAAGGCGTGGGCGACGAGTCCACCCTCCTGCCTCCGCATCTTGAGAGGCCCCAGTCGTGGACGTCGAGCAAGGTTGAACTCATAGAGCAACCGGCAAAAACCCGAGATCCTCGCGATCTCGCTTCTCTTGCGGCCCGTAGCGACAAGGCGGCGACGGTGTCTTGGCTGGTCGGCGGGCCTCTCACGACAGCCCAGTCTTGGCCAACACCGTCGAGCCGGTGAGACTCGGCCAAGGCAACTAATTTACCCTTATTCATCAGTATGTTGTGGTCGTAGGCGCATTCCTGGCCGGAGGCTTGTCCGCTCAGCCGGTCTCGCCACTCGGCGGTCTTCAATGCGAGGATTGTTTGGATGTCTCCCTGCGCCTCACTGAGATCGTGCCCCTCCTGCAGGCATTCTGCCTCCACTGCATCGACCACATCGCCTACGCAGCTATAACCTCGCTTGGCCAATATCGCGCGACTGGTCTCATCGTCCAGGGGAAGTCGGTCACGGGGCTCGAGTTGCCGGTACCGTTGGCCATACTGGCTGACTCAAGGATAAAAGCGATATCCAATAGGCTCCTTAGCAGCGAGAAGCGCTTTCAAGAAGCACAGCGCGAGGATTGAGACGCCAGCATCAGCTCGGTCTGAGCGCGTGGCTTCGATCTGCGCTATTTCGGCGCTCACCGTCCTAATTTTCTTACGACGGGATTGGCTTTCGTCGTCCAAAAGCGGCCGGGCATCGACCAAGGCACGCGCGAACAGATAGGCGGCACCAGGCGCATCGCGGTATAAGCGATTCAGTTCCTTGCTAAGCTCCAACCTGGCAAGCAAGTCTTGGAGTCGCCGGCGTGGATAAAAAGACCGAACATCCCGCGCCAAGCATACACCTGAGGCCCTGCAGTACGATGGTGTTGGACTAGGCGGGCCGCCTATTCGCCTAAGAGTGTTGCGCTCACATTTTTCCTGGATCTTCGTCGACATGATTCCGCTCTAATGCAACGTTAGACTTGGGTCGGCCAAAAGTCAGGCGCGCTTTTGCAGTAAGCGAAATTTGGTCAGCAAGCGCGTCGAGGAGAGTTGTAATGCGTATGGCCCTCACGCTCGAACGATACCTGATCGCTATCATCACCGTGGTAGCTCCCCGCTCCACGGGCGACAGTGTCCGTGGAAGCTATCGCGCGCGACAGGACGAACATGCCCTAACCTTCCTGGCCGGCAGCCGTATAACCCACATGCCTTGGAGGGTGCCGTGAGCCACTCGGCGCCTAGTCCGTCTGACGACAACATCGTGCACCCAAGAACCTTAGCCCAACGCCTGAAGGGGGTGGAAGCCGATGGCGAACCTTCGGACGAGCCTTCAGTCGGAAAGACAACAAGTGACGTCTCAATAGGACCGAGTCCAGGCCCGTGGGTGAGCAACACGCTTCTCGCGGTGGTGATCGTCGTTTCGCTGGTTCCTGCGGCGACTATCGGAGCTATGTTTTGGCAAGGCGTAATCAGAACACCTTGGTCTATCGATGTGGCCGTGGGGAATGACAGCCGACCTCTAGAGGCTCAAAAGACATCGACCGCAAGCAGCTCTGCGGAAACGCTCCCGCCGAAGCAGAACGTCGAGAACCTTTCCGTTGCGCTCGCCGTACCGAGCACAATCGAGGCAGAGGGAGGCAGTGAGGTCCCCTTCAGCATTGCGCTCAATTCGGCCGATCCACCGCTTCGAAGTATCATCACCATCCAGGGGTTGCCGAAAGGCACGACCCTCTCGGATGGGCGGCCCTACGGTGAAGCGGAATGGACCGTGAGACCGGACGAGATCGGCGATTTGCGGCTACGCCTACCCAAGTCGGCAAACGGCCACGCTAATTTGCGCATCGCGCTGATCGCCGCCGACGGTACTCCCATCGCCAGTGCAGCCACGCAACTTAATGTTGCTACTGACCCTAAGACGGCGCTGATCTCGCAGCAAGACGAGACCCGACTCATTCCTGACCTTATCGCGCATGGCCAAAAGATGATCGATGTCGGCTATCTTGCCGGAGCCCGCGGTTATTTCAAACGCGCGGCGGAAGCCGGGAGCGCCGATGCGGCGCTCGCTCTCGGAATGACCTACGATCCCAGTTTCATAAACGATACCGGTGCACAGGGAATCAAGGGAGACTTGGTAAAGGCACGGGCTTGGTACGAGCGCGCCCGGGAGCTTGGGTCGCAAGGCGCTCAGAGAAAGCTTGACGAGCTGAAGCATGCTGCATCTGTCGCAGCCGAGCGTGTCCCAGGGCCGAATGAGTAGGGGCCGGCGCGCCACTGAACTCCACTGGAATCAAGACGAGAAGAGAGCTTCGAGCTCCCAACGCCTTCGCCGAACCTAGTTCCCAGTCGGGTCGTAAGTGTGAGTTGGGCTGCTTCTGCAATCGCGCTCCGCCGTTTCCGCCGCGTTAAGAGCAAGGCGCTACCTCGTTCTGCGGCGGTATTAACTCGCCGTTAACCATAAGGCCGTCCAATTAATGGTCGTCGGTGAAGCTGGAACGCGGTGACGTCGTTTCTATGCTGAAGATTGATATTGAGGTCGATGCTCCGATCGGCCGAAGTGCCATGTTTGCGAACTCGGTCGATACGTCTGTCCATGTGGTCGGTAGGGGGCCGATTAAGCCCAGGGACTGATCGAATGATTAGCGATGACGAGCGGGCAACACCCCTCAGCCTCTTCCATTACGCTCGCTCTTTTTGGCAGTCGGCCGTCCTTTTGGAACGTTCTGGCCTCAATGAGGTGATGTATCCCAGCGCCCCAATCACATTGCTTCTTTGCCAAGCCATCGAGCTATATCTGAAAGCCTTCCTCCGCTTAAAGGAGGGCAGAGTTGAGGGTCTTGCACATCTGCGGCGCCGTTACAAAGCAATAGCCAAGGACGCGAGAAAGAAGGGGCTTCCCCTCTCGGACCATGACCTAAAGGTCGTTAAGTTCCTCGCCGCCACAAACGCGTTCCTGGGGTCACGCCATTTGAAGACAGGCGAGCACAAAGCGCTACCCTCCGAAAAAATATCCGAGACCTGCGCACGTCTGGATAGTTTGGTCTCGAAAGTGCTTGTGGAAGCCGGGCATACCGTTATGAGACCTCTAGACGCCTCGATCGGGGGGCAAGCCGGGAGGCGCTTGCCATGAGCGAGAGGCAACTGACGAGGCTCTTGGTAATCCTTTGCACCCTCACGGGCGTCCTGATGGTCGTGAGTGCCGTTCGCGCTTTGGCGCCTCTAAGGGCCGGGTTTAACTGGGTTCTCGAACATGTACACGCCGCATTTAATTGGACCATCGAGCATAGACCTCTACAGGCGACGTGGGATTGGGCGGTTGCACATGATTTACCGCAAGGTTGGGCTACCCTCATTGGAGTAATCATCGGACTAGCTGCAATCGCCTGGCAGGCGCGTGTCGGCTTTCGCAACCTGATCCTGTCGCAAGGCAATCAGGCCGAGCTTGATCGCCAAGCTTTGCAGGAGCGAGCGCTTTTGGACAGAGAGGCGAGAGAGCATCAAATCGAACTCCAAGCCCGGTCACAGGAAGACCTCCGACGCAAGGAAACCACTGTCCTCGCGGCGGCGATGCGCGGCGAATTGATGGCAGCCGCGTATCAGTTGAGAAGCAGGCTCATATGGCTCGAGGGCGTGCAGGACATTCTGGACGAACTCGCAAAAGATCCTTCAAACAGATTTCCCACACCGTTCGAAATTGAGCGTGTAGCAACCCCGGTTTACGACGCGAACGCCCCTCGGTTAGCTTTAATCGGCGCGTCGCTTGCGGCTGACGTGGCTCAAGTTTACGCATTTCTCGTCACGGAGCATAAGTGGACCGAGCCCGGAGGCCGCGACCCGAAACTCTTCAAGGCGCTCATTGAGACAATTCAAAAGGCCAACTCCGTTCGCCTAAAAGACATCGTTCATGTGTGCAAGCGGCTGATCGCCTATGAGCTGAGGAAGCCGGAAGAAGATCCGGGGTCTCTCTCCGAAGCTCGCAGAGAGTGGGGTGAGCCTTGGAATGAACCAAGGACGGAGTAAAGGGACGCGCGCTTTGCGTCACGAAGTCTTGGATACGAATGTCAGCTCGTGGCACGAAACTGACGCCAACGCGCTCCTCAATCTTGGTCAGCTTGTAGAAGTAAAGCTGACGTCTTTGCCAGAGACCTACTTCGTCCGGTTATGACCCAAAGCGGACACTGCAGGAGAGCACCACCTGGATGGCTGCGTGGTCTTCCATTCCCTAACATCACACCGGGTAGAGCGTGTCTGAATGATGAAGAAATGGGGCCGGGAACGACGGAAGCTTGCGCTGCGCGCCTGCGAGTTTCGGAGACTGCCGCCGTCTCTTATATCTGCGCCGCGCTAGAGTTTATCTGAGGAAAACATGAAACCCATCGAGTTCTCGGTGATGGTGATTATCCTCGCCGCAATTGCTTTCAAGCGGCAATGAAGCCGCTGCCCAGACGACCGCCGAAATCCCTCCGGCAATCATCACCCCGGACAAGGTCGACTCGCGCTTCGGTATATTGGATACTCGCGAGGTATAAGAAAAGCACAGGTGGCGGCGTCGCGCCGCCATCGCCCGCCCTGGCCTCTCCACACAGAGCACCGCCCTTTAGGGCATTGCAAAACTCGGGCTTCAGCCACTCGACCTTGATGGTGGCTGACACTGTCTCACCCTAGACAAAGATTGGCAGTCAATGGCACAGTTTCACGGTCAGGCGAGAAGTGTAAGCTATGACGATTCCATTCGTGCTTTCGTGGGGGCATTGTGGGCCCGGTTCACACTCATGACCAACTCTCCATCAAGCGCCGGCGACGAGCGCCCGACCATCCCGCCAATCATTTCGGCGCAATCCTCGCCGAACGCGAGTTTCTGGCTCAGAGAATTACCTTATGCAGGGGTGTTCGTTCTTGCGATTTTCGGGATCGCCTACAACACCTACTCGAAGCAATCGATCGTGGGCTACTGGGAGTTTCTTGCGCTGGTGATTTGCGTGGTGTGCATCGGCTCCGGATGGCCGCACGCTCATGACAAGAAGGCACGACTGCGCTTGGTCTGGACGCAGGCGCTGCATTGGCTCGCGTTCCTGGTCGCGATGAATCTGGTGTTGCTGCCCAACGTTCAACGAATGATGGATGCCGAGGCCACTAGCCTTGCCATTCTCATGCTGCTGGCGCTAGGCACCTTTACGGCGGGTGTCCATATCCTTGCCTGGCAAATCTGTCTGGTCGGACTCGTTATGGCGGTGGGAGTTCCCGCGAGCGCCTGGATGGAGCGGTCGGCCCTATTATTAGCCTTGGGCGGGTTGACTCTGCTAGGGATTGGCCTGGCATCCTGGCTCCTCATACGCCGACGCGGCGCTCGCCAGAAGGAACAGCAGTTCGTGCAGCCCGCGCCATGGGACCCGCGCGCACGTAAGTAGACGCGCATTGGGCTGAGTTGGGCTGGACACCCGAGGGTTTCCACGTTCGGCATATCTCGGACCAAGTTGCGGCCTCATGTCATTTGGACAGAGCGCTTCTACGTGGCCAACATTCTATCCGCGCTGGTTTGGGCGCCAACGCTTGTGCTTTTTGGCGCGGTCCTGGCTCGGTCTCTATCTGGCATCGAAAATATTGCGACGAAGATCTTCTATATC
>Ga0116222_1002157_pt1 | contig 10527 bp, 4 predicted proteins | sample Sb_taG_12_FD_88963 | JGI IMG/M metagenome (GOLD analysis project Ga0116222, IMG submission 88963) | Peat soil microbial communities from Weissenstadt, Germany - Sb_50d_9_AC metaG | ecosystem: Environmental > Terrestrial > Soil > Wetlands > Peat | place: Germany: Weissenstadt | collected 2010-09-21
TCGAGACTTTGGAGTTGCTGAGAGCGCGCGGCTATGACTTTATCGAGATTGACTATTCCGAGCGCGAAACCCTGGCCTGCAACGTGCTCTCGTTGGGCGAGAAGCGACTGCTTGCACTGGACGAAAACAAAAAGACCAATCAAAAGCTGCGCGCGGCAGGATTTGATGTCCGAACCTTCCCCGGTTCCGAGCTGTGCATCAACGGCAGCGGCGGCCCCACCTGCCTGACCCGGCCGCTGCTACGCTCATAAGGCCACCCCCTCTCGAACAACGGAAATGGAGAAGTGTTCCACGTGGAACACTTTGCATCCCGGGCCCTTTTCAGCGAACTTGCAGGCTATCTAACACGTGCTCGAAGGTCGGCAGCAAGGCTTCAAAGTCCGCCTCGGGAGCGACAAACACCGTGTACAGCAAGACGTGCGAGCGGCCCAGCAACGCAATCAGGCGCACGCGCTCGCGCAGTGGATGACCGTTTTCCTGCACTGCTGATTTGCCAAACCAATCCAGTTTCCTGGCGTCTCTGCCGTGCAGTGTAAAAGCCAGTGGGCTATTGGCTATCTGAAGATCAGAATTGGCTTGTTCGATATCGGCCATCAGCTCGAGGAGACCGTCATCCAGTTCCTGGCTGCTTTTGCCTTTCGGTTGGAAACCGCTGATCATCAGCCCGTAGGCGAGAGTGCCGTTCAAATATCCTCCCTCAGGATAGATGGTTACGCTTGTCGAGTCAGCATCGCCGTCGATTCGCCAGTTCTCCGGATAGCGAAGCGCGTAGGCCACGTGCTGAAAGTCGCGGAAGTTGGAGCTGGCAATGTTCTGCATCGACAATCTAGACATGAGGGCGGGCTTTTGCGCCGCGCTTACTTGAGCGGCGGACTCTTCGTTGACATTCGCAAGAGCCTTTTTGGCTGCAAGAAACTCGGGGGCATCGGTTTGCTGAAACTCTTTGGGCGGAAACCTGGAAAGAATGCTGGAGATGTTTTTCGCGCGATTCCCGGGGTCGGGATGGGAACTTAGAAACTGCGGACCGCTGCGGCTCCCGCCTTGCGCCTTGAGCTTCGAGAAGAAACTGACGATTGCCTGTGGGTCGTAGCCAGCATCGTACATGATCTGCGCGCCGACCATGTCCGCTTCGGTTTCGGCGTCTCGCGAATATTTCATAAAAACGGAACCGGCGGTGATCGACATTCCCATTTGCGCCAGCGAGCCGACGGCGCCGCCTACGGTTGCTCCCAGAACTCCGCCCAGAATGGCGAGCGGCAATTGCGCCTTCATTTGACGGCTGGCCTGGCGAGTGGAATGGCGCATGACCACGTGCGAGATTTCGTGTCCAATGACGCCCGCCAGCTCGGATTCGGTGGCCAGTTCAATCAAGCCGGTATGTACGTAAATGGGTCCGCCGGGAAGAGCGAAAGCGTTCACCGATTTTTCGCGGACCACTTTGAAGGTGTAGGGAAACTTGTAGCCGGGAGCGCTGGCAGCGAGCTTCTGCCCGAGCGTAGCGATGTATTTCGACATAGGATGGTCGGCGGGGAGCAACGGCAAAGCGCGTTCGACTTCGGGAACGCTCTGGCGTCCGATTTGAATTTCCTGTTCGAGGCTGTAGCGATTGCCCGAAGTTGGATTCGTCGTCACTCGACCTTTTTTGGGGTCAACATTTTCTTTAGTCCCAGCAGCGAGCAGCGAGAGGCTGAGTAGGACGGCGCACAGACGCTGGAATTTGGTTGAGCGACATAGGTTCGCATTCATATCGCACGCAGAGTGGAAGAGCATTTTAGCCTTCATGGGTTGCAGAATCCAGTGTCGGCAGGAGAGTGGAGCTAAGGGGGGCGGTGGAATGGCGTGGTTTCGTCAGTTATCTCGGAAGTCGCTGATTCGGCCTACAGCTACATCAACCTTAAGTACCTCGGTATAGCCCCGTGATCCGGGTCCGGGACGTCCCACTTCTTCACTTTCATTCTTGCTTATCTTGATTAACTATGGTTAACTACTGACAATAATCCTTGGTTAACAGATCAAGACAGAGAAACGGGCGGCATTGGGGGCCACATGAGCGGGAATCCATGGCGCGGGTAGGTTGCTTTGCTCTTCTTGTGTTGTGTGCGGCATGTCTCCTTTCGGCGGAAGCCCTGGGACAAGGCGAAACCACTAGTGCGATTGTTGGCGAAGTAAGGGACACAACCAACGCGGTTGTGCCGGGCGCCACTGTGACGGTCACAAATCACGAGACCGGTCTAAAGCGCAGCGCCCAGACCGACGAAGGGGGCCGATTCAATTTCCCACAGCTAAAGCCAGGCACCTACTCGGTCAAAGTGGAAGCGCGAGGCTTCGAACCGCTGCAAAATGACAACGTCGTTTCGGGCCTGGGCCAGAAGCAAAGAGTGGATTTCATGCTTAAGGTCGCACGATCCGATGAGGTGGTTGAGGTAAACAGCGAAGCTCCACTCATTAACCCGGAAAACGCAAACACATCAACCACTCTGAATGCGCCGGGGCTAGAGAATCTGCCAAATCCGGGTGGTGATTTAACCTATCCTCTGCAGTTTGCCCCGGGCGCGCTCATCAACACGGCTGGCAGCAGCAACGACTTCGTCGGCGGCACAAACGGATACGGCAACGTCGAGTTTAACGGACTACCTGCCCTCTCGAACGGTTACATCGTTGACGGACTGGAAACGAACGACCCGCTCACCAATCTCAACAGCGGTCTCTCGACCAACCTCGTCCTGGGATTGAATTCGATTTCAGAAGTGACCGTCAACACTCTTTCCTATTCGGTGGATCAAGGCCGGTATGGAGCATCCCAAGTTGACTACGTCACCAAGTCTGGCACAAATCAGTTTCACGGGAATCTCTACGAATTATGGAATGGTTCCCTGCTGAACGCGGCGGACTACTTTACGAATGCGACACCGGGAAATCACAAGCCGCGATCCACGGTGAATCATTTTGGGGGCAGTTTGGGGGGACCGATTAAGCACGACAAGCTATTTTTCTTCTTCGACAGCGAGTGGGTTCGGATCGCACTACCCATCGTCACGCCGACGATCGTTCCTACTCCGGCATTCCAGCAATACGTCTTGCAGCAACTTCCGTTAGGCCTTACGGACGCAAAGGGCGACATGATTTACCCTGCCGCGCCCCAGGAAGTGCCGTTCTATCGGGCAATGTTCTCTCTCTATCAAAATATCGGAGGCACACCCACCGCGATACTCGGTTGCCCGATCGCGGCGGGTTGCGCGAACCGGCAAAGCGTTTCGCACTCCAGCGACGACCACGAAGAGGTTCAAACTGCCCGCGTCGACTACAACATCAGCGAAAAGGATACGGCTTGGTTTCGTTTCCAGGCTGATACCGGACTGCAAGCCGCGTGGACCGACCCCATCAACCCGGTATTCAATGCGCTTTCGCCGCAGCCTCTCTATTCCTTCGCGGCAGGACACACTCACGTCTTCTCGCAGAACCTGGTGAACTATTTCAATCCGGCATTCTCCTGGTACGAGAGCTTATTCGGGCCAAGCGACTTGCAGAGGACGCTCTCAGCTTTCCCGATCGTATTGCAGGGCAGCGGCGCGAACCCATTCACGCCCATCGGAGGGCTTGACAACACCTGGGTTCAAGGCCGGCGCGCATCGCGGTTTTTCATCAACGACAATCTTGCCTGGAGTCATGGCGCTCACGAACTGCGGTTTGGAATCAATACCCGTATCTTTCGCCTGAACGACTATGACTTCGGGGAAGGCACGGTTCCTACCGTGACCTACGCGAACCTTCAGCAATTTATCTATGGAGTAGCGAACACTGCGTCGAAGACTTTCCCTACCAACGCAAACGAGCCCTTCAACTTTCTGAATCTCGATTTCTACGCGCAAGACACCTGGAAAGTTACTCGCAAAGTGACTTGGACGTTCGGTCTGCGCGACACATTCAACTCCAACCCGCTCAATCCGCATGATGAGGTCGGCCGCCTTCGCGGCTCCTTCAATTCCATCTCGCATGATGTCAATCAACCGTTGAGGGCCGCTATTCAAACTCATCTCGGCAATCTGTTCTCGTCCACGCCGCTGGCCATTCTCCAGCCGAGAACGGCAATCGCGTGGCAGTTCGAGCCGAAAACAGTACTCCGCACCGGCTTTGGCATTTTCAGCGACATCCTGCCGGGGAGCGTGGCGGACCTCGTCGGCGCCAATCCGCCGTACGATAAGACGTTTCAGGGAGGTCTGCTTGGCACCGTCGGCGGCACGGCAATCGCGCCGGGAGTGCCTAACAGCGCCGTCGGCGCAACCATCGCCGCGAATCAGATTTTCACTTCGGGATTTCCGCAGGGCCAGCTCTCGTGCGCATCTTCACAGGCAAATCCTGGGAGTTGTCTTCCCCCGGTTGCGATCACAGCCATCCCGGATGGCAAACTCCACGCGCCGTATTTCATGGAGTGGAGCCTGGGAATGGAACATCAAATCGGAACGACGGCCAGCTTGCAGGCGCAATACGTTGGCACGCGCGCTGTGAACCAGCCATACTCAACCCAAGTCAACGGATACCAGACAGTGTGTCAGGGTTGTTTTGCGCCGTTCCCCTACCGGCAACCAACCGATTCACGATTCGGCGCAGTGACGCAGTTCGCAACCGGCGCGAACAGTCACTACAACGGTCTTCAACTCACCGCCATGAAACGCCTCGCTCATGGTTTGCAAGGACAGGTCAATTACACCTTCAGCCGTTGCATGGATACCGTCTCTAACGGAGGGTTCCTGCAATTCTCTGCCGGAGGAATTCTTTCGCCTCTGCCGGGAGAGCTTGCTCGCGACTACGGTCCTTGCGATTACGACATCCGGCACAATCTCAACGGGCAATATGTGTATCAGTTGCCGGTTAAGGTGGGCAATCATGTTCTGGGCTATGCGCTGAACGGCTGGCAGGTTTCTGGAACGTTGTTTTGGCACAGCGGGGTTCCGTTCTCGGTCCTGAGCACGCCCTATTCCGCGGGTGGAAACGGCATTGTGCAGGGCAGCGGACCGGAGTTTGCCGGTATCGTTCCCGGCGTTCCGTTGTACGATCATCATCCGATTCCGGGCGTCACCCAGCCAGGAACACTGCAGTGGCTCAATCCGGATGCTTTCGTCTCGGCCGTTGATCCCGGCACCGGACAATGCTACGGCGGCGACGGCCCGCAGACCTGCCAATTCGGAAACCTTGGCCGCAACTCGCTGCGCGGTCCCGATTTTCTGTGGAGTGACTTCTACCTGACAAAATGGTTTGCCTTGAGCGAACATGTGAAGCTGCGGTTTGAGGGGCAGTTCTTCAATATCTTCAACCACCCAGATTTCAGCCTGCCAAGCGTAGTGCAAGCCGGTATTCCGGGAAGTCCTTCCACGCAAACTGGATTCGGAGCGCTCACGTCCACAACCTCTCCGCCGACCGGCCTACTCGGAGTTGGTTTAGGTGGCGATAGCACACCACGCATGATCGCGTTTCAGGCGCGGCTGGAGTTTTGAGCCTGGCGTGGCAGTTAGCGTGCCCCCAACGCGAAGGAAACCATAACTGTCGGAAAATCGCAATAGCATTCATTGATCGGGCGACCCTCAGTTTGCACTGAATGTTGAAGCACCTGCCGATCCCTCGCTGCGCTCGGGATGACAATAACCCACCAGGATTAGCTAGGGTCTGTCGGGCTTCGCTTGGTGGACGGGCGGGGACCCCGTGCTTCATTCATGAGCTGTTAGAATTGAAGAGCGATGGTCTTGCCTTTCGTTCGTGATCTGTTCACGGACGTGGAAAAATTGCCAGCCTTTTTACGTGTAGCCTCCCACCTCCGAGAGGGCGCGGGGCGGATACGTGTCTCTGGACTAACTCCCACGGCGAAAGCGCTGCTTCTGGTTTTGTTGCAGAAGAGCGCTGGACGGCCATTGATCCTAGTCGTTGCCGACAATCGCGTTGCAGAAGAGTTCGTTCCTGTCTTGCAGGCCTTTCACGAACTGATTGGTGGAAACGATCCTGATTCAGTGGTCTCGCTGCCCACACGCGACGTGTTGCCGTTTCAGAATCTTTCGCCGCATCCCGAGATCCAGGAAGAACGGGCGGTCGCGCTCTGGAAAATCGCTGCTGGTGCTGTGTCTATTCTGGTTTCGCCCATTGCCGCAACGGCTCTTCGTCTCCGTTCCGCAGAGTACTACGCCGATCTAGCGCGAATGGTTCGGCGGGGCGAGACCCTCGATACCGAGCCGCTGCTGCGCCACCTCAACACTGTCGGCTACACCTCGACCGACGTGGTGGAAATGCCCGGCGAATACGCTATTCGTGGCGGCATCCTCGACGTGTATTCGCCTGAGGCTGACCGTCCGCTGCGCATTGAGTTCTTTGGCGATGAGGTCGAGTCCATCCGAAAGTTTGATCCTGCGACTCAGCGGTCGTCCACTCCGGTCGACGAAGCGCTGCTGCTTCCGCTCACCGAGACTCCGATCAGCGACGATCTGCTGGGCGCGATCCATGTGCGCTTGTCGGGAAAGCGCATCACTGGCGCAGAGGAGGTTGTCGAGCAAGCCGTACGCGCCGGCGGAGTCAGCGTGTTTCCGGGCTGGGAGTTTTACGCGCCAGTCGCCGGTGCGGACCGGAGCGTGTTCGACCTACTTCCGCAGGCCGTGGTGTTAGTGGACGAGCCGGATAATCTCAAACAAGAGTTTGATCACACCTGGTCGCGAATCGAAGAGGCGCACGAACGAAGCGAGGTCGGCAATCTGGTGCGGCCGAAGGATCTTTATCTTTCTCCCGACGATTGGTGGCAAAAACTCGCCAGTCTTCCCGGAGCTTCGATTGAGCATCTCGAAATCGCGCGTCCCGACAACGCCGAGGCGGTCAGCTTTCATTCGCAGCCCGCGCAACGCTTTCATGGCGCGGTTCCCGCCATGCTGGATGACGTCAAGAAACAGATTGGCGAACAGAATCGGGTGTTGATCGCGGTGCCGAATATCGGCGAAGTCGAGCGCCTGGCCGACGTCTTCAGCGAATACGGCGTTTCCTTTCGCTTGGGCAGCCGCACTCGCGGCGGAGAAAGCTACGCCGATGAAACCGCTTACTTCGCCGGAGAGATACTCACCAGCACACTGGCCAAGGCTTATGTGCCGGATGGCGTCATTCTGCCCGAAGCTCATCTGGCGATTCTGGGCTCTCGCGATTTGTTCGATGAGTCAGACTCGGTGGTTTCGCGTCCGCAGCGCACGAAGTCGAAGGTTTCGGCGTTTCTTTCCGACTTCCGCGATCTGCAAGTGGGCGACTACGTAGTCCACGTCGAGCACGGCATTGGGCAGTATCAGGGCCTGAAGGAAATCAATCAGGGCGATGGCAACGCCGAGTTCATGCTGCTGGAGTATGCGGAGGGGGCGCGGCTGTACGTCCCACTAACCCGGCTTGACCTGATTCAGAAATATCGTTCATCGGAGGGCGCGAAGCCTGCGCTGAATCATCTGGGCACGGCCGCGTGGGCTAAGACCAAGGCGCGTGTGCGCAAGGCCATGAAAGACATGACCGAGGAACTGCTGAAGCTCTACGCCGAGCGGAGTGCAGCCAAGGGACATGCGTTCGCGGCTGACAATCAGTGGATGCGCGAGTTCGAGGATGCCTTCGAATTCACCGAGACGGAGGACCAGGACCTCGCCATTACCGACGTGAAACGCGACATGGAATCTTCGCAACCCATGGACCGGCTGCTGTGCGGCGACGTTGGTTACGGCAAGACAGAAATCGCCATGCGGGCGGCGTTCAAGGCGGTCAACGACAATAAGCAAGTCGCTGTGCTTGCGCCCACGACGGTGCTGGCCTTTCAGCATTACGAAACTTTCAAGCAGCGGTTTGCCGCTTTTCCGGTGAGCATTGAGATGATCAGCCGCTTCCGCTCGGCCAAGCAGCAGAAAGAGATTCTGGAAAAGGTCGGTACAGGAAAAGTGGATATTTTGATTGGCACTCACCGGTTGCTGTCGAAAGACATCAGGTTCACCGACCTCGGCCTGCTGGTCGTGGATGAAGAGCAGCGCTTCGGAGTGCGCCACAAAGAACGGCTGAAGCAGATGCGGAAAGAAGTCGACGTTCTTACCATGTCCGCAACTCCCATTCCACGCACCTTGCACATGTCTTTGGTCGGAATGCGTGATATGAGCGTGATCGAGACTCCCCCAAAAGACCGCATCGCGATCCAAACCGTGGTCGCAAGCTGGGACGAGAAGTTGATTCGGTCTTCGATAGAGCAGGAACTTGATCGCGGCGGGCAGGTGTATTTTGTTTACAACCGTGTGGAGACCATCTGGGAGATCGCGGCCAAACTACAAGAGTTGGTTCCGCGAGCCCGCATCATTGTTGGACACGGGCAGATGTCGGAGGGAGAACTGGAGAAAGTGATGCTGAAGTTCATGCATCACGAGGCCGACATTCTGGTGTCAACGACGATCATCGAGAACGGGCTCGACATTCCGCTTTGCAACACGATCGTCATCAATCGCGCCGATCGTTTTGGACTGTCGGAACTCTATCAACTGCGGGGGCGCGTAGGACGCTCGAATCGCAGGGCCTATGCCTATTTGCTCATTCCGGCGGAGGTTGAGCTTACTCCGATCGCACGGCGGCGGCTGGCGGCGCTCAAGGAGTTTTCCGATCTGGGTGCGGGATTCAAGATTGCCGCGCTGGATCTCGAATTGCGCGGAGCCGGTAGTCTGCTCGGCGGAGAACAGAGCGGGCACATTGAAGCCATCGGCTTCGAACTGTACACCCAGATGCTCGATCGCGCCGTCCGCGAGATGAAAGGCGAAGCCGCGCCGGATGCGGCCGAGACGCAGCTCAATCTCGGTCTAAATATTCGTATCCCGGTAAATTATATTCCGGAGGAGAACCAGCGGCTGCGCATGTACAAGCGGGTCGCAGGGGTCGAAACCGAGTCGCAGCTGAGTGACGTCGGCGCCGAACTCGAAGACCGTTACGGCGAGCCTCCCGCTGCAGTACGCAACCTGCTCGATTATGCTTCACTTAAACTGCTGGCGGTGCGGGTGGGCGTAAACGCAATCGAGCGCAAGCGTGACCTTGTGACCATCAAGTTCCGTACAAATGCCGGTGTCGATCCGGGGAAACTGGCGCGATTCGTCTCCTCGCAGCGGGGCGCGCAATTTACTCCGGACGGGATGCTGAAATTCTCGCTGAAAGTTACCGCCGCCGAGGAAGTGCTTGACCATCTCGAGAGCCTGCTGGAAAAACTAGCCGCGGAGATTCCCGAGCCGGCGTCCACCTCGGAAAAAGTCAGCTAAATTCTCCTTATTGATCCTTCCAGCGTCCGTTGCTTCGTCTGCACTGCCAGAAGGGCGGCGCAGCTGCGAATGTCTCGCGCGTGCTAGTCTCATTTACTCCGAAAGTGATGAACGAATGACGTTGCCATCCCTATCCGCGCCCACGACTTTCAGCCTGGCGGCCGTCTTCGCGTGGGGCGCGAGCGATTTTCTCGGTGGATATGCGTCACGCCGCGCTAATGCATTCGTGCTGACTGCGATCGCGCACTTCAGTGGCATGGTTCTTATGGCAACGCTGGCATTGGCAAGTCATTCGCCGCTTCCTACCCAAGCCGCAATCGCATGGGCCGTGGTCGCGGGCATCTCCGGAGGCGGCGCGCTGGGCATTTTTTATCGGGCGCTGGCGACGGGAAGAATGGGATTGACCGCCCCAGTGGCAGCGGTGCTGGGTGCTGCTATCCCGACAGCGTTTGGCATGTTTCGCGAGGGCCTGCCCCAGGCTGCCCAGATCATTGGTTTTGCACTGGCCGCGACTGGCATCTGGCTCATCTCGCGCACCGAAGACGACAGCCCCCCAGAAGGCATTGGGATGGCCGCCCTCGCGGGCATCGGCTTCGCGGGATTCTATCTCTGCATCAAGCAGGCCGGCGACGGCTCCGCATTTTGGTTAGCGGCTGTATCGAAGGTATCGTCGTTCACGCTCACCAGCACAATCGTTTTGCTCGGACGCAGCGCTCGCGAAATCGACCGCCGCGGAATCACGCTCGGCGTAAGCGCGGGCTGGCTCGACATCATCGGCAGCGTGCTCTTTATTCGTGCCAGCCAGACCGGCCGTCTCGACGCTGCCGTGGTGCTCAGCTCACTCTACCCGGCAGTGACCGTGCTGCTGGCCCGCCTCATCCTCAAAGAGCACTTCACCCGCTGGAAAGCCCTGGGCATGGTTGCGGCTCTTTTGGCCGTGCCGATGATCGCGTGGCGTTGAGGGGAAACCCGCCACGGATTTGCACGGATTCACGCGGATGGTTGCTAACACAAGCCTTAAAAACTTGATCCGTGCAGATCGGCGAAAATCCGTGGCTGGGCTATGCTGTTACCATCTTCCCAATGCCCCTGCTTGAAATCTGCAATTTGACCAAGACATTTCCGTTGGGCGAGTCCATCTTTGGTGGGGGCGCAAGAGGCGAAGTCCGCGCCGTTGACGATGTGTCGCTCGATATTCAATCTGGCGAAACACTCGGTCTGGTCGGCGAATCAGGATCGGGCAAAA
>Ga0116222_1002158_pt1 | contig 10527 bp, 14 predicted proteins | sample Sb_taG_12_FD_88963 | JGI IMG/M metagenome (GOLD analysis project Ga0116222, IMG submission 88963) | Peat soil microbial communities from Weissenstadt, Germany - Sb_50d_9_AC metaG | ecosystem: Environmental > Terrestrial > Soil > Wetlands > Peat | place: Germany: Weissenstadt | collected 2010-09-21
AAGGCACCACCAGCCGCGACCCCGGCTGCACGCGGTGCCGCAGCGTTTCCGGCAGGCCGTAGGTGAACGGCTGATCGAGCGGCACCGGCAGGCTGACGTCGCAATACTCAGGCATGCATCCATGGTAGGACAGGCCTCCTGGCCTGTCCCTGGAGTTTGGCCATTTTGTCGAGCCCGAGGTGGGACAGGCCATCGTTTTTTGTGGCCTGTCATCGGCCGGGCTTTTAGCCCGGCCTGCGGCGGACTTCAGTCCGCCTTGGACAGGCCTCCTGGCCTGTCCCACTCAGGGCATTTTCAGGAAGCGAATCCTGGAGTCCTTCTCACGCGACCCTTTCGGCCCGAACAATGAAGCGGTCGGGGGCCGCGCCGACGAAGTAAAACGGATAGCAGGTGACCAGCGTGAGGATCTCGGTTTCACTGCGATCCAACACCGCCACATCGTATGGGCTCACGACCTGGGTGGACACCACGCGGTAGCGGTACTGGCCGAGCACGGTGGTGAGCGTGATGATGTCGTTCCGCCGGATGTTTCGCAGCGGCCGAAAGAACGTGTCGCGGTGGCCCGAAATCACCACGTTACCCGATTGTCCGGGCAGTGCCGTGCCGCGAATATGGCCGGCCGCGCGGCGGAGAATTTTTCCGCTGGTTCCCTCGATGACCATCGCCGAAAGGCCCAGCCGTGGAATATCGATGCTCCCGATCAAGCCGCCGGCCGCCACTGGCAGCGGAGCCTTCATCGCCGCGGGGGCCGCTAAAGGGTGTGCTCCCGCCTGTGAAGCATGTCTGTCCGCCAGCAGTCGCTCCAGTTGGCGGCGCTCCGCTTTCTGGAAACTCCAGGTGTCCATCAGAACGTACCCGCAATAGCCGGCCATCGATACGGCGCAGGCCAAGAGTAACCGCTGAATCCATCGAAGGATGCTGGTCAGAGGTTCCTTGGCAACCACCAGCCTCATTTCGCAGCCTCGTCCCTGCCCGGCCGCGATTCACCGCCGGCGATCCGGGCGGCGGCGATCGCCTCCGTCAGCTTCCGCCGCATGCTTCCGCTGTGATCCACAACCAGCCCCACCGTGACCGGTATCTCCTCGTGCTGCAACACCACCAGATCGACGCCTACGGAAACTCGGTAGGGTTGAGGAGTCTGCGGTCCGGCTTCGCCCGCCAGACCGATGAGGAAGAGGAATGGCAGGGCTGGCAAGGGCATGTTCCTCACGCCGCCTGGATCCGGCGATAGTCCGGCTGCCACATCGCGTCCTGCACCTGTTGCACGATGTCGTCGAGCTTGACCCGGGCCAATCCCTCCGCATCCGCGGCCTCTGCCACCGCCACCGCCACCGTCACTGCCACGCTTCGCAAATCGTCGATTTGCGGGAGCAGCGACGCGCCGGGCTGGCGCACCGTCACCAGGCTGGACACAGCGCTGGCCGCAGCCGCCAACATACCTTCGCTGATCTTGCTGGCTCGCGAGACGATGGCCCCGAGGGCCAGGCCCGGGTACAGCATGGCATTGTCCAACTGGGCGATCACATAGGTCACGCCCTTGTAGGTAACCGGGGCGAACGGGCTGCCGGTGGCGATGAGCGCCCGGCCATCGGTCCAGGCGATCAGGTCCGCCGGGTTCGCCGCGGCTCGCGCCCGAGGATGGCAGAGTGCGAAGATGATCGGCCTCTCCGTATGTGCGGCCATTTCGGTAACGATCGCTTCCGCGAAACTGCCGCCGACTGTCGCTGCCCCGATCAGCATGGTCGGCCTGACTCGGTGCACCACCTCGGCCAGGCCCACGCCGTTTTCCTTCCCTTCGTGCTTCCATCCGTGGCTCTCGGCTGCCGGGCGGGCATAGGTGACCTGGTAGTCGCGGAGTCGATCCGCCATGTCGCCGGTGAGCAGCCCCTGCCGGTCCACGCACCAGAAGCGCCTGGCCGCATCCTCGTTGGCAAGCCCCTCACGCACCATGGCTTCGCGAATCTGGTCGGCGATTCCAATTCCCGCCGTGCCGGCTCCGAAGATGACGATCCGATGGTTGCGCAGCGGTGTGCCGCACACCCGGACGGCCGAGATCGCCGCCGCCAGCGTGATCGCTCCGGTCCCCTGCATGTCGTCGTTGAAGATGCAGACCCGGTCGCGGTATCTCTCGAGGATTCGCCGTTCATTGCCCGGCGAAAAGTCCTCCCACTGCAGCAGCGCGTGGGGAAACAGCCTGGTCGTCACTCTGACGTAAGCGTCGATGAAATCGTCGTAGCGTTCGCCGCGGATGCGCGCGTGCCGGTTCCCGATGTACATGGGATCGCCCAGCAGGCTTTCCCGGTTGGTGCCCACATCCAGCATCACCGGGATCACGCGCGTCGGGTCGATGCCGCCGGCCGCCGTGTAGATCGCCAATTTGCCGATCGACACCTCGATGCCGCCGACGCCCCAATCGCCGATTCCCAGGATCTGCTCCGCGTCGGTCGCCAGGATCAAGTCGATATCGCCGGGGCCCGCGCCCAGGTTGGTGAAGGCCTCCTCGATGGCATCCGGGTGGTCGATCGAGAGGTACACGCCCCGCGGACGGCGGCACTCGTGGTGATATCGCTCCATCGCCGCGCCCACCGTCAGGTCGTTGACGATGGGAATCATTTCGCGAAGGTGCTCGGAGAACAGCCGGTAAAACAATACCTCGTTGCGATCGTGCAGGGCCGTCAGGTAGATGTTCTTGCTCACCGCGTCCGGCAGCCGCTCATACTGGATGTAGGCGCTCTTCGCCTGAGCTTCCAGCGTGCTGATGTCCGGCGGCAGCAAACCCGTGAGGCCCAGGGCCGTTCGTTCTCCCACCGTGAAGGCCGTGCCCTTGTTCAATAGTGGTGAATTGAGCACGGCCAGCCCGCGAGCCTTGGTCTCGTAGCAACCGTCTTGACTCTGCCGGCGCTTCGCCGCGGCCGCCAGGATCGGGATCACTCTCTGTCGCATGGCTGGACCTCCTGCTTGGATCCGTGTCCCTCGCGCAGCGCCCCATGGGTGGCGCGCCGCGCGACAGGTCACGAACACTCTACTGAAGCCGTTTTGCGGCCGTGCGCACAGCGAAGGCCGCGCCCAAGGCCATCAGCCCGAGCAAGCCGATCAGCGGCAGCGTGCTGGCCGTTGCCGGCAGGGGCGTCTCCGCGACCCTCTCGGCCGTTCCTTCCGTCAGCGCCGGCGGTGCCGTCACCACCTCGGCGAGCTGCACTTCTTCTCCCGTCGGCTTGATCGCCATGATCGGTACCCGCTTCATTTCCAGGACAAAGGGCGCGCTCGCCGGCTGAATCGGTTCGGTGACTTCGAAAGGCAGCTCGGCCCCCGTGAAGAGGACCGGCGTGTTGGTGGACTTGGCGAGCTCGATCGCTTTGGCCTTCGGATAGACGAATTCCTCGCCCCAATTTCTGCCGGGATAAAACCAGGCGCGCAGAGCTTCCGGTTCGCCTGCCGGCCGCTCTCTGAACGTGATCACGGTCTTGTCGGTGGCCTTGAGGCGATAGTTCGGAATCGCCAGAATTGTGGCGTAGATAGTAGTTTCGTCCCGATTGAAGATCTGGACGATGTGGCGATCGGACTGCGAATCCAGGATCTTGAACACATAGGTGCCCGCGGGCAACACGCCCCACCCCGCAAGGTGAACGCCTGGGATCTCCACCGGACCGCTGAACGTAATCGTGGTTTTCCGGTTCCAATCGTCTGCCCTGGCGCCTGGCGCCAGCATCCCGCCCATCAGCGCCATCGCACACACGGTCGTCACTGCTTTGAATAGCTTCATTTCTTGCTTTTCCTTTGTTCCGAGATTTGTAGTCTGCTGTTAGCGTTCTACCTATAGGCAATTCAGGGTCCGTCAGGTGCGGGCCGTGGTTTTAAGCCCACGGGTCTCGAGAAGCCTGACCGTGCGGGGTCATGTGACCAAATGCGGTCAATATGGCCGCTAACCGAATTGCTTCCGACCGGCTTATATAAGGAACGTGCTCCGGCCAGCAACGTGCCCAATATGATCCCGTACTCGAAAAACAGGAGTCAAACGTGAAACTTAAATTGTTTGTACTGACGTTGTTGGCGGCAGGCGGTCTCTTCGCCTCCGGGCTTTCCATCGGGATAAGAATCGGCCCGCCCCCGCGGCCGCGCATAGTGAGGGTTCAGCCGCGAAGTCCCGGTGTGGGATATTCCTGGGTAGGCGGCTACTGGTACCCTGTGGCCGGCCACTATAGGTGGCACGACGGCTATTGGACTCGTCCCGTTTATGTCGGCGCGCATTGGGTGGAGCCTCGCCATGATGGACAGCTCTACTATGCAGGCTACTGGGATGGCGAGCGCGGCCAGGTCGCCCACGACCATCGATGGGACCACGAGCGCGACAAACGCGACCACGACCGCCACTAACAACGGTGGGGCAGGCGGTTTCGCCTGCCTAGCTGGTTTAAGAGGAGCTCGGTGAAGGAACAACAATGCTACCAATGGTTATTAACTTCGTCAAATGGGGTTCGATTCCGGTCTTACTCGTTGCATCGATCTTCTCAGGCTTCGCTGCGAGCTACAAACTCCCGGCAGATCTCGTGATCTGCCTAGGCGCTGTCGTCCTGGTCCAGCTTGCGGTACGGTCAAAGGAATACTTCTGGGCCGCCGGATTCGTTGTAATTGTGGTACTGTTCAGCCCGCTCTTGCTCGTCGTTAAGATCTTTCTCCTGATGGGCCTCGCCTGCATCGCCGCCTTCGGCACCTTGTTGGCCGCATTCCGCAAGCAACCCGTGGCGGCCCTGTGAAACAACTAACTGCGGCTCTGACAATCGCGCTCTCGTTAGCCATTCCGGTCGCGGGGGTTGCTCAGACTACAGATGCGCTCGATTGGCAAGGCAAACTGCAGTTTCACGCCGAAAAGGCCTACGGTCCGTCGGCCATACTGGGTCTGGCCGCATACGCGGCGGTTCTCCAGGAGGTTAACTCACCGGAAGAGTGGAAGCAGGGCGGCTCCGCCTACGGCAAGCGCCTCGCCTCCATGGCCGCCTGGTCGGGCATCCACAGCGCTCTTGCCTTTGGTCTGGATTCCACGCTGCACCAGGACCCGCGTTACTATCGATTGGGCAACACCGGGTTCTGGCGCCGCGCGGGGCACGCCCTTCGCGGAACCATCCTCACCCGGACCGACTCGGGCGGCGAGACATTGTCCACTTGGCGCCTGGGCAGCGACTACGGTTCGGCCGTTCTCTCCAATGTGTGGTATCCGGACCGTCTCGACAACGCGCGCCTCGGGTTTATCCAGGGTTCGCTGACACTCGGTTTCGACCTGGCCGGCAATCTGGGAGCGGAATTCTGGCCGGACATCAAAAGAAAGGTATTCCGCCGAAGGTGAGGTTGTAATCATGATTGCACATAAATCCGCGGTATTCGGAGTGTTGGTCTTATTCTCGGTTCAAAGCGCCTCTTCGTACTCCGTTCTCACCCACGAAGCCATTATCGATTCCACCTGGGACAGTGCGATCAAGCCCCTGCTCCTGAAACGATTTCCGGCTTCTACCAAGGAGGAGTTGGCCGAGGCGCATGCCTACGCCTACGGCGGAAGCATCATTCAGGACTTGGGCTATTATCCCTTCGGCAGCAAGTTTTACAGCGACCTGGCGCATTACGTCCGGAGCGGCGACTTTATCCTCAACATGATTCGCGAGTCGCAGGATCTGAAAGAGTATGCTTTCGCGTTGGGCGCGCTGTCGCATTACGCGGCCGACAACAACGGCCACCGCATAGCCACCAACGTCTCCGTACCCCTGCTCTACCCGGCGCTTCGCTTGAAATTCGGAAATTCCATAACCTATGCGGACGATCCCTTCTCGCACAGCAAGACAGAGTTTGCATTCGACGTGTTTCAGGCTGCCAAGAACCGCTACGCATCCGCTGCCTTCAAAAGCTTCATCGGCTTTCAAGTTGCCAAACCCGTGCTCGAGAGGGCCTTTGAGGATACCTATGGAATGAAAATCGAGAAGATCTTCCTCAACCTCGATGTCGCCATCGGGTCCTACCGGCGCGCAGTCGGGACTGTCCTTCCCGCTCTGACCAGGGTCGCGTGGCAAATCAAGAGCCAGGAGATCCGGAAGGAGGTCCCCGGCATCACCCGGCAGAAATTCCTCTACAACCTGTCTCGCTCCAGTTACGAAAAGAACTGGGGAGCCACTTACGAACGGCCGGGTATTCGGTCCAGAATGCTGGCGGGCTTCTTCCACATCGTGCCCAGAGCCGGCCCATTCAAGGCGATGGCGTTCAAGAAGCTGACCCCGGAGACCGAAAAGCTCTACATGGCCGGCTTCAATGCGTCCATCGACCGGTATCGCGAGTTGCTCGCCGGCGTAGGCGCCGGGCAGTTGAACCTGCCCAACTACAATATCGACGTCGGAGAAGCCACCAAGGCGGGCAGTTAAACCCTGACCGACGCCGCCTACGCGAAATTGCTGCACAAGTTGGACGGTCACTACCCGGACATGCCCCAAGACCTCAGAAGCGATATTCTCGCTTTCTACCAGGATCTCAGCCTTCCCATCGCGACCAAGGCCAACGTGGGCGATTGGGCCAAACTGCAGGAGGAGATCGGTCAGTTGAAGGCCATAGACGCGGACCTTTCAACGGCGAGCTCCAAAGTGTCTGCTGCCGGCGCGCCAGCGGCCAAATGAGCCGTCCATCGAAGCTCCGCGCGTGGGCGCTCGCGTGCTTGCTAGCGTCGCTCCCGGCGGCGTCCGCCCAGGAGCCGCCAGGGGACTCGGTCAAGGATCTCGCTAAAAACATCGTCCTCGATCAGAGGCAGATCTGGACGAGTCCATTTCGGATGACCCGCCGGAACGCGAAATGGTGGCTGATCTTCGGCGCTGTTACCGGCGCACTGATCGCCACGGACCGGCGCACTTCGCAACAATTGCCCAATACCGCGGACCAACTGGCAGTCAGCCGGGGCTTCTCGCGATTGGGAGCCGTGTACACGCTGGCTCCCATCGCCGGTGGGCTCTATCTCGGCGGAGTCCTGACCCACCAGCCGGAATTGCGCGACACGGGATTGCTCGGAGCCGAAGCGCTCGTGGACGGTGTGATTGTGTCGGAAGTACTCAAGGCCGCAACCGGGCGCCAGAGGCCGCTGGAGGGAGACGGAGGCGGACACTTCTTCCACGGCAGCGACGGATTCCCGTCCGGCCACACCATCGAAAGCTTTGCTCTCGCTTCCGTAGTCGCACACCGGTACCACGACAAGAAAGCGGTTGTAGTGCTGGCTTATGGTCTCGCCACTTTAGTCGGAGCGGCTCGCTACGGCGCCCGGCAGCATTCCGCATCGGACATCGTGGCGGGCGGAGTCATGGGCTGGTTCATCGGCAGGCATGTGGCCGAAAGACGCCGGGGCGGCGCTCGATCGCGGGCCAAGGATTGGCTGTTGCCTCAGGTGATCCCGCAGGTCCAGCCTGCCGATCGCAGCTACGGCCTGTTGCTGGCCTGGCATCCCCGGGTGAGTCAGGAGTGAGGAGATCGCCCGTGTCTTTCGGACTGTACGTGCCGGGGTTCGTGATCGTAATCGGGGGGCTCATACGTACTCTCACCGCCTACTCGGTGGCGCCATCCAGCGATGAGATCCTCGCCAAAATCGAGAGCGAGAATAACCGGCGTCATTTCCTGTTGAAGGAGTATTCGGGCTCGCGGCAGTACACCATGCAAAACCTGCGGTTTGGCAAACAGGCATCGGTAGCCGTGCTCATGAACTACCGCCAGGACGAGGGCAAGCACTACACCGTGTTGGAGCGCTCCGGCTCCGACAAGCTCAACGGTATCATCGATCAGGTGCTCGCGTCCGAAGCCAACGCCAGCCTGCCGCCGGAGAATTCCCGCAGCCAGATTACTTCCGTCAACTATCGGGTTCGTCTGCTCGCAACCGAAGGCACAGCAGGGCGAAACTGCTATGTTCTCGAATTGGCGCCAAAGGTCAAAAACCAGTTCCTGATAGTCGGGAAAGCCTGGGTCGATACGGAAAGCTACGCCGTGGTGCGGATTGAAGGCCGCTTCGCGGCCAGCATGTCCATATTAGTCGGTGCGCCCCGTATTACAGAGGATTTCATCGAAGTACAGGGTTTCTGGCTGCCCGGGCACGTTCGGTCCATCACATCCAGTTTCCTGCTTGGTCCCACCGAGCTGGATATCCTTTTCTCGAACTACCAGCTCGATCCCGACCAAGCCCCGCATCGCTAACCTGACCCGCCCTCGTCAAGTGACCAAATATGGTCAAACCAGGAGGCTTCCCCAGGACGTTATCCAACCCGATAACCTGTGTTTCTCGCGCATTTTGGTTCGGCCCCCAAGCTGCCCCAGTAAGGGTCGGATAAGGAAGGAAATCTGAACATGAAAACTCTCACCCCCTGGCCCGCGCTGCTGGCGGGGTTGCCGTTGGAATCCTGGCAGGGTGCTCACAGACCGCGAAATCACCCGACGTCTCCGGCAACATCCGCGGCGCGCTGGATCAGGCCGGCCTGAAAAAGGTGTCCGTCGACCAGGATCGCGACAAGGGCGTAGTAACCCTGGGCGGCCATGTCGCGGTTGACGGTGACAAGGCACAAGCGGAGGCCATTGCAAGGTCCTTCGCGGGCGGACAAGTTGTGGCGGATCAGATTGCGGTGCTCCCGTCGGGCGCCGAAGGCGATGCCCGCCAGATGAATTCGGATCTGGACAAGGGCATCGAGCAGAACCTGGATGCCGCGCTCATCCAAAACAAGCTGCATGATCGCGTCAAGTACACGGTCAAGAACCACGTCGTCACCCTGACCGGCGAGGTCCGCTCTCAATCCGAGCGGCGGCAAGCCGCAAGCGTCGCTGAGTCCGTCCCTAACGTCCAGCAGGTAGTGAACGAGCTACAGGTCAAGAATCAAAAAGCGACTTCCTCGGAGTGAAGAAGAGCTCCGGCGATCACAGAATAAGGATGAATAATCATGAACACGAGCACAAAAGATCAAATCGAAGGCAAGTTTCACGAAGTTAAGGGCAAAGTCAAGGAGACGGTTGGCGTCGCCGCCGGCAATCCAGACTTGGAGGCCGAAGGCAAGGCGGAGAAACTGACCGGCAAGTTCCAGAAGAAAGTGGGCCAGGTCGAAGAGGTACTCGAGAAGTAGAAAGAAGGACAAACCATGCTGATACTACTTGTTATTTTGCTGTTGGTTTTGGGCGGCGGAGGTGGATACTACGGCCACCGGCGCTGGGGTTACGGCGGGGGCGCCGGTATTGGGTTGGGTACCATCCTGGTGATCCTGCTGCTGGTCTACATGCTGGGGTTTATTCACTAGGTCACCGTCGGGAAATAACCAGTTCCATCGGCCGCAACAGCTCCCTAACGGGGCGCCCTCTGGGCCCGGCTCTGAAGTCGCATCGGAGCCGCGACCGTGACTCGCCCTTGGCGAGCGAGGGAGCGGTTTTGGCACAGTTATTTCCTGACAGGCCCTAAAGGCGAAGAGACATGCTCCGAAGCCATTCGCTCGGTGCAGGCCTGAACAAGGAGCGGTGATGTCATTCGGAATTTACATTGTCGGTTTTCTGATTTTGATTGGCGGGCTGATCTATGGGGCCATCATTTTGCATATGGCCCCGCATTGGATCGCGGTAGGTTCCATCATACTCTTGGGCCTTGCGATCCTGAAGGGCGTCCAAGCCACCAGGGGCAAGGATCCGTCGCGATAAGGCGATGAGACACGACCTGCCGCCGGCCGGGCTCGCTGCACGCCCCAAACTCCAGGGCGGCGCGGGGGCCCTTGTCCTGTGCGGCGCCATCGCGGTGCTGTACTTTACCCGCGAGATCCTGATCCCCTTCGCATTTGCCCTCACTTTGACGTTTCTACTGACTCCGGTGGTGGCGCTCCTCGAGAGACTGCGCATCGGCCGCGTAGTCGCCGTTCTCGCCACCATCCTGGTTGCAACCGTCTCGGCCGGCGGCATCGCCTGGCTGATCGCCAGCCAGTTGATTGACGCCGCCAACCAGCTCCCCCTATACCGCCAGAATATACACGCCAAGATAGAAGCGTTTCACGTCCCGGTAACGGGGCAACTGGGCCGGGCCGCCGCAAGCGTGCAGGAGGTCGTCCGGGAACTCACCATCCCGGGCGCGGCGCCCCCAGCCTCGCCTCCCCCGGGTAGCAATCGGAAGCGGCCGGATGCGCCGGCCGCGGCCGCGTCTCCTACTCCCGTTCGAGTGGTTCAATCCCCGGCAAGCGGATGGACGGAATTGCGCGATCTGGGCACGCCCGTCCTGGCGCCTCTCGGACGAGCCGGAATTGTCTTCATTTTTACGGTCTTCATGCAATTCAAGAGGGAAGACCTGAGGAACCGTCTCCTGCGGCTGGTGGGGCTTGGTCAGTTGAACCTCATGACGCAAGCCATCGACGATGCGTCGGGCCGCGTCAGCCGATACTTGCTGATGCAGTTTCTGGTCAATGCGAGCTTTGGAACCCTGTTTGGCTTTGGCCTCTACTGCATTGGTGTACCCTACGCAGCCCTTTGGGGAGCGGTCGCCGGCATTCTGCGGATTGTGCC
>Ga0116222_1002163_pt1 | contig 10513 bp, 8 predicted proteins | sample Sb_taG_12_FD_88963 | JGI IMG/M metagenome (GOLD analysis project Ga0116222, IMG submission 88963) | Peat soil microbial communities from Weissenstadt, Germany - Sb_50d_9_AC metaG | ecosystem: Environmental > Terrestrial > Soil > Wetlands > Peat | place: Germany: Weissenstadt | collected 2010-09-21
ATGACCACGCTGCTGGAACTGTTCGCCATCGGCTCCCTGCTGCTGGCCGCCGTGGGCCTGTACGCCGTCGCGGCGTTCTACACCGCGCGCCGCACGCGCGAATTCGGCATTCGCATGGCGCTCGGAGCGTCGCCCCGCCAAACCCTGGCGCGCGTCTTGAAAGAAGGATTGCTCCTGACCGCCATCGGCGTGACGATCGGGATGGCTCTCAGCGCCGCCGCCGGAAGAGCCTTCGGCAGCCTGCTGTTCGGAGTGACCGCCACTGACAAGCCAACTTACCTGGCGGTGATTGCCGTACTGCCTGCAGTCTCCCTGCTGGCCTGTTACATACCCGCCCGCCGCGCGGCGAGAATCGACCCGACAAACGCGTTGCGGCAGGATTGAGCGTTTGTCCGCATTCAGGCTCCGAGGCTCCCGCTGCCGGAAACGCTCTCCCTGAGCGCTTTACCCCGGGAGGCGCGGCGCGCGCGCCACTCCGCGGCCGTAATCTCCCATACCTCGCTCACCAGGCGGCCACTGACGTAGTCTCTCTCTTCCACCGCCACCACGCGCATGCCGCTCTTCTCCGATATTCTGCGCGAGGGTGTGTTGACGATCGCCTTATGCGTCCGTAGCACAGGGAACCCCAGTTCGTCGAACCAATAGCCGGTCACAACCTCGACTGCCTCGCTCATCAGGCCCTTCCCTTGCCACGGCAAGCCCAGCCAGAACCCTCGATGATTGTCCGGTTCCCTCATCAGAGATATGCCGCCTATCAATTGATCGGGAGCGCTCTTCAGCCGCAGCGACCAATGCCACGCGTCGCCACGCTCCATCGCCGGCAGAGCGCGGTCGCGGAAGTGAGTGAACGCGCCGTCCTCGGGATACGGCCATGGGACGATGCTGGCTAAGTACTTCACGATTTCCCAATGTGGAAATAAAACTTGTGTCTGCCTGGCGTCGTCGAGTTCCGACGGTCGCAGCTCAAGCCGGTACGTTTGCAGGCGGGGGACGACTGGCATGACACATTTTAACAAGCAACTACTCCGTTGAACTGCAGCCAAAGGACCTCGCAGCTGCGCCGAATCCCGAAGCGGTATACTGTGACTGACCGGGATTCGGACCATGTGATCCCGGTTGGAAAGAGGATTCGATGTCCTGGCAACTCATCGCCCGGAGCTTCGCGGTGTTGCGGCAAGACCGGAAACTGGCCCTGTTTCCCGTTCTCAGCGCGCTGGCCGGACTGGCACTCGCGGCCCTCTATTTCTTTTCCCCCATCGGCGACAGCCTGTTTCGAAAGTCCGAGCCCCACACCATCGGCGCCGCGGGCTATGTCTCTCTCCTGTTCGGCTATTTCGCCTTTTATTTCCTGATGGTCTTTTTCAACTGCGCCCTCGCCGCCTGCGCCCAAGCCCGCTTCGCCGGCGCTGAGCTGAGCCTGGCGGACGGTATGCGCCGCGCCGCGTCGCGCATTCAGCCCATCCTGTTCTGGGCGCTCCTGTCCGGCACTCTCGGCATCCTCCTGCAAGCCATCGAGCATCGCGTCGGCTTCCTCGGCAAGATCGCCACCCGGATCTTCGGCTTCGCCTGGAACATGGCTACCTACCTGGTAGTGCCCGTGCTCGTCATCGAAGACCGCGGCGCCGTCGATTCCATCCGCCGCTCCTCCGGCCTGCTCCGCAAGACTTGGGGCGAGCAGTTGACCGTGGGTATTTGCATGGGGTGGATCGTCCTCTTCTTCGCCATCCCCGGAATCGCGATCGGCGCCATCGGAGCGTACTCCTATCCCTTGCTCCTGCCGGTCGCCGTGCTCTACTTCCTCGTGCTCATCGCCGTCATGACCGCCGTGAGCGGCATCTTCGAGGTCGCCCTGTACCGCTATGCGGTCAGCGGCGAAGTGCCCGACGGCTACCCCCCTGACATGTTGAACGGCGCGTTCGTCAGCCGGTCGTAACGCTGAATCCGGCGGGCTGACCGATTTCTGCGTCCGCTCTTGCGCCGCTCCTCGGCCGCTCTCGGCCGCTCTCTTTTCGAGATTCCGGCCCCCATAGATGGTATACTCTTGGCGCGGCTCCCGCGTCGAGAGCCGGTGTATGACGAGTTCGTACTGCAACACGGTACTCACCCTAAGGGGGTGCTTCGATGTTCGATCTGATCGTTATTCGGGCAATTTTCATAATCGTCTTAACCGTTTCGGCATACGCCCTCCATCCCTTCAACTCGCAGCCGCTGGTGGCGGCCGCAGGCGGACTGGTCCTCGGCGGATGTATCATCTTCTTTGAAATCCGCCTGGAGCAGGTCAGCATGAAACGCCTGATCGGCGCAGCCGTCGGGTCGGTCCTCGGCATCTTCGGCGCTTTCGGGATGTCCCTCGTGCTGGGCCCGGCCATCAACCAGCCGTTCATCCAGGTCGGCATCCTCCTCTGGATGACCTACTGCGGCTTGATCGTCGGCGCCAAGAAGGGCGACATGCTCAACCTCGCCGCCTTGGGCGGTATCTTCGGGGGCGAAAAATCCTCCAAGAAGTCCTTCAAGATCCTCGACACCAGCGTCATCATCGACGGCCGCATCGCCGACATCGCCGAGACCGGCTTCCTCGACGGCGTCCTGGTCATCCCGCAGTTCGTTCTTCGCGAGCTGCAGTTAGTCGCCGATTCGGCCGACTCCATGAAGCGCAACCGCGGCCGCCGCGGCCTCGACATCCTCCAGCGCATTCAGAAAATGGCCCACCTCAACGTCCAGATCGTGGAAGAGGATTTCCCCCACGTCCGCGACGTCGACATGAAGCTCATCGAGCTGGCCAAAGTTTACGACTGCAAAGTCATCACCAACGACTTCAACCTCAACAAGGTGGCGCAGCTCCACGGCGTGGAGGTCCTGAACATCAACGAGCTGGCCAACTCGCTCAAGCCCATCGTCCTCCCCGGCGAGACCATGCGCGTCTTCATCCTCAAGGAAGGCAAGGAGTACAACCAGGGCGTGGCCTACCTGGACGACGGCACCATGGTGGTGGTCGACAATGCCAAGAAGCTGATCTCCAAGACCATCGATATTTCCGTCACCAGCGTGCTCCAGACCACCGCCGGAAAGATGATCTTCGGCAAGTACGACGAGCGGATGCACGCCGCCGCTGCCAGTGCGGAGCGGCACGATCGGCCGGTGCGCAAAAGCGATCCCCAGCCGGTCACCAACCTCGGACCTGAGAAAACCACGATAGAATCGTAGAGCACCATGAAAGTCGCCGTGATATTGCCCGCGGCGGGTCTCGGCACCCGTATGGGTAAGAATTCCGCTGAGAAGGCCGGCACCAGCCGCAAGCAGTTCATGTTGCTGGAAGGCTCCCCCATCCTGTTGCACACGGTTCGCAAGTTTGCCGCTTCCCCCCGCGTTTCGCAAATCGTGGTGGCCGTGCGGCTCGAAGACCTGCCATGGGTCGCCGAGCTGCTGGCCGCCGAATTCCCCGGGCCCCGCGTGATCGTCGTGGTAGGCGGCGACAGCCGCCAGGAGTCGGTGCAGAACGCGCTCAAACTGGTCGATCCGTCGACCGACCTGGTCGCGGTGCACGATGCCGTCCGCCCCTTCATCGATCTCGAAACCATCCACAAGGTCTTCGACGAAGCCGCCGAAACCGGCGCGGCCATCGTCGGAGTCCCGGCCGTCGACACCGTCAAGCAAGTGATCCGCGGCACCAGCCACGTGCGCATCCGCGCCACCCTGCCCCGCGAGAAACTCGTCATGGCCCAGACTCCCCAGGTCTTCCGCCATGACCTCCTGGTCCGCGCCTTTCAAGCCGCCCGCGACGACGGGTTTATCGGCACCGACGAATCCAGCCTCGTCGAGCGCATGGATGTCGAGGTCAGCGTCGTTCCGGGCAGCGATCGCAACATCAAGATCACCAAGCCCGGCGACATGGACCTGGCCAACCTCTTCCTGCGCGAGGAAATGGCCAAGGAAGCCCGCCCTTGAGCGAATACCGGACGGGCCTCGGCTGGGATGCCCACCGCATTGCCGCCGGCCGGCCGCTCATTCTCGGCGGCGTCACCGTGCCCTGCGAATTCGGACTGGAGGGCCACTCCGACGCCGACGTCCTGTCCCACGCCATCACCGACGCCATTTTGGGCGCGGCCGCCCTCGGCGACATCGGCATGCACTTTCCCGATTCCGATCCCCGCTGGAAAGGCTGCGACAGCCTGGTCTTTTTGCGGCACGCGAAGGATCTCGTCGAGGAGGAGGGTTACCGCATCCTCAATGTCGATTCCACCGTCATCCTGGAGCGTCCCAAGCTCCAGTACCACCGCGACGCCATGCGTACCCGCATCGCGGAGACGCTGGGCATCGAGTTGGATCGGGTTTCGGTGAAGTTCAAGACCGCCGAGAAGGTAGGACCCGTGGGCGAGGGCCGCTCCGCCGAGTCGCAAGCGATCGTGACCCTCCAGAAGCTGGGCTCCGGCCCATTCCACGAAGCGGGGCAGTAGCACAGGCATTCCTGCCTGTGTGTGGCACAGGCATTCCTGCCGGTGTGTCCACCTGCACCCCACGATCCTATCAGAACATGTGGTCTGCTCGCCGCGGAAAAGCCGTACCATCGCTCCTGGGTTGAGACCCAGTCCTTTGAAAGGAGTCATAACATGCGGAGAATGAATCGGCGAAATTTCCTGAAGTACGCGGGCGTGGCCGGCGGAGCGGCGCTTGGCCCGCGCTGGAGCAGTGCCGCCGAGGTATTGGTGGGGCAAAGCTTCGTCCAGCGGGTCGATCATGTCCGGCTCTACATGACCCACTATGCCCTGTTTGAGGAGCCCGACCCCGGCGTCCCGGCCGGCATCTACATCGATGCAGCCACAGGGATGCCGACCGGCGAGCTTTTTCTGACGCCGCCCTGCGAGACCTTCAGCTTCGCGCCCACCGATCCCAATCCGACCCGGTACGTCGCCACCTCTTCGGCCCCGGTGAAGCAACTGCCGTATGTCGTCGAGCCGCCCGGCTTCCCGCCGCTGCCCCCGCCGCCCGAGGTCCTCGGCGCCATCCAGGCGGTGCTCGGCGGAGCGTTGCCGGCCAGCATCATCGCCGCCAATACCGGCCCGTTCCTGGTCGCCATCGGACACTTCGAGCCGACGCCCGGCGTGATCCAAGCCAAACTGGCCGGCGGCAGCTTCGCCGTCACGCGCGACACCGAGTTCGAAGTGCAGGTGCGCGTGGGCTTCCTGTTCACACCACCCACCGGCGTGCCAGCGCCGCCCGTCGGCATCCTCACCGGCTGGCTGACGCACGGCCTGGTCGATTCGCTCATTGGCGCCACGCCGGGTCCCAACGCGAACGATGTCGTGGTCTACAACTGGCGCGCCACCATGACGCTCAGCACCGAGGATCGCTACATCCGCGCGACCGCCACCGAGCCGCCTCCCGTCGCCGACGCTTTCCCCGCCGGATTGGACGCCATCCGATTCATCGGCTCGCACGTCGACAACGCCGGCCAATACACCATCGTCGGGCACGCCGCGCACGTGGCATTCGATGCGCCGCCGGAGCTGGCCCTGTTCCTCTTCGGCACGCCCGTGCTCACCGACGTCGAGTTTGCAGTCGAGGAGAGCGGCGTTCTGTTCCCGGCTTGAGCCAAGCCGCAACTTCGACTAATTCTCGATGGGGACCTTCTCCACGTGGTCGACCACCACCATGTCGCCCGGACCTTTCTTCGAAATCAACTCCAGACCGAGTTGATCCCGGACGGCGTGAATGAGGCTCGGGCCGCGAGGTCCGTCGTCGGCCCCCTCCTCGATCTGGTCTCGCAGGCCCGCCCTTTCCATAAGCCAGGCCACATCGATGCTCCACGTCATATCGATGTCGTAAGTCCCCTTGAGCCCGGTAGCGTCGACTACCGGCCGGCCCAGGTGGAACGCCAACGTCTTGACGATCTCCTGCATGGAAAGATTGAACCCAGTCCAGCGATAGCACCCATGCCCCCCGCCCATCAGGCCGCCGCGGCCCGCTGGAAACACCGGGCAGCCGTCTGGGCCTAAGCGGAATTCCGGAATCACCCACGGCGGGTCTTCCTGCGCCGGGAGCGCATCCGGCGCCGAATGCTTCATCTTCAGCCCTTTCTTCCCTGCGGTCAGCTCGAAGATGGCCATTTCCTTCTGCTCGTGGTGGAATTTGAGCTGGAAGCGTTCCGCCAGCAGATTCCGCAGCATCCCCCGGAACTGCTCTTTGGTGGTTCCCTCCGGCACTTTGGCGGCGATCTCGAACCTGGCCTGACAGCAGGGATCACGGGGATAAAATTGAGGCGGTTGGAAGCCGTACGCATGCGAGATCAAGAAGTAAAGAGGCACGTTGGAGCAGCGCCAGGTACCGGGGTCGGTCGTGCCCGGCCCGCCGCTGCACCGGATGCCAGTGGCAGAGGGCGAGGCTGGCTTGACCGAGGCTACTTCGAATGACGGCGCATCCGCTGCCTGGCCATAGGCGGCCGAGGCCAGGGCCAGGCTCACTACCAGGATCGGCGGTCTCATGTCGCCATCCACCCTTTCGGACTTAAGAATATCAAATACCGTTGTCGAGGGTACTGCTGCCCTCCGCCCGAAGAGAGGGCCATTGCTTCGAGCGCTCAGCGCCACTCCCACGTCTTGCGGCAAACCTCGATAAGGCCGGCAACGACTCGCGAGTAGGTACTCCATTTCATAAATACAGCGTCGTATCCAACCGTGGCGCACGCTCTCAGCGTGCCGCGTCGACACTCGTGTCGACGCTTGCTCGGCGTCCGAAAACACGTCGGCGTCCGAAAACACGTCGGCGTACTGATGAAACGGTGTACTAAGGCAAGCCTCCAGCCCGTGATCGCCAGCGATGGCGGCGAAAGCCAGGGCGTGACATGGTGAACCTCGCCATTCCGCCCGATATCGAGCTTTGCTGCGCTCGGATTACCGCTCCGCTATCCTGCCAATTGCTCCTTCGCCGTCCACTTTTCCAACGCTGCGGCCACTTCCGCCCGCTTCACAGGCTTGGCGATATAGTCATCCATTCCGGCGCGCAGGCACTGGTCTCGAGCGCCGGCCAGGGCGTCCGCGGTCATGGCAATAATCGTCGTACGCCGCGTGCCCGATTCCAGCCGCCGCAGTTCCCGGGTTGCCGTGAAGCCGTCCATCTCCGGCATCTGGCAATCCATGAAGATCACGTCGTAGGGCACCAGCCGGAACAGCTCGACCGCTTCCCGTCCGTTCGCCACCACGTCCGCGCGCAGGCCCAGGTGCTCCAGTATTTTCACCGCGACCTTCTGGTTCACCACGTTGTCCTCAGCCACCAGCACCCGAATGTCTGTGCCGGCGAAAGCCCGGCTATGGGCGGCTCGCTCCGCCGGCGCCCGGGGCTTTGCCGGCAGTCGAGCCTGGCCTTCCAGCCTCTTCGCCCGCGCGACCGCCAGGGTGTTGAACAATTGCGACTGGCGGACGGGCTTGACCAGCGCGGCGTCCACCGCCGCACCGGCGTCCCAATCCGGGACCTCCAGGGACCGGACTTCGCGCCAGTGCCCGACGGAGGTCAGCAGGATCAGCACCGCATCTGCCAGGAACGGCTCCGACCTGATCCTGGCCGCCAACGTGGCGCCGTCCATCCCGTCCATCTGAAAATCGAGCAGCGCGAAATCGTACGGATCGCCGCTTTGCCGGGCTTCCCGCATGACCGCGATCACCTGCTCACTCCCTGCCAGGGAACCATTGCGCATGCCCCAACTCGTGACCTGTTCCTGCAGCACACGCCGGCTGACCTCGTCGTCGTCCACTATCAGGACGCGTAGCCCCCGGAGATCGCCGGTGGGAAGCGGCGGCGTGGCCGGTTGGGAATCGAGCGGCAGCGCCAGCCTGAACCAGAAATTCGAGCCCTGCCCGAACTCGCTCTCCACGCCGATCGTGCCGCCCATGAGCTCCACCAGTTCCTTGGAAATCGCCAGGCCCAGCCCGGTCCCCCCGTAGCGCCGCGTGTTGGACGGATCCACCTGCGTAAACTCCTGGAAAAGCGCGGAGATCTTGTCCCCCGGGATTCCGACACCGGTGTCCCGCACGGAGATCAGCAGCTTGGCCCAGTCTCCTTCCCGGCTCTCGCACAGCACGCTGATCAAAACGCGGCCGGCGGGCGTGAACTTGACAGCGTTGCCCGTCAGGTTGGTCAGCACCTGCCGGATGCGCCCGGCGTCGCCGACAAAACGGCGCGGGACGGTTTGCGGATACTCCAGCACCAGGTTCAGGTCGTGATCGCCGGCCCGCGGCGCCAACATTTCGTTGACTTCTTCGATCACCTCGTGGAAATCGAACGGGACGGGCTCGATCTGCAGCTTGCCGGCTTCGATTTTGGAGAAGTCCAGGATGTCGTTGATGACCCCGAGCAGGGCCTCTCCCGAGCGCCGCGCCGTTTCCGCGAACTCTCGTTGCTCCGCTGTCAAGTCCGTATCGAGCAGCAGGCCGGTCATACCGATGACCCCGTTCATCGGGGTGCGGATTTCATGGCTCATGTTGGCCAGAAACTGGCTTTTCAGGCGCGTAGCCTCGTTAGCCGCTTCCACTGCGGCCACCAGCTCGCTGTTCTTCCGCTTCAGCTCTTCGGAATACTTCTCGAGCGTCTCTTCGGCGCGCTTGCGTGCGGTGATGTCCAGCATGGCGGAGCGCAGCCCCACGATCTTCCCCGCGCTGTCGCAGATAGGGTTTTCGTGGATTTCCAGAATGAGCCCGCCGCCGTCACGCCGCATATACTTGCGCTGGAACGGGGCCAAGGCCTGTTCCCGTGCGATTTTTCTGCGCACGGCTTCCGCGCTCTGCTGCCGCTCGCCGGCTGCGACGAATTCCCAGATCGGCCTTCCCAGGATCTCGTCCGCTTCGAATCCCAGCAGGCGGCACTCGGCCACATTGACCCGCTGCACCACGCCTGCGCAATCGATCTCATGGTAGGCGATGGGTGCATCTTCAAAGAGGGTGCGGAAGCGCTCCTCGTTTAGCCGCAATGCCGATTCGGCGGCACGCCGTTCCGTCGCGCGCCGCCAGGCTAAAGCATATAGGATCAGCCCGAGCGCCACGAGCCCGCCCAAACCGCCGGCCATTGCCTTGTATGGAGGGAGCGGTGCGAAAACGATGTCCGCCGCGTCGCGCGGCACCACGCGGTATTCGGGCGCCTCTGCCGCGCTCGACGAAGCACGCACCACAATTCCCACTACCTGGGCGGCGCCGCCCTTGTTCAGCCGGTTCAGGAAATCCGGGGCGCGCACAGCCGGGCCGGACAGGATAACGGTGACCTCCCCGGAACGGTCGCGGAGCACGAACTTCGAGCTGGATTTGTCGGGAACAATCTGTCCCGCAACGCGCACGAGTTGAGCCGTGCGGCCCCGCCTGCTTACATCGCCGGCCAAAACGTCGCGCGGGTGCGGCATCGGGCCTTTGAAGAGACGATGCACCTCGTACACCGTCAGTTCCGGATCGCCTTTGTATTGTTGCAGCTCGCCGCGCACCTCCACGGAATCCCCGCGCTCGAAGCGGCTCGCCATGAGGCTTTCCTCTCGCGAGAAGATCTGAATGGCTCCGGTGGCGTCCTGCAGATAAGCCACGTAAGCGTTCTGGCCCAGCCGGACCGGCCCGGAAGTAATGACGCCCGTCACGCTCAGGACCTGCCCCAGATGTTCCAGAGTATGGTCGCCATCCCGCTCTTTGGCGACCGCGCCGATCGTCAGCCTGGGGCCCTTTCCGGGGGCGCCGGCACGCTGCTCTCCGGCAGACCAGCCGCATGCGATCAGCATGCCAAGCGACACGCAAAGTTTCGTACGCCTGCGGCGCAGTTCCATACATTTCACATATCGGGTCAGGGGGCGGTAATCTTTAGGGCGCGGATCCTTGGATTCGCGAGCCACCTGGGCTCACTCGCCGGCCCCAATCCCGGGCACGGAGGTCGCCAGAAAGGCCTCTGCGGCACGTGATTTCATCCGCCCCGTTTCCCTAACCAAAGGTGAACGAAAAGACCTGAACGCCGGGGACGAGGAACTCGATCTCGAAAGTCCGGTCTCCTGAGCAATAAGCGGTCTTCCCGGAATACGCGACCGTACTTACGAAGCCGGGTACTTAGCTACTTGAGAGTACAGCTATAGCTGGGCCAGCAACTGGCCGGCGGATGCTGTTTCGCTGTTGAACTGGACCGCCGCCGTCCCTCCGGAAACGTTGCGGTACGCCCCCCGTACCCGTCAGGCGTTTTGTCCTCCGTTTTTCTGAGGTCTGAGCGCCTGCGTATAAGCCGGCGCAAACGAGAATGTGCCGTTCGGTTGTTGCGTTAACGTTTCACGGCTGCCGGCCAGTTCAGAACCACGGTCATGGGCATAATGCCGGTGCTCTCGATGCGGGTGTTCACGAGAAACTTCTGGACATCCGGCGTCACGTCGCAGGAATTCCGCAGAGTATTTCCAAAGGCGCCTCAAAGAGAGCGTGCGGCGTGCTTTGCTCGAATCGATCGGTGTCGGTCCTGACGTCCACCGCCATCAACTTGTCCGGTGTCGGCAGGGCAAGCCGCTGGAACACAC
>Ga0116222_1002170_pt1 | contig 10501 bp, 11 predicted proteins | sample Sb_taG_12_FD_88963 | JGI IMG/M metagenome (GOLD analysis project Ga0116222, IMG submission 88963) | Peat soil microbial communities from Weissenstadt, Germany - Sb_50d_9_AC metaG | ecosystem: Environmental > Terrestrial > Soil > Wetlands > Peat | place: Germany: Weissenstadt | collected 2010-09-21
GCAGCAAGAGCCCGACGGCTGCGCATGGACGTATTGCTTTCGATTTCACTGGCTCCGCCTGCGATGGCTATGTCCAAAATTTCCGTCAATTAACCGAATTGCAGCCTGCCGAAGGTCCCACCCGTGTGTCGGACATGCATTCGGCGACTTACGAGGATGCCGATGGCCGGAGTTTCGACTTCAAGATGCAAACGAGCATAGATAGTAGCAGCGCCGAGTCAGTCGATGGCAAAGCCTGGAAATCAGCGACAGGGCATTTGTCTGTCAACCTCACCAAACCAAAGCGCGGCAAGTTCGAGCTTGATTCCGGTGTGGTGTTTCCGACCGAACATTTGAAGCGCATTCTGGCGGCGGCGGAAGCGGGCGAGAATTTGCTTGAAGTCAAGGTTTACGACGGTTCCGAGACCGGCGAAAAGCTTTATGAAACGACAACCTATATCGGCCACCCGATTGCCGATCCCGCCGTCGAAAAAGCGGCTCATATTCCGGAACTCGACAATGTCAGACGCTGGCCGGTTTCCATCAGCTATTTCGAAACCGGAAAGAAGGACGGCGCGCCAAGCTATATTTTGTCGTTCGATCTCTATGAAAACGGTATTTCGCGCGCGCTCAGGCTCGATTACGGCGATTTTGTTCTCGCTGGGGAAATGTCTAGTCTTGAGCTTCTTAGCGAGCCCACCTGTACAAAATAGATCGATGCTGTGACCGTGTAAGCGCGGTGGCGCGGCATGATGATCTTGCCGCCGGTACCCGTCTCTTGGGCGCTTGAGGGGTCATGAGAGAGCCGGAAGTCACTTGCGAGAAAGTGGGCTCTTGCGGCATCGTCACGCTCAACCGCCCCAAGGCACTCAACGCGCTGACCTTGAATATGGTGCGCGAGATTGCGGCCGCGCTGGACCGGTGGGAGAATGACGCAGGGGTCAACTGCGTCATCATCAGGGGTATGGGTGACAAGGCTTTTTGTGCGGGCGGCGACATCAGGATTTTGTATGACCTTGGCAAGGCCGGACGTCATGCCGAACAACTCAGCTTCTGGCGTGAGGAATACCGGCTCAATCGCCGCATCAAACTCTATCCCAAGCCCTATCTCGCCTTGGTGGGCGGGATCGTGATGGGCGGCGGTGCCGGGCTTTCCTTGCACGGCTCGCATGTCGTCGCGGGCGAAAATTTCACTTTTGCCATGCCGGAAGCGGGCATCGGCTTTTTCCCCGATGTCGGCGCGACTTTTTTTCTGCCGCGCTTGCCTCTACATGCCGGTGTCTATCTTGCCTTGACTGGCGCCCGGATGAGTTGCGGCGACGCGCTCACCTTTGATGTCGCTGGCGCCCACGTTCCCTCGGCGCGGCACGCGGGGCTCGCGCAAAGGCTGATCGACGGCGAGGAGATCGCGGCCGCGATCGCGGCCGAAAGCGTGCCGCCCCCCGCCTCGGCGCTTGCCCCGCAAAGCCAGACACTCGATCACTGTTTTTCCGCCGCGACCCTTACTTCCATTCTCGCCAATCTCGATGACGCAAGCGAGGCCGGCTCGAACTTCGCGCGGTCCGCTGCGCAGGCGCTACGTTCCAAATCGCCATCGAGCCTTGCGATTGCTTTGCGTCAGATGCAAATTGGCTCTAAGCTTGACATTGATGAAGCGTTGCGGACCGAGTTTCGCATCGTCTCGCGCATTGCCAGTGGCCATGATTTTTACGAGGGCGTGCGCGCCGTCATCATCGACAAGGATAATCGCCCGCGCTGGAAGCCTGCCGCGATCGAGAGTGTCGAATCAGCCGCGATCGAGTCCTATTTCGCGCCGCTTCTTGAAGGCGAACTCGATTTTGGCGTGCAAATTGGTGCCAGTTCCTCATGAAGATTGCGCGCGGATTAAGCAAAATGGCGGTGCCTCCCGATACGGGGGCAGCCATTCGCCTTGGCGAACCGGCGAACATCGCCGGCGAGGAGAATCGCGCCGGGCTTTTCTTGGTGGTGTTCATGCGCCTTCTTGCCGGACTTTGGGTTATCCAAGGGCTTGTGCAATGGGGCGCGATCCTGCTGCCCCAGGAACCTATGTTCGACAAGGTGAGCGCCTTGCACGGCACCGCAGTGATTTTTTTCGCGATTTTTGATCTTGTCGCGGCGGTTGGCTTGTGGCTGGCGGCGCCTTGGGGTGGCGTGATTTGGCTTCTGGGTGCGATCGCGCAGATCTGCGTTGCTCTTGGTCTGCCGGGCTTCTTTTCGATGTTCTGGATCGCCGCCGATCTCGTCTTGATCGTTATTTATTTTGTCTTGACTTGGCAGGCGGGTCACGCAGGGACAACGCCCGGCTTGCTGCGCAGACGTTGATCAAGATCATGCGAGAAAATCAATTCTTGTTGGGCCGCGCGACGCGCAGCGGCACCGGATCAGTTTCCAAAAGGCCGTAGAGCAAATGATCCTGCCAGATCCCATTGATCCGCAGATAGGACCGCGCGTAGCCTTCCCTGGTAAATCCCGTTCGTTCAAGGAGTTTCGTCGAGGCTTCATTATGCGGCAAGCAAGAGGCCTCGATTCGGTGCAGCCGGAGCGTGGAGAAAGCGTACACGGTAACTGCCCGGACCGCGGCGGACATTAAGCCTTGCCGGGCGTATGGCGCGCCGATCCAATATCCAAGCGTTGCCGCCTGCACAACTCCGCGCTTGACCTGCCCGAGAGTCAGGCCTCCCGTCAGCACATCATCGTCACGAAAGATCAAGAAAGGGTAGGCTTCATCGTTGGCGATTTCCTGATGGTTTCGCTTGATCCGGCTCCGGAACGAGGTGCGGGTTAGGTCGTCGACTGGCCAGGTTGGCTCCCAGGGCGTCAAAAACGCCCGGTTTTGGGCCCGCAATTCTGTCCAGGCTTCGTAGTCGCGCATATCCGCCGGCCGCAGATAGACGCCTTCTCCACGCACGAGCGTGGGAGCAGGGATGGTCGGATAGAGACGGAAAAAAGCCATGCAGCCGCTCCCTTAGATCCCGCGCAGCCGTGAGGCGACACGGTCGGGGGTAAAAACCTTGGCCACCGGACCGATCGCGGCGACGGTTGGCGCAGAACGGAGCGCGCGCGCGCCGGCGGCGCGGATTTGGGCGACGTCGAGGCGATCAATGGCCGTGACGATTTCATCGCGGGTGAGGATCCGGTCGAAGACGATCAATTGCCGGGCAATTTGTTCGCAACGGGCGGCGGGCGATTCGAGTGCCGCGAGGAGAGAAACCTTCATTTGCGCCTTGGCACGCCGCACTTCGGCATCGTTCAAGTTAAGCGCCGCCTGGCCCAAACAGTCGATCGCGACAGGCAGCAATTCCGCGACATCCCGAGCGCTCGTCGTGGCATAAAAGCCGAACACCCCGGTGTCCGAATACCCCCAATGAAAGGCGTGGATGGAATAGGCGAGTCCGCGCGCCTCGCGCACCTCCTGGAACAGACGCGAGGACATGCCGCCGCCGGCCGCGCTGGCGAAAATTTGCATCGCATAGAAATCTTCGCGCGCGTAGCTTGTACCTTCGAAACCGATCGCAACATGAGCCTGTTCGAGCCGGCGCTTTAAGCGTGTCTCGCCGCCTTGGTAGCAAGCTGGCGCCGTCTTGGTTTCGATGTCCAGCGAAGAAAGCCGTCCGAAGCGTTGCTCGGCCGCGTCGCAAATCGCCGCGTGATCGATTGCCCCGGCCGCCCCGATCACCGTCGCGCCAGCGCGATAATGCGCATCGAGATAAGTGCTGATTTCATCCCTGCCGAACCCCGAAACTTGTTCCTTGGTGCCGAGGATAGGACGCCCGATTGGCTGATTTGGAAAAGCGGTTGCGTTCAATAATTCGAAGACGAGATCGTCGGGCGTGTCTTCGACCGCGCCAATTTCTTGCAAAATAACGCCTTTCTCGCGCTCGAGCTCGACGCTGTCGAAGGTACTTTCGGTCAAAATGTCGGCGAGGATATCGAGCGCGAGTGGAACGTCGTCGGCCAAGACATGGGCGTAGTAGGCGGTATGTTCGGTGCTTGTCGCCGCGTTGAGATCGCCGCCGGCCGTCTCGATCTCCTCGGCGATATCGCGTGCCGTGCGCCGCCGCGTACCCTTGAACGCCATATGTTCGAGAAGATGCGACAGGCCATGCTCGTTGGTTCGTTCGTGGCGCGATCCGGCGCCGACAAAAACACCAAGCGAGGCGGTTTCAAGATGCGCCATGCGCTCGGTGGCGATCCTAAGGCCGGACGGCAAAGTGGTAATCTCGACACTCATGAGGCGGCCCGTTTTGCCGCGCGCGTGGCGCGGTCACGAATGAAACGCTCAATCTCGTTTTGATCGTTAGGCAAAATCGAAAACCTCTCTTTTCTTTTGAAAAGACCGGCAAGATGGCCGGGCAAATCTGGCCGAATGACTGTTGCGCGCTCGATCGCGTCAGGGAATTTGCCGGGATGAGCGGTGCCGAGAACAACAAGCGGACTTGCCGATGCGTTCATTTTGGTACGGCGCGCCGCGCTTATGCCGACGGCGGTGTGCGGGTCGGCGAGGTAACCCGCTTCGCGCCAGCTTTGGGCGATTTCTTGCGTGGTTTCGGCCTCGGTGACGCTGACCGCATCGAATTCAGCGCGAATGGCCTGAAGCGGGCCGGGCTCGATGGAAAACCCTTGTGATTGCCGCAGCCCCGCCATTAAGCGGCGGAGGGTAGCGGCGTCGCGTCCATGCGCTTCGAAAAGCAGCCGTTCGAAATTCGATGATACCTGAATATCCATCGAGGGCGATTGGGTTGGCTGCACCGTTTGTACCGCGTAGTGGCCGCTTGCGAGCGTGCGCGCGAGAATATCGTTGGAATTCGTCGCGATTACCAGGCGGTCGACCGGAAGGCCTAAGCGTTTGGCAATCCAGCCGGAGAAAATATCGCCGAAATTGCCGGTTGGGACGACAAAGGAAACGTCTCGATGGGGCCCGCCAAGGACGGCGGCGCTGGTGAAGTAATAGACGGTCTGGAAAAGGATGCGCGCGAAATTGATCGAATTGACACCGCAAAGATTAAGTTCGTCACGCAAGACCTTGTGATTGAACATATTTTTGATGCATGCCTGGGCGTCGTCGAAAGTACCTTCCAACGCGATCGTGTGAATATTCTCCGCTTCGACCGTGGTCATTTGGCGCCGCTGCACGTCCGATACGCGGCCATGCGGAAAAAGGATGAAGACATCGACTTGTTTAAGGCCTGCAAAGGCTTCGATCGCCGCGGCGCCCGTATCACCGGAGGTTGCGCCAATGATGGTCGCCCGCTCGCCTTGTGCCTTGAGAACATGGTCGATGAGCTTGGCGAGGAGCTGCATCGCCAGGTCCTTGAAGGCGAGAGTAGGCCCGTGAAACAATTCAAGCACAAAAAGATTGGAATCCAGTTGAGTCAGGGGCGTGACCGCCGGGTGCCGGAAGTTCTTGTAAGCAGCCGCGATCATCTCCCGCAGGGCCAGCGTTTCGGTCCCGTCTGCCAGGAAAGGCGCGATGATCGCCTCCGCGACATCCACGTAAGGCTGCCCCGCGAAACCGGCAATCGCGGCTTGAGAGAGCCGTGGATAGGTTTGCGGCAGGTACAGGCCGCCATCCGGCGCGAGGCCGGCCAGCAGTGTCTCAATGAAGGGAGCAGGTGGCGCCTCGCCGCGCGTCGATATATATTTCACTGGATGAACCTGCGTCTCTCGCGCGGCCGATGGAATTTTGTCTATCTAACATAATGCCGCGAATGGGAAATCGGAACCTGCGTGGCCTGCGCGTGTTGCGCTCCTATTTGCTACGCTTGAGCTATGCATCTTCGGCCATTTTCTGATCTTTGGTGCCGCATGTTCTTTGGCCATAGCCGGTGGCACGCCCGTTTGCCGGTTTCTCAGCGCCTTTGCCAAGCAAAGACCGCAAATACGCCGATGAGCGTTATGGCAAGGCCGAACCAGGTTAAGGCGTAGGAGAGATGGTTGTTTGAAAAGTCGCGCTCGGTCGCGCCACCCTTCGGCCAACCTCCCGGAAGCTGTGTGCCGTCGGCATCGATGCTAAAGGGGGCGGCGGGCGCCAAAGCGAAATGCTTTGCAAGCAAGCCCGGATCGCGGGTGAAATAGATCCCGGCCGCCGGATCGTCCGCTGGGGTGAAAAAATTGCGCGCTTCGGGTTCGCGCATGAGCCCGGTGACCTCGGTTTCGCCTTGGATTAATCCGGCAAGACGGCTGCTTTGGTCCTTGTGGTCCAGAGGAACGAAGCCGCGATTGACGATGACATAACCGCCAGATTTGAGCCGCAACGGCGTCAGCACGTGGTAGCCAAGTTCCTTACCGGCAGTTCCACCCGAGGCGCGGAACACCAGCGTTTCCTCGCCATGCTCAAACGTTCCAGTCGCGGTGACATGGCGGTATTCGTAATCCTCGGGACGAAGCTGCGGCCATTCTGCGACCGGTGGCAGAGGCTGCGGCGCGGCGTTTGCCCGGGTTTCGATTGCAGCGATCAGTCCTTCTTTCCACGCAAGACGGTGGAGTTGCCACACCCCCAACGACACCAGAATGGCGGCGGCCATGCAAGTGGCGACGGTAGGCCAAACAAGGGTCACTCGGCGTTGCGGCATGATTTTAATCTTCGAGCCGTCCCTGTTCCGCCTTGTTGCGATATTGCAACGCGATGAGCAGTCCTTTGAGGGGCCGCAGAAGACCGAGACAAACAATAAGCGTTAGCGGAAGAAAGATCACGAGATGGACCCAAAACGGCGGCTCATAAAGCAACTCCGTCCATAAGGCCGCGCCGAGCACAAGAAATCCGCCGATCAGACTGACGAATACCGCGGGGCCGTCACCAGAATCGGCAAAGCTGAAATCAAGGCCGCAATTGCCGCAGCTAGTCGCCAGCGTAAAGAATCCCGCGAAGAGTTTGCCCCGGCCGCAACGCGGACAGCTTCCCTTAAGTCCGCAGACGAACGGCGACGGTGGCGAAAACTCTCCCTCTCGAATCATCCATTTTCCCTGATAGTGCCTTCGGCGAAGTGCGCAATAAAAAGGGCGGCACAAGGCCGCCCTTGGCATGCCGTGCCGGGGCGCGGCTTCAATGCTCGATTGCGGCGCCCCAAGACCCCCACACGTAAATGCAGGCGAACAGGAACAGCCACACCACGTCGACAAAATGCCAGTACCAAGCCGCGAATTCAAAACCCAGGTGCTGTTTACTGGTAAACTGCCCGGCAAAGACACGCAGAAGGCAAACGGTGAGGAAAATCGTTCCTATGATGACGTGGAAGCCATGAAAACCCGTCGCCATGAAAAAGGTCGAGCCATAGATCGAGCCTTTGAATGCGAATGGCGCGTGGGCATACTCATAGGCTTGTACCCCGGTGAAGGTGGCGCCAAGCAGAATGGTCAGGATAAGCCCTGCCTTCAGGCCAAAACGATCATTGTGCAGGAGGGCATGATGGGCCCAAGTCACGGTCGTGCCGGAGGTCAGAAGTATGAGCGTGTTGAGGAGCGGGAAGTGCCATGGGTCGAGTGCTTCGATGCCCTTGGGCGGCCAAATCCCGCCGGTGAATTCAGCCCTTGAATATTCGTCGGCAAAGCCGGGAAATAGGCTCGCATCGAAGAAAGCCCAGAACCAGGCGACGAAAAACATAACCTCCGAAGCGATGAACAGGATCATGCCATAGCGATGGCTGATCTGCACCACACGGGTATGAAATCCGCCGTATTCCGCCTCCTTGATGACATCGCTCCACCATGAAAACATGACGTAGAGAATGCCCAAGAGACCGGCCCCGAAGACATAGCTTCCGGGTTTGATGCCGCCAAAGGAAATGTGCTTCATCCATAAGATCGCGCCGGCCGCCAAGACGAAGGCCGCCAACGCTCCAACGATCGGCCATGGGCTCGGATCGACGAGGTGATAATCGTGATTCGGTTTCGCGTGTGCTTCCGCCATCGGATTCGTTTTCCTCTTGCCTCGTGAGCCTGACCTAACAAAAGCTGCAAAACCGGACGGCCGCATAAGCTGACCGCGAGAGTTAGCAAAATGGCGTTTGCCGCGATTGGGGCTGCTGGTCAAGGCGACCAAACGTCTCGTTTAAAAAGGTTTCTCCTGATCCGCAACCACGCCGCCCGCAGAAGGCTTGGCCGCGAAAAATGTGTAGGAAAGGGTAATTTCCTGGATTCCCGCCATGGTGGCATCTTTTTCGAGCGCCGGATCGAGGAAAAACACGACCGGCAGCTCCAAAGTTTCGCGAGGCCCGAGCTTCTGCTCACTGAAACAGAAGCAGGCGATCTTGTCGAAATAGGCGCCGGCGCTGTCCGGGCTTACATTGAACATGGCCCGTGCCGCCGTAGCACGATCCGACATATTTGTGACTTTATAGTAGATCGTCGCGGTCTCGCCTGTCCGCAGTTTGATCTTGGTTGTCTCGGGCGCGAAATTCCACGCCAGGCCCGGCGCGACATTGGCATCGAATCGAACCGTTAAATCACGCATGCCCCTTGATGCGGGTGGAAGTTTGGCGGTCTGCGGTGTACCCGCGAATCCAGTTGCGGCACAGAAGAAGCGGTAGAGCGGCACGGCGGCAAACGAAAGGCCGAGCATGCCGAGGCTCGCGGCGACGGCCAACGCAATAATGAGACGTTGGCGTCGAAATATGGGCGTTGGGGGAACTCCCTGCGAACTCACGGCGCGATGCTCACGTAGCGGAACTCACAACGGCCTGATGAGCACGCCCGGACCAAGCTTGGCGATCGTGACGACATAGAACAACAGGACGAAGCAACCGATCGCGAGGGCGATCGCGACGTTGCGCTGACGTCTGGATTTTTGCTGTTCCGGCGTCAGTACGAGACCCTGCATTTTGTTATCGGTCTTCATGGACTCACCATGGCATGTTCAAAGGCAAAATGGCCATCACCCGCTCGCCGGCGATCTCGGCGAAAAGCAGGAAAAGATAGAGGATCGAGAAGGCAAACAGCTGCATCGCGCATCGATCCGCCTTGGGGCCCGTCCGGTTAAAATAGACTCGCGCCGAAAACAATAGCATAAGCCCGCCAAGAGCACCGGCGAAAACACCATAGGCCAGGGAGGCAAAGCCGATGAGCCACGGCGTCAGACCGAGCGGGACGAGAAGGAGCGTGTAGAGAAGTATGTCGCGGCGGGTGCGATCGGCTCCCTTCACATTCGGCAGCATTGGGACCCCGGCGCGGCCGTATTCCTCGGCCTTCACAAGGGCGAGCGCCCAGAAATGCGGTGGTGTCCAAACAAAGATAATGGCGAAAAGGGCGATGCTCGCGAGGCTTATTTCACCAGTGACGGCGGCGTAGCCGACGATCGGGGGCAAGGCTCCCGCGGCACCTCCGATCACGATATTCTGCGGAGTCGATCGCTTAAGCCACATTGTATAGACGACGACATAAAAGAAGATCGTGAACCCAAGAAGCGCGGCGGCGAGCCAATTGGCGACAATGCCCAAGGTCATGACCGAAAGAACGGCAAGGACCAAGCCAAAGCCCAGCGCATCCTCTTTAAGCATTCTGCCGGCTGGAATTGGACGCTTCCTGGTCCGCCGCATCAGCGCGTCTATATCGGCATCGTACCACATATTGAGGGCGCCCGACGCGCCCGCCCCCGCCGCGATGGCAAGAAGCGAGGCGAAACCGATGACCGGGTTGACATGCAAAGGGGCGATCAAAACACCGGTGAGCGCGGTAAACAGCACGAGCGACATGACGCGCGGTTTGAGGAGCGCGACATAGTCGGAAGGACTCGCGATCGAAACCGGGAAACTCTGGGTAAGGCCGCTATCGCTTTCGCTGATGAAACTCATAGGAACCGTTTCAGGGCGCGTGTTCGCGCCAATGTTAAATTTGAGACCTCATTTTGACACTCCCAAGTGGGGGGCGTTTTAATGCTCCGAACTGCCAATGATGGGCAGTGTCTCGAAGGTATGGAAGGGAGGCGGAGAAGACACGGTCCATTCGAGCGTGGTTGCCCCTGGTCCCCATGGATTGTTGCCTGCTAGCCTCTTCTTGGCGAAAGCATCGTAGATCACATAGATGAACAAAATGGCGCCGATGCCGGAGAGATAGGCCCCGAAGGAAGAAATCCGGTTCCACAGAGTGAACGCGTCCGGATAATCGATGTAGCGGCGTGGCATCCCTGCAAGGCCAAGGAAATGCTGCGGGAAGAAGGTGAGGTTGATGCTGACGAAGATCACCCAGAAATGCGCCTTGGCGATCGTCTCGTTATACATATAGCCGGTCATCTTCGGGAACCAATAATAGAACCCGGCGAATATGGAGAATACGGCCCCGATTGAAAGCACATAGTGGAAATGCGCCACGACGTAATAGGTCTCGTGAAAAGCGCGGTCGGCGCCGGCATTGGCGAGAACGACGCCGGTTACCCCGCCGATGGTGAACACGAAGGCGAAGCCGATCGCCCATAGCATCGGGGGCCTGAACGCGATCGAGCCACCCCACATGGTCGCGATCCAAGAAAATATTTTGATTCCGGTCGGCACCGCGATCACCATGGTCGCGA
>Ga0116222_1002171_pt1 | contig 10498 bp, 8 predicted proteins | sample Sb_taG_12_FD_88963 | JGI IMG/M metagenome (GOLD analysis project Ga0116222, IMG submission 88963) | Peat soil microbial communities from Weissenstadt, Germany - Sb_50d_9_AC metaG | ecosystem: Environmental > Terrestrial > Soil > Wetlands > Peat | place: Germany: Weissenstadt | collected 2010-09-21
CACGACCTGATGCGGACCTTCGAGCGCCTGCTCCGCCGGGCCTCCCTCCCCTTCCACTCGAGCGAGGGCTTCCACCCCAAAGCGCGTTTCGTGTTTGCGTTGTCGCTGCCTCTGGGCATCGTCGGCTGCGAGGAGGTCGTCGAGCTGGAGTTGGCCGAGGCCATCCCCCCCGACGAGATTCACGCGCGACTGGCCGCCACGACGGTCCCCGGGCTGGACATTCTGTCGGTCCGCCGCGTCGAGTCGCGCAAGGCGCCCCAGGTCCGGCGCGTGACGTACCGCGTTCCCCTGCCGCCGGGGCGCGAGGCCGGACTCGCCGAACGGGTCGCGGCCCTGCTGGCGTCGTCGGCGTGTCCCATCGAACGCACGCGGCCGGAAGCGAAGCAGATCGATTTGCGACCGTACATCGACCAGATTCGCCTGTTGCCCGGGGCGCTGGACATGGACCTGTGGGTGAAGCCGAGCGGGATGGCCCGTCCCGACGAGATACTGGGACTGCTAGGGCTTCAGGACGTGATCGAGGCCGGGGCCGTCATCGAGCGCACCCGGCTGCAGCTGGAAGACGAAACAACAACCCCAGGTTCCGTACACGTGCCCGTGCCCGTGCCCGTGCCCGATTCTGAATCGGGCACGGGCACGGGCACGGGCACGTGTACGGGCCGCGAATGACTTAGGGAAACGCATGAAAAAGGAAATGCTGATCAACGTGTTGCAGCCCGAGGAGTGCCGCATCGCCATCCTGGAAGACGGCGTCCTGGAGGAACTCTACGTCGAGCGCACCAGCCACGAGAGCTACGTCGGCAACATCTACAAGGGGCGCATCGTCAACATCGAGCCGAGCATCCAGGCGGCGTTCGTCGATTTCGGGGTCGGCCGCAACGGCTTCCTGCACGTCTCCGACGTGGAGCCTGCCTACTACCGCCACGTCGAACAGCGGCGCAGCGAGGGCCGCGGCGAACGGCGCGGCGACCGCGACCGCGACCGGGGAAGGGATCGGGGACGAGACCGGGACCGCGACCGAGGGCGGGGCCCCGGTCAGCCGCGCGGCGAGGAGTGGCCGCGCCGCGAACCGCCGGGGCAGCCACCTGAGCCGCCGCGGCCCGCCGAGCCTGACGATCTCGCCGAAATCACCTTCCCGCAGGACGAGTTCCCCGTCCCTCCCGCGGCCGCGGCGCCGCCCGAGCCCGTGGTGACTGCCGAGGAGGCAGCGCCGCCTGCGGAAACCGTCGCCCCCGACGAAGCGCCGCCCGCCGCGGAGGCCGCTGAGGCGCCGCCGCCGAAGAGCCGCCGTTCGCGCGGCAGTCCGCGCCGGCGGCGCCCCGCGGCCGAGACCGCCGAGGAGGCGCCGGCCGAAACCGCCCCCGAGTCCGCGCCGGCCGACGAGCCGCCGCCCGACGATCAGCCGCGCCTGATGGAGTCGGCCGAGCACCGCACCGAGGAGGGGGACGAAGAGGAAGAGGGCGGTGCCGCAGCGCCGCCGCTGCTGGGCGAGGACGAGGACCTGTTCTTCCCGCGCGAGCGGGAGGACGACAACGGCGGCCCCCCGCGCGCCGAGCCGCGGCCGGAGCCGGTCGCCGAGGAGGAAGAGCGCCTCGACGAGGCCGAGGAGTCGCGCCACGAGGAGCCCAACGGCGACGAGGACCAACTCGTCGAGGAGATCGCCGAGGAGCGCCTCGACGAGTTCGACATCGAGGAGTTCGAGGGGGACGAGGGGCCGCCGCGCGGCCGCGAGGGCGGGCGGCGCGGCGACCGGGACCGGCGGCCCGGCGGCCGCGAGGGCGGCCGGCGCGGCGAGCGGCGCGGCGGCCGGCGCCCGTTCGGGCGCCCCGGCTCCGGCCGGCCCAAGCCGCTCATCCAGGAGATCTTCAAGCGCGGCCAGGAAGTCATCGTGCAGGTCATCAAGGAGGGCATCGGCACCAAGGGGCCGACCCTGAGCACTTACATCAGCATCGCCGGCCGTTACCTGGTGCTGATGCCTTCCCTGAACCGCCTGGGCGTGTCGCGCAAGATCCAGGACGACGAGCAGCGCCGCCGCCTGCGCGAGATCGTCACCGAGCTGAAGCCGCCGAAGGGACTGGGCTTCATCGTCCGGACGGCCGCGATGGAAAAGAACAAGAAGGAGCTGCAAAATGACCTGGCCTACCTGACGCGCCTCTACCAGGTGGTGGCCCGCCGCATCAAGAAGCTGAAGGCCCCGGCCGAGGTCTACCAGGAAAGCGACATGATCACGCGGACCATCCGCGACACCTTCACCAACGACATCGACACGATCTGGGTGGACGAGCCCAACGCCTACGAGCACGCCAAGGAGTTCCTGCAGATCGTGATGCCGCGCTACGCCAACCGCATCAAGCTGTACGAGGGGCCGGAGCCGCTGTTCCACAAGTACGGCATCGAGGACGAGATCGCCCGCATCCAGTTGCGGCACGTCCCCCTGCCGCAGGGCGGCTCGATCGTCATCGAGCAGACCGAGGCGCTGGTCGCCATCGACGTCAACAGCGGCAACTTCCGGGCGGACAACAACGCCGAGGAGACGGCGTACCAGATGAACCTGCACGCGGCCAAGGAGATCGCCCGTCAGCTGCGCCTGCGCGACCTGGGCGGCGTTATCGTCAACGACTTCATCGACATGCGCGACGAGAAGCACCGCCGCAACGTCGAGAAGGCGCTGAAGGACGCGATCAAGCGCGACCGGGCGCGGACCAAGGTGCTGCGCACGAGTGCCTTCGGCCTGATCGAGATGACGCGGCAGCGCATCCGGCCGTCGCTGAAGCGGAGCGTCTACCAGGACTGCTCGCACTGCCTGGGAACGGGGCAGGTGAAGACGTGTGAGAGCATGTCGATCGAGGTGATGCGCATGCTGCAGCTGGCGGCGCACCGGGACACCGTGGCCCGCATCAGCATCAAGGTGGCCGACGACGTGGCCCACTACCTGCAGAACAAGAAGCGAAAGGAGATCGCCCGGCTGGAGGAGGGGGGCAGCCTCCAGGTGCAGATCCAGGGGGCCCTCGGCGCGCCGCCGGAAACGCTAGACTTCGTCTGCTACGACAGCAATAACAACGAGGTCCGCTTCCTCAACTACGACGCCGACCGCGGCCGTCGGCGGTGAGGTTCCCGTGCCGCTTGCGGCTTCGCACGACCTGCGAAGCCGCAAGCGACACGGCGCATCCGCTACACCCGGAAACTCTCTCACCCCATCAGCTTCTTCAGGGCGTCGATGGCCCGCGGCACGCCGGTCTTCGGGTCCTCGTCGGCCTCGTACTCCAGGGCGACGTAGCCGCGGAAGTCGGCCGCGCGCAGGATGTCGGTCAACCGCTTCAGGTCGGCCTCCTCTTTCTTCATGCCGGCGCGCTGGATCTCCGTCTTGATCTGGCAGACGACGGCGTAGGGGGCCAGCTTCGTCAGGTCGGCGTAGGGGTCGGCGCTGTGGAAGTTGCCGGTGTCGAAGTTGACGCCGAACCAGTCGTGTTTGACCGCCTTGACCAGGGCCAGCATCTGTTCGATGGTCGAGACGATGCCGCCGTGGTTCTCCAGGGCCAGGTAGATGCCGTACTTGCCGGCGTGGTCGCAGCACTCCTGGATGGCCTCGACGCAGCGGCCGCGGGCCTTCTCCTCGCTGTCGTCCTTGTCCTTGTCGAGGTTGCCGGCGAAGATGCGGATCGTCTTGCCGCCCAGGCGCGATGTGTACTCGACCCACTTCTTCACCAGGTCGATCTGCGCCTTGTGCTTGTCGGGGTCGGTGAAGGTGAAGGTGTTGCCGACGGCGGTGCCGCTGACGTCGAGCCCCTGGCGCGTGGCTCGGCCCTTGAGCGCGGCGAGGTACTCAGGCGTCGTCTCGGGGAAGTAGTACTGCGTCAGCTCGACGGCGTCGGTACCCATCTCGGCGGCGGCGTCGATGAAGTCGTCGTAGGTCATCTCCTTCTTCTTCAGATCGAGATACTTATTATAGCTGTAGCCGGCGATGCTGAGGCGAAGGTGGCTTTTGCCGCTGCGCTTGATGGGCTCGATGGCCGCGGCCGGGGTGGCGGCCAGGGCGGCGCCGGTGCCGGCGGCGAGGGCGGTGCGGAGGAACTGGCGGCGGTCGGTGGGGATCATGCGCGGGGCTCCCGGGGAAGGATGCGGACGGTCGGCGATGGGGGAGAGTATATCGGCGGGGGCCGCTTGCGGCTTAGCGCTCGGGACGGGGCTCGCTGTTCTGCGGCTTGGCGTCGGGCTCGCGCAGGCGGCGCAGGGCCACTTTCACCAACTTCTGCACGCCGTCGGGGAGCTTGGCGAGTTGGGTGTCGATCTCTTCTGGGGTGCCGCTGCACGGGACGGTGCGAATGCGGCCGACCCGGTCGTCGTAATACTCGATGGTTACCTTCATGCTGTTGCCGCCCAGCGGCGTGGCGGCGACGTTGACCGCGGCCGGATTGGCGGTCTTGGCGGTGCCGCGCGGCTGGTCGTCGGACCCGCTACCGGCGTCCTTGTGAGCGATGCGCAGGATGGGGCCGCTCACCAGGGTCGCCTCGGCCGTCGCCTCCTTGCCGCCACGGAGGTAGGTGAGGCGCACCTTGCGCTCCGGCTTGTCGTCGCGGACGAGGCGGGCGACCTGCTCGCAGTCGCGCACCGACTCGTCGTCGTACTGGAGGAGGATGTCGTTACGGCGCAGACCCGCCTTGGCGGCCGGCGAGTCCGGCAGGACGTGACTGACCACCACGCCGTGCTCGCGCTTCAACTGGGGCACCTGGTCGTAGACGATGTCCGGCACCGGCCCGAACAGGATGCCGAGAAAGGTGCCCTTTTCCTCCGGCGACGGTTGCGCTGTCGCCGGCTTCTGGGACCATCCGGGGGACAGTCCCAGCGTCAGCAGTAGCGCCAGGGAGAGGAGAAAACGGGTCATTGGTGTTGACGGCCACTCCACTTACTTCTTCGGAGTCAGCTCCATGTGGTACGTGCCGCCGAACTTCCCCTGTTCCAACCACTCGTGGACATCGAGATTTTCGTCCTCGATGGGATCCTGGTCTTCCATGTCCTTCTTATTCCACTTCGTGTTGGCCGTTTCGCCCGTGAGCGACGGGTTGTCCGGTTGCGCCGGCGGCGTCAGGGCGGCGGACATCAGGGCATAGCCGCCGATCAGCAGTGCCAGCGACGCGGCCAGCGCAAAGCGCGGGCTACGAAACCACGGCCGTCGGGACGGGGCCGGCGCAAGTTGGGCGAGATGGAGCAGCGGCGCGGGCGGGGCGCTGTTGGGCAGTTGCAGCCGGGGCCAGGGGTGCGGCATCTCCGACCGGAAGAAGGCGAACAGCGCCTCGTCCAGGTCGTCGCCGCCGTGGCCGACGCCGTTGGCGTCAATCGGAGGTCGTGTGACGAACTTCATGGTGCGATCAATTCCCCTTTTGCGGGAACCTCATGGCAGTTGCCCCACCCCTTGGGCCTTGAGCCGATCCGCCAGTCGTTGCCGGGCGCGGCTCAGGCGCATGTGGACCGCCGTGGCGTTAATCGCCAACATCTCGGCAATCTCATTGGTATCGTAGTCGAGCGCATACCGCAGGGTGAGGATCTCGCGGTCTGCCTCGGGCATCTGTCCTAACACGTCGCGAAGCTGCGCGAACGTCTCTTCCCGTTCCAGCATTTCGATCGGTAGTGGGTCGTCGGCCCGCACGTCGTTCATCGCCTGCGGCGGGCTGGTGCCGTTGCGGCGGAAGGCGCTCTTGGCGTGGTCTTCCGCCAGGTTGCGCGCCACCCGCAGCAGCCAGGCCCGCGGGTTGGCGATCTGCTCGCCCGCCTCCCACTGCTTCCACAGGCGGAGGAATGCTTCCTGCGTGATGTCCATCGCCGTGTCGGCGTTCATCCAGCGGGCGTATGCGAGCGCCCAGACTTCGCGGCTGTGACGTTGGTACAGCCCCTCGAAGTCCGCGTGCTGGTTTCCTGCCGATCGCGGGCTTGGGTTCATGGTGCGTTTGTTCACCCACCCGGCGGACGGCGCGGCCGTGACCGCCAGGGTGCTCATTATAAGGACGAACGGGTGGGGCGAGGCTAACAGCTTGTCGGTTCGCCCTCGCGCCACCTTTCCCACGTCATGATCGGGTGGGGCGAGCGCGAAACGACAAGCAAAATGCCGTCCGTCAAACGATCACTACCAGGTTATCACGATGCACCACTTCCTCATAGGGGAGCGAGCCGAGGACCTCCGCCACCTGCTCCGTGCGGAGCCCGCAAATCTTACGCGCGTCGTCGGCGGAGTAGTTCGACAGGCCGCGCGCGAACTCCTGACCCTCGGCATCGCACAGGGCGACGACGTCCCCCTTGTGGAACGCCCCCGACACCCCGACAACGCCGATCGGCAGCAGGCTGCGGCCCTGGTGCTGTACGGCAGTACGGGCCCCGGCGTCGGTGACGAACTTGCCCTTCGGCTGGACCGTGAAGCCGAGCCAGCGCTTCTTCGATTGCAAACTGCTCCCGTGTGGCAGGAACAGGGTGCCGACCGCCTCGCCCGCCATGATGCGATCGAGGATGCCGAAGGCCGAGCCGTTGGCCATGATAACCGATTCGCCCGCCGCCGTGGCCAGGCGGGCGGCGCGCAGTTTGCTTCTCATACCCCCGGAACCCAGTGCGCTGCGGCTGGCGCCGGCCATCCCCAGCACCTCGGGATCGATGTAAGGCACGGTGGCTACGACTGTTGCGTTCGGATCGACTGTGGGATCGGCGCTGTAGAGCCCATCCACATTTGTGAGCAGAATCAGCACAGAAGCGCGCAGCAGATTCGTGACCATCGCCGCGAGGTGGTCGTTGTCGCCGAAACGGATCTCGGCGACGCTGACCGTATCGTTCTCGTTAATGATGGGAAGGCAGCCCCATTCGAGGAGCGTGTTGATGGTGTTACGGGCGTTCAGGTAGCGCGTGCGGTTGTCGAAGTCGCCGGCCGTTAGCAGGATTTGCGCGGTGGGAATGCCGGCGCGCGACAGGCATTCCTCGTAGGCGCGCATGAGGAAGCTCTGGCCGACGGCGGCACAGGCTTGCAGGTGGCGCAGGTCGGTGGGGCGCTTGCCGAGCCCGAGACGGCCGATTCCCGCGCCGATGGCTCCGGACGAAACCAGGGCCACCTTCTTGCCCGATTGGCGGATACGCTGAACGCCGTCCGCCAGCGCCTGGATGCGGCCCTGATCCAGCGTGCCGTCGGCGCCGGCGAGCACGTTGGTGCCGACCTTGACGACAAGGGTGTGGGCTTCGGTGACGACGTCCTGACGAACCGGATCGATCATGCCTGATCTTCCCTTACCTGAGCGGCATCGGGTGATACACTGGAGACTAGCCGCTTGCGGCTTAGCGTTCGCTTCATCGGAGGAGGGCGCGAACGCTAAGCCGCAAGCGGCCCCTGTGGTCTGTGACGGCAGCGCGGGCGGCGCTGCCTGCAACGTATGTAACAAATTACGAAGTATCGTTTGACCGCGGCGACAAGTACCTTTATACTCATGCGTTTGTGGGGCGTGGCGGGATGCCCGCGCCACCGATGACAAGCCTGGCCCTCCACCGGAGGTATGCCTTGGACACGCGCGGAATGCGGTTGGGGTTGACCGTATTGGTGACGGTGGGCGGGCTCTTGCTCGTCATGCCGTCCCTTCGAGCCGCCGAGCTGCCCCCGAAGCTGAAGGAGGTGCTCCGGGAGGCGCAGCAACTTCAGGAGAAAGGGGAGAAGGGCGACTACCTCGCCTACGCCCAGGCCTGGGAGAAATATCAGCAGATCCGCAAGGCCGAGCACAACCCCCCCAAGGAAGTGATCGACGGCGCTCAGTTCTGCCTGCGTCGTGTCCAGCAATTCCGCCGCCTGCGCGACAAGCCGTCGCAAGCTCGCCTCGGCGATCTCAGCTCCTCCGACGCCCTCAATCTCTATGCGGACCTGCTCGCGGACCTGCGCGAGAAGTACTACTTTGACCGTACCAAGGTCCACTTCGGCGACCTGTTCCAGTACGGCGTGCAGGAGCTGCGTTTCGCCCTCGAGGATGATGCGTTCCTCAAGGAGCAGGTCCGGGCCGACGTCGAGCCGGCCGCGCTGCAAGCGCTCAGGGCCCAACTCGAGGGCTTGCGGATGGAGCAGCCCACCATCAAGAAGCCCGCCGACGCCCGCGAGCAACTCCAAAGCGTGATGTTGTCCGCACGCGGCGTGGGTGTCAAGCCGACGGTCGTGCTCGTGGAGTTCATCTCGGGCGCCTGCAACGCCCTGGACGAGTACACCAATTACCTGTCGCCGCGCCGCCTGGACGAGATCGAAGCCGACCAGAGCGGCAAGTACGTCGGCATCGGCGTTGACGTCGCGCTCTACTGCGAGAAAGGTGCGAAGCAGCTCGCCGTCACCAAGGTCTACGAGAACGGTCCTGCTTACGGGAAACTCAACGCGGGTGACGCGATCCTGAGCATCGACGGCCAGGCGATGGACCCGGCGGCTTCCGTGGCGTTTGCCGCCAGGCTCGAGGGAGAAGCGGGCACCACGGTGGAGTTGGAGGTCAAGTCGCTGGACGGCATGAAGCGCAAGGTCAAGGTCGAGCGCCAGGTCGTCTTCGTGCCGAGCGTCGTGGCCGAGCCGATGGTTTCGGACGAGGGAGTCGGTTGGATCCGCATCGCCTCGTTCCAGACGACGACACCGGAGGAAGTGCGGTCGGCCGTGCTGCAACTTCGCAATCAGCGAGACGGGTTGAAGGCGCTCGTGCTGGATCTCCGAGGCAACCTCGGCGGCTCGTTCGAGGCGGGGGTGAAGGTAGCGGAGCTGTTCCTGTCCGAGGGGGTCATCGTCTACACCCAGATGCGCACCAAGGAAAAGGCGCGGCGGGCGAACAACCCGGACGCCTTCACGGTGCCGCTGGTCGTGCTCGTGGACGCCAACACCGCCAGCGCGGCCGAGGTCGTCGCCGGCGCACTCAAGGACAACAACCACCGGGCGATCCTGGTGGGACAACAGACCTACGGCAAGGGCTCGATCCAGTATCCGGTGCCGCTGAAGAGTCTCAAGGCCGGCATGCACGTGACAATCGCTCGCTTCTCCTCGCCGGAGCGCGTCCCCTACGACGGGCACGGGGTCATCCCGCACGAACTTGTTGAGAACAGCATGATGATGATGGATGACGCGCAGGCACGGAATCGAGCGATGGATCAGGCCATCAGCCTGGCCGGCATGGCCGCCCCGATGAAGAGGCCCCCGATGGACTGACAGCAAGTTTAGCGGTCGCCCTCGGGGCGACGCTCGGCCGCGTCGCCCCGAGGGCGACCGCTAAACGAAAGCCTTCCTCATGACCCTCTCCGGTTCCGCCCCGCCGCCCGTCGCGGCTCCCGGCCTCTTCAAGACACTCTGGTCGCTGGCGACCGGTGCCCCCCCGTGTGGGGTCGTCCTGGCGCGCGAGAGCGGTCAGGTTCTCGCCTGGGACGAAAACCACTGGCTTTATCTCCTGAATAGCCGCGGTGAGCGCCAGGGCCAGGCGCGGCCGCTGAGCGCGCTGGCCGCCGCCTGCCTCGCGGACGACGGCTCCGCCCTGGGCGTGGCCGGGGCCCGCGGCGAGGTGGGCCGTCTCGCCCCCGATCTCACGCCGCGCTGGCAGCGGACCCTGCGCCACCCGGCGGTGGCGGTGGCCGTCGATCCGTTCGCCCGCCGCCTGGCCGTCTCCGACAGCAAGGGCGGGCTCTTCGTCTTCGACCGCGACGGCCGGCTGCTGTGGGAGGCGCATCAGCCCCGACCGCTTCACCACCTCGCGTTCGTGCCGGAGGCCCCCTTCCTGCTCGGCGCCGCCGACTTCGGCCTGGTCGTGTCCCTCGAAGCGGCCACCGGCCAACTCGTCTGGCGCGACGGCCTGGCGGCTCACTGCGGCGGCCTGGCCAGCAGCGGCGACGGGCAGTGCATCGTGCTGGGTGTGGATGGGCAGACCATCGGCGGGTATCCGAAGATCGCGCAGGTGATTCAGGCTGATCTGGATCGACTGGGGCAACTCCGCCCAGGTGAACGCATTCGCTTTGTGCGTGTCAAGCTGGATGAAGCGATCACTTTGCAACGACAACGGCTGGCGGAGTTGAACGGCTGGGGTGTTCGTCTGCGAGCGACATCGTAGGCATCACGCTCCGCGTCTGCGGTGGTCTTCCGCGAGCGAATATGTAAACTAAATGGCGTCGTTCACCTGCGGCGCACGATCGGTTGCCGGCCGCGGGTTTGGTCACGCCAACCTTCCGCTGTTTCCAAACCTCACCATGCCGAAAGTCCTGATCACGCCCGCACCGCTGGCCGGGCTCGAAGGTCCGCATTTGAAAATCCTGCGCGAAGCGGGCTTCGACTTCGCTTACCCTCCGGTCAAACACCAGCTTTCCGAAGATGAGCTTCTCGAACAGCTCAAGGGTATCAGCGCCACGCTGGCCGGCTCGGAGCCGTATACGCCGCGGGTATTCAAGGCGCATCCGCAGTTGCGCGTGGTTGCCCGGGCCGGTGTCGGCTACGATGCGGTGAACCTGGAAGGTGCCACGGCCAGCGGCGTCGCTGTCG
>Ga0116222_1002183_pt1 | contig 10462 bp, 10 predicted proteins | sample Sb_taG_12_FD_88963 | JGI IMG/M metagenome (GOLD analysis project Ga0116222, IMG submission 88963) | Peat soil microbial communities from Weissenstadt, Germany - Sb_50d_9_AC metaG | ecosystem: Environmental > Terrestrial > Soil > Wetlands > Peat | place: Germany: Weissenstadt | collected 2010-09-21
CATAGCCGCGACCCACCAGGTCGCGCAGCGTGTAGTAATTGCCCAGCGACTTGGACATCTCCTGGTCTTCCCGCACCACGAAAACGAAATCGCGCAATCCGAATCGCTCACCGGCAAGCCGTTCTCGCGCTTCTGGCTGCACGCCGAGTTTCTCATGGTGGAAGGCCAGAAGATGTCCAAGTCGCTGGGCAATTACTACACGCTGCGCGACCTGGTGGGTCGCGGCTATGCGCCCGAGGCCATCCGCTACCTGCTGGCCTCGGTGCCTTATCGCAAGTCGCTCAACTTCACGCTGGACGGGCTGAAATCGGCGGCCATCGCCATCGAACGTCTGCGCAATTTCAAGCTGCGCCTGGAGACCGACCGCTACCAGCCGGGCCATAACGAACAACTGGCGGCGCGCACCGCCGCGGCGTCGCAGGCATTCGGCGACAGCCTGAACGACGACCTGAACACGGCCGAGGCGCTGGCCGCGGTGTTCGAGTACGTGCGCGACGCCAACAGCGCCATGGATTCGGGCGAGTTTCGCGCGGGCAATGTGGCCGCCGCGGCAGAATTTCTGGGCCGCTTCGACAGCATCTTCCAGGTGCTCGAGCCCGGCGTGCAGGCGGGCCAGATCTCCGACGCGCAGGTGGAGTCCCTGATCGCCGAACGCAACGCCGCCAAGAAGGCCCGCAATTTCGCCCGCGCCGACCAGCTTCGCGAAGAGCTGCTGCAGCAGGGCATCATCCTGGAAGACACCAAGTCCGGCGTTCGCTGGAAGAGGAAATAGAAGGTGAAGATTCACACCAAAGCCGTACATGCGGGCGACCGCAAGAGAGCCCCGCAGAACATCCCGGTCACCACCCCCATCTACACCGCCTCGAGCTATTCTTGCGAGTCCATGGAACAGCTCGACCGCGTCTTCGGCCAGGAGGAGCCGGGCTACTGTTATTCGCGCTACGACAACCCGACCAACGGCGCGCTCGAAGAGCTGGTGTGCTCGCTCGAAGGCGGGCACGGAGCGCTGGCCTGCGCCTCCGGAATGGCGGCCATCCAGATGGCGGTGGTCACGGCGTTGAACGACCGGCGGAAATCGGTGGTCGCGGCCAACGCCACTTACGGGGCCACCGTCAGCCTGCTGATGAAGGTGCTGGAGCCGTCGGGAGTGGCCGTGCGCTTCGCCGACATGTGCGATCTCGACACGCTGCGCGCGGTGGTGGCCGAGGCCCGGCCCGGCTGCATCCTGATGGAGACCATCTCGAATCCGCTGCTGCGGGTGGCGCAGATGGACCGCATCGCCGAAATCGGCCGCGAGGCCGGCGCGGCGCTCGTGGTGGACAACACTTTCGCCACACCGATGATCGTGCGGCCGCTCGAATTGGGCGCGCACTTCAGCGTGCACAGCGTGACCAAGTACCTGGCCGGCCACGGCGACGTCCTGGGCGGCGTGGTGGTCACGGACCAGCAGCACTTCGACAGCCTGCGCACCCTGTCGCGCGCCATCGGTCCGGTGCTGGGCCCCTTCGAGAGCTACCTCACGATGCGCGGCATCAAGACCTTCCCGTTGCGCATGGAGCGGCAATGCGCCAACGCCTGCCGCGTGGCCTCGTGGCTGAGCACGCATCCCAGGGTGGGTCGCGTCCACTTTACGGGCGACCCGTCGCATCCCGACGCGCCCGCCATCCGCCGCCTGTTTCCGGCGAACCTGTATGGCGCGATGGTGAGCTTCGAGATTAAAGACGCGGGCCAGGCGGAGATCTTCCGTTTCATGGATGCGCTCAAGCTGGTGGTGCGCGCGACCTCGCTCGGCGACGTTCACACCATGATGCTGTATCCGGTGATGAGCTCGCACCGCGAGATCTCGCCGAAGCACCGCGAGCGCATGGGCATCAAGGAGGGTCTGGTGCGGTTGTCAGTAGGGATTGAGGCGCCGGAAGACATCATCGAAGATCTGGCGCAGGCGCTGGGGTGAGGTGGGACAGACGATCGGTTTTTGTCGTCTGTCACGCGACCACCCCCTTTGCCGCCGGCCGGCAGTCACTTGCAATTTTGCATTCGTAATGCATAATTGCAAGTAGAGGCCTCCCGTGAGCCGCCGCTACATCCCGCGTGCGTTGGAGCCGGTCCTCCGAAGGGCCGCCCGGCAGTTCCCCGCAATGGTGTTGACGGGTCCCCGCCAGGCGGGCAAGACCACTCTACTGAAGCACGTCTTTGGCAGGGATTGCGCCTACGTTTCACTGGAACCGCCCGATGTGCGCGCTTCAGCGCTCGCCGACCCTCGCGGCTTTCTGGAGATGAGCCCTCCGCCCGTCATCTTCGACGAGGTTCAATACGCACCCGACCTGCTGCCCTATATCAAGGAGCGGATCGATGAACGCCGCGACGCTCACGGTCAGTACTTTCTGACTGGTTCGCAAAACCTGCTCCTGACGGAAGGGATTACGGAATCCTTGGCAGGCCGGACCGCGATGGTGCGGCTGCTGCCGCTTTCACGGCGCGAGGAGCGCGGGAGATTGCTCGATCCGCTGCCGTGGGAGTCGCCGGCCAAGCGCGTTGGCGTCAGGGGCATCGCACGCATAGACCTTTGGAAGGGCTGGCTGCGGGGCGGATATCCCGAACTGGCCGCGGAACCGGATCGCGATATTTCGCTGTGGCATTCCAGCTACATCCAGACCTATTTGGAACGTGACGTTCGGTCGCTGCGCCAGGTGGGCGACCTGACATCGTTCCAGAGCTTCCTTCGCGCCCTGGCGTCCAGGAGCGGCCAGCTTCTGAACCTTACCGACGTGGCGCGCGACCTTGGTATCGCGGTCAACACGTGCAAAGCGTGGATGTCGGTACTCGAGGCCACCTTCCAGGTTATTGTGTTGCGGCCCTATCATGCGAACGTCGGAAACGCCTCGTCAAGACGCCGAAAGTATACTTCACTGACACCGGAACGCTGTGCCACTTGGCGGGTTTGAAGGACCCGGAGCATGCTGCGTCAGGCCCCATGGGCGGCGCGATCTTCGAGACGGCCGTTCTTCTCGAAATCGTGAAGGCATTTGTGAACCGCGGCGAAGAACCGCAGGTCTACTTCTGGCGCACTTCGGCCGGTGTGGAAGTGGACCTCATGGTCGAAACCGGCGGCAAACTGATCCCCATCGAAGTGAAACTCTCCGCGACACCGCGGCCGGCGATGGCCGATGCTATCCGAACGTTTCGTGAAGACCTCGGTGAAAAGGCCGGCCCCGGTTACGTCATTCACCCCGGCAAGGTCCGGCTGCCACTGGCGCCGAATGTGGTCGCGCTACCGTTCGGCGAGCTGTGATCACTCTCGATGCCTGACCCGCCCAGCCAGACCGTTTGTGGCATACTCGAACTGGAGACGTCATGACGTTGGACGAATTGCGATCTCGATATCGCGATCGAATCATCGGACTCGCGGAGAAGCGCGGGGCGCATAATGTTCGCGTATTCGGGTCAGTCGCTCGGGGCGATCAGCGTTCCGACTCCGACATCGACTTCCTGGTCGATTTCGAGCCAGGCCGCTCGTTACTGGATCTGACCGGCTTCTGGCTCGACCTCGAAGGGACCCTGGGTTGTAAGGTGGATGTCGTTTCCAGCCGGGGTCTGAGGCCGCGCGTCGCGCCGGAGGTAATGCGCGATGCGATCGCGCTATGATGGCGGACCGCCTCCGGTTGCTTGACGCGGCGGAGTAGTCACTCGCGGCCCGCGCCTGCGCCACCACCGATCTGACGCAACCTGAGACCTTGCACCGGATGCGGCAGCAAAGTCTCCGCTGCCGCGAGAAACCGCAAGGTGTGCGGCAAGGTCGCATGCAGCTCAAACGAAGCTTCATCCACCCACTCCGAATGGACCGCGAACACAACCGGTTCCCGCACCGACTCAAACACATCAATGCTCAAACAACCAATCTCGGCGCGGGAAGGTTCATTGACCCGAAGCAACTCATCGCGAAATGCCGATTCCTTTTCCGGCAGCGGCTCGAAGCGGAGAATAACGTGAAAAGACACGTCCTGCCCCCCTACATCACCAGCGCATTAAACAGCATCTTGAACGTCAAGTAACTCTGCGCGCGATACTGCGGCCGCATCCCGAACAGCACCACGTGCCCGCTGCCCGTGGGCGCGTCAATGAGAGCCGCCTTGCCCGCGATCACCTTCTCGCCCACCAGCCACCCCGAGGCCAGCACGCCCGAATCCGGATACCGCGCCACCACCGGCAACTGCGTCTCCCACGCCGGACTCTGCTCGCTCCAGATCGCGATCTCCGCCGGCACTCCATACGCCAGCGGGCTGCGCGTGTCGACCCTGGCATTCAGCAGCGATCCCGGCGAATAGAACTCGCTCGATCCGCTCACGCGATTCGCTTCGGGCGGCGGTTCCGTGTCCCCGCCGCGTCCGCCGCGCCCGCCCGCGGGAGTCACCAAGCGAGCCTGCACGCCCAGCCTCGTGACCGCGTACTGCGAAGCGCCATTCAGAAACACCAGCGTGCCCCCGGCATTGGCAAACTCCTTCAGCACGTCCGCGCCCTTGGTGCCGATCCCGCCCGTGTACTCCTCCGGCATGTTGCGCTGTCCGTTTTCGATACTGGCTGCAGCCTGGTCGGCAAACACGATCGCATCGAACTTCTTGCGCAAATCGCCCGCCTGAATATCCTTATTGTGTACCGTGGTGTACGCAAACCCGATCTGGTCGAACAGCCAGCGCGTCCACCCTTCGTCCATGTTGCTCCCCGTCCACGGCTGGTACAGCGCCACCCGCGGCTGCTTCAACGGGCGCCATCCGGCCTGCGCGGTCAGAGAAAAATCTCCGCTGGCCCCATCGCGCCACACCGATTTGCCGTCCTTCCACGCGCGATTCACCGCCACCCACGAATCCGTGTCCGAGGCTTTCAGCACCGGCCCCTTCGCAGCCGGAGCCGCCTGCCACTCGCCCGAAAACGTCACCGGCTGCTGCACCGTCTTCACCTCCACGCCCATCAGCATCGGCAGCGTGTTCGCCGTCACGTCGTACGGCCGCTTGGGAGGACCGCCGGGATACAGCAGGTCGTTGGGATAATGCTGCACTTCGAGCAGCGTTTTGGCCCACCCGCTGTAGGGCTGATGCATCGAGACCACCGCGCTGCCGTCCGCGCCCCGGCCCACCTCCACCTGCCCGAAACGCAGCGTCTCGATCAGCTTCCGCGTGGCCCCCGGGTCGCGCTGGTTCGACGAAATCACGAAGCCCCACGGGTCCGTCCGCGCCACCTGCCGCGCGCCTACCCGGTAGAAATTCCGCAGCAGTTCTTCACGATGCAGCGCGGCGTTGTACAGGCATGACTCAAACGCGATCATCTGGTAGTCGATGATGTCGCGCAATCGCCACGTTCCCCCCATCCACGGCTCCAGGTAGTTCCACGAGCGCTCGCGCGGATTGTATCCCAGCGCGTTTTCCGAGATCTGGTCGGCCGTCATGATCATGGGCGAAGCAATCCGCGCGCTGGCCGATTCCGTCAGCAGCCGCAGCCCGCCGTGAAATGCCATGAAGTGCCGCGAAGGCGTCCAGAAATCGTAGACCCCGTGGATGGCGACCCCAGTCTTCCCGGCCGCCGTCAGGTCCACCGCCATCGACGTTCCCATCATGTTCATCTCCTGCATCAGGATGGCGTCGATATTCGGTTCCGTGGGGTCGAGCCACGGCGGCACGAAGAGGCGCGCGCCGTTGCCGCCCATCTGGTGCACGTCGTAGGTGATCTCGGGATGCCACACGTTGTGCAGCTTCGAGACCGTCGCCCGCGTTTCCGGCTGCGAGAAGATATACCAGTCGCGATTGTTGTCGTGCCCTACGTACTTGTGGTACAGCTCCGGCGGGTTCGAGCCTTCGTACGGCGTGCCCAGCGTCTTGCGATACCACCGCGTCACGATGTCCACGCCGTCCGGATTCTGGGAGGGCACCAGCAGCAGGATCACGTCCTTGAGAATCGCGCGGTGATGCGGCGTGTCCTCGGTCAGCAGCTTGTAGGCGAACTCCACCGCGGTATGCGTCGACGCAATCTCGGTAGCGTGAATCGAGCAGGTGATCAGCACCACGGTCTTGCCCTCCGGCAGCAGCTTTTCCATCTCCGCCGCTGACGTCTTCCGCGGGTCCGCGAGCTTCTGCTGGATGCCGATATATTTGTCCAGATGCTTCAGCGTCTCGGCATCCGCGATGGTGGCCGCGATGAAGGGACGGCCTTCGGCGGTCTTGCCGATTTCCTCCACCCGGATTTTGTCGCTCGACTTGGCCAGCGCCTGGAAGTAGCCCACCGCCTTGTCCAAATCCAGCACCGTCTTGTCGGCGCCGATCTCGTGGCCGAAGTAGCTCTGGGGTGTGGGAACGGCGGCGAAAACGGAACACGCCGCCACCAAAACGCACGCGATTCTCTTACGAACGGCTCTCATGGCAATACCTCCAGCATCCTGTCGATCTCCGCGGGACTAATGTAAAAGTGCGGCGAAGTCCGGACCCACCCGGCCCGCGGCGCCGCAGTGATCCCGGCGGCCCGCAGCCTCCGCACGATCTCCCTCTCGTCGAATCCCGGCTTGCGGAAGCTCACGATTCCCGCGCCCGTCTCGGGTGTCCGATTTCCCAACACTTCATAGCCTTTGGCCTGAACACCCTCCGCGATCCGATCGCCGAGATTTTGGACAACCGGGGCGATTTCTCCGACCCCGACTTCGAGTAGAAATTCAATTGAAGCCTGCAAACCAAAGCATCCAATGGTATTTAGCGTTCCGCACTCATACCGGCCTGCATCCGGGCGAAGCGCCATATCCCGCGATCCGTAGTCGTTGTACCCCGCCACGTTAGTCCAGCCGAATTCCACAGGCCTCACTTGAGCCATAAGCTCCTGATTTATGTAGAGGATACCGCACCCTTCCGGACCCAGCAGCCACTTGTGCCCATCGGACGCCAGCGCGTGGATGCCGCAGGCACGCACATCCAATGGAAATGCCCCAAGGCCCTGGATCGCATCTACCAAATAAATGCAATGATTACGTTGGCAGATTTCACCAATCGCTTGAACGGGAGCCCGGTATCCGGTCAGGAACTGTACAAAACTGATCGCCAGCAACCGTGCCCCCCGGCAGGCTTCGTCGATCCGCTCCAAGGGGTCGGTCACGGAGAGCCACGTCACCGTTACGCCCTTTTCTTCCAATAACTTCCATGGGTAGACGTTGGCCGGGAACTCCTCCTGGAACCCCACGATCCGATCGCCGGACCGCCAATCCAGCCCCATCGCCACCGTCGCAATCCCCTCTGAGGTGTTTTTCACCAACGCGATCTCGGAGCGGTCCGCCCCAATCAGCCTGGCCGCCGCTACGCGCACGCCCTCATACGCCGCCAGCCACTGGTCGTAGTGCAGGCTGCCGAAGTTGGTGCAATCGTCCGCCAGGCGCTTCATGGCGTCGGCCGCCGGTTTGCACAGGGGCGCCACGGCGGCGTGATTCAGGTAGATCAGGTGCTCCCGAACCGGGAACTGGCCGGCGTATCGTTCGCAAAGAGCCGGTTCGGCCAAAGAATTTGCATTTATATTCGAGCCCATTCCCTCTACAATACGTTATGAGGGCCAACCGATGCGATCCCGTTTCGCCATAATCCTGACCGTCGCATTCGCCGTAGCGGTAGCGCATGCCGACGACCAAAAAAACAAAAAGGACGACCCCAGCCAGATCGGCAACCGCGATGTCGGCAAGGGCATCAACTTCTACACGCTGCAACGCGAGATGGCGCTGGGCAAGCAGTTGGCGCAGGAAGTCGCGCGCGAGGCCAAGCTCAACACCGACCCCATCCTGGCCGAGTACATCAACCGCCTCGGACAGAATCTGGCCCGCAACTCCGACGCCAAGGTGCCGTTCACCTTTCAGGTGATCGAAGGCGAAGCGCCCAACGCGTTCGCCCTTCCCGGCGGCTACATCTTCGTCTATACCGGCCTGCTCGATATCGCCAGTGAAGAGGACGAGTTGGCGGGCGCCGTGGCCCATGAGATCGCGCACGTGGCCGCGCGCCACATGACCCGCCGCGCGACCAAGAGTGAGATCGCCAACATCGCCAGCATTCCGCTCAGCGTGCTCCTGGGCGGCTGGGGCGGATACGCCGCGCGCCAGGCCGCCGGCGTCGCCGTGCCCATGACTTTTCTGAAGTTCTCCCGCAGCGACGAGACGGAGGCCGACTACCTCGGCGTGCAGTACATGTATGCCGCGGGCTATGACCCCAACGGCGCCGTCAGCATCTTCGAGAAAATTCAAGCGCTGCAGCGCACTAATCCCGGACTGGCGGCCCGGCTGTTTTCCACGCACCCCATGGATGCCGACCGCATCGACCGGACGCAGAAAGAAATCCAGCGGATCCTGCCTTCCAAGCCGGAGTATGTCGTGACCACCTCCGAGTACCACGACGTGCGCGCGCGCCTGATCGCCGCCCAGAACCGCCGCAAGAGCGACGAGAATGACGGCCGTCCGCGCCTGCGTGTCGCGCCCGGTTCGGGACAACCCGGCCAGCAGGACGATAAGGACGAACGCCCCACCATCAAGCGCCGCGATCTGATGGAGTAGGGCAGAACTTGCTTGGTCAATATCGCGAATCGGGAGTGACTTACCAACTCGTCATTGATGAGGCTGCTCTTGAGTAGTTGTGTGCTCTGCCCAAAGAAATCCGCCGTAACCTTGCCACCGTCTGGAGATGCTCCAGAACTCCTTCCAAGGAGATATCAAGAAGCTGGAAGGAGACGAACGCCGCTACCGGCTTCGGGTCGGCGACCACCGGGTTCTGTTTCGATTGGACGGCAATGTGATTCACGTGTATGCTGTGAAACAGAGGAAGGAAGCCTATGGTTAACAACGCCCTGAACGAACCCCACGAGCCGACTTTGCGCGAACTGGCTTCCGAAGTTTTGCGTCTTCGCGAGCGAGTCGAAGACCTCGAGGATCTGCGCGATCTTCTCGCCGCTGAACATGCTTCTCGAGGCCGTCCTGGTATTCCATGGGACCAGGCCAAGAGAGAACTTGATCTCGACTGATCCCGAACATGAGCTTACGAACGACGATAGCCGTCACGGTGCTCGTCGTCTCAGTGCCATTGGCGTTTAATGGCAAGAGGGTAGGTTTCCTTTCGTCGACTCCTTGGGAAGTGGCCACACTCATTTCGAGCATCTGTGCGTCGCTTCTCCTCATTCCCCTTGGGATCTGGTTCCTCTTCTCCCAGAGTCCTACCTGGTTGGCGGCTCTAATTACCATTGCGTGGACGGTAGGATTGGTTCTGGCGTCTGTCGCTATACTCCTCCTCGCGCTCTGGACCATGCGGCGCTGGAGGGCCTCACAAAACCCGAAAGGGCATGTCGTCATGAAAGACTGCCCCCGAAAGGGCTTCGGACGGATTCGGCGGCCCAGTTTGGCACATGCCCGAAATGCGGGGCAATAGTGCAGATGCGGCGCTGCCAAAATGAGCGGCGGCCAGCCCTCAGCCGCTCCGTTGCGCCGCGTTCTGTTGGAGTGGCCAGCAGTTCTTTGCCTGGGAATCGGCGATAATAGCCGAATGTCCACCGTCACCCGGCTCCTCGTCCTCACGCTGGCTTGCGCCCTTCCTCAAGCCGCCGCCGATCTCGAGTCGCGCGTCGAACACGGGTACGCCGATTCGGGCGGCGTCAAGATCCACTACGCCGCGCTGGGACGCGGCCCGCTGATCGTGATGATCCACGGGTTCCCGGATTTCTGGTACACCTGGCGCAACCAGATGGAGGAGCTTTCGAAGAATTACCGCGTCGCCGCCATGGACCTGCGCGGCTACAACCTCTCGGACAAACCACACGGCATCGAGAACTACGACATGAAACTGCTGGTGGGCGATGTGCTCGCCGTGATCCACCATCTCGGCCAGCAGAAGGCCATTGTGGTCGGCCACGATTGGGGTGGCGCCATCGCGTGGACCGTGGCCATGAATGCGCCCGATGCCGTGGAGCGCCTGGTGATCCTCAACCTGCCGCACCCGCGCGGCCTGCTGCGCGAGCTCGCCAACAATCCGCAGCAACAGCAGAACAGCCAGTACGCCCGGAATTTCCAGCAGGAAGATGCCGCGTCCAAACTCACCGCCGAGGGACTCGCTGCCTGGGTCACCGACCCGGCCGCCAAACCGAAATACATCGAGGCCTTCCGCCGTTCCGATTTCGAGGCGATGTTGAACTACTACAAGCGCAACTACCCGCGTCCGCCCTACGACGTACCCGCCGGCTGGTCCGCCAAAGTCAAATCCCCGGTGCTGATGATTCACGGACTCAACGACCAGTTCCTGCTTCCCGGCGCCCTCAACGGCACCTGGGACTGGCTGGAAAAGGATCTCACTCTGGTCACGGTTCCCGGCGCCGGCCACTTCGTTCAGCAGGACGCATCCGACTTCGTCACGCGCACGATCCGCGCGTGGCTGCAGGCGCAACAATCGCCGGCCAGGTGATATCTGGATAC
>Ga0116222_1002184_pt1 | contig 10461 bp, 6 predicted proteins | sample Sb_taG_12_FD_88963 | JGI IMG/M metagenome (GOLD analysis project Ga0116222, IMG submission 88963) | Peat soil microbial communities from Weissenstadt, Germany - Sb_50d_9_AC metaG | ecosystem: Environmental > Terrestrial > Soil > Wetlands > Peat | place: Germany: Weissenstadt | collected 2010-09-21
GAGACATTGGCCCTGGGAGCAAGATCTTTTTGCGACAAGCCCGCGCGGGTCCGGTAATAGCGAAGCTCCGCGCCGAATACGCCCGCAGGCGTCCCGGCCCGATCGGCATCGTTCGGCATCTGATCGGCATCCTTTCGGGAAAGGCGGCCTTACGCCGGCAATCAGTGGGCATCCAGACCGAACCTGTTTCCAACCGTAGCCCTCTCCCGACAGGCTGTGAAACACAAATAGCCGGCCAGGGGAGAGGGACAGTGACCACGACAGCCGCGGCAGCAGGCACGCGCAGCTACGCCGGCCCCTACCCCGCCGACCCCGCCCAGGTCAGGCGCGCGCGGGCCGCGCTTGCCGCCCTGCTCCGCGACTGTCCGCGCGCCGACGACGCGATCCTGATCGCCTCAGAGTTCGCCACCAACTCCGTCCTGCACAGCGCCTCCGCCGACGGCGGCGAATTCACCCTCCGCGCCGAAGTCCACCCGGACCACGTCCGGATCGAAGTAGAAGACGCCGGAGGCCCATGGCGCGCCAAGCCGCGCGAAGACGGCCGCCCGCACGGATTCGATGTCGTGGCAGCCATCACCGGCCCCCAGAACTGGGGCGTGGACGGGGACACCGGCGGCCGCATCGCCTGGGCCAGGCTCGGCCGGTGAGAAACGCATGACCATCCTGCCCCCGCCCGAGGAAGCCTCCCGGATCACCCGTTTCCTCGCCGACCACCTGTGGTGGTCCGTCTTCTGGGACAAGAGGGACGGTGTGTGGCGGGTCGCGGAAGACGACCCCGACTCCGACCTGTACGCCGAATGCAACGACGCGGACACCGTGATCGGCTACATCGCCGCCCACTCCTGAGACACCCGCCACCTGCCGGCACCAGTCTCGGTCCGCCGGACGCCCCGTGTGCGACGACCATGATGCGGGAGTCCTCTGTCGCGGTGATCGCGCCGGATGGCCCAGCGGCAATGAGCGCTGCGTTTTTCGCGCTGGCGTTCCTCGCGGTACTGAACCCGAAGCTGTTCGCCGTCGACCTGCTGCTGATGGAAAACGCGCGGCCGCGTCTGATGTTGCGCGTGGGCTTCAGCGCTCCGCCGGAGGCCGGGTGGGTTCGCCGGCAAGGTTAGGCGTGAGGGGCCGGGTCGATTCCTCAAGCAGGTATACGAACGACTCATACGGGCGCCCGGTGGCATGCCGCAGGCCCATCTCGCAGGTGCGGTTGGCGGACAGATAGGCCTGGGCGGGGTTGGTGTCCAGTGCTGTCTTCTCTTCCCGGGTCGCGGAGATGACCAGTTCGGGGTGCAGCAGCCCGCGGTCGCCGGCAGTGCCGCAGCAGGTGGTGCCGACCGGGATCTCGACCTCGACAGCGAGGGCCGCGGCGATGTCACACAGGGCTCCGGAGAGGCCAAGGTGGGTGGTTGAGCAGGTGGGGTGGACCGCGACGCGGTCCAGTTTCCGGGTCACAGTGAGGGCTGGCATGAGATCGCGGCACCAGGTGATGGAATCGGCGATGCTGATCTGCCTGAACCGGGTCAGGTGCTCGTCGTCGAGGTAGTGCCTGACGTCATCGAGCAGCCCGTTGGTGCAGGATGCGGCATCGATGACCACCGGCAGTGCGCCCTGCTCGCTCCAGCGCCACATCGCATCGCACACGGCGGCGGCCATGTATTTGTGGCCCTGGGTGTAGCCCTTGCTGCTCCACGGGGTGGAGCAGCATAGGCCGGCGACGTCGGGCGGGATCCACAGCGGCCGTCCGGCGCGGGCGGAGACCTCGACGAGCGCCTCGGGCAGCGACGGGCCGCGCGGCATGTCCGGATCGCGGCCGAAGATGCGGTTGATGCAGGCGGGGAAGTACACAGCGGCCGCACCCTGACGGGTGGTGCCGGGCAGGGTGCGGGGGGCCGCGTGGGGCATCGCGCCGGGCACCGAGGGCACCAGGTCCTTGCTGATAATGGCGCGGGCGGCGGCGGTGAGCCCGGTCAGCGCCTTGACCCCGGCTGTCTTCTGGATGATGTCCGCGGCGCCCATCGCGCTGCGTGCGAGTTTCTCTACTGTCGCCCACGGTTTGGCGACCTTGAGGGCGACCTTCTCCCGGGAGTCGGTGGACTCGGCGCGGCGGAACTGCTTGACGAGCGCTCCGGTGTTGATCGACACCGGGCACGGGATGGCGCAGGTGCCATCCACTGCGCAGGTTTCGATGCAGTCGTACTCATATTCGGCTTGCAGCTGCGCGAGCAGCGGGGAGCCCTCGGGCTGGCGGGCCATCTCACGGCGCAGCACGATCCGCTGCCGGGGCGTGGTGGTCACGTTACGGCTGGGGCAGACGGCCTCGCAGAACCCGCACTCGATGCAGTGGGTGGCGACGTCCTCGATCGGGGGAGTTGACTTGAACGACTTGAGGTGGATGCCGTCGTCGTGGGTGAGCACGACGTTCGGGCCGAGCACGCCCTGCGGATCGGCCAGGGCCTTGATCCGCCACATCATGCCGGTGGCCTTGTCGCCCCACTCGTGGCTGACGAACGGGGCCATGTTGATGCCGGTGCCATGCTCGGCTTTCAGGGACCCGTCGTACTTGTCGATGATCAGATCGACCAGGTCGGACATGAACGCCGCGTAGCGGGCCCGGTCGGCCGGGTCGTCAAGCCTCGGGGTGAGCAGGAAGTGCAGGTTGCCGTAGGCGGCGTGCCCGGCAACACCGGGCAGGAATTGGTGCTTGGCCAGCAGCGCCTGCAGATCGCGGGCGCCTTCAGCGATCCGCGCCGGCGGGAAGCACACATCCTCGGTGACCAAGGCGGTGCCCTCGGGACGCAGCTTGCCCACGATGCCCAGCAGCCCCTCCCGGACCCGCCAGCTGAGCTCGATCATCTCCGCGTCGCGGGTGAAATCCAGCGGCTGGATCAGGTTCGCGGCGGCGACCAGCCTGGCGACCTGCGCTTCGGCCTCATCCAGGCCGGCCGGGCCGTCGGCGGCGAACTCGACCAGCAGCGCGGCCGCGCCGGGGTCGAGGGTCTTCCAGTAACCCGGCGTGCCAGGGAAGGTATGCGCCGCCGCGGTCAGCGCGGGCGCGACCATCAGCTCGACCGCCTCAGCACCGAGCGCGACCAGACTGGGCACGAGCGCGACCGCCTCGTCGATGGAGGGCAGCGCAATCCACGTCACGGTGGTGACCGCCGGGGCGGGCAGAGTGTCGATGACCGCCTCGGCCAGGAACGCCAGAGTGCCTTCAGATCCCACGATGAGCCGGCGGAAGATCTCCAGCGGGGTCTGCCCGTCGAGCAGCGCGGCCAGCGAGTAGCCGGTGGTGTTGCGAATAGAGAACTTGCGCCGGACCCGCGCCGCGAGGTCCTCATCGGCCAGCAGTTCCGCCTTCAGGTCCAGCAGGCCTTGCGCGAGTTGCGGTTCGGCGCGCGCGAAGACCTCTTCGGCGTCGGGGGCGGCGGTGTCGATGACGGTGCCTGAGGCGAGCACCAGCGTCATCGCCGAGACGGTGTGATAGGCGTTGCGCTCCAGCGTGCAGCGCATCCCGCCGGCGTTGTTGGCGATGACCCCGCCGATCGTGGCGACATCGGCGCTGGCCGGATCCGGGCCCACCCGGCGGCCCTGACGCTTGAGCACCGCGGTAGCGTGCGCCAGGATCGTGCCTGGCCGGGCACGCAGACGCGCGCCGCCGTCTTCGACGACCATGCCGGTCCAGTGCCGCCGGACGTCGATCAGGATGTCATCGGACTGCGACTGGCCATTCAGGCTCGTCCCGCCGGCGCGGAACGTGGCGTGCCGGCCGGCCTGGCGGCAATAGGCCATGATCTTGACGATGTCGCCGACGTCGCGGGGCTGCACCACAACCTGCGGCAGCAGCCGGTAGGGGGAGGCGTCGGAGGCGTAGCGGACCAGGTCCAGCACCCGATGCAGCACCTGGTCCCTGCCCAGCAGCCTGATCAGGTCTGTCTTGAGTCCCCCGGGGGTGCCGTGCTCCCGGGCCGGGCCCACCGCATCCGGCAGCCCGGGCCCGCCGGGGCGGCCGACAGCGGTCGCGTCGGGGGTCAGCAGCTTCTTCATCAGGGCACCTTCCGGTCGCGGCCGTGTGGGCGGGGGCGTTCAGGCGATGGGGGGGACGATGGCCTCGATCAGGTGCGGCCCCGGCTCGGCGTAGGCCCGGCGCAGCGCCTCGTCGAGTTCCCCGGCCGTGGCGACGCGGGTAGCGGGCACACCCAGCCCGGTGCTGATCTCGGCGAAGTTCGGGGTCGGGCCGGACAGGTCGAGCATCCGTGCGGCGTGTTCACCGGCCGGACCGGCGCCTGTGCGGGCCAGCTCGATCCGCAGGATCGCGTACGCGGCGTTGTTGATCAGCACCGTGGTGACATCGAGATGCTCGCGAGCCTGGGTCCACAGCGCCTGGATCGTGTAGAGCGCGCTGCCGTCGGCCTCGACAGACACCACCGGCCGATCCGGGGCGGCGACCGCTGCGCCGGTTGCGACCGGCAGGCCTTGCCCGATCGCACCGCCGGTCAGGGTCAGCAGGGTGTGCCGCGCCGCGCCGGCCAGGGCCCCGGGCAGCGCGATCCCGGAGGTGTTGGCCTCATCGACGACGATGGCGTGCTCGGGCAGGGACGCGGCAATCGCGGCGGCCAGGTTGAGCACCGTCAGCGGCCCCGTGTCCAGCGCCGGTGTGGCCGCGCTCGCCAGGACCGGCTCGGTCCCGGCAGCGACCTGATCAGCCAGCTGCTCGAGCGCGGACTGGACGTCCTGGCCGCTGTCGGCCAGCTCGGTGACCGAGCAGCCCTCGGGGACCAGATCGCTGGGCCGCCCGGGGTAGGCGAAGAACGACACCGGTGAGCGGGCCCCGGCCAGGATCATGTCGCTCAGCCCGGCCAGCTGCGTGTCAGCCTGTTCGGCCAGGTAGCCGAGCCGTTCGACGGCTGGGACCCCGGCGCCGCACTCCATGCGCGCGGGAAAGGTCTCGGCGAGCAGCCGCGCCCCGGTCGCGGCGGCGATCCGGCTGGCTGCCCGCAGCCCGCGTTCGGTGAGCGCAGCCCCGCCAAGCAGCAGCAGCGAGGAAGCGCCGGCGGACAGGATGCCGGCCGCGGCCCCGATCTGATCCCTGCCAACGGTCTGCGGCGGGGCCGGGGAGCGCGGCGGCGCGGGCACTCCGCCGCCGCTCCAGGACACGTCGGCCGGCAGCACCAAGGTCGCGATCTGGCCGCCGTCGCGGCCGGCGGCCGCGACGGCGCGCATCGCGTCCTGAGCGACATCACGGGTGGTGCCGCAGGTGTGGACCCAGCCGGACACGGTGCGCGCGACCGCCTCGATGTCGGACTGAAGCGGCGCGTCGTAGCGGACATGCCCGGTGGCGTGCGCACCGACGATGTTCACGATCGGGCTGTGCGCCCGGCGCGCGTTGTGCAGATTCGCCAGCCCGTTGCCCAGACCGGGGCCCAGGTGCAACAGCACCGCGGCCGGCCGGCCGGCGATGCGGGCATAACCGTCAGCGGCCCCGGTCGCGACTCCCTCGAACAGTGCCAGCACCGCGCGCATGGACGGCACGGAGTCCAGGGCATGCACGAAGTGCATCTCCGACGTGCCGGGATTCATGAAGCACACGTCCACGCCAGCGCCGACCAGGCTGCCGATCAAGGCCTGCGCCCCGATCATCCCGGCCGCGCTGGACACGCTATTGGGTTCGTCAGCCATGCAGCTAGTCCTTACCTATGCGGCCCGGTCACCTCGATGCCTCGCATTCTCCCAGTCACGGCTGGAGCGAAAGACGCACCACCGCCTGTTCGGTATCAATGGAATTTCACTGGGCCCGGAATGCCGGAGAGCGTCATTACTCTGGGTGCGGTGACCGGGACGCGTGTGTAGCGACGGAGGGCGGGACAATGACCGAAGTGGTCCAGGGCGAGCAGCCGTCACCGCTCGACGAACCGCAGGAGTTCGCGGCCGCGTCCTCCTGCCAGGTACGCGACGAGCTCGTCGAGCTGATCGAGCGGGACCTGCTGGGGCCGTGGGACGGGGAGCTCGAAGTGCTCCCGCCGCGTTCGGCGGGTCCGGGGGAGCGCTACCTAGTGGGAAGGCTCGGGCCGCGGCACGACCCGCACTCCGAAACGGACACGGCCGGGGACACGGTGGACACCGAGATCTCGGCCGGCGGGGACGGAGCCGACGGGGAACTGCCTGAGCTGCTGACGATGCAGAACGCCGGGCGGATGTGGGCGTCGTCGATGGGGCTGTCGTGCGTGGTCGCGTCCGGCGTGGACACGATGACCGTCACCGTGTCCTGGGGCCGGTACGGTAAGGCCGAGGTGCTGGACGACGCGGGAAACCTGCGGCGCAGCTGGAGCCGCGAGCCCGCGCAGTACGTGAAGCATGTGCGGTTCGGCGACGGCCCCTCCCAGCGCATCCCGCTGACCATGCCGGACCCCAGGCAGCCTGGGGTGTACCTGGCCGTTGACATCCGGCCGCGCGTGAATGGCTTGGACACCGGAGCGCATGTGGTCGAGCTCGGCCTGGTGAACGCGCAAACCGAGCCTGCGGTCAACAAGGACACGGCGTGGCTGTTCCAGCCCAAGCTGACCGTCACCGCGGCCGTCGAGCACGACCTCGCCGTGTTCTGCCCGATCGATGATCCGCTGGATGATCTGGCGGCGCTCGACGGCGACGCGGAAGACCGGCAGCTGCGGTTGCTGTACCGGGACGAACTCCGGCACGCCGTGGGGCGCAACGTCGCGGTGCACGCTCACGTCCGCGTGGGTGAGCGGCACGCGTACCGGCTGGAGACTACCTGGCTGCCCACCTACGAGGTGCCCGCGACGATCGCGCCACCGGCGGAGACGGGGTCGCATCTGGCCGGCGTCGAGCTGTCGATGGACGACCTGGCCACCGCCTCCGTCGAGGAGCTCGCTGCCGGACTCGGGCCCCTGGCGGACGGGTACGCGGTCTGGCTCGATGAGCAGGAGGCCCGGATCGCCGAGCTGCCTGCGGCGCTGCGGGAGACCGCTGAGACGGCTGTCTTCACCGCGCGCCAGTGTGCGGGCCGCATCCGGGCCGGGATCGACCTTCTCACCTCGCCTTCCGCTCCTGGGCATGAGCTGGCGCTCAAGGCGTTCCGGTTCGCGAACCAGGCGATGGCGCTGCAGCGGCGGCACACCACCATCGCCGCGATACGGGAATCCGAAGGGCTGACGTACGCGGAGGCCCTCGCCGCCGTCCAGGCTCAAGGCGCGCACGTGGCCTCGTGGCGGCCGTTCCAGCTCGCGTTCGTCCTGCTGAACCTGCCCGCCCTCACCGAGCCCGCGCACCCCGACCGCGTCCCCGACCGCCATAAAGCCCTCGTCGACCTGCTGTTCTTCCCGACCGGCGGCGGGAAGACCGAGGCGTACCTCGGCCTGGCCGCCTACACGTTCGCGATCCGCCGACTGCAGCGCGTCGTCGGCACCGGGGCGTCGGCCCGCAGCGGCGAGGGCGGGGTGGCCGTGCTGATGCGCTACACGCTGCGGCTACTCACCGCGCAGCAGTTCCAGCGGGCAGCGGCGCTGGTGTGCGCGGCCGAGGTACTGCGGCGTGCTGCGGTCGAGGGCGGGGACACCCGATGGGGTGCCGAGCCGTTCCGGATCGGACTGTGGGTGGGCGGCGCGGTGTCGCCGAACTGGTATGACGCCGCCGCCGAGCAGGTCTCCGACGTCCGCGACGCCCCGTCCTCCAAGCGCGCCGGCGTGCTGCAGACGCTGGCCTGCCCGTGGTGCGGGACCAAGCTGCTAGCGCAGCGAGACCTGCACCCGGATGATGACCGCAGGCGAATCCTGCTGTACTGCCCGTCGGGCGAGGGACCAGATCCGTGTCCGTTCTCCGAGATGAAGTCGCCGGCGGAGGGGCTTCCGATCCTCACCGTCGATGAGGAGATCTACCGGTGCCTGCCCAGCCTGGTCATCGCCACCGTGGACAAGCTCGCCCAACTGCCCTGGCACGGGTACGCGGGCCTGCTGTTCGGCCGGGTGAGCTCCCGCTGCCCCCGGCACGGCTACCGGCACGACGATCTTGATGACCGAACGGGCTGCGGCCAGCGGCACAACACCAGCCGCCTTTCCGGGCTGCCCGCGGTGACCAGCCAGCCGGTCACCCGGCTGCGCCCGCCGGACCTGATCATCCAGGACGAGCTGCACCTGATCTCGGGCGCGCTCGGCACCACCGTCGGGCTGTTCGAGGCCGCCGTCGACGAGCTTTGTCGCTGGCGAGTCGGGGATGTGCTGACCGGTCCCAAGATCGTCGCCTCCACGGCCACCACCAAACGGGCCCCGGAACAGGTACGCGGAGTCTTCGCCCGGGGCCTTGCGGTGTTCCCGCCGCCGGTGCTCGACATCAGCGACACATTCTTTTCCCGGCAGATGCCGGTGACCCCGGGGACGCCCGGACGGCGTTACCTCGGCATCTGCGCCCACGGGGTTCGGCTGAAGTCAGCCGAGATCCGGCTGGCGGAGATCCTGCTGATCGCCGGGCAGTCCCTGTTCGACGCCTACGGCGCGGCCGCCGATCCGTATATGACCGTGGTCGGCTATTTCAACGCCACCAGGGAACTGGCCGGGATGCGGCGGTACCTGGACGACGACGTGACCACCCGGGTCCGCAGGCACGGCCGTCCGCGGGGACTGTCCGAGCGGATTCAGTCCCCGGCCGGGATGCTCGCCATCGAGGAGTTGACGTCGCGGATCTCCTCGGCGGACATCAGCAGCGTGCTGAAGCGCCTGGAGGCGGGCTTCGATCCCGAGTTCGACACGTCTGGACGACGGCGCGCCATCGGTCTGGACCGGTCTGACGCCATGAAAAACAAGCGGTCCCCGCACCCTCTCGCCGACCGCGACTTCGAGCGCATCAAGACGGACAGCGTGCCGGTGGACGTCGTGCTGGCGACCTCGATGCTGCAGGTCGGGGTCGACGTGTCGCGGTTCGGGCTGATGGTGGTGACCGGGCAGCCGAAGAACACCGCCGAGTACATCCAGGCTTCGTCCCGGGTCGGCCGGTCCGCCGAGAAGCCGGGTCTCGTCGTGACGCTCTACAACTGGTCGCGGCCGCGTGACCTGGCGCACTACGAGGACTTCGAGCACTATCACGCCACCTACTACCGCCAGGTCGAGGCCTTGTCGGTGACGCCGTACACCCGGAGGGCCCTAGACCGGGGCACTGCCGCGACGTTCGTGGCTGCTGTCCGCAACATCACCGAGCCGTACTCGCGCGATGGCGATGCGCAGGATGTGGACCTCGACGGGCCCGTGGTCGAAGCGGTGACCGAGCGGCTGCTGGACCGGGCCGAGGCCGCCTCGGACCTGCGCGGCCGGGAATACCTGCGGGAGCGGATCGCGCGGCTGGTGGATGACTGGAAGGGCGCCATGACCGGTTCCACCCGGCTGGGGTACCGGAAACGGACCGGCAAGCAGCCGCTGAACGGCCTGCTCGATCAGGCCGACGGCACCGCCTGGACGGCCTTGACCGTTCCGATGTCGATGCGGGAGACGGAGAACGAGATCAACCTGCTCGTCCCCGGCGGCAGCCTCTTCGATCCCGTATACGGCCAGCCCGCCTGGTCGTTCGCCGTCCGGGACAACGAATCCGCCGCCGAAGGCCCGGACGACGGCGACGACGTTCCCGACGCCGACGAACTCGGCGAGTCGGTAGCCGGCGGCCAGGCAGGAGGCCGCTGATGCCGGGGACACAGCACCGGCGCCGGGTCGGGACCGTGCGGCCTAGCCACCTGATGTACACCGGCGGCGTCGGCGCGCTCATCGACCTGCCGAACTTCCCTGTCCTCGTCCGCGGCCTCGACGACTGGCGCTTCGACACCGTTCCCGACTGGGTACCTCTCCACGAGCCCCGGCTACTCGCCGCCGTCGCCAAGCTGCTCAGCGCGCCGGTCACACAACTGCGGCCGCCGCCCTGGCTGGACGGCTTCGACATCGACCCGAACGGCCAGGCCGCCAGGGTCGGAGTGCCGGTCATCCCGTTCCCGCAATGGCTGCGGTGCACGGCCTGCAACCGGCTCGCGCCGCTGGACTCCGGCAACTGGGGATTCGCCAACGACAGGGCCCGGCGCCCGGACGAGGCCAGGTTCTTCCACCAGGACTGCCCGCGACGCCGCAAGAAGCCGCTCGCGGTGGCCGCCCGGTTCGTCCTGGCCTGCGTCAACGGGCACCTGGACGACTTCCCCTACCGGGAGTTCGTCCACAACGGCGGAGCCTGCCCGGCGGTAAGCCACCCCCAGCTGCAGATGGACGACTACGGCGGCAACCGCGGCGCCAACGTGATGATCCGATGCCCGAGCTGCGGCGCCAAGCGGAACATCAGCCGGGCCATGGGCCAGCGCGGTGCCGAGAACCTGCCGGCCTGCCGGGGCAGGCACCCGCACCTCAGCACGTTCGAGAATTGTGCCGAACGGCCGATGGTGCTTGTGGTCGGCGTGAGGGATTCGCGGACGGCGCGGACGCGGGA
>Ga0116222_1002191_pt1 | contig 10438 bp, 9 predicted proteins | sample Sb_taG_12_FD_88963 | JGI IMG/M metagenome (GOLD analysis project Ga0116222, IMG submission 88963) | Peat soil microbial communities from Weissenstadt, Germany - Sb_50d_9_AC metaG | ecosystem: Environmental > Terrestrial > Soil > Wetlands > Peat | place: Germany: Weissenstadt | collected 2010-09-21
CGACCAGGGGGTCGGCCGGGCCCAGAGGGCACCCCCAGGGGGCCCGCCCCACCAAATCGTCGCAGGCTGCGGAGACTTGAGGCTGTTGTAATACAAAAAGTGCCGGACTTACAACTCGGCGACGGTCTCGATGACGGCATCACCGTTCCGAAAAGCTTCCTCGCGGATTTCGAGGCCCAGCCCGGGCGTCTCCGGCGGTGTTACATAGCCGTTCACCGGCACCGGGACGTTCTTGAGGAAGTGCGGATACACGTCGTTGTACAGGTGATACACGCTCTCCAGGATGTAGAAGTTGGTCAGCGACGTGGCGGTGTGAATCGAGGCGTACCACAGGACGGGGCCGCCGCCGGTGTGCGGCGCGGTAGGGATTTTGTAGGTATCGGCCATATCGGAAATCTTTTTCGCCTCGGAGATCCCGCCGCACCAGGTGACGTCGTACATCACCACGCCCACGGCATGCTGTTCGAACATCTCGCGGAACCGGAAGCGCGTGGCCAGCCGCTCGCTGATGCAGATGGGTATCGACGTTGCCCGCGCGAGCGAGGCATAGGCGGCCAGGTTGTCCGCCAGCATGGGATCCTCCAGCCACATGATCCCGTACGGTTCCAGCGAATGAGCGATCTCCATCGAGCACGGCAGGTTCCAGCGGCTGCTCAGGTCCAGTGCGATTTCGATCTCGTCGCCGGCGGACTTGCGGATGCGCTGGATCGGGTCGAGCGATTTCTTCAGTTCGGCCTGGGTGATGAAGGTACCGCCGTGTTGCGCAAGGGCATTGACGGGACCGCGATCGTAAGGATAGATCTTGATTCCCTTGATGCCGCGCTGGAGCAGGAATTCGGCGAGCTGCTCGGGGTGGGTGTGCTCGCGCATGCCGTTGATCGGCCATCCGTTCATGGTGTTGTAGACCATGAGGCGCGATTGCGCTTTGCCGCCTAGCAGCTTGTAGACCGGAAGACCGGCGGCTTTGCCGAGAATATCCCACTGGGCGATGTTGATGGCGGTCAGCATGCGAAAATCGGCGCCGCCCCAAGGCTGGTAGGAGATGTGGTAGAAGATATCCTGCCACAGGCGCTCGATCTGGGTGGCATCCTTGCCGAGGATCAGGGGGGCCAACTCTTTCAGTGCGCCGCGGTGCGCTTCGTAGCCGGGATAGGATTCGCCAATGCCGACGATTCCCTTGTCGGTATGAAGCCGCACCCACATCCAGTTCGGCGCGATGCCCTGGATCTTCAGATCCTCCCGGAAGCGGACCGCCTCTACCTTGGTAATCTTCAGGGGACCGGCCGCGTCGGCCGCCGCCCGCGCGGGGACTGCCAGAGCCGACGCGCCCGCCGCTTTCAGAAAATCTCTCCGGGTGGTCAAGGTATTATTTGTTCGGAGTCTTCGTCTTGCCGCCCGGAAAGTCTTCGGGATTCGGAGCGCCCGTGCCCGGCGAACCGAGGAAGAGCTTGCGCCCGTCGGGGAATGTCACATTGCGCGCGTTCGCCCGCTTCTCGGAATGATCGCGGGCCTGGTAGCCGTCGACGACGACTTCGGTTCCTACCGGAAAGGTGTTTTTATTGGCTCCGCGGCGGAGAAGCGTGTTCGGACTCCCGCCTTCCACCATCCAGACTTCCTTGGTTCCGTCCTCTTTGGTGATTTCCACGTGGATCCAGGTGTGGGGATTGACCCATTCCATTTTCACGATCTTGCCTTTGAGCAAGATGGGAGCATTCGCGTCGAATTCCGATCCGAAGGCGTGATGAGCCGCCGCCGGGCGGGGAACCGTGAACGCAGTGAACAGTGCCACGGTGGCGAATAAAACTGGTGTCCAGAATCTCAGTCGCATGAATTGCCTCCAACATTTCTTTTGGTCATTTCGCGGCTTGGTCATTTCGCGGCTCGGTCATTTCGCGGCCTTGGCCGCCGCTTCTTCCTTCTCTCGCAGCCGCGCGCCTTTCAAAATATCGGTCAGCGCGTAATTCGCTTCGTGACAGGCATATTCGTAAATATGGCCGTCGGTGGCCGGCCAGGTGTATTCGCCGGTCCACGGCCGTGACCACGTTGCCGGGTCGTCGATGGTAAAGCGATACAGCAGCGTTCGATCATCGACACGAGTGAAGCGCTCGACCACGTGCAGATTCTCTGTCGATCCCCGGAACCGGGTCTTGGCTGTAAAATTGGTGGTATCCACCACCAGCGTGTCTCCCTCCCAATGACCGACTGAGTCTCCCATCCACAGGCGAATGTTCTTCGGCAGGTGCTGCGCGTTCATGCGGACGATTCGCGCATCGTGCACCATCTCGGTCAGAATCATCACCGCGTCCGGCGTTTGCACGATCTGATGGAGATTGTTATAGAAATAGTCCGGCAAGGCCGGCGGTCCCGAAGTGGAACCGAAACCCAGCAGGCAGCGCTCGCCCAGAGGGCGGCGCTCCGGATCGTCATACGCGCCGGGAGCCTTTTCCAGACCGGGATCGTTGTTTTCCTGTGCGTCGGAGGTCGGCCGGGCCCGGGTAGCCGCCATTCTCTGCATCGCCTCAGGCGTCATTGGCGGGACTCGGCCGTTGGGCGGATCGACGATTATGGACGATCGCCTTTGGCCATCCACGACGGTGTAAGTGGAACCCGGATCCAGCCAGCCGCTGTTATATCCGCCGACGTTGCCGGCGGCGCCAACCGATCCATCGCCTCCCTTCGGCGGCGCGGTCCGGTCGGCGGAAAGGGCCTGGTCGCCCCGCTCCCGTTGCCTGGCGGCGGCGGCTTCCAACTTCCGCGCCTCCTCCTCGGTGTACACCGCATTGGCGCCGTTTGGCCGGTCGACCGGTGTTAAGGTGGCCAGATCGTAGGCGCCTTGGAGGTCGGGGTGTCCGTCCGGCATGCGCCGCAGGCTGTAGGCCTTGGATGCAGCCTTCGCGGTTTGAGCAGCCGCCGGATTGGGAATCCACAGCAGGAAGAACACAGGCAGGAATGCCTGTGCTACCAGTTTCATCAATAGATGCCGCATAGCAGTAACTCCTTGCAATCATCGGCCCAGTGGCTTCTTACGCCACTGGCCATACATCAGCTCTTCTACGAACTCCGCGCATTTGAAATCCAGGATCATGGCGTTCTTTTCCTGGCGTCTGTACAGCGGCATGCCGATCTTCCAGGGCCGCGTGAAGACGTTCGGGTCCTCGATCGTGGCTTCGTATGAGATCACATCCGGACTCGTGCGAGTGTAGCGCTCCACCACGTGGAGGGCGTCGCTATGAAAATTTCCCGCCCGGTCAAACCAGGTTTGGTCGTTGAAACCGGTCACATCGACGACCAAGGTATCTCCGTCCCAGTGCCCGACAGACTGTCCCATCCAGGAATCGACCGGCGCCGGGCCCGGATCTTTGAGGAAGATATTGCGCACCGCGCCTGCGTACTGGTAAGCGATGAAGATCTGGCTCGAGTTTTGAAAAATTCGAAACGGCTGAGGCATGTAGGTCGCGCGCGGAACTCCCGGCAGGTAGCATTTGATTTCCGGATCGCGGGTTAACCAGTTATCCTGGTTCTCCTTCTTTTGCTTGAGGGCCTCCGGTTTGTAAGGGATCTCGCCGCCTTCCACTACGCCGAGGCTGGGAGGCACGGCGCCCACCGCTCCCAGCGCCAGCACGGGCGCCGCCGGCACCGGACCGTACGGCCCGGGCCTGACCGCCATCGCAGGCCGCGCATTATGACCCTCGAGATCGTAGTTGGCTTCGTTGAGCGTCTGCCAGATTCCGTTGAGGTCCGGTTTGCCGCCGTCTGTTCTGGGTGCGCGGTACTGACCCGCTACGGGCATGGCGGCGGCCGCGAGCACGGCGGCAACGACAACCATCCTCATGTTCCGCTGAATGGTGATCCGCATCAGGCGCAGTATCCTTTCAGAACATCATACAGGATTCTCGGGCGTTACCGGTTGGCAGGCGAAAGCGCCGGGCGAAAGCGCCTGCCCCACCAAGGTATAATCGCGCTATCCGGTACCTGGAGGGGGCTGGCGCATGAAAACTACCGACGAACATCGAAGACGATTCCTCGCTTACTTTTCGGGAAGCGGCCTGGCGGCGACGCTGCTTCCGGGGGTGCTTTGGTCGCAGGTGCAGCAGGCCGGGGCGGAGACGGTCACGCCGGAGATGCTGAAGGACGCGCTGGCCATCTCCGGGCTTTCGTTCAGCGACGAAGACCAGAAGGCCATGCTGCAAGGCGTGAACCAGAACCTCACGCGGTACGAGGAGGTGCGCAAGCTGCACATCCCCAACGACGTTTCGCCGCCGTTCTATTTCAGCGCGATCACGCCGGGCATGAAGGTGAATCGCACGCGCGAGCCGCTGCGCTTCAGCACGCCCGCGGTGAAGCGGCCGGCCAACCTGGAGGACGCGGCTTTCTGGCCGGTGACGCAGCTTGCCCAGTTGATCAAGACGAAGCAGGCCACCTCGGTGGAGCTGACCGAGATGTACCTGGGGCGCTTGCACAAGTACAACGGCAAGCTGAATTGCGTGGTGACCTTCCTGGACGATGTCGCGATGGCGCAGGCGAAGCAGGCCGATGCGGAGATCGCCACGGGCAAATATAAAGGTCCGCTGCACGGCATTCCGTGGGGCGCGAAGGACATCATCGCGGTGAAGGGCTACAAGACCACCTGGGGATCGAACGCATATAAGGACCAGTTGATCGACATGGATGCCAGCGTGATCGAGATGCTGCGCGGCGCGGGGGCGGTGCTGCTGGCGAAGCTGACCTCGGGCGAGCTGGCGCAGGGCGACCGCTGGTTCGGCGGACAGACGAAGAATCCGTGGAACCCGGCCGAGGGATCGAGCGGATCTTCGGCGGGGCCGGCATCGGCGACCGCGGGCGGGCTGGTGGCGTTCGGCATCGGGACGGAGACCAGCGGATCGATTCTGAGCCCGTCGGCGCGCTGCGGCGTCACCGGGCTGCGGCCCACGTTCGGCCGCATCAGCCGCAACGGCGTGATGGCGCTTTCGTGGACGCAGGACCGGCTGGGGCCGCTGTGCCGGTACGCGGAAGACTGCGCGGTGGTGATGAGCGCGATCGCGAAGCCCGACGGGCTGGACATGAGTGTCTCCGACATTCCGTTCAATTGGAACGCGCACCTGGATATCCGCAAGCTGCGGGTGGGCTATCTGAAGGACGCGTTCGACGAGACGCGGGACGCGGTGGCGAAGGCCAACGACGCTAAGACCATCGAGCAGTTGCAAGGGATGGGGCTGAAACTGGTTCCGCTGACGGTGCCGGAGTGGACGCTGGATGTATCGAGCTACGGGGTGGAGTCGGCCGTGTTTTTCGACGAGCTGATCCGCACGGGGCGCGACAAGCAACTGACCAATCCGGGCCGCGCGAACGGATGGCGGAGCAGCCGGCTGATTCCCGCGGTGGAGTACCTGCAAGCGCAGCGCGCGCGAAGCATGATGATGATGAAGCTGGCGGAGGCGACGGCGGAGGTGGATGTGTACCTGGCGCCGGCCAACGCGGGTGGAGGCGGCGGTGGCGGGCGCGGGGCGAGTGCGACTCCGACGGATGGGGCGGCTCCGGCCGGCGGGCGCGGCGCGGGCGGGCGCGGAGGGCGCGGCGGCGGGTTTGGGGGCGGCGGACGGAGTGCCACGCAGAGGCACTTCAATATGGCCAATCTGGCGTGCTACCCGGCATTGGCGGTGCCGAATGGATTCTACGAGTCCGGGTCGCCGTCTACCATCACGTTTTATGGACGGCCTTTCAGCGAGGCGGAGATTCTGGCGTTGGGGAAGGCTTACCAGGACGCGGCGGGCTTCCATTTGAAGCATCCGAAATTGGAGGCTTGAGATGGGCAGCGTGGGCGGCATTTCATGAGTGTAGACGCGAGGAACGGTCCCTGGGGGCGCGTCTCTGGCGGCGGGAACATAGCGGGTCGAAGAGCGCCGGCTGAAGCCGGCGGCAGCCAGGATTGGCTGCCCCACAAGCAGATCAGAAACAGTGGGGTATCCAGGGGTTCCTGCATCCTCGCGATGCTGTGTGGCACGCTGCACGCACAGAAGGCGTTTACGGTGGTGGAAGCGACGATTCCCGAAATGCAGGCGGCGATGGAGCGGAAGCGCATCACGTCGCGAGAGCTGGTGACCCAGTACCTCACGCGCATCGCGTTCTACGACGGACGGCTGCATGCCACGCTGGCGGTCAATCGGAAGGCGCTGGAGGAGGCGGATGCCCGCGACCGGGAGCGCGCGCAGGGGAAGGTGCGCGGCCCTCTGCACGGGATTCCGATCGCGCTCAAGGACAACATCCACACTACCGATATGCCGACTACGGGCGGCGCGCTGGCGTTCGCCGGTTTTGTGCCGCCGTACGAGGCGACGCTCACCAAAAACCTGCGCGATGCCGGGGCGATCATTATTGCCAAGACGGGGCTCAGCGAGCTGGCCAACTGGGTGGCGGGCGCGCCCACGCCCATGCCGGGCAACTACAACGCGGTGGGCGGATTCGCGTACAATCCGTACGACCCGCGCCCCGATCCGCGGGAGGCGAACTTCGACGGCAGGCCGGTGCTGAGCCCGGGCGGATCGAGCTCGGGGATCGGGACCGCCGCCAGTTTGTGGGCCGCCAACGTGGGCAGCGACACGGGCGGCTCGATCATCAACCCTGCGAACCAGAACATGCTGGTGGGCATTCGCCCGACCATCGGGCGCATCAGCCGGTACGGCGTGATTCCGATCACCGCGGATCACGATACCGCCGGTCCGATGGCGCGGACCGTAGAGGACGCGGCGATTCTGCTGGGAGCGCTCGAAGGCGCGGCGCCCGATCCAAACGATGCGGCCACGAGCACGTGCACGCCGCCCGCGGGCCGCGACTACACGAAGTTCCTGAAGGCCGGCGCGCTGAAGGGCGCGCGCATCGGAATCCCGCGCGCGTTCTACTACGACCGGGTGACATTGCCTGTCGAGGGGCCCGTCGAGGGGCCCGGCGAGGAGCGGGCGCGCGGCGGCCTCAATGCGGCGCAGGCCAAGGCGATGGCGGAGGCGATCGCGATCCTGAAGGAGCAGGGCGCGGTGATCGTGGATCCGGCGGACATCCCGAGCTTCGTAGACCGGGACGCCGGCGGCAACTTCCTGTTGTGGGACTATTGCTCGGGCGCGAACCAGGCGAAGGGCAAGGACGCGGGCTGCTCGGTGAATTTCAAGTACGGCATGAAGCGCGACTTCAACCAGTGGCTGGCCACCCTGGGATCGAACGCGCCGGTGAAGACGCTCACCGAGCTTCGGCAATGGAACCTGGCGCACACCAAGGCGGGCGCGATCCGCTATGGGCAATCGCGGCTGGACATTTCGGACGAGATGGACGTGGACGCAGACCGCGCACGATTCGAGGCGGATCATCGCAAGGACCTGCTGCTGAGCCGCACCAGGGGGATCGATGGGGCGATCGAGCGGGACCACCTGGACGCGATCCTCACCCCTGGAGGCAACGGCGCCGGGCTGGCCGCGCGGGCCGGCTACCCGATCATCGTGGTGCCGTTTGGGACGGTGCCGAATCGGCAGGGGGCCGCATTTCCGGCGGGATTCGATCCTCAGCCCGCGCCCTTCGGGGTGGGATTTACGGGCGCGGCGTGCAGCGAGCCGCGGCTGATCGAGCTGGCATACGCGTTCGAGCGCGCGACCAAGCGGAGGGTGGCGCCGGCGGCAGCACCATAGCCATGAAGCGAATTTAACGCGCTATTAAGGAACTCCCCATCGGGTTTCGGGCTTATCCGGTCGTAAGTCAATCGGGCACCCGATAGACGAGGAGGAGAAAATGAAGCGCACGATTTCAGCCATCATAGCAGGATCGATTTTCGTAGCCGCGGCGTTCGCCGAGCCCAGCCAGGTGGGTGCGCGCCGCGAGAACCAGCAGGATCGAATTGCCCAGGGCGTGAAGTCCGGGTCGCTCACCGCGGGAGAGACGGCGCGCCTCGAAAAGAGAGAGTCGGCGATCAACCAGGAAGTCCGCACCGACCGCAGCCTGAACGGCGGCAAACTGACCGGCCAGGAACACCGGATGGTGAATGGCCAGCAGAACAAGATGAGCAACCAGATCTATCGCGAGAAGCACAATGCCGCCACGCAGCATTATGGCAACAACGAGGTGGCCGCGCGCCGCTACAATCAGCAGCAGCGGATCGCCAGCGGGATCGCGTCGGGGAAGCTGACCGCGGGGCAGACGGCCAGGCTGGAGAAGGGTGAATCGGCGATCAACCAGGAGACGCGTGCGGACCGCGCGGTGAACGGCGGGAGCTTGACGCCGGGGGAGCGAGCTGCGATCAATGGGCAGCAGAATGTCGCCAGCGGGAAGATTTATCGGGATAAGCACAATTGAGAATTCGCGGCGGGGAATTCGATTTGGGTGCGGGGCAAAAGCCGGGTATGGAGGGCCAAGGCCCCGCCCCACCAAGAACGAGCGTCGACATGAGTGTCGACGCGGCACGCTGAGAGCGTGCGCCACGGAGCTTGCTGGAGCCTGCCCCACCAATGTTTGGCCAAACCCACAGAAAGCCGGCTGAAAGCCGGCTGCAGGATGAAATCCTGCCCCACCCAAGACTCCGAGCCCGGGGTAGTTGCGCTTCCACCCACGTTTCGGTTATCCTGTAATGGTTCGCGAGTTCAGCTTTCAGCTCCTGCGCTACCACTCGTCTGTAAGGCGGGTCCGGCCGGGGGTGAGGCCCCGAGGTTCCACCGGTTACGCCGTGTGGAATATGGGCCTGTCCGAAGCAGGTAATCCTCGCTGTTTGCGACCTTAGGTTTTTTTCGGGGCCCTTGTGCGGGTTCCGGCGATAGTGGGTTGCTCCACTTTTGATAACGCTTGTGTCACAGGCAAGAATGCCTGTGTTACCGAGGACAATTCGTGCCGACGTTTAACCAACTTGTGCGTAGCGGTCGAAAACCGCCACGGTGGAAGACTTCGAGCCCTGCGCTCAATAGCTGTCCGCAGAAGCGTGGGGTTTGCACGCGCGTGTATACTTCCACCCCCAAGAAGCCGAATTCGGCGCTGCGGAAAGTGGCTCGAGTGCGGCTGACCAACGGAATCGAAGTAACCACCTATATTCCCGGGGTGGGACACAACCTGCAAGAGCACTCTATCGTGCTGATCCGCGGCGGCCGTGTGAAGGATCTCCCGGGCGTGCGCTACCACGTCATCCGCGGCGCGCTGGACACCGCCGGGGTGGCCAACCGAAAGCAGGGCAGGTCGAAGTACGGGGCGAAAAGGCCCAAATCGTAGGTACCTATGCCACGTAGAAGAAGAGCCGTAATTCGTGAGGTAGTGCCGGATCCGGTGTACAACTCCACGCTCGTCGAGAAGTTCGTGAATTCGATGATGTGGCAGGGGAAAAAGAATACCGCCCAGGGCATTTTCTATCAGGCCATGGACAAACTGCGCGACCGCACCAGCGACGATCCGCTCAAGGCCTTCAAGAAGGCGGTGGAGAACGCCAAGCCGCTGCTCGAAGTGAAGACGCGGCGCGTGGGCGGCGCCAACTACCAGGTGCCCATCGAGGTGCCGCAGAACCGGCGGACCTCGCTGGCCATGCGCTGGATTATTACCAATGCGCGCGGCCGGGCAGAGAAGGGAATGGCCGAGAAACTGGCGAACGAGTTGAACGATGCCGCGAATCTGCGCGGCGGAGCGATCAAGAAGAGAGACGACGTCCATCGCATGGCGGAGGCCAATAAGGCATTCGCGCATTACAGGTGGTAGACGGGAAAGCAACGAGCGCCGGCTGAAGCCGGCGGCAGCCATGATTGGCTGCCCCACATTGCAGCAAGCGTACAAGAGGGTTTTGGATTTTAAGTTTATGGCTAGAACGATTCCACTCGAAAGGATGAGGAATATCGGCATCGCCGCTCATATCGATGCCGGTAAGACCACAACCACCGAGCGGATCTTGTATTACACGGGGCGTACCCACAAGCTGGGCGAGGTGCACGAAGGCACCGCCATCATGGACTGGATGGAGCAGGAGCAGGAGCGCGGCATCACCATCACTTCGGCGGCGACCACCTGCGAGTGGCGCGACATCCAGATCAACATTATCGATACGCCCGGCCACGTGGATTTCACGGCGGAAGTGGAGCGCAGCCTGCGTGTGCTGGATGGCGCGGTGGCAGTGTTCGATGCCGTCGCCGGCGTGCAGCCGCAATCCGAGGCCGTGTGGCGGCAGGCGGACAAGTATTCGGTTCCGCGCATCTGTTTCATCAACAAGATGGACCGGGTGGGCGCGGATTTCTACCACTCGGTGGACACGATCGTCGACCGGCTGAAGTGCCGGCCGCTGGTGATCCAGCTTCCGGTCGGCGCCGAGGACCAGTTCAAGGGCCTCGTCGACCTGGTGGACATGAAGGCCCTGGTCTGGCGCGACGAGACGCTGGGTGCGGAATTCGACATCATCGACATACCGGCCGATCTCCTGGAGAAGGCCAAGGAATAC
>Ga0116222_1002203_pt1 | contig 10398 bp, 9 predicted proteins | sample Sb_taG_12_FD_88963 | JGI IMG/M metagenome (GOLD analysis project Ga0116222, IMG submission 88963) | Peat soil microbial communities from Weissenstadt, Germany - Sb_50d_9_AC metaG | ecosystem: Environmental > Terrestrial > Soil > Wetlands > Peat | place: Germany: Weissenstadt | collected 2010-09-21
CAACGCGGGCGCCGACTGGGTGGACGAGGCCACCGTGGTCGACGGCAACCTCATCTCGGCCCGGACGCCAGCCGATCTCGGCCCGTGGATGAAGGCCCTACTGAAGGCACTGGGCTGAAGGCAGTGGGATGAAGACCCTACTGAAGGCACTGGGCTGAAGGCGGCGGCATTGGCTGACAGACGCCTGGCCGGCCTAGTCGAGGACGAGGACGTGCGCGCCGCCCGGCTACTGGACGCGCAGGCCAAGGCGGCCGAGTTGTTCGCCGCCATCGAGCCTCGCAGCATCATCGCACCCGGCGTGCGCGAGACCCAGGCGAGTAACGCGATCCGGGACCTGGCCGCCGAGATGTTCGGGGTGGACCGGCACTGGCACAAGCGGATCGTCCGGGCCGGCCCGAACACCCTGCAGCCGTACCGGCAGAACCCGCCGGACCGCGTGATCGCCGCCGACGACATCGTGTTCTGCGACTTCGGACCGGTCTTCGAGCAGTGGGAAGCCGACTTCGGACGGACCTACGTGCTCGGCGCCGACCCGGTCAAGCTGCGGCTCAGGGACGCGCTCCCGGTCATGTTCGACGCGGGCCGCCGATTCTTCGAGGCGGACGAGGACGTCACCGGCGAGCAGTTGTACGCGCACATGGTCGGCCTGGCCGAGGCGGCGGGGTGGACGTTCGGCGGCACGATCGCCGGGCACCTCGTGGGCCAGTTCCCGCACGAGAAGATCGCGGGCGACAAGATCGAGTCCTACATCGCCCCCGGCAGCGACCAGCCGATGCGCCGGCGGGACGGCAACGGCCAGGTCTGCCACTGGATCCTCGAGGTCCACCTCACCGACCCGGGCCGCGAGATCGGCGGGTTCTTCGAGGAACTGCTCGACCTCGGCCCGGGGCCGGTAGCCGCCGGGTGACGCCGGGAGTCAGGAGGGAGCCATGTGCCGCTTGTTCGGGCTGACCGCAGGCCAGGCCCGGGTCAAGGCGACATTCTGGCTGCTGGACGCCCCCGATTCGCTGCGGGTGCAGAGCCACCGCAACGTCGACGGCGCCGGGCTCGGCTTCTTCGGCGCCGCGGGCGAACCCGTGCTCGACAAGCAGCCCGAACCGGCGTTCCGCGACCGGGAGTTCATCCGCGAAGCCAGGCAGGCCGAGTCCTCGTCCTTCGTGGCGCACGTCCGCTGGGCGACGGCCGGCGGGCGGACGGTGGAGAACACCCACCCGTTCGTTATGGACGGCCGCGTGATGGCCCACAACGGCGGCCTCGGTGATCTCGCCCGGCTGGAAGCCGAGCTCGGCCGCTACGCCCGCCTGGTCCTCGGTGACACCGACTCCGAACGGTACTTCGCGCTGATCACCAAGGAAACCGACGCCCGCGGCGGTGACGTCGGCGCCGGGATCACGGCCGCCGCCAGCTGGATTGCCGAACGTCTGCCGGTCTCCGCCCTGAACACCATCGTCGCGACGCCGGGTGAGCTGTGGGCGCTGCGCTACCCGGGCCAGCACGCCCTGCATGTTCTCGAGCGCCCGGCCGTCCCCGGCCCGGGGGAACCGGGGCTGCATGTCCGCAGCGCGACGTCATCCGTGCACGTACCCGGGCTGGACCGCACGGCCTCGGTGGTCATCGCTTCGGAGCAACTCGACGGCGAGAGCGGCTGGCGCATGCTCGCCCCGGGTGAGCTCGTGCACGTCCGGCCCGACCTCAGCGTCCACTCCCAGATCGCGATCCCGCAGCCGCCCGCGCACCTGGTGCCCCTGCCCGCAGATAACCCGAACATCGACACCTGATCCGGGCGGCGCGTCATCCTCGTTCGGGTTCATCATCGCGGCGGCCCTCGGAGCCCCCGCGGGAACCTCGGACCTCACCGACGGGTCTTCCGCCACCTGGTGATCACCGGGCGCTCGCGCCCCGGGACGCGTGACCTGGAGTCAGCCGGGAAACCCGCGGAACCTCTCGTAGCGCAGCATCTCGACGATCTTGAACATCGCGTAGAACTTAACCAGCCGGGTCCTCACCTCGAGGTCGACGTGGCTGGCCGCCATGGCCAGCAGGAAGCCATCCAGCCGCGCCACGTCGGCGGTACGCGACGACTCGACCTGCGCCCTGATCGCGCAGATGGCGCCGATGTCGTCCATGGCCAGCCAGTCGGTGACGATGGCGGCGTCGCTGACGAGGACCGAGTCGCTGACATCGCGCAGCGCGTCGCCCGCCACGGCAAGAAATCTTGCGAGATCCATATCGCGCCTTCTCTGGTCGGATCAGTACCCCGGCTGACGGCACCGGCCGGTGAGCATGAACACTGACCCTTCGCCCAGGAACGCCGACGCGAGGGATTACCGGCGGGTCCGGGACCCCGGACCCGCCGCCCCCCGCGGCAGAGCGGGAACTCTGCTGCCGGTAATCACGTTGCTACGGAGTTCTACCGAATCTCTACCGTCAGCTACGTGAGGTCAGCAGGCCTGGCCGCGCCCGGCGGGCCCGCAGTGCGGGCCCGCCGGTCGCTACCGGTCAGTGGCAGATGTGGAGGATGTTGTCCCAGCTGGTGCCCGCCGGGCAGTCCAGTGGGACGAACTTGGTGAGGTGCGGCGCCGCGGCTGCGGCGGGCATATGCGCCGGGGTACCGGCGGACAGGACGGCGGCCGCGATGGCCAGCGGTGCCAGGGCGTAGCGCAGAAGTGCGCGCATGACGGTATTCCTTCCGGGATTCGAGGAGAACGGTGCTGCCAGGCGGCACTCGCGTGCACCGCCGCCGGCCGGACGGCGGAACGGGGGCTGGCCCGGCCCCCAACGCGGATGCCTGTGCGCGCGCGGATCAGGTGCGGCCTCATCTTGGGGCGATCACCTGGACGGCAAGGACGCTGCCAGCGGGACGGTCGTACGCCGCGGCCTCGCCGCAGATCCTTACTGTCAATATGACGATAAGTCGGTGCCCGAGTTTATGTCAATACGACATCAAGATATGATCGGGCCATGCCCGACCGTGATCATCTCCTGCTGTACCTCGCCGTCGACCTGGCTATCCTGACGGTCCGCGAGAACCAGCTGCACGTCCTGGTCATCGAGCGGGCCAACGAGCCCTACCAGGGCTACGCCGCCCTGCCCGGAGGATTCCTGCGCGTCGGCGAGGACCTGCGCCAGGCCGCCGAACGCGAACTCGCCGAGGAAACCGGCCTCGACGGCCGGGCCCTGCACCTGGAGCAGCTCGCCACCTACGGTGCCCCCGACCGCGACCCCCGCGGCCGCGTCGTCAGCGTCGCCTACCTGGCCATCGCCCCCGACCTGCCCATTCCCACCGCCGGCTCCGACGCCCGCGTGGCCCGGTGGGCTCCCGCCGACACCATCCGCGACGCCCTGGCCTTCGACCACGCCAGCATCCTCGACGACGCCATCGAACGGGCCCGCACCAGGCTGGAATACACCACCCTGGCCACCGCCTTCTGCGGCCCCACCTTCACCATCGGCGACCTGCGCACCATCTACGAGGTCGTATGGAACACCCCGCTGGATCCCCGCAACTTCAACCGCAAGGTCATTCACACCGACGGGTTCGTCATGCCCACTGGCACCAAGCGCATCCCCGACACCGGCCGCCCCGCCGCCCTCTACCAGCGCGGGCCCGCCACCACCCTGACCCCTCCCCTCCTGCGCGGCGCCACGACCGCTCCCCCGGCCACCCCCCCGGACGGCGGGCCCGTCGACGGCCGGGCCCACGGCCGGAACGGAAAGGAAGAGATCCGGTAGAAACCGGGGGCAGGCTTGGCCGAGCGGCCAGCAACGGGTTGTCCCCGACGGCTGCCTACGACAAGGTGGCCTCCGGGAGAGAGCTATGACGTGGTCATTCGCGCGGGCGCGGCAGGCCGCCGCGGAAGTCCGCGCGGCACCGCTCGGTTCCCAGGCGGTCGCCACGATGCGCCCGCGCGGCGGCGTCGGCCTGGTCAGGTCCCGCGCGCCGCTGTCCGTGCTACTTTTCGTCGCCGCGCGGGACGGGCTGGTGACCGAGCAGGATAACGGCGGGTACGCGGTCCTGCAGCGGCCAGCGGCCAGCCCGCCCATTCGGTCCGGCGGATTCCAGCTGCGCCTGCTTCGCTGGCTTGACCGCCGGTGGGACTTCGTCCTGTTCGGCGGACCGCCGTTGCTCGGCCTGGTGGCCGGGGCGGTGGCCGCGCCGTTCGCGGCGACGCGCGTCCTCGGCCTCGTCGCGGCCACGGCCGCAGCCCTGTGGGTGTGCGCGTTCCTCTGCGGCACGCTGGCCTGGCAGCTGCTCTGGGTGGCCGGCCTGGGCGCCAGCCGGGGACAACGGCGGGCCGCCGAGTCCCTGGCCGCCTGCCACTGGTCGGTCAGGCTCGTGCACCAGCGGGATCCGGACCGTATCGACGACCTGATGCGGCTGCTCACCGAACGGCTGGCTGACCTGGTACGGGCCGACCTGCAGGCATCCGCGGGCAACAAGGCCCGGATCGGCCGGGTCGAGGTCACCGAGACGCTCGTCGTCCTCACCGACGGGATCTCCACGCAGGCGGCTCGCACCCTGATCGCGGAATCGCTCCGTGCGGTCCCGCACTATCCGGCCGGGGGCGACGTGACCGTGCTGGCCTCTCCAGGGCGCCTGGACCGGGCCCCCGCATGGCCGGTCGAGGGCGGCGGCTTCCTGCTGCTCTACCTGACCGCGCTGACGCTCGCCATCGCCGTGTGCGCGAGGTTCGTGGCCGACGCCGAGGCGCGCGCGTGCGCACCGGCGTCATGCGCCGGGAGGCCGGTGACGTACCCCTCGGCGCTGCGGTTCCTCCTGCAGCGACTGCTGCTCACCGATCCGCCCGGGTTGTCGCCAGGTACCACCCAGGCCGTCGTGCTCGGGTGGCTGGTGAGCGTGGCCGCGGTGGTGCTCGTCGGCGTCGCGTTCGTCGCCGCCCGCCAGGAGATCGCCCGCAACCGGGAGACGAACGCCTGGTACGACGAGGCGATCACCGGCGTGACGGAGATGGCCAGGGTCCTGATCCTCGTCGTCACGCCCGGCGAGCGCGACGCCGTCCTCGGCGCGGTCCGCGAGCACACCGGCCGGGACGCGGTCACGGACCAGGCCGGCGAGCGGACGATCTACACCCTCGGCTCGGTGGCGGGCACGGAGCTCATGCTGGTGCAGGCGGGTGAGCAGGGGACCATGAGCGCAGCGGGGATGTTCGCCACGGCGCGCGATGCCATCAGGCACTGCCGCCCCGACTACGTGATCCTCACCGGCATCTGCTTCGGCCTGCGCCCGGAGGAGGAACAGCGGGCCGGCGACATCGTGATCGCCAGGCGGATCCAGAACGTCGACCACAGGAAGGTAACGGGCGACGACGGGCAGACGGTGATCTACCGGGGCGTCAACGTCGGATGTTCACCCGGGTTGCTCGACCGCTTCCAGGCCTGCGAGCCGACCTGGTCCGGCGCGCGCGTGCACGTCGGTACGGTGCTGACATGGAATACCCTCGTCAGCTCGGAGCGGGCAGTCGGCAGGCTGCGCCGCGACTTCCCGGACGCGATCGCGGGCGAGATGGAGTGCGCCGGGGTCTACGAGGCGGCCACGCTGGATGACAAGCCGGACTGGATCATGGTGAAGGCGATATCGGACTGGGGGTACCGCAAGACCGATGGCGACCAGCAGCTCGCGGCACAGAACGCGGCCGGGTTCGTGATCCACGTGATCGCCGCCGGCGCGCTCCGCCGGCGCAGGAACAAGGCGGCGCGATGAACGGCCCTGCCCGTGGCGGCGTGCTCGTGCTGACCGCACTCGACCTGGAGTACCAGGCCGTCCGGGCGCACCTCAGCGGACTGCGGGAATACTCGCACCCGGCCGGCACGCTCTTCGAGACCGGGCAGCTGCCGGACGGGGGACGGATCACCCTCGCGGTGACCGGCGAGGGCAACCCCGGAGCCGCCGTGCTGGCCGAGCGGGCCATCACGATGTTCGGGCCCCAGGCGGTGATGTTCGTCGGGGTCGCCGGCTCGCTCAAGGACGACGTCGGCCTCGCCGAGCGGATCAGGCACCTGCTGGACCTGCTCACCGCCATCGACGCGCCGGCCCCGGCCCGCGTCGCGCCGGCCGTCGGCATCGAACCCGCGATGCTGCTCTCCGAAGGACGGGTGGCCGACCTGCCGCGCGCACGGGCGACGATCGGCCACCGCCGGGCACCTCATGTCCACGTTCCCGCGGAGGACGCCCTGCCGTTCGCCGGCCTGACCGGCCGTTCCCTGGACGTCGCCGAGGAACTCGCGGCCCGCCTGCTGGCCCGTTTCCGGCAGGAACGGTCCTAGCGGCGAGGGTTCCGGCCGATTCGGTCCCCCTCGGGCACCCCGGCCAGCTCGTACAGTTCCTCAACCCGGTGCCGGGCCTCCTGGGCGGCCGCCTCGTCCCCCTGCTCCGCCATCACCCGGGCCAGCCCGGCCAGCGCCCTTATCTCCAGGTAAGCCGCGCCGCACCCGGCGAACGCCGCCGTGGCCTGCCGCAGGGCCGTCACCTGCTCGCCGGCCTGCCCCTGGGCCCGGCACAGGGCGGCGCTGGACAACCACACCCGGCCCTCGAGGATCGCATCCGTCCCGTCGCTGACCAGGCTCAGCGCCTCCGCGAAGTAACTCTCGGCGGCAGCGTACGCCCCGCGGCGCCACGCCACCTCCCCCATCCCGTGCACAGCGTACGCGCGCCCGACCCCACCGGCCTGGCCGTACACGTCGAAGACCACGTCGAAGGCGGCCTGGGCGCCGTCGGTATCGCCCATCGCGAGGCAGACCTGGCCGATCCAGTAGCGCGTCTGCGCGATCAGCCGCCCGCCGCCCAGCCCGTCGGCCACGGTTCTGGCCTGCTCCAGCATGCGGAGGGCGGCTTCATGATCGCCGCGGTCGAGATGGGTGTGCCCGATGAAGCGCAGGGTCAGCCACCGCCCCACGGTGTCCCCGCTCGCCGTGTAGCGCGCGAGCGCGTCGTGGAACAGCGCGAGCGGCCGGGTGAGGTGTCCCTGCCTGCGCAGCGCGTTGGCCAGGGTGCGCAGAGCGATGGCCTGCCCGTGCTGGTCCCCGCAGTCGGCCAGCAGGCCGACGGCCCGCTCCAGTTCGGCCACGCCGCCCGCGTCGCCGGCCCGCCGACTGGCGACGAGCGCCGGCTGGTTGCGGCAGGTGAGCACGACGCCCTCGCCGCGCCGGTCACCTGCTCTCAAGCAGGCATCAAGCGCCACGGCGTGCGTGGCGTACCAGTCATCGAAATACTCGCGGAGCGTATAGAACTCGTGGGAGGACACGGCCAGGTCCCAGCAGATGCCGGTCAGGCCGAGCGCGGCGCAGTGCTCGACCGCCGCGCGGATGTTCGAGCGCTCCTTCTCGAACCAGTCAAGCGGGTCCGCGTCGACCTCGGCCAGCGCCTCCGGCGGCGCGTCCCAGGCAGTGACGTCGCTGTGCACGACCTCGAAGTCCCCCCCGTAGAGGCGTGCGTGGGCCCGCCGGGCGAGGGTGAGCAGCGCCCGGTAGACCTGGCGAGGTATAGCACCCTGGTCGCCTGCGTACTCGCCGAGCGCCCGGCGGCGGGCATACTCCCTGGTCAGGTCGTGGAAACGGTAGCGCATCTCGGGCTCGACCGACTCGATCATGAAGCTCGCGGCCAGCTGCGACAGCGGCACGGACGCGTCCGCGCCGCCGAGCAGCGCCGCCGCCGTCCACAGCCCGAACCCGTTCAGCGGCAGCAGGCCCAGGGCCAGGAACAGCTGGCGCGCGCCGTCGTCGAGGCGCTCGAACCCCGCCCCGATGGTGCGCGCCACATTGAGCTCGCCGTACGCGAACGCCGCAGGTCCCTGCCGGGCCAGGCGGCCGGCGAGCTCCGCGGTCGGCTGGGGGTGGTTGTGCACCCGGAGGGCTCCGGCGATGCGCAGGGCGAGCGGCAGGCCCCCGCACAGCGTCACCACCCGGTCCACGGCCGCCCGGTCGTTCTCCAGGTTGATGCCGGCGTCGGCCACCACGCGCAGGAACAGCTCGGTCGCCTCGGCGCGCTCCAGCGGCTCCAGCGGCGCCACGTGATGGGCACCGGCCACCTCGGGCAGCCGCTGGCGGGCGGTGACCAGGACCGCGCAGCCCGCATTGGCCGGCACCAGGTCGCCGACCTGCGTCCCGTCGGGGGCGTCGTCCAGGACGATCAGGACCCGGCGGTCGGCCAGCCAGGTCCGGTACGTGGCCAGCCGCTCCGCCACCGCCTCCGGCACGCGCGGCACCCCGAGCGCGCGCAGGAACTGCGCCAGCACCTCGCCGGTGTCGATGCGCGCGTCGACCGCGCCGCCGGTGGACCGGCGCAGCTCCAGGTACAGCTGCCCGTCGGGGTACCGGTCACTCGACTCGTGCGCGGCCCGCAGCGCGAGCGCCGTCTTGCCGATCCCGCCGGGCCCGGAGATCACCACGACCGGCACCGCCGACCGGGATTCGCGGCGGAGCAGCCAGGACACCTCGGCGGCCAGGTCAGCACGGCCGACGAGATCGGTGGCCGGGGGCAGCTGGCGCGGTACCGCCGCCGGCCGGGCCGGCGTCCTGGTCCGGTCCGCGAGCGCCGACTCCGCCGCGGCGATCGCTTCGTGGTCCCCGCGGGCGACCGCGAAGTGCAGGTTCCGCAGCAGGGCGTCCGGCTCGCCGCCGGTTTCCTCCTCCAGCGTCTCCCGGTAACGCTCGTACGCGCTGGCCACGTCGGCCAGATGCCCGCACCGGTACTCGGCGAGCATGAGCTGCTCGCACAGCCGCCGGTCAGCGGGGTAGTGGCCGGCCATCAGCATCAGCTCGCCCAGGACGCGCTCATGATGGTCGCGGGCCAGCTCCAGGTCGAACAGCCGCACCGCGGCCCGCTTGTGCCGCTGCTCCAGGGCCACGATCTCCTGGCGGAACGCATCACTCGGCACGTTCGACAGCGGATGCGGGCCCCGCCACAGCCGCAGTGCGTGCCGGAGGTGACCGATCTCGTCCTCCGTACGGTGCTCCGCCCCAGCTTCGTCCGCCTCCAGGACCAGCCGCTGGAAGAGCAGGGCGTCGACGTCGGCTTCGGCGACGCGCATTTCGTACCCGAACCGGGGATGGGTCTTAAGGTGGCCGCCCAGGCCTATCCCGGCGAGCAGGTCGCGGACCACTTTCACGCGCTTGTAGAGCTGCGCTTCCTCCACGTCGTCGTTGCCCCAGGCCGCGCGGATCAGCTCGGTCTTGGACATCCGCCGGTTCGCGTTGACCAGGAGAGCAGCCAGCACGATCAGGGTAGGACCGCCCGGTAGGTCAAGTAACCGGCTGCCCTCGCCGATCTCCAGCTCACCCAGCAGTCTGTAGATCACGCGCCTCTCCCCTCTGGATGCATTTAGGCCAGTATGCGAGCGATCTGACGACGCTACGCGAGCGGGGGCGGCGCCGGCCCGCGTTCCGGAAGCCAGGCGGAAGTAAATCGGTAGTTTCCCGTGGTGCAATCGCAGTAGGCGAGCGGATAACTGCTGAAGGTTACGGGTGATGACGATGGCGAGGTCAGCAGGTCGCCGGATGGCCAGCCCGGTCAGGCCGGCCACGGTGGCGCCCGGCCGCTGTCACGGGAGCCTTGATATGGTCACCGACAGCGAGCGGCGCGCGTTACGCCCCATCGGAATGACCGCGTACGAGGTGGCGGCCCTGACCGACGTCCTGCTCGCCGTCCTGCTCGCGCGGCCGGGCATCCGCATCTTCCAGGGCGTACCCCCCGCTCCCGGGCAGGACATGCCGCGCATCCCGCACGCGGTCAGCGCCGGACGTCAGCTCGTCCTCGTCGAATCGGTGGCCTGGCCACCGGGACAGTACATCGCGGGAGCGGGCGGCCGTATCCGCTGCGACGGCATATACATAGGGCAGTCGGTGCTACCGCTGGTCAACGCGGTCCGCTGCTGGCGGGACGCGTTGCCCCGCGGCCACCAGGTCAGCGCCCTGGTGGTGGTGCACCCGATCGCGGAAGGCGACCTGGTCCTGCCGGCCGTGACGGCTCAGGAGCTGGCCTGGACCCGCGCCGACGACGCCGTCCGCGATATCCGGGCCCGCCTGCTGCGCCGACGGCAGGCGCCCAGCCCGAGAGCAGTCGCGGCGCTCGTCGCGGCGACGGCCATCCAGGAAGCGGCCCGGGGCCCGGGCGGTGGTCAGGCACCGGGAGCGCACGTAGAAGGTGTTCGCCGCCGCACGCGGCCACCTCGTTCGGTATGAAACCACGCCCGCCCCGTGCGGCCGGCCCGGGGGCAAGATGGGTCCGTGACGGAAGACCAGCCCGGTGACCGGCGCGGCCCGGAGTACCGGCAGGAGATCCACGCCGAACCGGGCAGCGCCGTGTACGCGGTGCTCCACGGCGACATGCACATCCGCAACGGGCACCCGGTGTACCGGTTCGAGCCCTTCCCCCCGCGGGGG
>Ga0116222_1002211_pt1 | contig 10384 bp, 10 predicted proteins | sample Sb_taG_12_FD_88963 | JGI IMG/M metagenome (GOLD analysis project Ga0116222, IMG submission 88963) | Peat soil microbial communities from Weissenstadt, Germany - Sb_50d_9_AC metaG | ecosystem: Environmental > Terrestrial > Soil > Wetlands > Peat | place: Germany: Weissenstadt | collected 2010-09-21
GTGCGGGCGCTCGCGTCCGGCAACCTCGTCGAGTGGGTGCATCGCGAGCCGATCGACTGAGATCCCCGTCCGGCGGTATACCCGCACTACCCAAAGCTGATCGTCAGCGCCGACCGCCGCCCAAAACTGCCGATCCGCGCTCGGGACCAACATCAGGGGTCTGCGCCTCAACCGACGCCGGATTCGGCGTTCTGTTGCATGCGCTCTGAAGAAATTCAGATAAACGATAACGTTCCGCTACGAGCGCCATAGACCCGAGCGCAGAATATCTTCGCCAAGCCTCAGGAGACCAGCCCGCCGACGCGGGCGGGCCTGCATGCCGCCAGCCGTCTGAGCAGGACGCCGGTCTCGCGGGGCACGGCATCGGCTGGTGCGTGTCCGTGACAGCTGATCCCGCCGGTGCGGCTGTACGCTTGCCTCGCTTGGATGTCCACGCTGGTGCGCCACAGATCAGCAGTGAGAGGAATCGAGCGTCCGTGGCTCAGAAGATACAGACCTTGTTCATCGACGACCTTGACGGCAGCGCCGCCGAGGGAACCGTCCGCTTCGGCCTGGACGGCACGGAGTACGAGATCGACCTGAACGCCGGGCACGCCCGGGAACTGCGCGATGCGCTGGCCCGCTACGCAGGGGTCGCCCGGCGGGTCGCCGCAGCTGCCCGGCGGCCGGGCCGCGGAGCTGGCCGGGGGCCGGGCAGCGGGCTGAACACCACTGAGGTCCGCGAGTGGGCAAAGGCACAGGGCATCGAGGTAAAGGACCGCGGCCGGGTACCAGCTGAGCTGGTAGCCAGGTTTAAGGCGGCTACCGGGCAGTAGAGATCACCCTCGCCCACAGCGAAGCGGTCCCGCAGTCCGCATTGCGGGCCTCCGCCCGGCACGCCAAGGCATTGTCCGCTCATGCCGAATAGCGGGCGTTGCCCGTGCGCGCGTTTATGCACTACTATGCATAATCTTCCATGATTTAGCTTGCGCGCTTACGTTGCAGCGGCAATTGCTGCGGAGTCTTTTGGCGTAGGCGCACAGAGGCATCCTCCCTGCCGAATCGGGCGTCGGTCGAGGCCCAGACCGTGGTGTCGGGGTCGAGGCGCGGATCGGCAGATATGGCGCGGCGATGTCCGAGCGGCCGTCGCCCGCTCGGATCAGCGCAAGTTATGCACCAGGTAGTGCCTCAACGATCGACTCAACTGCGTCGAAGGGCGCACGCAGTGCACCCTCGAGGTGGTGCCGCCCGGCCAGAAACCCCGGTGAGTTGTAACTCACTGATACCGCTCCCTTCCTGTCCTCCCAGACCAGCACCTTGAGCGGGATATCCAACGCAGCAAGCGGCGCCGCGAGCATCACCGCCGCGCCCGCAGCCGGCTTCCCGAACATGACGAGTTTCGAGTCGGGCATCTGCACACCAGCTCGTTCGGCTACGCCGCTGTGATCGATGATGTTGAACACCGTGAAGCCCCGATCCGCGATCAGACGCCTCAGTCCGTCGATGGTCTGCGGGACGGACTTGCTGCTGGGTTTGGTGATGACCCCGTCCGAAGACTGCGTGCTGTCCAGCATCAGGGCTTCCTAATAAGAGTTGTCGGGTCCGCCATCCGGCAGACTTGGCCGAAGGTGGCCGCCGGCAGGTGAGCACTGTTGCTTCCTGGGCTTTGAGCCCTGACGAAAGATCGTGCCCCTGCCGGTGACCGGGAGAGTTGATCGCTGCTGGGATGTCGTGCCCGCCGGGTGGCGTGAGCACTGTTTTATTAGGTCGATGATGGTTCTCCCGCAGGCCGCTGACATAATTCGGCATCTTGGACGGGAGAGGCGATGCGGCTTTTCGTGGGTGATGACTGGGCGGAGGACCATCACGACGTCGAGGTGATGGACGCGGCCGGGAAGGTGCTGGCGAAGAAGCGGCTGCCCGAGGGCGTAGCGGGGATGACGCAGTTGCACGAGCTGATCGGCCGGCTTGTACCCGAGGACGCTGAGGATGCGGAGGTGGTGATCGGGATCGGGACCGACCGCGGCCCGTGGGTCGCCGCGCTGGTCGCGGCCGGGTATGTGGTGTTCCCGGTGAACCCGCTGCAGGCATCCCGGTACCGGGAGCGGCACGGGGTGGCCGGCGCCAAGAGCGATCGGGGTTACTCGCACATGCTGGCGGACATGGTGCGCACCGATTCCCACCAGCTGCGTCCCGCGGCCGGGGACAGCCCGGAGGCGGAGGGGATCAAGGTGGTGGCTCGCACGCACAAGACGCTGATCTGGGACCGCACCCGCGCGGTGCAGCGGCTGCGGCACCAGCTGCGCGAGTACTTCCCGGCGGCGCTGGAGGCGTTCGAGGACCTGGACGCCCGCGACACCCTGGAGCTGCTGGGCAAGGCGCCGGACCCGGCCCGGGCGCGGAGGCTGACCCGCGCGCAGGTCGCCGCGACGCTCAAGCGCGCCCGCCGCCGGGACATCGCGGGCAAGACCGACGCGATCCTGGCCGCGCTGCGCGGCGAGCACCTCGGCCAGCCGGCCGCGCTGACCGCCGCCTACGCCGCCACTGCCCGGTCCCTGATCGCGGTGATCACCACCTTGAACGAGCAGGTTAAGGCCCTGGAAGAGCAGGTGAGGGACCATTTTGGCCGGCACCCGGACGCTGAGATCTACCGGTCCCAGCCCGGCATGGGCGCGATCCTCGGTGCCCGGGTGCTCGGCGAATTCGGCGATGACCTGCACCGGTACGCCGACGGCAAAGCCCGCAAGAACTACGCCGCCACCAGCCCGATCACCCGCGCATCGGGGAAGAAGAAAGTGGTCACCGCCCGGTTCATCCACAACGACCGGCTCATCGACGCGCTCATGACCCAGGCCTTCTCGTCGCTGAATGCATCGCCCGGCGCCCGCGCCTTCTACGACGAGCTCCGCGCCAAGGGAACCGAACATAACGACGCCCTCCGGCGGCTGGCAAACCGGCTCGTCGGCATCCTGCACGGATGCCTGAAGACCCGCACCCTCTACGACGAGGCCACCGCCTGGGGGCACCGGGAAAACCTCCCTCAATCTTCCGTAGCGGCTTGACATCTAAGCTCCTGGGATGTCTTTCGAAGTGAGGCGCAGTTGTGCCCGGCTGCGAGAGCAGGTCGTTGCCTGATTCTCGTTCAAGAATGCGTGCTCGCGCGGCGAACGCTTCATCCACCTTCGGGCGGCGCCGCGGCCCCACGTCTCTTCGATCGCATCACGGTGGCCGACGCGCCCGAACCAGCTCGTCGGAAGAGATCATCATGTCTTCGCCGGTCATTGGGTTGCCTCCTCAGTGCTAGCCGGCCGCCGGGCCGGGTGAGCTGCTGACGTCAGCTGGTGGCCTGGGCCGCCTGGATGATGACGCTGGCCACGACCCCCGGGTCGGTGATCATTGACAGGTGGGGGGCGTTGATCTCGGTGATGTGGGCGTGTGCCCGGTTGGCCATGAATAGCTGCTCGGCCGGGGTGATGATGTGGTCGGCTGTGCCGACGACGTCCCAGGACGGGATGGTCTGCCAGGCCGGGACACCGGACTGGTCGGTAAACGTGCTGGTGGCCAGGGGCCGCTGGGTAGCGGCCAGCACCGCGCCGGCGCTGGCCGGCAGGCCGTTGGCGAAGCAGCCTGGGAACACGGTCGGCTTGACGTAGGCGACCGCGCCGGATGGTGATACGGGGTCGGGCACGAAGGTGAACACCGTGGACAGGTCCGGTACCGCGAAGCATGACCCGGCGGTGGTCAGGTCCGTCAGGTCCTCGCCTTGCTTCGGCAGGTAGGCGTCGTCGTAGACCAGGGCTTTCACCTGGCTGTCCCCGGTTGCGGCGTTGGTGATGACCTCGCCGCCGTAGGAGTGCCCGGCCAGGACGATCGGGCCGGTGATGGCGTGCAGGAAATCGGCCAGCGTGGCGGTATCGATCGCCAGGCCTTCCAGCGGGTTGGGCGGGGCGTAGACGGTGTAGCCAGCGCGCTGCAGAAACCCGGTGACGGCGTTCCAGCTGCCTGAGTCGGCCCACGCGCCGTGCACCAGGACGATGGCGGGCTTGGCCGGGCCAGTGCCCGTGACGGCGGCGGCATGCTCGGTGCGTACGGCAGCAGCGCGGGCGGAGCCGGCCTGGCCCGCGGTGGCGAGCAGCCCCGCGAGGGCCAGGACCGCGGCCATGATGATCAGGCGCGTTCCGACCGGCCGCGAGGCGAGCTTGACGGACATCGTGGTTCCTTTCGGATATGACGTGCGCGGATTAGTCCAGGAAGCCGAGCAGCGCCCGGTTGACCTGGTCAGCGTGGGTCCAGGCGATGGCGTGCGGCCCGCCCTCGATGACAACGAGTTGCATGTCGTTGATCAGGCCGGGCAGCCGCTTGCCGGTGTTGGGGTAGGGCAGGATCCGGTCGGCGTCGCCCTGCACGGTCAGCACCGGGACGTCGATCTTGGGCAGGTCGTCGCGGAAGTCGGTCTCCCAGGTGCCGATGCACGCTACCGCCGCCGTGGCGGAAGCGGCGGCGGCGATGTTCCAGCTGGCCTGGAACGCCTGGTCGCTGACCAGGGTGCCGCCGAGCACGTCGATGTTGTAGAAGTTGTCGAGAAACCCCTTCATCCACGCCGGGGTGTCTGCGGTGGCAGCCTGGATGAACCCGTCGAACAAGCTGGCCGGCAGCCCTTCGGGGTTGTCGCCGGTTTGCAGCAGGAACGGCGGGATCGGGGACACCAGCACGCCCTTGGCCACCCGCGCTGAACCGTAGGCGCCCAGGTAGCGGGTGATCTCGCCGGTGCCCATGGAGTGCCCGACCAGGACGGCGTCGCGCAGGTCCAGGTGCTCCAGCAGGGCGGCCAGGTCGGCCGCGAAGGTGTCGTAGTCGTAACCCAGTGTGGGCTGGCTGGAGTTGCCGAACCCGCGCCGATCGTAGGTGATCACCCGGTGGCCGGCCTCCAGCAGCACCGGGACTTGTTTGTCCCAGGCGCGGCCGCTGAGGGGGTAGCCGTGGATCAGCACCACCGGCGGCCCGGCGCCGTGGTCTTCGTAGTGCAGGGCAATCGGCCCAGAGTTCTCTTCACCGATCGTCAGATAGGACATGAAGTGCTCCTTTGGCACTGGTGAGTGGGCTGCGCGGGCTCAGTCAGCGGCCCGTCCCGCATCGCGTTCGCGATCGCCCAGGAGAGGGCGAAATCGGCGACCTCCTCCCAGCGCGGCGCGCCGGGAAGTGCGGTCGGCCAGGGAACTCCTTGAAGGCGATAATCGCCGCCGAGGCGTCGTAGTGCTCGGCGTTGTGGCGGCTCGCTTTGGCGGGGACGATGTGCTCCTCGCCAAGGCTACGAAGAGCAGCGGGGTATCCGCGATGCGCGCCCGCAGCGCCTCGAGTTCGGCCTTGGGGACCCTGGGGATCGTGAACGGCCGGATCGCTGTCGCGCCCGAGTTCTCGATCGTGACAGACATGCGGATCTCCTTGGTCGGTCTGGGTTCGGATTGGTGGTCGATATAGAGCTGGCTTTTCTAGACGGAGCGGGGCCTTCTGGGAGCGGTCTCTGTGGCGCCACCCCCCCGCGGGGCGGTGCCACCGCTGGATCGCTCAGAGCGTGCCGGCGGCGGTGGCCCACAGCTCGTTGGCGGGCACGTTGCCCGGGTTGCCGGTGAGGTGCTGCAAGATGATCGGCGTGTACAGCTGGTGAGCCGGGTTCCCCAGGATGGTCATCACGAACGGGTGGGTGAAGTCGGTGGTCGACGCGTTGATGATCGAGTAGTCGCCCGGTATTTGCGAATCGTTGAAGTCCAAGATCCACACAGTGGTGTCCGGGGTGCTGCACGGCTGCAGGCTCAGGGCCTCGTCCTGGTAGGCGGTGGTGGCGATACCCGAGCACAGGCCGGTGGGCTTGCCGTAGGGCGCGTACTCGAGCTGAAGCGCGAAATAGCCTGGGCCCCCGTAATGGCTGGCGACCGCGGCGGACACCATGCCGTTTGCGTAGAGCACCGGACCGCTCGTGGGAACGGTGAAGTCCTCACCCGGGTTCCAGCCGGCGGCCGGGCTGACGATCGTTGGCACGCCGCGCAGCGGGATCCCGAAAAGCGCGGTCTCCACGAACCCGGGGTACGCCGCGCTTCTTGGCGTAAGGCAGTTATTGGCGCACTGCGGGGTGGCGGCGCTCGCCGCCACCGTCCCCGCCGCGCTGAGCCCGCCGGCCAGGGTCAGTACTGCCGCGGCGGCGAGAACTTTGCTCCTGATGGACATGACAGTTCCTTTCTTAGACACGGCCATGCCCTGCGCACGGCGCTGTTGTGCTGGTCAGCGGATGAGCGCGGCCCTGATCAGGACGGGAACGGGCGTTCCTGTGAGGGGGGTGGGCTCGCGTGAGGTGAGTGCTTCGGGGCTGGCCTCGTCCCCGGGGGTGCGGCTAGATCGGGGCGGCCTGCGGGCCGGGGGTGTGTGCCGCGGTCTGCTCGTTGCGGTATGGGGCCAGGAACGCGGTCAGCGCGGCCAGGGTCTCCTCGGGGGCCTCCTCGGCGGGGTAGTGGGCGCAGCCGGGGATGACTAGGGTCTGCACGTCGTCGGCGGCGAGCTTCATCGTGTCCGCGACCTGGTCCCTCAGGCTGTGCGCGCCGCCGATGCCCAGCACGGGCAGGGCCAGCCGCTGGGTCGTGCGTTGCTGGTTCTGCGCGATGGTGGCATCTAGCGCGCGGTAGATCGCGAAGCTGGCGTGTAGCGCTTCGGGGTCGGCGGCGAGGGTATCGATGTAATACCGGACCGCGTAGCCGGGCAGTGGCCGGGCGGCCTTGGCGGCAAACTGCCCCCCGAAGTAGACGTCTTCCCGGCCGGTGACGAGCTGGTCATTGACTTCGGTGAGCCGGTTGAACGCGAAGTGCCACAGCGCGTTGTTCAGGTGTGCGTTGGCGAACAGGGGCGGGGACGGGGACACGCCCGGAAGGGGGGTCTCGGCGACCGCCAGGCGGTCGACCCGGTCCGGGTGGTCGGCGGCCAGGGCGTAGCCGATCCACATGCCGGTGTCGTGGCCGGCCACGGCGAACCGCTGGTGCCCCAGCGCGTCCATCAGCGCGGCCAGGTCGGCGGCCAAGGTGCCGGTGTCATAGCCATCTTCGGGCTTGCCGGACAGCCCGCACCCGCGCTGGTCGGGCACCACGACGGAGAAGCCGCGGGCCAGCCCGGGCATCACCAGCCGCCAGGCGTACCAGGTCTGCGGCCAGCCGTGCACCAGCAGCAGCGGCGGGCCGTCGCCGCCGGTGACCACGTGCTGGCGCAGCCCGCCGGTGTCGATGTACCGGCTGGTGAACGTGGCGGCGAACCCGTCCGGCAGGTTCGGCGCCCCGGAGACAGAGCCGGGACCTTCGGGGAAAGACGGTGAGTTCATGAGGATCCCTTTCACGTGGTACTGCCTCACCGTCGCGCATCGGGCGGCCGAGCCGGACCGGTCAAATACCCTGGCCGTACCCTGGTCCGTGATACGGCTCAGGTAGCGGCTGCGTCGCGTCAGGCTCGCAGGGTTCGCGCACGCCGGGTGGGACGGCCTCGGTGACAGCAGGCAGGGGCACGGCCATGCGCACGATCTTGAACCGCCAGAAGGACACCGGATCCGCCTGAAGCCTGGCTCCCTATTGGCTCCCGCGCCGCCAGACAGATTTTCGGAAATCGTGGGACCGCGCTGGACTTGAACCAATGACCTCTTCCGTCTCCGTCCGCGCCCTATCACAGACCACGGCGGAGACCAGGGTAACGGCCAGGGTATTTGACCGGTCCGGCTCGGCGGCCCGATGCGCGACCCTGTGGGGGTACCACACATAGCATCTGGCCCGCTGCCGGATCCCGAGGGAGGCACGGCATGACACATACGGGAAGCGGCGATCCCGCCCTCGCCAACTACTACCCGGCCTGGCTGGACAACCTGGCCGACGACGTCACCCTGGAGGGCTCGATGATGGACGGCTTCGTGCAGGGCCCCGAGGCAGTGCGGACCGTACTGGTGGCCATCCGCACGCTCTATGACTACCAGGACTTCCACTTCGTCGGCCCTTACGGCGACAACGGCTGGCTCGAAGACTACACCGCCGGGGTCCGCGGCGAGCCGATCAGCAACATCACCATGGTCACCCGCAACGCCGCCGGGCAGACGCAGCACGTCGTGGGCAACTACCGGCCCCGAAGCACACTGCTGCTCCTGTCCCGGCTGATCGGCGGGAAGCTCGCAGGCACCCCCTATGCCGAGCACTTCCTCGCTCCCGAGTCCTGAAAAGGACGTACCCGCAATCGTCGGAACCCAACTGCAGTACGACGTCCAGGCGCGGAGGAATCATGGGATATTCGGATCTTCGGAACGAAATGGTCAATGCCGCCAATGGCATCGACTACGCCTACCGTGATACAGGCGGCAGCGAGGCTACGGTGCCGTTGGTCATGCTTCAGCATTTCCGCGGGAACCTCGACAGCTGGGACCCGGCGCTGATCGACACGCTGGCGCAGGCCCGGAGGGTGGTGACGTTCGACAACGCCGGAGTCGGCGGCTCGACCGGGACCACCCCGGACACCATCGAGCAGATGGCGCGCGATGCCCTCGCCTTCCTGGCTGCGAAGGGGCTCGGCGAGGTGGATCTGCTCGGCTTCTCGATTGGCAGCTTCGTGACGCAACAGATCGCGCTGACCCGGCCGATGATGGTCCGCAGGCTGGTCCTGGCCTCCGCGGCGCCGCAGGGTGCGGCCGGCATGCACGGCTGGGCGCCGGAGGTCATGGGCGCGGTCGGCACGCCGCACACCAGCCCGGAGGCCTACCTCGAGGTGTTCTTTGCCCCGTCAGCCGCAAGTCGGCAAGCCGGTAAGGAAGCTCTGCAGCGCATGTACGCCAGGACTGAGGACCGGGACACGGCCACGACGTGGGCGACGCGCGAAGCGCAGTATGACGCCGTCTGCACATGGGGGATCCCCGATCACGCGCTGCTGCAGCGGCTCAGCGCTATCGACATGCCGGTGTTCGTGGCCAACGGCGACAGCGACCCGATGATCCTGCCGCATTATTCGTACCTGCTCGCGGGCCTGATCCCGCACGCCCGCGCGAAGATCTACCCCGACTCGGCGCATGGGTTCTTGTTCCAGCATCACGCCGAGTTCGCTGCCGACGTCGAGGCATTCCTCACCAGCGCTGGCTAGAACCGCCGATTCCCAGCCAAGCACGGCCGATCCGACGCGACGGCCATCCACCGGCACATGGTCGACACCGGCCGCGGCCCGCTGGCCAGGACATCTAGTCACAAGGAAGGCATTGTCATGAAACCACACTGGCCCGTGCCCGCCGGGCTGCACACGGCCTCGGCCCGACTACCCATCGAAGGTGAGCTGCCCTCTTTCGGCGGCGCGACGCGATGGCTCAATTCGCCGCCGCTCACGCCTGCCGGGCTGCGCGGGAAGGTGGTCCTGGTCGGCTTCTGGACCTATACCTGCATCAACTGGCTACGTCAGCTTCCCTATCTCCGCGCCTGGGCCGGGAAGTACTCCAGCCAGGGACTGGTGGTAGTCGGCGTGCACACACCCGAGTTCGCGTTCGAGCATAACGTCGAGAACGTCAGCCAGGCCGTACAGGAGATGAGGATCGATTACCCGATCGCGATCGACAACGTCTATGCGGTATGGACTGCTTTCGACAATCACTACTGGCCGGCCATCTATTTCGCGGACGCCGGAGGGCTGATCCGGCATCACCACTTCGGTGAAGGCGAATACCAGCAGTCGGAGATGATCATCCAGCAACTGCTGGCCGAGGCGGGATCCGTCAGCGCAGGTCCTGAGCTGGTGTCAGTCGATGCCCGTGGAGTTGAAGCTCCCGCCAACTGGGCCACCCTGAGGTCACCAGAGAACTACACCGGCTACGAGCGCGCCGAGAACTTCTCGTCCCCCGGTGGCGCGGTTCTGGGCAAGCGTCAGGTCTATACGGCCCCGGCGCAGCTGAGACTCAATCACTGGGCCCTGTCCGGGGACTGGACGGTAGGCGAACAGGCTCCCACGCTGAACGAGGCCAACGGGCAGATTAGCTACCGCTTCCACGCCCGCGACCTCCACTTGGTCATGGGCCCGGCAGTACGGGACACATCCATACGATTCCGAATGCTTCTCGACGGACAGCCACCAGGCGCGGCACATGGGGTCGATGTGGACGACCAAGGTAACGGAACGGTGGCCGAACAGCGGCTGTACCAGCTTCTCCGGCAACCCGGTCCCATTACCGACCGCACCTTCGAGATCACCTTCCTCGACCCCGAGGTCCAGGCCTACGCGTTCACCTTCGGCTAGATCAGGGAGCCCGGCCATGTTATCTACGCCCATGACGAGCCCGCAGCTGCCGGGGGTCGAATGCCTAATCAGGTTGGTCGTCGAGCGAGACTATCTCGTTTGGGGTCGCCGACCGCGGTGGCAA
>Ga0116222_1002216_pt1 | contig 10362 bp, 6 predicted proteins | sample Sb_taG_12_FD_88963 | JGI IMG/M metagenome (GOLD analysis project Ga0116222, IMG submission 88963) | Peat soil microbial communities from Weissenstadt, Germany - Sb_50d_9_AC metaG | ecosystem: Environmental > Terrestrial > Soil > Wetlands > Peat | place: Germany: Weissenstadt | collected 2010-09-21
CGTCGCGCCTGAAGACAATCCCACGAATGAGCCCGTGCCCGACATGATCGTGCTGAAGCGCAGCTATTCAGGTTTCCGATCCACTTCGCCGCAGCCTGAAGACTTGGAGTTGGTGGTGGAGGTGGCCGACACATCATTGACGTTTGACCTCACGGTCAAGGCCGCCTTATATGCCCGGGCCGGCATTGTCGAATATTGGGTGTTGGATGTTTCCGGCCGCCGCCTGGTGGTGCATCGCGATCCGCAGGACGGCAAATACCGGTCTGTTGTAGCATTCAGCGAGCACGAAAGCGCTGCACCCCTGGCCAGTCCCGATTCGGCCTTCCGGGTGGGCGACGCGTTTCCGCTACCCTAGACTAGCGCAGCGGCAGAAACACCAGGTTCGGAGACCCCGCCGCTTTCGGCAGAAACCGGTACCCGAAGGCCTGGAGAAACTCCGGATAGATGCCCTCGTGGCCTTCGATGATCAGGGTAGGCCGGTCGCGCTCGATCAGCTTCAGCATGCCGCGGATCACGGACACTTCGTGCCGTTCCACGTCGATCTTCACCAGCGCGATCCGGTGAGCGAAGTGGAAATCGTCGAGCGCCACCGAGAGGGCCGGCCGGTCGCCATCCGGCGATACCTGCGACTGGAAATAATCCGGCAGCCCGTCCCGGTTCGCGGGCACACGCAGGCGGACCTCGCCGGCGCGATCGGAGACCGCTACGTTGAGCAACGTGATGTTACGGTGCGGCGCGCGGCGCGCCATGGCGGCCAGGATTTCCACTGTCTCGGCGATCGGCTCGAAGGCGATGACACGGCCCCGCGGACCTACCAGTTCCGAGAATCGCAGGGTGTACTGCCCCACATTGGCCCCGACGTCCAGCACCCAATCGCCGGGATGCACCAGCTCCGGCAGCCGCTGAAATTCCGGTTCCTCCGAACGGAAACGGCCGGCCGCGAATTCAATCCGGTATTTCGCGGCACGCAGTGCCTGCCGGACGGCAAACGGAAGCTGCGAAGCCAGGCGCTTGAAGAGCATCTTCTACCTGGATTGTCGCAGACCCGAACTTTCGCAGAATAGACCCGGGAGTACAATTGTGAAGATGCACCCTTGGACCCGGCGCCTGCTGGTATTGCCGCTGCTCGTCTGCCCGTACCTCGCGGCGGAAGTCCGCTCGCTGACGATTCTGCACACCAACGACCTGCACGCGCGCATCAGCCCTCTCGACAATGGGAACGGCGGCTTTGCCTACATCGCCACCGCGATCCGCCGGGAGCGCGCCAACTGCCACGACTGCATCCTGCTGAATGCCGGCGACCTGGTGCAAGGCACTCCCGTCTCCACCATCTTCCACGGCCTGCCGGTCTACCAAATCGGCAACCTGCTGGGCTTCGACGCCGCCACGCTCGGCAACCACGAGTTCGATTACGGCTGGATGCAGGTGCGCAAGTTTATCCAGACCGCGAAGTACCCCATCGTCACTTCCAACATGGTGAACTCCGCCGGGCAGCTCTTCACGCCGAAACCGTTCGTCATCCTCACCGTGAACGGACTGCGCGTCGCGGTGCTCGGCGCCATGACGGACACCCTGGTGAGCCTCACTACGCCCAAGGTACTGGAAGACTGGCACACGCTGCCGGTGATCGCGACGGCACGAAAGTACGCCGCCGAGCTGCGCGACAAGAGCGACCTGATCGTCCTGGTGGCGCACATCACGGACATCGAGGAGACCGGGTTCCTGAATTCCGTTCCGGAGATCCCGGTTATCGTCAGCGGCCACATCCACCGCGGCCTCGAACAGGCGATGTCGAAAGATGGCCGCGTGCTGGTGCGGGTGAAGGGATACGGCGAAGAGATCGGGCGCCTCGAACTGAAGGTGGATACCGCGAAGAAGGCGCCGGTCTCCTGGACCTGGAAGCGCATTCCGGTGGACTCCACAAAGCTCGAGCCGGCTGCCGACGTGGCGCGCGAAGTGCAGCGCTGGGAGGCCGAAGTGACCACGCGGGTGGATCAGCCGCTGGCCGTTTCCAAAAGGAAGTTCGAGAAGCGCGACGTGAAGCGCTTGATCGAGCAGGCGCTGCGCGACCAGACGGGCGCGGATTTTTCCTGGATGAACCTGGGAGGCGTCCGCGACACGCTGCCCGAGGGCCAGTTGCTGGTCCGCCACATCTGGAACATCATGCCGTTCGACAACAGGGTGGTGACCGGCACGTTCAAGGGGCGCGATCTGCCGGCCGTGGTCCTGGGGGACCGGCATGTGGAGGCCGGCCGCGACTACACGCTGGCGGTGAGCGACTTCACGGCTGCCAACCAGGACACGCAGGAAAATCTGCGGACCACCGGGTTGAAGTTTCCCAATGACGTGGGTCTCATGCGCGATCTGCTGATCGACTGGTTTCGCAAGAAGAAGGTGATCGAGTAAGTAGCACACAGGCTGGAAAGCCTGTGCCACAGGGGGTACAGATGGGCGACTTGTCTTTCGGCGCGCGAATCCTGCGCAAGAACCTGGGTTTCAGCCTCGTCGCGATGATCACGCTGGCGCTGGGGGTGGGCGCCAATACGGCCATCTTCAGCGTGGTGAAAGCGGTGCTGCTCAATCAACTGCCCTATCGCCAGCCGGACCGGCTGGTCAAGGTGGCCGAAACCGATCCGGACACACCGCACCCGGTGACGGTCGACTTCACCACCACCAGCGACCTGAGGTCCCGCAGCCGCTCCTTTGAGAGCCTGTCGCTCTACCGCGACGGCGAGGCCGCGATGGCCGAAGGCGGCCAGCCGGAGCTGCTCGAAGGTAAGCGCATCAACTACGATTACTTCGAGACGTTGGGCGTGAAGGTGCAACTCGGGCGCGCGTTCCTCCCCGAGGAAGACCGTCCCGACCGGCGGCGCGAGGTCATTCTCACGCACGGGCTGTGGATGCGGCGCTTCGGCGGCGATCGGCAAATCCTGGGCCGCGTCCTGCGTCTGAGCGACGCACCGTTCACCGTGGTGGGAGTGCTGCCCGCGAGCTTTCGCCCGCTCCAGTTGCCGGGCGATTCCGATGTGCCCGAAATCTTCACTCCGCTCGGATACGACCTCTCACTGCCCATGGCCTGCCGCGGATGCCAGCACCTGCAGTTGATCGGCCGCCTCAAGCCCGGAGTTTCCGCGGACACCGCGCGCGCCGAGCTGTCGACCATCATGCGCGATATCGTGCGTGAGCATCCCAAGGACTACGCGCGCGATACCGGTGTCGCGGTGGAACCGCTGCGCGAACAGATGGTGGGCCGGGTGAGCACCGCGCTGTGGGTGCTGCTGGGGGCGGTTGGATTCGTCCTGCTGATCGCCTGCGCCAACGTGGCCAACCTGGTGCTGGCACGCGCCACCGGCCGCGCGAAGGAGATCGCGTTGCGCGCCGCGTTGGGTGCGGGCAGGTGGAGGATTGTGCGTCAGTTGCTGGCCGAGAGCCTGCTGCTTGCCGGGGCGGGAGGCGTGGCCGGTGCGATGCTCGCCTGGTGGGGAACTTCCGCGCTGGCGTCGCTCGGTCCCCGAGAGATTCCCCGCGTGGACGAGATCCGCATGGATGCGCCGGTGCTGCTGTTCGGCCTGGAGGCCAGCCTGCTCACCGGTGTGCTGTTCGGCCTGCTCCCCGCGCTGCGGGCCTCGCGCGTCGATCTGACGGCGGCCATCAAAGACATGGGCAAGTCTACGGAAGGCCGTTCGCGGCACGGCCTGCGCAACTTGCTGGTGATCGCGGAGCTGGCGCTGGCATTCGTGCTGGTAGCGGGCGCGGGCCTTCTCGGGAAGAGTTTCCTGCGCCTGATGAGCGTGGATCCCGGCTACGATCCGCACAACGTGCTGGCGCTGAATACCTACGTCTACGGCCAGCGCTACCAGAAGCCGGAAGCGGAGCTGAACTACTATCGCCAGGTGATGGAGCGCCTGCGCGCCACGGCCGGCGTGGACAGCGTCGCCATGACGAGCGTTCTGCCGCTCGAGAGCTTCGACCGCCGCGGCTTCCAGATCCAGGACCGCCGGCTGGCGAACGAATCCGATGCGCCGATGGCAGATACCTATTCGGTCTCGCCGGATTATTTCCGCGTGATGCGGATCGCGCTGAAGCGCGGCCGCCTCTTCACCGAACAGGACGTCCCCGGCACACCGCCCGTGGCGCTGATCAGCGAGTCGTGCGCGCGCGCCCAATTTCCCGGCCAGGACCCCATTGGCAGGCACATCCAGTTGGGCGGCAGGCACGACGACAAGCCGTGGCTGACCATCGTCGGGGTGGTGGGAGACATCCGCCAATACGCGCTCGACCGGCCGTCGAATATGGAGGCCTACATCGCGCAGGCGCAAGACCTGACCTTCGGCTACCGGCTGGTGGCGCGGACGGGAATCGATCCTCGCCGGCTGGAGCGGGCAGTCCGCGATGCCTTCCTGCGCGTGGACAAGACGCAGCCCGTGTTCCATGTGCAGCCCATGGTGACGTATGTCGCGGCCTCGCTGGCCGAGCGCACGTTCACGCTGGCGCTGCTCGGGCTCTTCGGCGGATTGGCGCTGGCATTGGCGGCGGTGGGGATCTACGGCGTGGTCTCGTACGCGGTGACCTTGCGGACGCGCGAGGTGGGCATCCGGATGGCGCTGGGGGCGGAGCGGCGCGACGTGCTGGCGATGGTGTTGCGTCAGGGGCTGGGGCTGATCGGCCTGGGGCTCGCCGCCGGATTCGCGGCCTCGCTGGCGCTGACGCGGTTCCTCGCGAGCCTGCTGTTCGAGGTACGACCCACGGACATCGCCACGTCGGCCGCGGTGGCGCTGGTGCTGGCGGCAGTAGCGTTGGCGGCCAGTTACCTGCCGGCCTGGCGCGCCTCGAAGGTGGACCCGATGATCGCTTTGCGCTACGAGTGACTTCCTATATCATGGATTTCTCCCATGACCGAAGTTGACCTCTACGCTTTCCTGACAAAGCACCGGCTGGGCGTTCTCGGGACAATCGGACCGGCCGGCGCCCCTCAGTCGGCTCTGGTGGGAATCGCGGTCACGCCGCAGCTCGAGATCGTCTTCGATACGGTCAAGAGTTCTCGCAAATATCCGAATCTCATTGCGCGGCCCGCCTGTTCTTTCGTCATCGGCGGATGGGGAACTGGAGAGCAAACCGTCCAATACGAAGGCCAGGCGGAAGAACTCAAATCGCCGGAGCTGGAGAAGTACCAGGCGATATACTTCCAGGCTTGGCCCGACGGCCCCGTGCGCATGAGTTGGCCCGGGATCGTCTACTTTGTGGTGCGGCCCTCGTGGATTCGTTATAGCGACTTCGATCAAAACCCGCCCTTGATCCGCGAGTTCACGGTGGGGCAGACGGACCCAAAGGATACCCCGCCCGCCAACCCTCAGCCCTGAGGCAGTGCGCTTCCATACCGAGCAGCGCCGCCACATTATTTCCTGTTCATGCTGAACGCGGGGCAGGCGGCGTGCATCCAAACTATTAGGAAGGACGGTATCTTAAAATGCTTCGTAAATTTGGTTTGCCGGCAATCTTGATGGGTCTGATGCTTGCGATCTCACCTTCGATGGCGTTGGCGCAAAGTCACGGCAGTCGCGGCGGCGGGCACAGCCTTGGCCCGGGACGCAGCTATGGCGGCGGAGGGAATGCCTATCGCGGCGGCGGAGGGAATTACTATCGCGGTGGCGGTGGGAATTACTATCGCGGCGGCGGGAACTACTATCGCGGCGGACGCCCATACTACGGCGGCGGATTCGGCTTCGGATACTACGGCGCGCCCGGATACTACACCGCGCCCTACTACTACGGTCCGAATTATTACAGCGGCCGCGGCTACTGCAGTCCCGCGGGCTATTATGACCGCTGGGGCTACTTCCACTACTATCCGGGCTGCTACTGATCCAGGCGGTTGTGCGGGCTTCATCGGCGCTCACTCTGTCGCATCGGGGCTGGTATTATGTACCAGACCATGTTCGCGCCTGGCAGTATCGTCTCGCACTTCGAAATCCTGGAGAAGCTGGGCGAGGGCGGCATGGGCGCCGTCTACAAAGCCCGCGATCAGCGCCTGGACCGCCTGGCGGCCATTAAAGTCCTGTCGGCAAACGCTGTCTTCAACCAGGACCGCCAATTGCGTTTTGTTCAGGAGGCCAAATCCGCCTCGGCCCTGAACCATCCGAACATCGTGACGGTGTACGAAATCGACACGGCCGGCGATATCGCGTTCATCGCGATGGAATATATTGACGGCCGCACGCTCGATCGGCTGATCCCGCAGAAGGGTCTGCGGATTGGCGAGGCGCTTCACTACGCCGTCCAGATCGCCGACGCGCTGGCCGCCGCCCATGCCGCCGGTATCATCCACCGCGATGTCAAGCCCGCCAACATCATGGTCACCGAAAAGGGCGCGGTCAAAGTACTCGACTTCGGGCTGGCCAAGCTGAGCGAGCGGGGACTGCCGCCCGCGGCGGAGTCTCCCCGCGGAGAATCGCAGGCCACGGTGAGCCTCCAGGCGCCCCAAAGCGAAGAGGGAACGATCGTGGGCACCATCGCCTACATGTCGCCCGAACAGGCCGAAGGGAAGAAGATCGACGCGCGCTCGGATATCTTCGCTTTCGGCGCCGTGCTCTACGAGATGCTCACTGGCCGGCGCGCCTTCGGCGGCCCCAGTAAGCTCTCCACCATGGCAGCCATCCTGAACCAGGAGCCGAAACCTGCCTCCGAGATCGTGGAGAACTTTCCCAAGGAACTGGACCGCGTGCTGGCAAGGTGCTTGCGCAAAGACCCGGCACGCCGCTTTCAGACCATGGCCGATCTCAAGGTGGCCCTGGAAGAATTGCAAGAAGAGTCCGGCTCGGGCCAGTTGACCCCAGCCGCGGCCACGCCGGAGCGCCGCAAGCTCAGTCTCGTTCTCCTCGCGGCAATCGTCTTCGCCCTGCTGGCGGCTGGCGTCACCTGGCGTATCCTCCTGCCTTCTGCCAAACCGGATGCTCCCTTGAAACTAATCCCGCTCACCACCTATCCCGGGAGCGAATCCTACCCCACCTTCTCGCCCGACGGCTCTCAGATTGCGTTCGCTTGGAATGGAGAGAAGCAGGACAACTACGACATCTACGTGAAGATGGTGGAGAGCGGCCTGCCGTTACGCCTGACAACCAGCCCGGAATCGGAACGTGCCCCTGCCTGGTCTCCCAACGGCCGGTACATCGCGTTCCTCGGACGCAACGGCATTTATCTGATCTCGCCTCTCGGCGGGCCCGAGCGAAAAATTTGCGAGTTGACCCGTCCTTTGGGGGGCCTGTCCTGGAGTGCCGATTCGAAATCGCTGGCGGTGGCGGACCGAGTCGCGACCACGGACCCCATTAAAATCTTCCTGGTTTCTGTCGATACCGGCGAGAAGCGCCTTTTGACCGAGCCCCCGCCACAGACCTACGGCGACCTCTACGCAGCGTTTTCTCCCGATGGCCGGACCCTGGCGTTTGTCCGGCACACGAATCAGAGCGCGGGGGACATGTTCCTGATCTCGTCCGGCGGGGGCAGCGCCACGCGGCTGACGTCGGAGAACCATAACATGACCGCGTTGGCATGGACGCCAGACGGTAGAGAACTGATCTTCTCGTCTAATCGGTCCGGCGCTCTGGCACTCTGGCGGCTGCCCGCCAACCCGCGGCAGGGCACGGAGCCGAAGCTGGTACCAGGCGCTACCGGGGAACCGGGTGAATTGTCCATCTCGCGGGCCGGAGCCAATGGCCTTTTCCGGTTGGTCTATGCCAGCTACACCTTCGATTCCGACGTCTGGAGGTGTGAGCTTCCCCAGTGCGATCATCCCACCCGCCTGATCGCTTCCACACGCTCGGAGAACAGTGCCCAATATTCGCCGGACGCGAAGCACATCGTATTTTCGTCGGACCGCTCGGGTTATTTCGAGATTTGGGTTGCGGACGCCGAGGGAGGCAATGCCGTGCAGTTGACCTCGTTCGCGGCCCATGCCGGATCGCCGCGTTGGTCGCCGGACGGACTGCGCATTGCCTTCGACGGCGTCAGCGCCGGCAATCGCGATATATACGTGATCGCGGCGCAGGGCGGATCGCCCCGCCGCATGACCACCGAGCCCTCGGAAGAGTCCCGGCCAAGCTTCTCGAACGATGGCCGCTGGATCTACTTCATGTCGGACCGCACGGGAACCCGGCAGATCTGGAAGATGCCCTCGCAGGGAGGAACTGCGGTGCAGGTGACCAGGCAGGGCGGCCTGGAGCCGATAGAGTCGCCCGATGGCAAGCTCCTGTATTACGTCCACGATAGAAACGCGCTCGGGCTGCGCAGCGTCCCGGTGGATGGAGGAGAGGAGCTTACGGTGCTCGAATCGGCCCGGCTCAGCTACTGGAACATCTCCCCGACCGGCATTTATTTCGCCGACTTCTCCCCTGCTCGCGGCGCCACCACGCTCCCGTTGAAGTTCTATAGTTTCCAGACGCACAATGTGACAGAAGTGGTCAAACTGGAGGGCCGGCGGCTCGGGGGCGGCGGCCCGGCCCTTTCTGTCAGCCGGGATGACCGTTGGGCCCTATTCACACGGTACAACCCCCGCAACTCCGACCTGTTTCTCATCGAAAACCTCCGTTGACCGGGAGATACTGCCCGTCTTACCTGTCGGTCTCTTCGGCCGGAATCACTTTGACCTGAATCGCCTGCTTCGCGCTGGCATCCAGTTTCACCGATTCGCCGCGTCCTTCGAACCGCTTCCGGAATTCGGGGTCCAGGAATGCGCCGGGCGGGATGTCCTCCCAGGCGATCAGACGGTACTCCCCGGGCTTCAGTCCCTTGAACGTCACGGCGCCGTACTCGTCCCCGACGCGGCTCTGGATGGCCGTGGAGGGGCCGTCTTTGGGGATCAGGGCCCCAATCGCGCCGGCCACCACCTTGCCCTCTTTGTCCACCACCGCTCCATCCACCTCACCCGCGGTGGCGCTCAACACGATCACCATCTCTCCGCCCGAAGTGACGTCTATTCCGTCCTCCGGAACTTCCTGGCCGCCGAAGCGGATCGACTTCACGAAGCAGTTGTCCGGTGTCCCGACTACGGAAACCGTGTAGTTCAGCGGAGCCACGTTCTTTAAAGTAAACTTCAGATCGGAGTCAACCTTGACCCGCGGCACGCCACCCATGGCGACGGGCAGGGCGGGACGTAGAGTCACCGAGAGGTTGGGAATGTCCACGGGCCCGGTCGCATCCTCCACTTTGACGGTGCCCTGCACGTCGCTTCCGGGCGCCACGGTCAGCACCAGGCCATCCACGTGGCTGTTGCTGACGTGCACTTCCTGAACCGCAACGGAAGACTGGCTGCCGTTGCCCAGTTGCGCGTGCACTACGTAGGAGCCGGGTGTCACGCCCCGCAGTTCGAAACGGTTGTCGGGCGCCCGGGCGGGGCTCGTGCCGACGTTGCCCTGGGCGCCTTCTTTGGGAGTCAACATCACCATCACGGTCCCCCGGCCGCCGGTCGCATTGACCACCTTGCCGCGAATGCCAAAGACTTGTGGCTTCCGCAGCCGGATATCGATGCCGCGCGTTTCCGCGGCCGCCGTCACATCCACCGGCACGGCAGTCGACGAGTCCATCGTGCTGGGGTAATAAGTGGGGGCGTAAGTCATTTCGGGCGCGTCCGGAAGCGCGCCGTTGGAAGGCGTCTGCATCATGTTGGCCGCCTGGTTTCGCGAGTTCGTGCCCACCAGGTAGCTTCCCGGATCGAGATTCGGGATGCGGTATTCGCCGATATCCGAAGTCTGCCCGTTGGCCACTTGCGACCATTGCTTCTTACCGCCCCGGTATACGAACTTGAGCGCGCGTACCTGGACGTTGGCGACCGGGTCGCCGTCCTCGTCCAGCACCTTGCCAGTGATGACGGATTGCGGGCTGAGTTTGAAGAGAATGTCTTTGACGTGCTGGTCCTGGGCCAAGCCGATGGGCGTGCCGGATGTGTTGTATTTGCGGCCGCCGTAATTCTGGCGCAGGAAGCCCTGGCGTTCGGCGGACAGGTCGTATCGGCCGGCTTCCAGGCCGGTGAAAGCGAAGCGCCCCTGCTCGTCGGTCTCCTTGGAATACATGTTGGGCATGCCGCCGGATGGGCGCGCGCCCAATCCGGTCAGCCGAACGGTGGCCTTCTTCAACGGGGCGCCGGTCGCGAGGTTGAACACCTGGCCTTCGATGATGCCCTTGGGCGGAGCGGGCACGGCGGGCGTTCCCTGACCGAATGCGCTGGATAGGGCGAGGAGACAGACGGCGATCCGTAGGGACTTCATGCGGACTCCTCTTCAGTCTATGACGAATCGGGGAGCGGAATGGTTGGCAGGTCTCGAAGATCGCACGCTATTTCGCCCGCTTCACCGCCGCCACCAGGAAAGGGTA
>Ga0116222_1002218_pt1 | contig 10358 bp, 13 predicted proteins | sample Sb_taG_12_FD_88963 | JGI IMG/M metagenome (GOLD analysis project Ga0116222, IMG submission 88963) | Peat soil microbial communities from Weissenstadt, Germany - Sb_50d_9_AC metaG | ecosystem: Environmental > Terrestrial > Soil > Wetlands > Peat | place: Germany: Weissenstadt | collected 2010-09-21
CATCCACATCAGTGCCGGGGGCGCATTCCTCGCCGAGGTCGTGCTCACCGCCTTCTTCGTGTTCGTCATCCTGGGGGTGACCAGCAAGATCGGGAACGCGGCGACGGCGGGCATGGTGATCGGCCTTACACTCACGGTGGTCCACCTCATCGGAATTCCCGTGACGGGCACGTCGGTGAATCCCGCCCGCAGCCTGGGGCCGGCCCTGGTTCTCGGTGGGACCGCGCTCCATCAGGTCTGGCTGTTCATCGTGGCGCCGCTGGTGGGGGGCGTTCTGGCTGCTGGTCTCCACCTGCTCATCTATCCGCAGTCCGCGCCCGCTGGCGAGACCGCGAGTGCGTGAACCGTTGACCGACGGATCGCCCCTGAGGCGGCGTTGGCTCGTGGCGGCCACCGTCGTCGGCGCGCTGGGACTGGCGGCATGCTCGGCCACACCGACGGGCAACTCGGCCAACGGCACGACGTCGAGCGCTGCGTCGACGTCCACAACGGCTCTTCCCGTGACGACGACCCCCACCACGACTGTCGGCACCTCCAACCTGGCCGTCACGGACGAGATTCGCTCCGAGCTCGTGGCGGCCGGCGCGGCACTGAACAGCCTGCCCTCTACCTCCTACACCGGGCTCCGCCCCGGGGAGACCTATTACGCGTTCGATTCATCGACCGGGACGTACTGGGCGGGCGCCGGCCTCGTCCCGAGCTCCTCCTCCACTCGGGCGCAGGTCTCGGTCCAAGACGACGGCGCGTACCTGCTGTTCGACCGGCCCCGCGGCGGGCCGTGGAAGGCCTACGACGTCGGGCTCGCCGGCACCCCTGACGGGACCGCCTGCCCGGTCGCGGTGCCCACCGCGATCCTTCGTTCGTGGAATTGGGCACCGGGCAGCTGCCGCCCGTCCACGATCAACTGAGAGATCCCCCGGGTTCCCGGTCCAGGACGAGCCCTCAGGCCGAAGCCGGACCCCGGGAAACAGCGCCTTGCCGGGCCAGGTACCGGTCGAACGCCTCCACCTTCTGGGTGTCCTCGAAGTCCTCGTGGTAAACGATCTTTCCCCACACGATGCGGCCGAACAGGACCGCCCGGTTCTCGTAGACGGTCGCGCCGGCAGGGTCGACCACCCGGTCCGAGAACAGCACGCACACCGACGTCCGCCACGGTGGCCCGTTGACGAGAATCTCATGGGTCTCTCCGACCAGGCCCACCTCGAGGAAGCACCGGAGGAAGGCCTCGATGGCGGCCTTCCCCCGGTGCTCCCCGCTCCAGGAGCTGTCTCCGGGGAACACGAGCACGGCGTCGTCGGCGTAGGCGGCCAGGACCGGTGCCGGGTCGCCCCGACGCAGGGCATCCACGTTGCGACGAATCATGCGCCGAACAGCCGATTTGTACACGGCGACCGCTCCCTTCCTCCCGACCTGGGGAAGCCCCGATCACTCCGGTTCTGGATAGATCGATCCAATCGGAGGGTAGCTACAATGGCGGCCGGACCGCAAGCGCCACCACGAGGGACGAAGCGAGGTCCGGGAGGAGGTCCGGTGACCGGCACACGAGATCGCCTCGTCCACGTGAGCGCCGCGCTGCTCCAGCGCCAGGGCCTGACCGGGACCGGCATCAAACAGATCCTGTCCGAAGCGCATGCTCCGTTCTCCTCCCTGTACCACCACTTTCCCGGAGGGAAGGACGAGCTGGCCAGGGCGGCCATCGGTGATGCGGGCGCCCGCTACCAAGGGATCGTCGAGGCGGTCTGGGACGAGGCCCCGGACGTGATCAGCAGCGTCGCCGCCGTCTTCGACGGCGCGGCGCGAACCTTGGAGGAAACCGACTTCGCCCTCGGCTGCCCCATCGCCACGATCGCGCTCGAGGTCGCGAGCACGAACGAGCAGCTCCGATTGGCCACCGCCGAAGTCTTCGACGCCTGGATCGCCGCGTGCACGGGGCGCCTCGAGGCTGAGAACATCTCTGCCGACGACGCTCGTCTCCTCGCCCTCACCCTGATATCGCTGCTCGAAGGGGCATTCATGCTCAGCCAAGCCATGAAGAGCACCGAGCCCATGCGTGCTGCCGGCGTGAGCGCCACGGCGGCTGTGCGGAGCGTGCTCGGCCCGCCCACGGGCGGCACCCGTCCGCCGCTCACTCCCGCCACGATCCCATGACGGGCCTCTCGACGACGGATCTGCCCGGCGAGAATGCCGCCCCGACTCTGGGCGCGGCGGCGCTGGCCGAGGTGGCGGAGTTCGGCGAAGAACACCCGGTCCATGCAGGGGACATCCTGTTCCGGGCGGGTGATGTGTCCTTCGACTTCTTCGTGGTTCTGAGCGGAAGGGCCGAGGTCGTTCGCCCGGACTTCGACGGCGAGGCGGTGATCGCAACCTTTGGCGCCGGCGCCTTCCTGGGCGAGTTGAACCTTCTCACCGGGCAGCGCCCGTACCTCACGGCCCGGGTCATCGAGGACGGGCGCGTCCTGCACGTCGCCCGAGACGACTTCCGCCGGCTCATGAGCGCCAAGCCCGACATCGCCGACCTCATCTTCAACACCTTCTCGGCCCGCCGCGAACTTCTGCGCCAGGGCGACGGCGCCCGCGCCATCCGGATCGTCGGGTCCCGCTACTCCCCCGAGGCATTGGCTCTGCGGGCCTTCGCGACACGTTCACATCTTCCTCACGAATGGATCGATCTCGAAGACGTGCAGGACCCCGATGTCCTGCTGGCCGGCATGGGACTCCGGCCGCCCGACACACCTGCGGTCATCACGTCCACGGCGAGACTGCGCCACACCACGCCCGGGGAGTTCGCACAAAGCCTCGGGCTCACCTTCCGACCCGTTCCGGGCACGCTCTTCGACCTCGTCGTGGTCGGCACGGGTCCCGCCGGGCTGGCCTCCTCGGTCTACGGCGCGTCGGAAGGCCTCAACACATTGTGTCTCGACGCCGTCGCCGTCGGCGGCCAAGCCGGAGCCAGCTCGCGCATCGAGAACTACGCGGGGTTCCCGAGCGGGATCTCCGGGGAGGACCTGGCGTCTCGGACGGCCATCCAGGCCCAGCGTCTCGGGGCGCGCCTCAACGCTCCGTGCGAAGCAACGGGGCTGCGTCCCGAGCACGGGTTCCATGTCATCACGCTCGCCGACGGGAGCGAGATCCCCTGCCGGGCCGTGATCGTCGCCTCCGGCGCGCGCTACCGCCGGCTCGAGGTGGACGATCTCGAGCGTTTCGAAGGCGCAGGCGTGTACTACGCCGCCACCGACCTCGAATCCCGGATCTGCACCGGGAGCGAGGTGATCGTCGCCGGCGGTGGGAACTCCGCAGGGCAGGCCGCCATCTATCTCGGCCAGCAGGGTTGCGGGGTCGTGATCGCCATCCGGAGGGACGATCTGTCATCCACCATGTCCCGCTACCTGATCGAACGGATCGTGGCCAACCCGGGCATCAAGGTCCTGGCCAATACCGAGGTCCGAGCAGTCGCCGGTCGAGGCCATCTCGAAAACGTGACGCTCGAACACACGCCGACACACACCTCCAAGACCGTTGCCTGTAAGGGGTTGTTCTGCTTCATCGGGGCCGAACCGGCCACCTCGTGGCTCGAGGAGTCCGTGGCACTCGACTCCCGCGGTTTCATCCTCACCGACCGCGACCTGTTCGAGGGCGACAATGCCGCCGTGCCGTTCGCGGGACGCGACCCGCTGCCGTTCGAGACTTCGACGATGGGTGTGTTCGCGGCAGGCGACGTACGTCACGGATCGCTCAAGCGTGTCGCGGCCGCTGTGGGCGAGGGATCGAGTGCGGTCCGGTCCGTGCACGAACACCTGGCCGCCAGCACCTGACATCGGGGGCCGCCGAACAGAGCGACCTCACGGGTGCGATCGGCGCGTCGCAGGTACCCTTGCCCCGTGAGCGACGTCGTCACCTCCGAGCAGCGCCGGTCCTGGGCGGAGGACGGGTGGTGCGTGCTCGAGCGCGCCGTGCCCGACGAAGACCTCGTGGCTGCGCAGAACGCGGTCGGGAAGCTGTTCCCGACCGCACAGCAGATGGCTACCGACGGTGAGGGCGGCGAGGCCGAGCGATGGCGTACGTGGGACGCTTCGTGGCCGGAGTTCCCCTTCCGGAGCCGCACGTTGAACGGCCTGGTGCTCAGCGACTTGATGATCGACCTCGCCCGGGAACTGCTGGGCACCGACGACGTCCGTCTGTACCTGGCCGTCGCCTCGGCCAAGTACGCCGGACAACCGTCGGAGTACAACCAGCTCCTCCACACCGACTTCCCGAACCACACCCTGACGGTGCCCAGGCCTGAAGCGGGGTACCACCAGATGGAGACGTTCATCTACCTCAACGACGTGGGCCCCCACAACGGCGCAACCCGCTTCGTGTCCCGGACCCGCACGCGTCACGTCCCCGTGGAGGAGCACACGCTGAACCTCGAGGACTACCGGGACCTCTACGACGACCCCGGCGACGCCTCGGCCCACGCCGGTTCGATCGTCGTGTACCGCCCGGACGTGTACCACCGGTCGGTGGATTTCTTCGATCCGGCACAGGCGCGCTTCATGTTGCATGTCTCGTACAAGCCCGCCGCCATGGAATGGGGCGGTTACCAGGCGTGGCCCATCAAAGGGTTCTCGATGGAGTGGCACAACTTCGTCCAGCAGGCCACCCCGCGGCAGTTGACCGCTCTGGGCTTCCCCGCACCGGGCCACCCCTTCTGGACCGAGCAGACACTCGCCGGCGTGGCGGGCCGCTACCCCGAACTGGATCTCGGGCCCTGGAAGGCGGCCTGCACCGACGGGCGCTGAAGCCTGGCGCCGGAGCAGGAGACCGACCCACTACTCACACCCGCGACACGCCCCTACCCGGCCGGCTTCGGCTCCCGGTGGGGGTCGCCCGAGACCGACTCCAGGGCGTTCAGCGCGCCCTGGAGGCGCCGGACCACCACGACGTCCTGGGGTGTCGTGTCCATAAGCTCCCCGGACTCGATGGCCTCGATGAACCGTCTGAGCACCCCGGCGGCAGGGTCGGGGCCCTTGCGGGAGGGGGGTCGGCGGGTCGACGCCATGGCTTCTATCTTTGACTCCCCGCATCCGCAGCGGGTGGATGCGAAAGCCCACCGCACGCGGCCAGTCGCCAGGGCAGCGAGCCCGACTCGAACATCAGCGTTCACCGAGGGCCGGTCGCCTGCACCTCGCAGTCGATCAGCGCCTCGAACGCGTCATAAGCCGATGCGGTGACCAAGCCCCGGCACCGTCGGAACAATTCGGCGAGATGAGGACCGACCCGGGAAGTACCCGAGTTGTGACGCACGATGTCCAATTCGTTGGCGAACGTCAACTCCACGAACTCGGTGAGCGAGGTCGACGCAAGCTCGGTGGTGGTGAGCTCGAACCGGTCCCGAAACCACACCGCAGCTCCTCGTCCGAGCTGCGGATACACAGAGTCCCGGTCGCAGCTCGCGTACAGGTACACCAGGGTTTCTGCCTTCTCGCCGATCAAGGCGCACAGCGCAGGTCGCTCCTCGAGCGTGAGGAGCGGCCGATCGAATCCGTAGGTCCCGTAGGCGGCGTGGCACAAGCCCGCCAGCGCAAGGTCCTCCGGCGCATTCCAGGATCTCAACATCGCCTCGGTGCGCACGAGGTGGTCGAGCAAGCTGCCACCGGGATGCGGGATCGTTCCTGCGCCCCGATCGCCGAGCGCCACGAGCACCGCGCTCGCTCCAGACATGGGTGACCTCCCACCGGTCCCGGGATCGACGTCTCCACGCCGGCAAACCCATTGTGCACCTGCAACGGCGGCGCTGCTCGTCGGGTGCGCCTAACGTCGGACGCGGCTGAAGAACGACAGGATGCCAACCGTCGCACTCACCTGCTGGGTGGTGAGGCCGACGGCTCGTCTCGGGTCGGCGCCCGGCCAGGTATGGCCGCCCCCGACGATGGTGTAGAGGACCACCGAGGTCCCCCGGGCACACCCGTACCACTGTTGGTGGATGACCTGAGATCCGGATCGGACACGGCGGGGGACGGTGCCACAACGGTCGAGCCGTGCCCAGTCCCCCATGTTGCGCTGCGTGCCGCGTACCTTCACCCCCGGGAGCGACAGGCCGACGGCGCCGTTCTGGTACGGGACGAGGGGGTCCTCGGTTCCGTGGAACGCCAGGATCGACATGGGCCGAGTGCAACCGAGCTGGAACTCGACGGCCACCGTGGCCACGGCAGCGACCCGGCTCTCACGGGCGCAGGAATAGATGATCGTGAACGCGGCCCCCGCCGAAAAGCCGGCGGCGAAGACAGAGCTCCTGTCGATGCAATAGGTGTTCTCGAGGGAGGAGACCAGCTCGTCGACAAAGGCGGCATCCGAGCCGTGGGCGTTGAACTGCCATTCCGACTCCGCGCCTTGGGCGCGCGGGACGGCCACCAGGTAACCGGCGGTCGATCCCCGGGAAGGCAGACCGGTCAAAGAGGAGAACTGCGACGGACCAGAGCCGAACCCGTAGAAGAGCAGGATGAGGGGTGCCGGCCGGGCGGCCCGGTACGTCCCGGGAACCGACAGCTGGTACGAACCGGTGACCGCACCGACGTGCAGGGTCTGGTCCTGCTCCCGACCAGCGGGAACCGCACTCAGCGGCGCGGGCCGCCCACACCCGGCGGAACGCTCGACCTTGTGGCTCGTCTTCGTCGAGGTGGAGCTCCCGGTGCTGCACGACGTGGCACCGAACACGAACGCCCCGAGAACCGCCGGGACCAACACGAGGCCGGCGGCACGGTGCCAGGACTTCGCGTGACTTGGGTGCCCCCGTCTCACGCGCCGATGCTACAAATGGGCGGCTCGGGTTCGGATCGCCGGGTCAAAGACGTCTCTGGCCTCGAAGGAATCTCCTGGACCGACGTCATGCGCGCCGGGCTGTCCGCCGAGGATGAAGCGGTGACCGAGGAGACTGAAGCGGCGGGCTGATCTCCCCAAACCCCGATGCCTACGACCGTGATCAGCCGTTGGCTCCGTGTGGCGTCAGAAAGTACGCGAGGTACGCGGCCGGCAGAGACACCCGCACGCATTCCACGACCGGGCTGAGGCCCAGGGCTCTGGCGCACGTGCACGACGGCCCCCAAACGTCCGGGGGACCGTCTGAGAGGTTTGGGGCTTCGAACCATCGAGTACTCATTTTCCCGATGTTCCGAGTGAGGAATCCAATACACCAGAGTGTGCCGCCCCCGAATTGGGCTGTGCACAGGGGAGGGTCGAGATGGTTGGTGGCGCAGTCGTGAGTATTCTCGTGTTCGCGGTCGGAGCGATACTGGACTTTGCCGTGACGGTGAACACCACCCAGCACGGATTCGACATCCGCACCGTGGGAGTCATCCTCATGATCGTGGGTGTGGTGGGTTTCGTTGCCTCGTTGGCATCCGGGTTGTTCATGGACGGCGGATGGCGTCGCCACCGGACCATCGTTGACGACGGTCAGGGACATGTTGCCCGCCGGGAGGACACGTACACCTAGACGCTCTCTGCAGGAAGGACCGACCCGTCCGACGTCACCGGAAGGGAGGGCTTCTCCAGGGTCCGGGCCGATCGATGCCTTCCCCGGTGGGGGCAAGATCGGTGAACTCTGGGTCAACCCGAGGGCACCCTTATCTGAAGACGCAGGTGAAGCTGGCGCTAACCTTCGCACCGAAATGGCCTCGCGTTCACCTCGGTTGTAGACGTCGTTCCGTCTTGAGCTTTCAATGGATCTTCCCCGGTCGTGCTGGCACTGTGAAGACCCAGAGACATTCTGGCATCGTGCAGATCAGATGCCTGTGTTCACCGACAGGACAATCGTCGCCATGGCTTCCCCAATCCTCGTCCAACTGAGTGGACTGACACTTCGGGCAGCTCGGAGATGGCATGACCCCAACGTAATGCCGCTGCCCGGCGTATTCCTCTGGTACTACGGCGTACTCCCACCGCAACAGATCGAACACCCTCATGATGCAGGCTCAGCACCTGGGGACGGCACCAGCAACGACTCGGCGGCCTTCTGCCCTGTTCACTGGGGTCAAGATCGGTGCCACAAGCGTCCTAGAACGCTGAGCGCTATCCCTTCGTGTCGGCTTTGAAGGCGACGGGGTCGAGCGGCTCATAGCGGGCCTTGTCGATCTCCGTCTTCCGCATGCGCGGGGGCCGATAGCGTGATACGACAGCCGAGTTCTCAGGCGGCCAGTCGACCCTCACCGCTCCCGTGTAGGAGTCCCACGCCGTCACCAGGACTTGTCGGACCTTGCCGTCGAGACGGGCGAAGACGACCTGTCCCGTTATCGGTTTCCAAGGCATTCCCCCCGCTCCCGGCGCTCACGACTTGGGCCATCCCAAGCAGACACCCCACGATGAGCGCTCCAACCATCACACCACAGTTCGGATCGGAATGCGATGGGGGTCTGTCACTTGCGGCCACAACGACATGACGAAACGATGGGCACGAATTTGGGCTGAAATCTGTGCGGAACTGCTCAGGGAGGAGGAGGCGTGGAGCACGAGTACTGCGAATCGTGTGGCTTCGATGGCGCTCACTACGACGACGCCTCGCTGCTTGAGTCGCTGCGCGCCCTGGGTCCGCGTTGGCAAGCGTTGCTTGCGGCAGCCGGTCCCCAGCTGCGGATCCGGCCCGAGCCCGAAGTGTGGTCGGCAATCGAGTACGCGGCCCACAGCCGCGACATCACGGCTCTACATGTCTACGGAGTGGAGCAGGCGCTGACACGTGACGAGCCCGTCTTCCCCCCGATCGGAGACGATCTCGTCGATTCGGCTGCGGCAACATATGGGAAGGCCAACCCTGACCATGTCGCCGCCGAGCTGACTACTCAAGCCTTGCTCCTTGCCAAGGTCGCCCACGAGGCAGGGAGCGAGGCCTGGTCGCGAGGGCTCACCATAGGGGACTCCCGGAGCGATGTGCGACGCCTACTGGAACATGCTTTGCACGACTCGCTGCACCACCTGGGAGATGTGGAGCGTGGGCTCTCTCGTCTGCGGTGACCCTGGTGAGAGTCTGAGCCTCGATTCCGCACTCCACCTTCGTTGGCGGATCCCGGATCAGAAGCCACAATGGGTACACACAACGCCTTCGCCGCTTTCTTCTTCGCCTGCTCACCGCGTCGGTCATATCTCGCCGTAGTCGTGACATTGGCGTGCCCTACAAAACGCTCAACGACGCTGATGTCGACTCCGAGGAGGTCCGATACGCACGAACGGCGCAGGTCATGAGGTGAAAATGCCCGCACCTTGGCCTTAGCGGCTCGGGCCTGAAGGATGCCGTACACCGCCTGGTCGGGGTCGTAGTCGGACCTCCGAAACGGCCTAGATGTCGTAGTAGAGCATGGACTGGCAGGCGACGCCGTTTTGTGTTCACCGTTCGCCGTATGTGTCGTTGGCCTGCGTGTTCTCTCATGGCATCTGGAACTTAGGCACACGAATTCGAGCCGCGACTAGGGACGAAACTAGGGACGGATCGGTGTCAGCCTTCGGGCCCGTCTCATGGCATCAACGAGCATTCCGAGCAACGCTCCGAGAAACGGCAATTTCCTGGCGCCCCTACAAGAGGTCGAAGCCGGCCGACGCCCCCAGCGAACCACTGAGGCAGCCCACCTCACCCAGCTTCGGCAGTCAACGGGAGTCGCTGTCCGCCACCTCTCCATGCACCTCGGCGAGGAAACGCGGGACCGATACACGCCACTGAGCTCCGACCCTAAACGCCCCGGGTATCTTGCCGACAGCCACCAGCCGATACGCAGTCGAGGTGCCGATCCCCAATTGCTCGGCAGCCCAAGAGAGGTGCTGTACGTCGTCGGGGAGTGAGGGCGTCATGGATTCTCTTGCTCCTGGGTCGTGTCGAATCCGTGGATCGACTCCCGGCGTCGACGGAACAGTCATTCGTGCTGCGTGTGATCCCCACCCATTGTCCTGAGCGATGTCACCCGCAACGTCACCCGCTCGAAGGCCCACGCTCGAGGGACCAAGTGGTATCGCGACCGACTTCGTTCCGAGCGTCACACTGCCGTCGACCCGGACGTCACCCTCACGCGCAGATAGCCGCTGAGCAGGGCACCTTCGCCGGTCAATCCAACCTCACCGTCGGACCCGTTTCCGATTGTCGGCACCCACAGGGAAGGCCGGTCAAGGCCGGCCGATAGGCCGCCCGAAGGGGGCGCCTTGACGGGCCTGGTCACTGCCACCGGGACACTGGGTGCGGAGCCGGCCCTGCCGGCTCCTGTGTGCTGCTTCTCCTGGGGCGCCGGGCATCAGGGGACGAGACTCTTCCTGGACCGATCCACCGAAGGACGACGGACGGGATCTCGGCTCACAGTCCAAACCCGTCGTCGTAGTCGCGGCCGTAGGAGAGATCGTCGTCG
>Ga0116222_1002220_pt1 | contig 10357 bp, 6 predicted proteins | sample Sb_taG_12_FD_88963 | JGI IMG/M metagenome (GOLD analysis project Ga0116222, IMG submission 88963) | Peat soil microbial communities from Weissenstadt, Germany - Sb_50d_9_AC metaG | ecosystem: Environmental > Terrestrial > Soil > Wetlands > Peat | place: Germany: Weissenstadt | collected 2010-09-21
CCGAGCAAGGTGCCGATCACGACATCGCGGCCGGTGCGCAGACCACCATCGACCTGCACCGCGATCCGCGAACGCAGCCGGTTCAGGACCAAGGTCTGTTGCGTCTCGGCAAGGCCGATTTCCCAAGGAATGCCCGCATGCTTGATCGAGGTGAGTGGCGAGGCCCCGGTGCCACCCTCGAAGCCGGAAATGGTGACATGATCGGCCCGGCCCTTGGAAACACCCGCGGCGACTGTTCCGACACCGACCTCGGACACGAGCTTGACCGAAACATCGGCTTCGGGATTCACGTTCTTCAGGTCGAAGACAAGCTGCGCCAAATCCTCGATCGAATAGATGTCATGGTGCGGCGGCGGCGAGATGAGGCCGACGCCCTGCGTCGAGTGACGCACCTTGGCGATGATGGCATCGACCTTATGCCCCGGCAATTGGCCGCCTTCGCCGGGTTTTGCCCCCTGCGCCATCTTAATCTGCATCATGTCCGAGTTGACGAGATATTCGGTGGTTGCGCCGAAACGCCCGGACGCCACCTGCTTGATCGCCGAGCGCATCGAATCGCCGTTCGGGAGCGGCTTGTAGCGGTCGGACTCCTCGCCGCCCTCCCCCGTGTTCGACTTTCCGCCGATCCGGTTCATTGCGATCGCGAGCGTGGTATGGGCCTCCCGCGAGATCGAGCCATAGGACATCGCCCCGGTTGAAAAACGCCGCACGATCGATTGGGCCGGCTCGACCTCCTCCAAAGGCACCGGAAGGCGGCCGTCATCCGGCGCCGTCTTGATGCGGAAGAGACTACGTATCGTCAAAGGCCGTGTGGTTTCCTCGTTCAATAAAGCGGCAAAGGCGCGATAGCTGGCCGCCTCATTGCCACGCACGGCATGTTGCAGGAGGGACACCGATTGCGGCGTCCAGGAATGCGCTTCGCCGCGGATGCGGAAGGCGTAATCGCCGCCAACATCAAGCGCATTGCGATAGAGCGGCGCGTTGCCGAAAGCTTCCACGTGGCGGCGGACGGTTTCCTCTGCGATCTCGGCAAGGCCGGCGCCACCGATCTGCGACACCGTGCCAGTAAAATAGCGATCAACGAAGTCCTGCGCGAGCCCGACCGCGTCGAAGATCTGCGCGCCGCAATAGGACTGGTAGGTCGAAATGCCCATTTTCGACATGACTTTCAAGAGGCCCTTGTCGATCGACTTGATGTAGCGTTTACAAGCCTCGTTGGCATCGATGTCATCGGGGAATTCCGCCGCCATCACAGCGAGCGTCTCGAAGGCGAGGTAGGGATTGATCGCCTCCGCCCCATAGCCTGCGAGCAACGCGAAGTGGTGGACCTCCCGCGCGTCGCCGGTTTCGACGACGAGGCCGACAGAGGTGCGAAGACCTTTGCGAATCAGATGATGATGCACCGCCGCCGTCGCCAGAAGCGCCGGAATCGGAATACGGTCGGGGCCGGTCATTCGGTCGGACAGAATGATGATATTGAAGCCGCTATTGACCGCGTGTTCGGCCCTCTCGCAAAGCTTCGTGAGCGCTTCGTCCATGCCCTTTGCGCCGCGCTCCGACGGATAGGTGATGTTGAGCGTCTTGGTATCGAATGCCTCCTCGAAATGCGCGATCGAACGGATTTTTTCGAGGTCTCCATTGGTGAGAATCGGCTGGCGGACTTCCAGCCGTTTCTTCTTGGCATTGCCTTCGTGGTCGAGGATGTTTGGACGCGGCCCGATGAAGGACACGAGGCTCATGACCAGTTCCTCACGGATCGGATCGATCGGCGGATTGGTCACCTGCGCGAAATGCTGCTTGAAATAGGTGTAGAGCAGCTTTGACTGCGTCGATAGCGCCGAAATCGGCGTATCGGTGCCCATCGAGCCGACTGCTTCCTGGCCGGTCACTGCCATCGGCGGCAGCAGCAGCGAAAGATCCTCCTGGCTGTAGCCCAACGCCTGCTGACGGTCCAAGAGCGTGACGTCGCTGCGCGGCGAACGCGGATGCACCGCGAAATCCATATCCTCGAGCACGATCTGGGTACGTTTGACCCATTCGGCATAAGGATGCGACGCGGCAAGGGTGTGCTTGATCTCGTCATCCGAAATGATCCGGCCCTGCTCCAGATCGACGAGCAGCATCTTGCCGGGCTGCAATCGCCATTTGGTAATGATCCGCTCTTCGGCGATCGGCAAAACACCGGCCTCCGAGGCGAGCACGACGAGTCCGTCACTCGTGACGATATAGCGTGCCGGGCGCAGGCCGTTGCGATCGAGCGTGGCGCCGATCTGGCGGCCATCGGTAAAGGCGACAGCCGCCGGCCCGTCCCAGGGCTCCATCATCGCGGCATGATATTCGTAAAAAGCGCGGCGCTCCGGGTCCATCAGCGGATTGCCCGCCCAGGCTTCCGGAATGAGCATCATCATCGCATGGACGAGCGAGTAGCCGCCCTGAACGAGGAATTCGAGCGCATTGTCGAAGCAGGCCGTGTCCGATTGGCCCTCATAGGAGATCGGCCAGAGCTTGCTTATGTCATTGCCGAAAAGACCGGAGGCGACTGAAGCCTGCCGCGCCGCCATCCAATTGAGGTTGCCGCGCAGAGTATTGATTTCGCCATTATGAGCGACATAACGATAGGGATGCGCCCGCGACCAGGTGGGAAAAGTGTTCGTCGAAAAGCGCTGATGCACGAGCGAAAGCGCCGATTCGAACAAAGGATCGCCGAGGTCCTTGAAATAGACATCGAGCTTCGTCGCGAGCAGCAAGCCTTTGTAGACGACGGTGCGCGACGAAAGCGACACGGGATAAAAGCCCGCCATGCGCCGGTCGGCCAGATTGTGGACCGCGTTCGAAATCGTCTTGCGTAAAATAAAAAGCCGCCGCTCGAAGACATCCTGATCGCCGATCTCTGGCCCACGCTGAATGAAAATTTGGCGGCTCAGCGGTTCGGCCGGCTTGATGCTCTCGCCTAAGCAAGAAGAATCGACCGGCGTATCCCGCCAGCCAAGTAAAATCTGCCCTTCTTCGGCGACCATTTTCTCAACAATGGCTTCGACGATCCGGCGGCCTTCCGCATCGCGCGGCAAGAACAACGCGCCGATCGCATATTCGCCGGGCGCCGGCAGGACAAAGCCGAGTTCGCTTGCCTGTTGGGCAAAAAAGCGGTGCGGGATCTGAACCAGCATGCCACAGCCATCGCCCGCCATGGGGTCGGCGCCGACCGCGCCGCGATGATCGAGATTGCGTAGAATCTCGAGGCCCATGCCAATAATTTCATGCGACTTGCGATTGTCCATATCGGCGACGAAACCGACCCCGCAGGCGTCATGCTCATTGTCTGGCGAATAAAGGCCTTGCGCGGCCGGCAGCCCAGGATCGAGGTGGATCGGGCCGGGCAAGATCGGATCGGTCATCTCACACTTTCCATTAAACCGTGCCATAAAACCATGCCATAAAACCGCGCTGCCACAGAGACTCTAGCGCGGGCCAGTATGCCAACTAAGACGCGCAGCCTTCTGGCAAGAACCGAGCCACGCTGGCCTTCCAGGCGCGCGTCGCAGGCCTGCGCCCATCGCGCTAATTCAGCTATGGATTTGCATCAATTCCGGCCGAGGAGTGTGCGCCGTCAGCGTTGTCCCAACCTCAAATGGTCAGTAACGCTGTCCTAAGAATGTAAGATTGCAGATTTCCGTGAGTTTAACAAGCGTTGAAAATTATCTTTGCGAATCGGCGGCGGCCAGGCAAGAAGAGGAAGGTCTGCCACCACGCGAGTGTCGATCGCGGGTGCGCCGGGGTGCACCCGCCCTGCCTCCAGGCCTGGGATACCATGGATTTCGCGAGCGACAACACCGCAGGTGCCAGTCAAACCATCCTCGCGTCGGTTCTCGCCACGAACGAGGGCACGGCTCCGGCCTATGGCGTGGACTCTTTGACCGCTAAGGCCGCGCGGCTTCTCGAGGACGTCTTCGAACGAAAAATCGCCAGTTTCCTTGTCAACACGGGAACTGCCGCGAACGCGCTTGCGCTTGGCGCAATTTCTCCGCCGTTCGGCGCGATTTTCTGCCACTTGCAAGCCCATGTCATGGAAGATGAGTGCGGCGCGCCGGAAATGTTCACCGGAGGCGCCAAGCTCATCGGCATTGCCGGCCGTGCAGGCAAGATCGCGCCAGCGGATTTCAAATCGGTGCTTGCGGATTTTCCGCGCGGACTCGAAAAGCAGGTCCAGCCTGCCGCCTTGTCTCTTTCGCAAGTCACTGAAAGCGGGACGATTTACACTTGCATGGAGCTGGCCGAACTCACCGCACTCGCGCATGATGCCGGCCTTATGGTCCACATGGACGGCGCCCGTTTCGCCAATGCCCTCATTTCCCTCCAATGCACGCCGGCCGAAATGAGCTGGAAGGCCGGCATCGACGTCTTGTCGTTCGGCGCCACGAAGAACGGCGCGCTCGCCTGCGAGGCTGTGATCTTTTTCGATCCCTTGAAAGCCGCGGGCCTGCCCTTTCAGCGCAAACGCAGCGGGCATACCTTATCGAAAGGACGATTTCTCGGCGCGCAAATGGCCGCCTACCTTGAGAATGGCCATTGGCTCGATCTGGCGGTGAGGGCGAATGACCAGGCGAGACGGCTCGCCCGAGGCTTGACCAAAGTTCCGGGCGTTCGCATGCCTTGGCCCTGCGAGGCGAATGAAGTCTTCGCAATCCTACCTGGCGCGATCGACGCGGCGCTGAAAGCAGGCGGAGCGCTTTATTACCCTTGGAAATTTCGTGACGGCAGCCATGACTGCCCGCCCCCGGCAAAGGACGAAGTTTTCGTCCGGCTGGTGACGTCCTATGCCACACTTCCTTCCGACGTGGACCGTTTCCTGATGCTTGCCATGACCGCGGGACGCGAACTCGTCTGATACAAATGATAGCAAGCCACCACCAATTTGAGCATTCAAAAATTGGGGCGAAAAAAAGGGCGTCTCATAGAGACGCCCTTACCGCCGAGCGGGGTCCGGGAGGGCCAACCAACGCGCGGGGTTACGCTGCCCTTGATGTCGCGACCGGGGGATTTGCGCCCTCGGTTGCAATCGCGATCTGGCGCGGTTTCTGCGCCTCGGGGAGTTCACGAAGCAAATCTACATGAAGCAAGCCGTTTTCAAGGCTCGCCCCGGTCACATGGACGTGATCCGCGAGTTGGAAGCGGCGCTCGAACGAGCGGGCGGCAATTCCTTGATACAGCACTTCCGCTTTAGCCGTTACGTTCTCGCTCTCACGCTCGCGCGAACCACGAATGGTGAGGGTATTTTCCTTGGTTTCCAGCGAGAGATCCGTCGCAGCGAAGCCCGCGACCGCCACCGATATCCGGTAGGCGTTCTCGCCAGTGCGTTCGATATTATAGGGCGGGTAGCTTGGCACGGCTTCGAGCCCAGCGGCCTGATCAATCATATTGAACAAGCGGTCAAACCCGATGGTCGAGCGATATAGGGGGGAAAGATCAAACTGACGCATCTCACTATCCTCCTTGAATGAAGCGAGTAGAGGTGTTGCACCAAACACGTTTACAAAGCGGCGCAAAACTTCAGCCAGCAATTTCCCTGCTGCGTCCGAGGCTTAGCTCCGCTCGCGCGTCCTGAAGTGGCCCGCGTATTATTGATGTGGGGATAGGGTTTGGCTTTGCAAGAGGAGCGAGACAGGCAAAAATTCCACCGGTAATATCCCCCGGCGCAGACGGCGGCCTCCGGTTGAAATTCCGTCCGTGGAAAGCCCAGTGCGCTTCCCGGTCGCATGGAATTGCGCGATCGAAAAGGAACCGCTCGGTTTCAAAGAGTTGGAGCATCGAAATTTCGCAATGGAACTATGTCCGATTTTGGAAAATCCGGCGCCTCCAGGCGCCATAGTCGCCGCCATCACGGCGCGAGATAAATGGACCCTGCGGGCGGCGCGCTGGAGTTGCGGCGCAGAGTGCGCCGGGACCATCGCGATTTTGCCGGGACGCGCGGAATTCATTGAAAAATACTTCGAGGTTATCGGCGAATTGCTGAGCCGGAATTTCGATGTCGCGATCCTGGATTGGCGCGGGCAAGGCAACTCCGGCCGCCTCGCGGGCAATCCCCGCAAAGGCCATGTTGGCGATTTCCGTGCCTATGAGCGCGATCTCGATGCTTTGGTTGAACACGTCCTCGAACCTTACTGCCGGCCGCCCTGGTTCGCGCTCGGCCATTCCATGGGCGGGGCGATCGCACTTGCAATGGCGCACGCCGGCCGCTCGCCATTCGCGCGTATGGTGCTCACCGCGCCGATGATTAATATTTACGGGCTACGCTTCGCGGCCGCGGTGCGGTTTCTCGCCAAGACACTGGTCATTCTTGGGCAGGGCCGCCGGTTCGTGCCGGGCGGTGGCCCAATACCCTATATGTCGGTGAACTTCGAGGGCAATGTCTTGACGTCCGATCCAAGACGCCATGCGCGAGGAGCGGCGATCATCGAAGCGGCGCCCGGCCTTGCCATCGCCGATCCGACGATTGGCTGGATCAACGCCGCTTTCCATCTCATGCGGCGCTTCGAGGATGTGGAATATCCGCGCCGCATTTTAACCCCGGTCTTGATCATGGCCGCTGGCGCCGATCGCCTGGTCGATTCCGCTGCGGCGGAACAGTTCGCGAGCCGCCTCAAAGCGGGCAAATGCATCACATTGGCGCACGTCCGCCACGAAATCCTGATGGAGCGCGATTGTTTTCGCGAGTTGTTTTGGGCGGCGTTCGACGCGTTTCTACCTGGCGAAAGCGCCAACACTCCTTCGCAAACCGAGGAACCGCTTCAGCTTAATCCCATCACGCTCTAAATGCGCTGCATCAAAGCGTAGCGACTAGGCGAAACCCCGGCCCCGCACCCGGCTCCGCGAGCGCCGACGCGCTGGCTCGCGTGACCTCCACCTTATCGACCCGCGCGTGTGCGGGGCCACGCCAACAGGCCGCGCAAAGGACCTCGACGGCGTCCGGCGGACCGGCGAAGAGAGCTTCGACATCGCCGTTCGAGCGATTTCTTACCCAGCCTGAAATGCCTCGCGACGTCGCTTCGATTTGGGTCCAGGCGCGGTAGCCGACGCCTTGGACTCTGCCGCTGACCGTCACACGAACGATCATTTGTCCGCTGGCCATGACCGCACCTAACCATTCGCCGGATTTTCCGGGCAGCCGGGAAATTTGATGCCACGCGCTTCACTGCCGAACGCCGTGAGGCAGGCAAGCACCACCGCGACAAGCGCGGCGACGAGAGCAAGCGCAAAGGCATAATTGCCGCCATTGGCATCGGCAATCGACGCCTGAAGTGTAGCGTTCGCGGAGGCGAGCAAATTGCCGATCTGATAGGCACAGCCTGGGAACGTGCCGCGCACTTCGTGCGGCGACAGCTCATTGAGATGCACTGGCACGATGCCCCATGCGCCCTGGACAGCAAACTGCATGAAGAAGGCGCCGGTGGCGAGCAGAACGGGGCTCGTGCCATAGGCCCAAAGCGGAATGACAAGAAGCGCGCCCAGCGCCGCGATCACGATGCCACGGCGGCGGCCGATCCTTTCCGATAAAGCGCCAAATGTCATTCCGCCGAGGATCGCGCCGATATTATAGACGATCGCGATGAGACCGACGGTCTGTGGCGCGAAATGATGTTGCAGCCGCAGGAAGGTCGGGTAGAGGTCTTGCGTGCCATGGCTGAAGAAATTGAAAGCCGTCATGAGCAAAACGACATAGAGGAAGCGTCCGGCATTGTCGCGCAGCATTCTGACGAAACTTGAGTCTTGTCTTACGTTGGTGCAAGCCAAGAACGCCGGAGACTCCTCGACTTCGGCGCGAATGAAAAGGACAAGCAGCGCAGGCAGCGCCCCCACCATGAACATACCGCGCCAGCCGATTGTGCCATAAAGTGCGAAATAAGTGATCGAGGCGAGAAGGTAGCCGCTTGGGTAGCCGGTTTGAAGAATCCCCGACACCACGCCCCGCGTTTGAGGGGGAATTGTTTCCATTGTGAGTGAAGCGCCGACACCCCATTCGCCGCCCATGGCCACGCCAAAGAGCGTGCGAAGGATAAGGAGAAAACCAAGGCTCGGAGCAAAGCCCGAGGCGAATGCGAGCACGGAAAAGCTAAGAATGTCGATCATCAGCACAGGCCTTCGGCCGAAGCGGTCGGCGGCGAGGCCAAAGACAAGGGCGCCCAATGGTCTTGCCGCCAAAGTCAGGAAGATCGCGAAGGTCACTTCCTTTACGTCGGTGCCGAATTCTTTCGCGATGTCGTCCATGACGAAGACGAGAATGAAGAAATCGAAAGCATCGAGCGTCCAGCCGAGATAGCTCGCCAAGACCGCGCTGCGCTGTTTGGGCGAAAGCTCATGCAAAAGGTGAAGCATGTTTGCTCCTCAGGGACCGGCGGGAGGCAGACCGACCCAGTACCGGCTTAGAGCGGGATGAGGAAAAGTGGAAACCGGTTTTTTGGATTGGTTCAATCCAAAATCATCATGACCTAGAGGCCGATGTTGTCGATGAGCCGGGTTTTCCCCAATTTCGCCGCCGCCAAAAGCCGGATCGACCCCTCGTCGCGCGAAATGACCGGCGCCAAAGTTTCCGCGTGGCGCGCTTCGAAATAATCCGTGACGAACCCAGCCGCCGCGACAGTTTTCCGGGCGGTATCGAGAGCGGTCTCGATCGTGACCCCTTCACTGATATCGCGGGCACACCGGCGAAGGGCCGCATACAGAGAAGGCGCAACGGCCCGCTCTTTTGCCGACAAATAGACATTGCGCGACGAGAGAGCCAATCCGTCAGGCTCGCGCACCGTCGGCGCACCGGCAATCCTGGTCTCGAAATCGAGATCGCGGACCATTTGGGTCACGACTTTTAACTGCTGATAGTCTTTCTCGCCGAAGATCGCGACGTCTGGCCGGCTCTGGTTGAGGAGCTTTGCCACGATGGTCGCGACGCCGGCAAAATGCGCCGGCCGGAACCGGTCCTCAAGTCCGGCGGTCGCCGGACCGCCCATGGCGAGCGTGGTTGCAAAGCCGGGCGGATAGATTTGCGAGGTGGCGGGCGCGAAAACCAAATCGCCTCCGGCAAAGGCAAATTTGGCCACGTCCGCCTCGAGAGATCGCGGATAGGCGCCGAAATCTTCCCCCGGCGCGAATTGCGTCGGGTTGACGAAAATCGACAGAACGATCTTGCCAGCGTGTTTTTTGGCTTCATCGACAAGGGAAATATGTCCGGCATGAAGCGCGCCCATGGTCGGCACGAGGCTGATCGTCTCGCCCGCGCGCCGCCATTCCGCAAGCCTCGCCCGGAGGCCCGCCACCTTATGAACGATTTCGATACGGCTTGCTTCGCTAGCGGCCATGGATTGGCTTTGTTTCATCCGTCTGTCGTAATCCAGAGGCGCGCAGGCGCGTCAAACTCGCTCTTCGCGATAGTGGACATCGGCGCGGGGTCCAGCTATCCCGTGCGTTATATTTTAATAGAAAGCCGGTTCATGGCCGACTCCATCAGCTCAGATTTGGCGTCGAGCGCGCTCCTCTACCATCGTTCGCCTCGTCCCGGCAAATTCGAGATCGTGGCGACCAAGCCGCTTGCCACGCAGCATGATCTCTCGCTTGCCTACTCGCCCGGCGTCGCCGCCGCATGCCTCGCGATCGCCGCCGATCCCAGCGCGGCAGCCGAGCTCACAGTCCGGCAAAATCTCGTTGCGGTGGTGACCAACGGCACCGCGGTCTTGGGACTAGGCAACATCGGTCCCCTGGCCGGCAAACCCGTGATGGAAGGCAAAGCGGTTCTCTTTAAGAAATTCGCCGGCATCGACGTTTTCGATATTGAACTCGCGGAGACCGATGTCGACCGCCTGGTCGATATCGTGGCCGCGCTGGAGCCTACCTTTGGCGGCATCAATCTCGAGGATATCAAGGCGCCGGAATGTTTCGAGGTCGAGCGCAAGCTGCGCCAACGCATGGCGATTCCGGTGTTTCACGACGATCAGCACGGCACCGCGATCATCGTCGGCGCGGCGGTCCTCAATGCCATGGAGATTACTGGCAAAACCCTCGGCTCCGTCAAGATCGTAACGTCCGGCGCCGGCGCGGCGGCGCTCGCCTGCCTCGATTTTCTGGTCGTTCTCGGCGCCAAGTGCGAGAACATTTTCGTCACCGACATCGAGGGCGTCGTTTATCGCGGCCGTAAAGCCCTGATGAATAGCCAAGTGGAGATCTATGCCCAAGACACCGCCGCGCGGACGCTCAAAGATGTCATCGGCAGTGCCGATATTTTTCTCGGGCTTTCGGCGGGAGGCGTCTTGACGCCGGAGATGGTCAAGGAGATGGCCGAACGGCCGCTGGTTATGGCGCTGGCCAATCCCAC
>Ga0116222_1002222_pt1 | contig 10351 bp, 12 predicted proteins | sample Sb_taG_12_FD_88963 | JGI IMG/M metagenome (GOLD analysis project Ga0116222, IMG submission 88963) | Peat soil microbial communities from Weissenstadt, Germany - Sb_50d_9_AC metaG | ecosystem: Environmental > Terrestrial > Soil > Wetlands > Peat | place: Germany: Weissenstadt | collected 2010-09-21
AAACCATGCTGGAGGAAGCGACCAAGGAGGGCATGCTCTCCACCGCCTCACCGACGAAGCGATGGACCTCTTCCAGCCGACCGTTATTGGGAGCAGCAATACTCAAGCAGGATAATCCAGAAATGTTAATAGGACTTGACGGGGGGAAGCCTCGTTAATAGCCGTCATGCCGAAGCCTCGCCACTCGTCGTTAAGGTCAGGGGGTCAAAGAGACTATCCTGGACGGACCTATTAGCGATCTGGATCACTCTCAGTGGCGTTCCGATCGAACTGTCACCAGGAGGATCTTTGGCTCAAGATGCCCCTCTGGATAGACCTGTAGCGAATCGAACTTACAGCCAATCCCAGCTTTTTCGCCAACGATCTCACTGAAGACATGGGACTCCCTTTCAGATTGATTCACAACCATGACCCGTGACGGGACCGCATTCCAACTTGAGATCAGGATGAGCATCGACGACCATGCAATGCAGCCATTTTGCATCTTCATCGAGGTCTTCGGGAAGTCCGTTGATGGGAACATGGATGTGCAACAAGCGGGCATCCGCCATCAACTTCAGGAGTGCATCAAGTTGTGGTGCGATCTGTTTCCTGAGTACGATCCATGACCTCATCATCTCCATCGCATGTTCGTCCTGCCTCAATTCCCCAACCCGGTCGGGGTGTGTCCGTTTGTGAATTTCAACCATCCGTTGCAACGTGGTGGTCATCTCTTCGAGCGTCATTGTTGTCCTCCGCACTGGCGTAAACACCGAAACTCGGCACGACTTGGCTCACAAGAGGCAATCGTGTTATTAAAGGGCAATCCAGCGACTCAGCACCCCACCCCCAACCCCTCCCCGCCGCTAATAGCCGACTCGCACATTTTACGAATGGCTTCTGAGATCAAGATCAAGGACGATCCTGGACCACCCGTCTGCGGCACCGGAGCAGTCGTGGTGCGCCGACACGCAGAGGCGGTTTTGCGCAGTTGATAAGATTTTCCCGCTGCTCGCCTCGTTGACCGCCGTGCCCGAGGTCGTGGTGATGCGAGGGAACGTGGTTATCAGCCACGGAGCGGCGACTATTAGCCTCGGTGACGGGCGGGTACAAAAGCGGGACGCAGGTCGCTATTAACCGACAGGCTCGCCGGAATCACCCCGGCGAGCCTGTCGTGCTTCGTGCCCGCTGGGGTCAGGTCGGTTTAGCATCACGCTGACCTTCCTCCTTGGCGCACTAGGGGCAGGGGGATAACCCACTGTCCAGTCTGAGCATTCGAGGCAGCACACGTGCTCGCACTCCGTTGCTGCCCACCAGTCTGCGTATTCCACCTCCTCCTCACCGGGATAGACCTTGCCGCAGCACCTGAGCAACCCGAGTGAGCGCTGCGGCCACAATGGTTTCATCAATGTCGCAGCCCACAAACCGTCGTCTTTCGCCCACCAGGGCCGTCGCCACAGGCACCGTGCCAGATCCCACACACAGGTCGGCAATCAGATCGCCCGGTTTACTAAGGAACTTCAGTAGTTGCACCGATTCCCCTACGGGTTTTTGCCACTCGTCCCAATCTTTTTCCGGCTCGCAATAGTCCAGCAGATCCGCCAGCATGGTGGCCGTGACAAGTTGGCGTCTAGGCAGGTTGCGATATAGAATTATAGGTGTGTACATGTTGCGGATCGTTTTGTTTAACACACGTGTACCGTTGCGGGCATTGCGCAAACCGATAACTTGCCACTCCTTCACTAAGCCGGCGCTCTTGAGGGCGTCGTTCCATTGATCTTCATTATAGCTTCCAGTGTAGACACAGGCGAGGCCGTTGGGTCGTAGTATACGGCAGAGTTCCCGCCCGAGCGGGCGACCCAGTGCTTTCCACTCAGCCCACGGTGGATCTACGATAGCGACATCTACAGAGTGGCTTTTGATCCTCTCGCCAACGGCCCTGAAATCGCAGTTGATGATGTGAAAGTCTTCGATACTGACGGGCTCTGCTGACGCCATTTTCGCTGCCCGTTCTTGATCCCTCCGCAGGTGTTGCAACTTGTGGAGATTGAGATAGGCATCTTGCGGTGTTTGGTGCAGGGATTGGAGGATCTCCTGTGCTTGCCGTGATTGTCTATCGAGCGAGGTGTATACTACTGCTGGGCGTCTGTAATTGCCATCGGCACCCAAGCGTGCATTCGACTGTCCAGATTGGACAGTTGCACGTACCTTACCGACCGTCGTAGGACTTACACCGATTCTTCCCGCAACCATCCTGTCGGAGTGGTGCGGGTGACGGACTAACTCCCAAGCAATCCATTGCCTGACCTGCTCACGAGTGAGGTGCCGACGACAGACATTCAAGACAACACGGAGATCCTGCTTTTCCTCTTCCGAGAGACCGGGAACGATGACTCGGGGGATGTCTCGGATTCCGAGTTCTTGGGCGATCTCCCATCGGAGTTTGCCGTCGATTATTCTGTCATGCTCATCCACTACGATGGGCACGAGCACCCGACCCCATCGGCGGATTTCCGCTTTGAGGCGCTCTCGAAGATCGGGGTCAATCTCCGGGAGTTCCCATTGCTGATCCGCCTGCTCGTAGGGTTGACCCACGGTTCCTCCCGTGTTGTATCAATGATGAGAGTCATAGGGGACGGACGACGATCACCGGTCGGGAGACCCAAGAAAAAAGTGGGCTTCCATGCCCACGTGTAGATCAGTTGTTGCCTGCGGGGTCGTCATATAAGTCATGGGCATCCATTACGGTCCAGGACTTCTCCCTCTGCGGATTGCTCTTGCTCTCAGACATAAGTCATCTCCTCGAATAAAAGCTCGGGCTTCCATGCCCGAGATTGGTAAATATTCGCCCAACTCGTAAGTACACGTAGCTTGGGCAGAGTCCTAGAACGGGTCGGGCGAATATTTACCGAGATTGGTTCACGCAGTCCGCTTGCGGGGTGACTTCGGCTTGGCCTTTGGCACAAGCAACGGATGGATGGCTTCAAGCACTGCCTGGTGGGTATGGGCAGTGTCCTTGTAGATGCCCAACTCCAGCACGCATGGCATGATGAGGTCAACCAGGATCGCCTCCAGTTTGGAGGGATCGGTCAATGGCTTAACCTCGCCAGCATCCACATCAATGTCGATGAGATTGGCTTCATACATCGGAGACAGGATATCCTCCTCGATTGGCCTCTCATGCTTGGAGTTCCATTCAGTCAGGAGTTCCTCTTCTGACTTGATGTGATCGCCAGTCTTCTTGATGTCCTCCTCGCTGGCTTCGAGATCACCGAACTCTTTGATGGGTGCATCCTCCTTCGTGTCACGCATGCCGCCAGCCTGGATCAACTCCAGGGCTTCGGTTTCATCAATGCGTGGGCTTGCTGGCGGGGTCGCCTGCGTCATACGGACGATATCATCCGCCTCCTCCACATCGGGGTCAGCCTCCAACACCCTCGGCGCATCCCGATCCTTGTAGGTGTTCTCGGCCACCTTCCAGTTACCGTCCTCACTCTGGTAGTGATCACGGAAGGGCAGTGAACCGCTCCTGATTGCACGCCTGCGAACCTCAATCACCCACGAAGGAGTGCATCCCAAAATGCGTGATACCCATCGGGCTGATTGGTACACGTCTCTCCGAGAGCACACAACCAAGGATGCCAGGATGGCATCTTGCTTGCGCTCCTTTGTGAGTTCCACCGAGGTCGCCAACAACTTCCTGCGGATGGCAACAGCCATGCATTCAATCGCTGCACCATCGGGGTCAGCAGCCTGCGGGGTGTAGACCTCGTAGGAAAGATGGATAGGGTTGCCCTGGGACTGGAGGTAGGCAACTACACGCACGGTGTCGTGCCCATCAATGATAATGAAGCAGTCGCCACGATCCACGAGCAGGACTGGATGCGACTGCCCATGCTTAACAATTGCATCCACCAGCACACGCAGTTGCTGTCCGTCACGCCTCGGGAACAATCCATGAATCCGTGGGTGGCTGAGGACTGGTTTGCCCCCAGCGATCACGGTCCCCTCTTTGGACGGTGCAATCGCATCGTCCTTTTCATCCTCATCAGCAACGTCTTCCGCTACCGCTGCTGCCGCCATGGCTGCGACCACAGCCCTTGTCTTGGGCACAATGGTCCTGTTTGACATAAATCACCTCCACACAGATATGCACGCATGCCAATGTTCACTGCGAACTATTAATTGCATGTGTGTACCCATGCGTCCATGCCACCTATCGTCCTCCTTGATCTACATGCATCATACAGAGTTTCGGAATAGATATCTACCCTAATTTCAAAATAATCTAAATCCATGCACGTGTGTGTGAAATTATTGAAAATCCAGAAGAAAGTGGAAAAATTGGACGATGTGGTATTCCACTTTCGGTAGGGTAGTTCTACAATGATGTATAGACAACTCGCCCAGAAAGGAAAAGACGATGACGATGTTCGAGCAGGCAGTGAGGGCTGCCATCCAGGCAAGTGGAATTACATATTCTCAACTAGCCAAAGAAGCAAATATCGATCCCAGTCAGGTCGGGAAGTTCATGGCGGGCAAGAGGGGACTGACCACTGAGACAGTGGGGAGGATTCTCGATACACTGGGCTGCACCTTGACAGCACCGATCAATCGGTATGCGCCCAAGCCGGTTGGGCGACCACGGAAGTACGTCAGCCGTGGAAAAGTGTGGGATGATGAGGGGGTGAATCGGGAAGGCAATATCTACATTACCAAAGACGGGGAAGTTCTAGAAATCAAAGAAGATGAGGCTGCGGAAGAGTCACCCAAAGCCATCGAGATCGTAAACCGGCCAGACCCTTCTTCAGAGTCGGCTTCCACTGCGGAGAAGCCTGAGTGACCAGCTCACTCAGTCCACGAGGCAGATGAGCCTTCGACCAGCCCGCCTGGGTCGTCCTTGACAACCTGCCAGAGTGCGATCAATGGCTCGCAGATGTCGCTGCACTCAAACCGACCTAACTCGTAGAGGACGGAGCCGCCCCCGAGGAACGGCTCGTAGCACGTGGCGATCCTTGCGGGGAAGAGGGCGACGATCTGCTTGGCCTGTCGCCGCTTGCTGCCCGTCCAGTTGATGAGGAACCCCCGCCAAGCAGCGAGCGGGTGAACGAAGGATTCTCACGAAGCAGGTTTGGTTCCAATCGAATTGAACCTGCGTCGTGAGATGGGTGCTATGGAGGGGGGATTTTGGGTGCTATACCGCTCGATCCCGCAAAATCTCGATCGCCACAAGCAAATGGTATATAAGGAATTGCGAAAATAGAGTGATTGGTGTTTTGGATTCCCGCCGCCTCCACTCTTTAGCCCGCTTGCGAGAAATCGCAAGTGGGCTTTTTTATTGGCTTTACGTCGAAGTGACTGAGAGAAAACCAGCCCGAAAAGTGGTCCGGATGCCCTTTTTCTGTCTAGTTTCAGGGGGTAATTTGTCTAGTTTCATACTTTACACCTTCTCATGACGCAGGTATCATCTCCGAAAATAGACGTGCTGTCCCACGTCTTCGAGGAGGCGTCATGTACGACAAGAAACTCAAGCGTGGCAAGGACGGTCTGTTCGTCCGCTACATCGGGCAAAACGACAAGGGTACGCCCGAGAAGTTCCGGTTGGGCTACGACCCTCTCGTCGCCGAGGAGAGAGTGCGGCTCATCGCCGCTCTCTGGCAAGAGATCGAGGAGCGAACCAGCGCCAGGCCCTTCTGGGATCGGAAAACCCTTGAAGCCGCAAAGGGAATCGCCAAGGGGAAGTCTCCGACTCTGCCCAAGGGTGACTATGAAGACCCGATCAAGTATGTCCGGCGTCTTTCGGAGATCAGCAAAGCGACCGGAACTCGGTTCGAGCCGATGGACCCCGAGGGCTACCAGTCCGGCCTCAGGGATCTCCAGATCCAGATGGATAAGGCAAAGCGGAGTCTCTCTGCCTCCCTCCAGGTCGAACAAGCGACCGGTGTCACCGCCCGGCAGGCGATTGAGGCTTATGCGTCATCCATCGTGCGATCATCCACTCTGCCCAGCGGTTACCTCAAGCCCTGGGGGCGCACACGGCTCGACCAGCTTGACTCGATCAGGAACTACCTCTCCGACGAGAGATTCGGCGGCAGAGACTTCCTGGCACTCGACCTCGCCGACCTGACGTATAGTCGGTGCGACGAGATCTATGGTGTCTTCAGGTGGCGGCCCCTGACGCTCCGCAGCAATCTCCAAAAACGGATGGCACCAAGCTCGGCGAAGAACCTTATCAAAGAGCTTGGCAACTTCTTCGATTGGCTCGATGGAGCTGAGCAGTTCGACTGGACCCTGCCCCGTCGCTTCCACGCCATCAAAAAGACCCCGGACGACCTGTCTGCTGCCGAGCAGTACGATCGCCGCATCGCCAGGGAGAAACTCGTCATCCCTGACGATCGTCTCAGGACGCTCTTCGAGTGCGCCCTGCCGAACGAACGCATGCTCTTGCTCCTCGGGCTCAACTGTGCCTTCGCCGCCTCGGAGATCGGTCAGCTTCGCACCGGCTTCTTGAAGTTGGATCAAGGGACGATCGAGGGCATCCGGTTCAAGTCTGGCAACGAAACTCGACACTGGCTCTGGAAGCAAACCAGGGACGGTCTGGTGTGGGTGCTCAGCCAACGGAAGACCGCCAAGACAAAGCGATCGGACGAGCAAGACATCGTGTTCCTCACGAAGCGTGGCAAACCGATCTGGCACGGGACAGAGAAAGGACATGTCTCCGATGGGGTCAGCAATGTCTGGTATCGCCTGGTGAGGCGGGTTCGCAAGGACGACCCGGAGTTCCCCTCCTACAGCTTCAACAAGCTCCGCAAGACTTCAGCTACCCGTATTCTGGAGATCGCTGACGCCGAGACAGCCTCGATGATTCTGGCTCACAAGACGATCAGCGAGGACGACCTTCTGCATCACTACGCACTCCTTCCCTGGAATAAGCTGTATGCAGCCCAGAAGGAGTTGGAAGAACAGCTTGCCTCCGTATTGGAGGCGGGTGGTCCCGATCCCTGGGCGATGAAGCCCAAGACGTACATCGGCTTGGCAAAGACGAAAAAGCTGGCCGAGTTGCGCACTGCCGGGGTGTCTGCTTCGGCCATCGCCGAGCAGTTGGACATCAGCGTGGCAACGGTCTATCGCCTGCTGCAAGCGAAGAAGGAGGAAGTGGCAGAAGCAGAATAGATCATTATGATCAATTATGCTTTACTTTCACTTCCGGCAGCGTCACTCGGCTTCAGGACCACCCCGAGACGAGGTATCGTGGTCTCAAATAGAAAGTGACGGGTATCGACCTCACGCATGCTGCGAGATCAGTGACGCAGATCTCCTACGTCGAGCCGCTACTCGAAGGACTCCAGATCCCAGGCGATCACTGGCTTAGGGAAGAGTTGTTCTTGAAGGACTGACGATGGCCGGTGTTACGCCCAATAGCGTCTTGGCTCCAAACCTCGATCGCATGCTGGCTCTGAAGGGGCTCGGTCGCAAAGAAGCTGCCCAGGCGATCGGCGTCCCCCATAGTCGGCATCTCGACCTCCTGGGGCAACTCTGACCAGCGTGGCATGGCGGGATAACAATGATGTGCTATTCGTCGCCCTGATCAACTCCGTAGCAATCGAGAAGCTCCTGAAGTCCCTGAGTGTAAGTTCTTTTTCTTTTGCTGATACAGCAGTATTCGTAAATGCTGATTCCAGCATCTACATTTACATCGCTCTGCTCAGCTACAATACATCGCTCTGCGCTCGTATGCACAATGATGTACTCGGGGGCAGCGCTCTGCTTTGGCCAACCGAGAGACCGAGCAAGTCTATCGACGGATTCCAACGTGAGCGAACGCTCCTCCCGCACGAAGTAACTCAACTGAGCCACACTTACTCCTGACCTCCTGGCGAGTTCGGCAAGACTCAACCCCGAACGACGGATTGCCAATCTTAGAGACTGAGAGGCGCTCATGATAATCCCTCCTCTATTAACGATCTTCCAGAACAGATTCTAAACGGTCTTTCGCAGTTGAGAAAGGCGAAAATTTAACAAATCTCTTAACCGATTTACCCATAGAGACTTAGAGCGTGCGTGCAGGATTTTTTCTTGTAACCACTACACACGTTGATATGATTGGACTTTACATCTCTCAACCTCGTCGTAGAATAAGTTGAAGCTGGACCAAGACGGCGAGATTAGTCGAGCCGTTGGTCGTGCAACAGAGCTTCATCGGGAGGCCACAGTGGTCCTCCTGACACGCTGGCCCAATCGACAACGATTCTGCGAAGGAGACTCAGAGATGGCAAGTACAATCGATGCAGCAAGCACTCAGGAACTGGAACTCACGGCCGGCGGCAAGCCAGCGAGGAAGTACACAGACCCGTCAGCAGGTAAGGACTGCGGACCCGTCTGTTGCCTCTGGTTCTGGGAGACCGGAGTCATCAATTGGCTCGTCTACGGGAATGGCGAGCGGTCGATCCGAACGTACTCCCCAGGAAGGGTCGATGGGCGGTTCCTCTGCTCCCGTCCACGCTTCTGTGACGACGTGACGGAACTTGCCGCCCATTGCGACGAGGGGAAGGGCTACTTCGTGGTGCCGGTGGCGGCGGCGAAGCGACTGGCAACCCCGGATCAGGTGTTTGCGACGCCCGACGAGTACCCGGATTACACCTGAAACAGCCGTCTCCCCGAACGCCCGAGGTCGGATGGCGGTTACGTACTCGACCTCCCAAGTCGCAGACGTATACGGACGGTGACCACCGCTCCGGGCAATCGCCGTCCGCCCATTGCGATCCCGAGCCTGATGCAGCAAGCGAGAGGACAGCAGGCACATGCAAGCATGAAATCTGCACCATTTGTACCGTACGTGCAGAAGGGAGGTTGTGATGACGGAAGCGATGCGCTGCACCATGTTGCAACACGACAAGCAGGAGTTCGGTTTCGAGAGGACGGTTTGCGCTTGCCGCAAGTGCCGGCTCTGGTGCGAGCACCAGCCGGGCTATCTCGTACCTAGCGACCTCACCCGACTGATCCCACCCGACGTCGATCCCTTCGTCTGGGCGGAGGAACACTTGAGGGCGAGCCGAGGGTATGTCGTACTTTCGACCGCCTCTGGAACCGTAGTGTCAATCCCGTCCCTGGTGCCCGCCAAGGGGGACTCCGGGCACTGCCACTGGTACGAGCAAGGTCGCTGCGTCGTCCATGACCGCTCACCGTACGGATGCTCCTACATCGATCAACACATGACGGCTCGGGAAGCTGACCGGAGGAATTAGGCCGGGAGGTCGGCACGCAAGCGAGCGTTCGAGCAGCAGTCCCTCTACGCCAGGCTTTGGTCGCACCTCTGGGAAATGGGGCTGATCTATTCCACCGGAGCTGAAGATCAGAAGAGGGCGTTGACGGCGATCCGGGCTGTCCATCAGCGTGAGCAGAGCAAGGAACGTCGCAAGCAGCGGAAAGCCAGAAAGAAGATGAGGAGATGAAGAATGTTCATAGATTTTGAACTACGTACGTCGTTCATCCTGCGCTGGCTGGCAACCCGCCGAGCCTTCTCTGCGGGGCAGAGATTTCGTGCGCCCTCAGAAATCCAGCAGGGACCGTGGTGGGTGTGGTGGGTGTGACTGGAGGTAACAGCACGTGAGCACGATATCGAGAAACGGACTGGCAAAGCGTCAGCCTGCCGGACCACCGGTCAAGGACGTGATCCCCCTCCAGGTAAAACCCTCCGAGGAGGAGAGCCACCCCGATGAGACCAAAGAAGGGCACGCCTTTCTTATATGGGACGAGGACGAACAAGCCGCAGACAACTATAAAGCACTCGGCGATCGTCTCGCCAAGAGCAATGACCTTTTCCGGCGACCAGGATACGCCAGCGGATTACTGCTTCTGCTGGACGACGGGAAGCACGCCGTGATCTCCAAGGGGGCGGAACTCGCCCCCGTGATCGTGGACCGGGTGCGGGTCGAAGTCTGGAAAGGCGGCAAGAAAAAGGGCAGCAAGATCGCCGCCGCCCACCTCAACACCATGCTTGGCACCGAGACCTTCCTCGGGCAGTTCCGCAAGGTCGATCTGGTCACGACGACGCCCGCCTACCTCCCCGACTTCACTCTCACTCGACCCGGATTGAACGAAGGTGACGGGCAGCGAATCCTCTACGTCGGACCCGAGGCGGTCGTCTCGGACTCCCTCGACGCCATCGATGCCTTCCTGGATGTGATGGCGTTCGAGACCGAGGCAGACCGGACCAACGCCGTGGCGGGTGCCCTCACTGTGCTGCTGCGCAACCACTTGCCAGGCGGTAAACCGGTTCTGGTCGTCACCGCCAACAAGTCACAGGCGGGCAAGGACACCTTGGTCTCCTTCGCCGCTGGGACTGCTGGTTCAATCTCCATCTCGTACCAGG
>Ga0116222_1002230_pt1 | contig 10305 bp, 9 predicted proteins | sample Sb_taG_12_FD_88963 | JGI IMG/M metagenome (GOLD analysis project Ga0116222, IMG submission 88963) | Peat soil microbial communities from Weissenstadt, Germany - Sb_50d_9_AC metaG | ecosystem: Environmental > Terrestrial > Soil > Wetlands > Peat | place: Germany: Weissenstadt | collected 2010-09-21
GACCTATGGCTCCGCGCTTCCCTGGCACGCCCCCTCCTCCCTGTCGCTGGTTACTCCCCTCCGCCGATGCTACATCGGGGACTCCCTCTCCGGCCACCCAGAGCTTTGAGCGTGAAGGGCGAGATGACGCAAGCTGCAAGCGAAACGCGGGACGGTCTCCTGGTTGGTCTCTTCGTCACCTGCCTCGTCGACCTCTTCCGGCCGAGCATCGGCTTCGCCGCGATCAAGCTGCTCGAAGACGCAGGCGCCAAGGTGGAGGTGCCGGCGAGCCAGACCTGCTGTGGCCAGCCAGCGTATAATTCCGGCGACCGCGCCGACGCGAAAACGATCGCACGCCAAGTGGTCGAGACCTTCGAGCGCTTCGACTACGTAGTCGCCCCCTCGGGATCCTGCGCCGGCATGCTTAAAGCGCATTACCCGGAGCTCTTGGCGGATGATCCCGCTTTTGCCTCCCGGGCATGCGCGCTCGCCGCCAAGAGTTTCGAGTTGACGAGCTTCCTCGTCGAGGTGCTCGGCGTCGCTGAAATCGAGTCGAGCTTTGCCCGAGAGGTCACCTATCACGATTCCTGCTCGAGCCTTCGCGAGCTCGAGGTGCGCGATGCGCCAAGACTGCTGCTCGCGAGCATCGGCGGGCTCAGGCTCTCCGAGATGGAGGAGAGGGAAGTCTGCTGCGGCTTCGGCGGCACCTTCTCCGTCAAATATCCAGACATCGCCAATGCCATCGTCGAGGCCAAGGTCCGCAACATCGCAAGGACCGGCGCCACTTGCGTGCTCTCCGGCGATCTCGGTTGCCTTCTCCACATTGCCGGCAAGCTCGCGCGCGAGGAGTTGGCGATCGAATGCCGTCACGTCGCAGAGGTGCTTGCCGGCATGACCGAGGCTCCGGCCATCGGCCAAGCCCGGAAAATGGGGTGAGCCGAGTTGGCGGGCGCTTCCGAGGACGCCTCACCGCAGACCTTCAAGCAAGGGGCCGCGCGCGCGCTTGCCGATGCAAAGCTGCAGCGGGCGCTTCTCAACGTCAAACGGGGTTTCATCGTCAAGCGGGCGCTCGCGCGCTCCAAGCTGCCGGAGTTCGATAGGCTCCGCGATGAGGCCCGCGCAATCAAGGATCACACGCTTCAGCATCTCGACCTCTATCTCGAAGCCTATGAGCGCAAGGTCATCGAGAGCGGAGGGCAGGTGCATTTCGCGCCGACGGCGGGGCACGCGCGCGACATCGTGCTTCGGCTTTGCAAAGGCGCCGGCGCGAAGCTCGTCACCAAGGGCAAGTCCATGGTGTCGGAGGAGATCGGGCTCAACGCCCATCTTGAGGCCGGCGGCATCGAGGTGGCTGAGACCGATCTCGGCGAGCACATTATCCAGATCCGGGGCGAGGCTCCGAGCCACATCATCGCTCCGGTGATCCACCTCAACAAGGAGGAGATCGCGGAGGATTTCGCCCGCGCCCATGGCGGCCTGCCGAAGGAGCGGCCTCTCGGCAGCGTGCAGGACCTCGTGGCAGAAGCCCGCGCCGTGCTGCGCGAGAAGTTCATCGCGGCGGACGTCGGCATCACCGGCGCAAACCTCCTCGTCGCCGAAACGGGCTCGTCGATCATCGTCACCAATGAGGGGAACGGCGACCTGACCGAGACGCTGCCGCGCCTGCACATCGTCATCGCCTCGATCGAGAAGATCGTGCCGACGCTCGAGGATGCCTGCACCATCCTGCGCCTGCTCGCGAGGTCAGGCACCGGCCAGGAGATCACGAGCTACACCACGTTCGCTACTGGTCCGCGCCGCCGCGGCGACCCGGACGGGCCGCGCTCCTATCACGTCGTGCTGCTCGACAATGGCCGGAGCGAGATGCTGGGTGGGGACTTCCAGGACATGCTCCGCTGCATTCGCTGCGGGGCCTGTCTCAATCATTGCCCGGTCTATGGCACCATCGGCGGCCACGCTTACGGCTCGCTCTATCCGGGGCCCATGGGCGCCGTGCTGACGCCCGCGCTCGCCGGCATCGATCACGCGCGGGACCTCCCAAATGCTTCGAGCTTTTGCGGCCGCTGCGAGGAGGTCTGCCCCATGGCGATCCCCTTGCCCTCGCTGATGCGGAAGTGGCGGGAGCGCGATTTCGAGCGCGGCGACCCGCCCTTGGCGCAGCGTTTTGCCTTGAAGCTGTGGGCCTTCGCGGCGAAGCGCCCGCTACTCTACCACGCGCTTGGCCGTGCCGTGGCACCTCTCCTGGCGCGGCTCGCGGGGGCCCAAGGCCGCTTTCGCTCGCTGCCATTCGCGGGAGCCTGGACGGGAACCCGCGACCTGCCTGCGCCGGAGGGCAAAACGTTCCATGCGCTCTATGCGGAACGGAGGAGGAGCAGGGACCGATGAGCGCGCCCGACCAGGGCCGCGCTGCGGTGCTGTCGCGCGTGCGCGCGGCACTTGTGGTATCAGGCGCCGAGGGCACGCGCGCGGCCGCGGTCGAGGACAGGCTTCGGCGCCACCCGCGCGGGACGATCCCGGCGCGGGCGCTGCAGAGTCCCGAGGCGTGCATCGAGCTGCTTGAGGCGATGCTTGCCAGCCAAGGTGCCAAGGTGACCCGCGCCACGACACCGGAGGATGCGGTCCGCGCCGTCGCTTGGGCTCTCCGCGCCCATGACCTCCCTCTCTGCTTCCGGATGGGCACCGATCCGGTGCTTGGGACGCTCCCCTGGGACGCGGCACCGGAGCTCGAGCGACGTTTCGGTGCTGCCGAGGCAGAGGACAGGGCCGCGCTGTCGCGCGCGGTGGCTGCGGCGGCAGAGACTGGCACCTTGTTCCTCATCTCCGGAGCCGACAATCCGACGACGCTGAGCTTTCTCCCCGAGGCTCACACCATCCTGATCCGCTCGAGCGATATCGTCGGCTGCTACGAAGAGGCCTTCGACCTTTTGCGCGCGCTTTTTGGCGCGGGCACGCTGCCGCGGACCGTCAACATGATCAGCGGCCCCTCGCGCACCGCCGATATCGAGCAGACCATCGTCAGGGGTGCCCATGGACCGAAGCATTTGCATGTGGTGATCGTGGGCTAGGGAGGCCGAAAACCGACCTATATTCGGGTCTTCGCCCGTCGGAGGGCGCCGGCAGTGCTTCCGTTCGCGCCGGGCATCGGCTATGGTGCGGCGCACCCAGGTCAAAAGCTTGGCGCCAAGAGCTTTCCGGGGTCCGGCCGCGGGGCCGATACGGGGTGATCCTTAAATGCGTTCAGCCGTCTGGCTCATCGAGCGGCCTCGCTGGTTCAAGCGAACCATCCTCATTATCAACGACATTGCGATGCTCACCATCGCGCTTTGGGCTGCCTACTCGCTGCGCTTGAGCCAGTTCTATGTGCCGGAATCCTTCGGCATGGTGGTGTTGTTCGCCGCGGCGCCCATCATCGGCGTCATCACCTTCCATTTCCGCGGTCTCTATAAGCTGGTAACCCGCTTTATCGGGCCGGAGGGCACCACGCGCATCTATGTCGCGGTGATCATCGCCGTGCTGGTCTGGGCGCTGCTCGTGCTCCTGTCGGGCATCAAGGGGCATCCGCGCTCGGTGGTCGTGATCTATGGCCTGATCGCCGCGGGCCTCATTCGCCTCAGCCGGCAATGGGCGGCCTCATTGCTGTTGCGGGCCGCGCCCCAGCACAAGCCGGTCCGCTTCGACGAGCGCAAGAACGTCATTATCTATGGTGCCGGCACCATAGGCATTCAGCTGCTCCGAGCCCTGAACGAGACCGGCCAATACAACATGGTCGCCTTCATCGACAACAACCCGTCTCTCGCGGGCCAAGTGGTGCATGGCGTCAAGGTGCTCCGGCCCGGCAAGATCGGCAAGGTGATCACCACCGAGAACGTCAAGGAGGTGCTGCTCGCCATGCCCTCGGCGCTCCGCAGCGAGCGCCGCGCCGCGATCCGGGCGCTGGAGCCCTTTCCCGTCGTGGTGAAGACCCTGCCGGCATTGGAGGAGATCGCCTCCGGCCGCGTCGAGGTGAGCGACCTGCGCCCGATCGAGGTCGAGGACCTGCTCGGACGCGATCCCGTCGCTCCCGAGCTTGAGCTTTTGACCGCCCACATAAAAGACAAGGTGGTTATGATCACCGGCGCCGGGGGCTCCATCGGATCGGAGCTGACACGCCAGCTGCTTGAGCTTGGACCGAAGGCGCTGATCCTGTTCGAGCTGTCGGAGGTGGCGCTTTACGAGATCGAATTGGAGATCGAGGAGCTCCAGCGGCGAAGGTCGCAAGCGGCGGACGCGGCAATCCCGGCGGACACCAAGATCGTGCCGGTGCTCGGCTCGGTCCTCGACCGCAAACTCGTCGCCCGCACCATCGGCAATTTCGACGTCGAGGTGATCTATCACGCCGCCGCCTATAAGCACGTCCCCCTCGTCGAGATGAACCCCTTTGCCGGCGTGCAGAACAACACCCTTGGCACGCTGGCGCTGGCCGAGACCGCCAAGGAGCTCGGCGTCGGGCGCTTCGTGCTCGTGTCCAGCGACAAGGCGGTCCGTCCCACCAATGTCATGGGCGCAAGCAAGCGGCTCGCCGAGCTGATCCTGCAGGCGCTGGCCGAGCCGCGCGGGGCCGGGACGATCTTCACCATGGTGCGCTTCGGCAATGTTCTCGATTCATCGGGCTCGGTGGTGCGGCGCTTCCGCAACCAGATCCAAGCCGGCGGCCCCGTAACCGTCACCCATCCGGAGATCATCCGCTATTTCATGTCCATCCCCGAAGCGGCCCAGCTCGTCATCCAGGCCGGAGCCATGGCGAGCGGCGGCGAGGTCTTCGTGCTCGACATGGGAACGCCGGTGAAGATCGATGATCTTGCGCGCACCATGATCCGCCTTTCCGGTCTTGAGGTGCGTGACGACACCCGCCCCGAAGGCGACATCGCCATCGAATATATCGGGCTCCGGCGCGGCGAGAAGCTCTACGAGGAGCTGCTGATCGGCGAGAACACGACCGGCACGAGTCACCCACGCATCTTCAAGAACTCAGAGCCGTTCCTGGTCTATGCAGAGCTTGCCACGGCGCTCGAGCGCCTCGACGACGCGATCCAGAAACACGACGAGGCTGAGCTGCAAGACATGCTGCGCGCCACCGTCGAGGGCTATATGCCGGGGACTGCCGGACACCCGGCGACGCCCAAGGAGGAGTGGCAGCCAATCTCGCCCACGCTGCACTGAGGCAATGCAAGGGAGTGAGCTCGCGCTTGCAATTGCCGTCGTGGGCGCCGTCGCGGCACTCGCTAGCGTGCTGATCCTCATCCTGAAGCCGCTGCTGGTCCGCTATCTTCTCGCCCATCCGAATGCGCGGTCTTCGCACGCGGTCGCGACGCCGCAGGGCGCGGGGGTCGCCGTCATCGTCGCCCTGCTCGTCATCTCAGCCGCGGCGTGGCTTATCCAGGCGTCGGCGGAAAGCGGCCCTTCGCTCGCACCGGTGCTTGCCGCCGCTCTCGGCTTGACCGTGCTTGGGCTCGCCGACGATGCCCGCGCTCTCCCGGTCTCGTGGCGCTTCGCCGGCCAGATGCTCGCCGCTTTCATCATGGTCGCCAGTCTTCCGGAGAGCTTGCGACTCTTTCCCGGCGTCCTTCCCTTCCTGCTCGAACGGGCCCTGCTCGTGCTCGGCACCGTGTGGCTCGTCAACGCCGTGAACTTCCTCGATGGCATCGACTGGATCACCGTGGCGCAGGTCGTGCCGATGACGCTCGGCGTGGCGGTGCTTCAGGCGCTCGGTGCCGTTCCCGCGGGCATTGGCTTTCTGGCGCTCGCGCTACTCGGCGGCATGCTCGGCTTCGCCGTCTTCAACAAGCACCCTGCGAAAGTGTTTCTCGGCGATGCCGGCAGCTTGCCGATCGGGCTCCTGCTCGCCTTCATGCTGATCTTCGTGGCAGGCACCAATCTTGCTGCGGCGCTGCTGCTCGCGCTCTACACCATCGCCGATGCGACGCTGACGCTGCTCCGCAGGGCCTTCAACGGCGAGCCGATTTTCAGCGCGCACCGCTCGCATTTTTACCAGCGCGCCGTGATCAACGGGCTGACCGCGCCGCAGGTGACCGCGCGGATCTTTCTGCTTGGCTTGCTGCTCGCCGCTTTGGCGATCGCCGCAGTGATCGCCCGCTCGGCAATCGCCGACCTGCTGCTGCTCGCGCTTGGCGCTCTCGTCACGGGATATGTGCTTTATCGATTGGCGCGAGGCGCCAAGTGACGCCGTCAGCAGCGACGCGGAGGGTCCTCGTCACCGGAGCGTCCGGCTTCATCGGTAGCCATGTCGTCGGCGCGCTCGCCACATCGGGCTGGCAGGTCCGCGCCGCGTCGCGCGATCCGGCGTCAATAAGCGCGACGGAAAGCGTGCAGCGTGTGGCGATGCCCAACCTCAGAACACCGGCCGATTGGTCGCGGCTCCTCAAGGACGTCAGCCATATCGTGCATCTCGCCGGCATCGCCCACGCGCCGGGAATGCTGCCGGACGATCTCTACCGGCGCATCAACACCGACGCCGTGGGGGAGCTTGCGCAAGCCGCGCGCGGCCAAATCGAGCGTTTCGTGCTGATCTCCTCGGTGCGGGCGCAAGCGGGGCTCGCCGCCGACCATGTGATCACCGAGCAAGACGCGCCGCAACCCACCGATGCTTACGGCCGCTCCAAGCTCGAGGCCGAGCGCTTGCTTGAAGCGAGCGGCGTGGGATTCGCCGTCCTCCGCCCGGCAGTGGTCTATGGCAGAGGCGTCAAAGGCAATATCGCGAACCTCGCCACGCTCGCGCAGACGCCGATGCCGCTTCCCTTCGCGAGCCTTGACAACCGGCGCTCGTTGCTCGCGCTCGAGAACCTCGCCTCGGCCATCGAACTCGTGCTGACCTCGACGCGCGCGCAAGGCGAGATTTTCCTTGCGGCCGATGCCGAGCCGATCAGCGTTGCCGAGCTCGTCACCGCGATGCGTGCGGGGCTCGGGCGGTCCCCGCATCTCATCCGCGTGCCGACAGGCGCGGTGAAGCGCCTGATGGCCACCTTCGGCAAGGAGGCCGAATGGGAGCGGCTGTCTGGCAGCTTCGTCATCGACGCCGCCAAGCTCGCAAGGCTCGGCTGGTCGCCGCGCATAAAGACGCCGGACGGCATCGCCAAGATGATGCGTCCCTAGGTCGAGACGGATGAACTCGAATGCTTGTGCCGCATCTCGTCTCTCCGTCATGGCTGGCCACGTTTCGATCATGTTAGTTCCTCAAGACGTGGATGCCCGGCACAAGGCCGGGCATGACGATTCAGTTAGGCCGAAAATCCTTAGGCCGGCTTCAGTGACCGATAGAGCTCGACAATGTGCCGGCCGATGGCGTCGGCGGAGAATTTGGCTTTCACCAGCGCCCGCGCTTGTCCGCCGAAGGCCTCCCGCATCTCTGCATCGCCCGCCATCTTCGCCATGGCATCGGCGAGAGCCGGCGCGTCGTCGACCGGCACTGTCAACGCCGTCTCGCCGGCAATCGCGATCTCCCGGCAGCCGGGTGTATCGGTCGCGACCATCGGCCGCCCGCAGGCCGCCGCCTCGAGCAGGCTTTTCGGCAAGCCTTCGCGGCGGGAGGCAAGCACCGCGAAATGCGCTTTGGCCCAAACCTCGCGGATGTCGGTAACGTAGCCGAGCCAGTGAATGCCGAAGGCGGACGCAAACTCCCTGAGCTGCTCGGGAGCGAGCGACCCCGGATTCTCCTTGTCGCAATCGCCGGCGAGCAAGAGCTGGAGCGGAACCCCGCGCGCGGTGGCGAGCGAGAACGCCTGGATGAGCGTCAGCACGCCCTTGTCGGCGAGCATGCGCCCGACATAGGCCGCGGTGACGGGCGGCGGCGGCTCGGGAAGCGGCGTGAAATGGGCGGTGTCGACGCCGGAGCCTGGAATCAGATCCACGCTCGCCTCAGGCACGCCGAGCTCAAGAACGAAGCGGCGGTCGTCCGGATTCTGCACGATGGTCCGGCTGTTCGGGCGCTTCAGCAGAAATTTCAGTGCAGAGCGCACGGCGGGACGGGTAAACCCGCTCGCCCGGTGCTCCCCGACGAACAGGGTGCCGAGCCCGGTAAGGCCGTTGACCACGGCAATGTCTGAGAGACCGAGGCTTGCCGCCGAACCGAGCAGCACGGGCTTCAGCGACACATTATGGAGAATGTCCGGCTTAAGCGTGCGCAGCAGCTTTCGAAGCTCCATCGCGCCGGCGATGCTGTGCAGGGGCGAGAGGCTGCCGCGGCGCCACGACAGCGCATGGAGGGTGAAGCCCTCCGCCTCGATCGCCGCTTTGCCGCTGTTCAGGCGCGTCGCGACATGGACCTCATAGCCCGCCATTCTCGCCGCCCGGGCCATGGGCAGCCGGTGGGAGAGAAAGTACCAGTCCTCGGTGACGACGTAGAGGATGCGGGCGGCCATCGGTGCGTTCTATCAGTCATGCCGTTGCAGTGAAACAGTGGGCCAGTTTCCGAGTTGAACCCCCTGACGAACCGTACCCAATCGGACCCATCAGGAGATGCCCATGAAAACTTTGCTCCAAGAACCGCGCTTGCCCTTTTTCTCGCCGGAGCCGGCATTGCCGCGCCTTGCTTCGCGGCGCAGGAAGCCATCGCACTGACGACCGTGCCTGGTGACTCCGTCACCTTCAGCAACTATTACAAGCAAGATGTCTATGACTCGCAGAACAACAAGATCGGCGCACGTCAAGGACGTGCTGTTAAGCAAAGATGGGAATGTGACTGCCGTGATCGTCGGCGTGGGCGGATTGCTCGGAGTCGGCGAAAAGGATGTCGCGGTCCCGTTCAACACGCTCGCCCTACAAGGGAAAAACGGCGATACCTACCTCGTCATGAACGCCACGAAAGAAGCGCTACAGAGCGCCCCTGGCTACTCCTATGACCGGGAGCGCGGTCAGTGGGTGCCCGCCAAGCAACCAAGCTAGGCGCATCCGATCGAAGGGCCGAAGCGATCCGGCGCTTTCACTTGGACCGCCAAAAAGAGCGCCGGCTGAAGTCGGCGCCCCTCAAATGCGCATCGGCAAGAGACGCAAGAAGCCCCGGCCGAGGGGCGCCCGACCGAGGCTGGCAATTGCAGGAGAGGTAGAAGTTAGGCGCCTAGCTCAGTCGTCGTTTCGATCATGCCCAGCAGCGGCCGCCCAAGCTATTTGAGCGGCTGCGAGGCCACTGCCTGCTCGTGGTGGAAGCAGCCTCCAAGTCCAAGCGCAGCGGTGATGATAATGGCGCAAGCCAGAAAGACACGCATGGATCAATCCCCCGTTCCTCATCGCATTTCAGGCTATGACTATAACGGATTCGCGACGGAAAGCTGTGACACTTTGGACACGCAAATGCTCAAAGATTGAACCAACGCTGAGCCCTAGAACGGGCGCCCCTCTGGCTGACGGTGAGGGCCTTAAACCCTTGAAGGGATTGGTGCCGCTGGGGGGGAATCTCGAACCTCCGACCTTGATCAACAGTAAAAGGCCATAGGTTTTCACCCTATTTCAAGTCAATCCACAATGGCTAAATGCATGCCTTGATTTGCTTGCCTTCTCACCAGTCGTAGTGAGAGAATCGCCTCATCATTACAACTGTGGAGTGGATAGACCCATGACCGAGCGCCCACGAGTATTACATCAATGGCCTGAAAATGCTTCACGAGCCCATCACCTGACCGCTGTTTGGCTGCCTAACCTTTACCTCTTGAATGGGGTGACCTTCGAGCACGACCCTGAGTATGGGGCCCGGTTCACCATCAGGAATTTAAATTGCACCGTACAATCAGCCTCGGCATTGTTGAAAAGGCGGAGCCCATGCGCGGAGTAGAGCTGAGTTTTTTGCGCAAGCAGCTAGGAATGACGCAAGCCGCTCTAGCCCGAAAAATGCGGGTTAGCGATCAGACTATCGCCAATTATGAAAAGGAAAACACGTCGATCCCGGGGCGGCGGATCTCGTGTTGAGGCTCAGTTATCTCCTTCCGCTCATGCCGGATGAGGCGAGAGCCGTTTTTGTAAAATCGGTCATAGATCACTTGATTGATGATGCGCCTGCGCGGCTTCCAGAAATCACCAGACGGAGGATTGTGCAGGGGTCGGAAGAATGTCGTCTGGCCGTCTGAGGCCCTTCGACCGAAAAAGGGTGCCGACCGAAGCCGACGCCCTAGATTCTGGGATCGATCCGAGAATCGGACATCTGCGGCATCAGGTCTCTACGAATGATTTCGATGGCTTTGCCCACTCGCTGGCTGGTCGCATTCGGCCCCTTTTCGAGGGCGTCAGCAGCGTTTCCCAGCAATGCGATTGCATTGGGCTTTGTGAACGTTCCCTGCTCTA
>Ga0116222_1002233_pt1 | contig 10290 bp, 13 predicted proteins | sample Sb_taG_12_FD_88963 | JGI IMG/M metagenome (GOLD analysis project Ga0116222, IMG submission 88963) | Peat soil microbial communities from Weissenstadt, Germany - Sb_50d_9_AC metaG | ecosystem: Environmental > Terrestrial > Soil > Wetlands > Peat | place: Germany: Weissenstadt | collected 2010-09-21
GCGGTGCAGGAAGTCGCATTCACGCTGGGCAACGGAATCGCTTATGTGCAGGCCGCCATTGACGCCGGGCTCGATGTCGACAAGTTCGCGCCACGTCTTTCGTTTTTCTTCAATGCGCACAGCAATTTTCTGGAAGAAGTCGCCAAGTTCCGCGCTGCCCGGCGCATGTGGGCCCGCATTATGCGCGAGCATTTCAAGGCCAAGAATCCGCGTTCCTGGATGCTGCGCTTCCATACCCAGACCGCAGGCTCCACGCTGACCGCGCAGCAACCGGAAAACAATATTGTCCGCACGGCGATACAGGCCATGGCCGCGGTCCTCGGCGGCACCCAATCGCTGCACACGAATTCCTACGACGAAGCCCTCGCCCTGCCCACCGAGCAAGCCGCGCGCGTTGCCTTGCGCACGCAGCAAATTGTGGCATACGAATCCGGAGCACCCCAGACCGTTGATCCTTTGGCCGGCTCTTATTACATCGAGACTTTAACCAACGAGATCGAAAAGCACGCGTTGGCGTACCTCGACAAAATCAAAGGTCTAGGTGGCATGCTGAAAGCTATCGAGCGCGGTTACGTGCAGCAGGAAATCCAAAACGCCGCCTACGAATATCAGCAGCAGGTGGATCGCGCTGAAGCCGTGGTCGTGGGAGTAAACCGTTTCACCGTCGAGAAAGAGAATCCCATCCCCACCCTGCACATCGACGAATCTCTGGAACGCAAACAGGTGGAGCGGCTACGCGCCTTGCGCGCTCGCCGGAATGCTCAACCTTGGGCAGATTCACTCAAGAAAATAGAAGAGGCCGCTCGCTCCGGAGCAAATCTAATGCCGCATATCGTTGCCGCGGTAGAAACCTTCGCCACCGTGGGCGAAATCGCCGACACTATGCGAAAAGTGTTTGGAGAGTACAAGGAAGCAGTAGTCGTTTAGGCCGGGTTCGCGCACATCAGGATATATCGGGGCAGCGGAATTGGTGATCGCGTTATAAGATTGCACGGTATGTCCGCCACCGCCATCACACTCCAGCGCGCTGCCCGCCACAACGTTCTGGCCTCCATCGGAATCGTGTTCGTCGCGATCTTCGTGATCTGCGCGATATTTGCCCCCAGGATCGCACCGCAAGACCCAGCCCACATCGACCTGCCAACGCGGCTTGCGGGACCATCCCCGACCCACTGGTGCGGCACGGACGAACTCGGCCGCGACATTCTCTCCCGCCTCATCTACGGATCGCGCATTTCCATGCTGGTCGGCAGTTGCGTAGTTGCGGCCTCGCTGGCGCTGGGACTCATCGTGGGATCAATCGCCGGCTACTACGGCGGCCGCATCGATCGCTTTGTCAACGTCGTCGTGATGAATGCGTTCCTCTCGTTCCCCGGAATTCTGCTTGCCATTGCCTTCGTCGCTTTCCGCGGACCGGGAATTTTCAATCTGGTGCTGGCACTTTCCCTCGGAGGATGGGTTGGCTACGCCCGCCTGGTGCGAGCTCAAGTGCTCGCTGCACGTGAGCGTGAATTCGTCGAAGCTGCCCGCGCCCTGGGGGCCAGCGATCTGCGCGTGATCGTTCGCCACATCTTGCCCAACATTATTCAACCAATCATCGTGCAAGCCGCCATCGGCATGGCAGGCGCGATCCTGGCTGAAGCTACCATGAGCTTCCTCGGTCTCGGCGTTCCTCCGCCAACCGCCAGCTGGGGCACCATGCTCAACGATGGCCGTGCCCATCTCTTCGACGCGCCCCACCTGGTGATCTTCCCCGCGATGACCGTGATGCTCGCCGTTCTGTCTTTCAATTTCATCGGCGACGCCCTGCGCGACTTTTTGGATCCCAGATCGCGCATCGAAGCCGGCCTATAGGTTTCTTAATCGCAAGTCCGACTGGGTCAGAGAAAAACTCGTCGTTCTCTTTTTGATCTGATGCTGCAAGTCTTTTCACACTTCTTAATAAAGTCCGCAACCCAAGAGTGTGAACTGCCAAAATCGATGTACACTAGTGACCCTTTTGAAGTCCAAGAGGCATTCTGGTAAAGAGGGGGAACCACAGTGGACCTAGTTCAACGGCAGAGCTGGACTGCAACAATGCGCCGGCAAATATCCATGGCCGCACTTGCGTTAGCCATAGTGCTTGTCTCCGGAATAATTGCAACCCGTTCGGCGCAAGCACAGACTTTCGCCGTACTGCACAACTTCACAGGGACTCCCGACGGGAGCCTACCCTACGCATCTCTGATCCGCGACAAAGAGGGCAATCTCTACGGCACCACCGAGACCGGCGGCGCGTCTGGCGCGGGAACGGTCTTCAAAGTGAATAAGAGCGGCAAGGAGACTGTGCTGTACAGCTTCACCGGAGCTTCGGACGGAGCGAATCCCTTCGCGGGGTTGCTCCAGGACGCTGCGGGCAATCTTTACGGCACTACTGCCAATGGCGGCAGTTCCGGTGTCGGAACGGTTTTCAAGCTGAGTAAGGCCGGCAAGGAGACCGTGCTGCACAGCTTCGCCGGGGGGACGACCGATGGATGCTATCCTTTTGGCGGTTTGCTTCGGGACACCGCTGGCAATCTGTACGGCACCACCGAAGTGTGCGGCGCTTCCGGCGTCGGAACCGTGTTCAAGCTCACCAAGACTGGCAAGGAGACTATTCTCCACAGCTTCGCAGGGGGATCGTCGGACGGGGAATTTCCCTCCTTCACGAGTTTGCTGATGGACGCGAAGGGAAACCTCCTTGGCGTTGCCGAACAGGGTGGCACTGCCAATCTAGGAGTGGTGTACAAGCTGAGTAAGACGCAGAAGATTACTATCCTGCACAGCTTCGCCGGAGGAGCGAGCGACGGATGCGATGTCTTCGGAACTCCAGCGATGGACACTGCCGGCAATCTCTACGGTACCGCCAACGCCTGCGGTTCCGCCGGGGCAGGTATGATCTGGAAAGTGAATCCGAAGGGGAAGGAAACCGTGCTGCACAACTTCGTTCCCGGACCGTCCGACGGGTCGGAACCCGTCGCAGGCGTGATCCTGGACGCGAAGGGCAACCTGTATGGCTCTACCTATCAGGGCGGCAGTGCCAACCTCGGAACGGTCTACAAACTGAATAAGAAAGGCAGCATAACTCTGCTGCACACCTTTACCGGGCCGGACGGCGACTATCTCTACGCCGGTGTGCTCCGCGATGCCTCCGGGAATCTCTATGGCACCACCCTTTATGGAGGCAGCGGACAAGAGTGTACGAATGGCTGCGGAACGGTGTGGCAGATCACCAAGTAATTAGCGCGGCGGAAGCTTAGCGTTCAGTCGGCATCGTCCCACGGGGAAGGTACCCCAAACGGGCGATGCCGTTTTCAATCGCAACCTCGAAGACCGGAAGAGTTCTTCCGCGAAAACCTGAATTTGGAGACCCTGCATGATCGCACGCATCTGGCGAGGTGCTACCCGCGAAGCCGACAAAGACACTTACTTCGAATATCTGCAGAAAACCGGATTGAAAGAGTATGCCTCCATCCCCGGCAACCAGGGCGTGTGGGTCTTGCGGCGTGTCTACGATGGCAAATCCGAGTTCACCCTGATCTCGCTCTGGGATTCATGGGACGCCATCAAAGCCTTCGCCGGCCCTGAGTACGAGAACGCGGTTTACTATCCCGAAGACGAAAAGTTCTTGGTCGAGCGAGGGCCGCGCGTGATCCACTACGAAGTCCTGGCCGGCCCCACGCGCTAAGCCCTTGTGGGCGCGGGCGCCCGCGCCCGCAGATTTGGACTTTGCCGTGCGGGTATGTTCAACTCGTCTGGTCGAGCGAAATCCGAGCCGCTGCGATCACGGGTGCGCTGGTCTGCGTGACATCGCATGGCATAGTGTTCTCGCGTTCGGCGGACCCTGAAGCAAGAAATATGACAGAGAAGGCGAATAGAGCGCGGGTGTTGGGAATGGTGATTGGCATTGTCGCCCTTGTGATCGCCCTGCTGTGGAAGCGGCTTTTGCGCTAGGAAGGAGCGCAAGCGGAAAGAAAATATGAACAACCATCATTAGGAGATCCTGATTTGGCGTGGGCAGGCTCCTTGCGTTTGTTGCAAGGAGAGTGTGCGTGGCCACGTCGCTTCGCAAAATGGTGCCACGTTCAGGATGGCAACTCTTGAAGTGGTACCGGGTAGAATCGATCAGTACACGTGACAACCCGCATGAAGAAAGTCTTTCATTTTGAGTCGCCACCGGAGCCTTATGTTGCGGATGCGGCGGTGCTCTGCTGCTTCGATCAACGAATTCGCCTGGCGACGTATAAGTTTCTCAAACATCAGGGGATTCTACGGCCGGACATGATCGTGGTCGCTGGCGGGGCAAGAACGCTGGCCTCGCCGCGCAACGATTTCGAACGCGATTTCATTCTGGAGCAGGTGCGGATGTCCATCCGGCTGCATCAGACCAAACAAGTGTTTCTCATGAGCCACTCCGATTGCGCCACCTACGGCGGCCTGGTGGCTTTTGGCGGCGACCGGACACGTGAAGCGAATCATCACCGGGGCGAACTGCGGCGGGCGGCTGAGCTGGTCAACACGAGCTTTCCAGAACTCGGCGTGAAGTGTTTCTTTCTCAATTTCGAGGGCGTGCACTTGGTGGCTGACGGCGTCACGGAATACGTTGCCTAGGGAACCTTGCATTCGCTTACTCCAGACTTCCTGCGAAATCCTCTCGCACATAGTGAAAGAAGATCGAGGTGGAGGTTTGTCCGTCGGGAAGAGGATCGCGGGAGTGAGGCAGTTGGCAGCCCCGGTAGAGCAGGGCATCACCGATCGCCTGGAAGACCGTTACCTTGCCTGTCCGTTTGTAAAGATGCAGCGGCCACGGGGTTGCATGGCGAGGTTCGGGCGCGTAATCGACGCACAGCGAAACGCTGAATTCGCACTGTGCGCGGTCGGTATGTTTCTTGAGACTGGCTCCGGGTTGGTAAGAAGCCAGATACACGTAGGACGCTTTCAACGGTTCGCCCGCGAATGCACTCATGGCAGCCGTTAGCTGCTGATGAAAGAACTGGGCGACGGGATCATTGTAGGCGACGTAGCGGAGCGGGGTTTGGTCGTCTCCGAGGTGAAGCTTCCCAGTGCGCATTTGGTGACGATAATAGCGCCGCAGCGCGGCGATGTGGAAAGGGTGGACCAGCCCGCCAACGGGAGCGTAGCCTTGCGACCGGAACTGCACGCCGGCGATCGATGCAATCTCAGCCCATTGTTGGCGGCGAATGGAAACGTGGTCCTCCGGCACCAGAAGGTTTGCCATCGCCAGCGTGCGCCGGGTCTGCGGTGACAGCGTCAACGGGGCCGGATCGCCGGGTCGCACGCCGGAAAACGCAGCGCTCAGTTCTGGACCTAGCCAGAACGGCTGCAGAAAGGCGTTTGCCGGATCCTTGATCCAGACCATCTCGCCTTGCGAGGCGAAACCTTCGGTGGCGGTTTCTGCGTTCCGATTCAAGGAGGGATTGATAAAAAGCAGACGATCAGTCGAACCCTCCCAAAGCCCTGGCCGGAGGAGACGTGCTGGGACCAGGTGGTCCGGCTGATCGTCCAGGCGGCAGTGGAAGAGCGAGCGGGGCAGTTCTTTTTCCCGATCGTGGCGCGCAGGTGCTACTGCGAGCTGCTCAATCCATGCCAGCCAAGCCGCGTCTTTTATTTGCGAAACCATCCATTCACCGTGAAACGGCTATCAGCGAATTTCCCCGACGGACATTCCACCGGTGTGATTTCGTGGGAAAGCCCACTGGCGAACAGCACGAGTTGGTTCTGTTCGGGCACAATGGTGCGGTAGTTTGCCGTGGGGATGTAATTGTCGTTTTCCCGTCGCGAGTCATAGATGCGCAGGTCGCCTCCACTGAACTGTTTTGGCTCACGATGGAAGAAGTAGACAAAGGTAATTTCTCGATCCGCGACTTCCTCCACTCCGGTTTCGCTGTGGCAATGGAAGTAGTCGCCGTGGTTGCTGGCGGTAACTTGGGTCTCGATGCGAGAGATAGAAAACGTATCGCGCCCCCATCTTTGAAGAACCCGGGGCAAGCAGGTTCGTAGACGATCGGTAATCATCTTTTCATTCCCACCGAGATCCAGCAGCACACGTGACCGGCGGTGTTCATAATCGACGGCCCCGCCGGCGACGCCTGGGGAAAGCACTTCGCTCATTTCGAAACGCATTTCGTTTTCGAAAACGAATTGCCTCAACTGGTTCAGCTCCGTGACCGTGAGGAACTCGTCGAGAACAACACATTCGGCAGGCAGATAGTTGTCAGCCTCCGCGACGGCGACTCCGCCCGTTTTCGGTTGCGTGGTTGCGAAAGAGACAGACGGCGGACTCGTGCCCGGCGGGCGCGGAGCGCTGCCCGGCGGGGGTGCGGGTGTGGACGGGGTCGCTCCCGCGCGGATCACCGGCATGTTTCGGTTTGAAAGACTAGGTAACGCCGCCAAGTGCTGCTCGAGCAGTTGCCGGCTGAGGCTTTCTCCAAAAACTCCAAGCGCTCGTTCCGCGATGATTTCTCCAACCGTACGAGTGATTGCCTCGGTCACCGCGTATTCTGAGGCATTCCCTGTGGTTCTCGTACGCCGCAGCAAATTGGCAAGTAGTTCTTTCTCGGGCACGCTGAGAATGCGCTCATCACACAACAGGGTGCCGGAGAGATTGTCGATCATCTCTCGTGCTGTCATCGGATTCCTCCCGGAGAAAAGACACTAATACGGGACCGGGCAATCCGGTAAGCGAAGGGGAGTGCAGCGTAGCAAGGAAAAATGCGAAAGGGAAGTGCTAATTGAGCGAATCCTGAGGAAAACAGGTCCGAAACTTACGGCTCAGTCTACTTTTCCGCCATAGCGCCAACCATGGACTCGAAGATCCTGAACCCGTCGGTACCGCCAAGTTCCGGTTCGCTCGAGCGCTCGGGATGTGGCATCATCCCAACCACGTTCCGGCCTGGACTGCAGATGCCGGCGATATTGTCCAGTGAACCGTTGGGGTTGGCGGCGGAGTTGATTTCGCCTTGAGGGCTTGAGTAACGAAATACAATCCGCTTGTCCCGTTGCAATTCAGCCAGAGTAGCTTCGTCGCAGAAGTAGTTGCCTTCCATGTGACCGATGGGGATGGTCAGTACCTCGCCTTGACGGCAGGCGTGAGTGAACGGAGTGTCGGTGGTTTCCACCCTTACCTGGACCGGTTTGCAAACATACTTCAGGCCCACGTTGCGCATGAGTGCGCCGGGGAGCAGTCCGGACTCGCACAGAATCTGGAAGCCATTGCAAATGCCCAGCACCAAGCCGCCACCGTCGGCGAACTTCCGGACCGATTCCATTACCGGCGAAAACTTGGCGATAGCGCCCGTGCGCAAGTAATCGCCGAAGGCAAAACCGCCGGGCACGATGACGGCATCACAGTTTTCGAGATCATGGGACTCGTGCCAGAGGAATGTGACCGGCTGCTTCGCAACCTGCTGGATCGTCCAATACGCGTCGTGATCGCAATTCGATCCGGGGAAAATGATGACGCCGAATTTCATCCGGTTTCCTCGCCGATGGGGTTATATTGCGAGTTTAACATGGCACGCGGTTCCTCGAATCGCCCCGGAGCATCAGAGGTAAGGCATGAATCTAGGCGAACACGCTCGGATCACTGGCAGCGCGCTTAAGAACTGGTTGATTGCGCAGCTGCAGGATTCGCTTGCGGTCGGAGTGTTGTGGCTGATCGGCCTTTATGCGCTGAAGGTGCCATGGGCTCCGCTGTGGGCGGTACTGGCTGCATGCTTGCAGACGATTCCGCACCTCGGGCCGGTGCTGGCTCTGATCGGCCCCGTTCTCGCCGCCACTTTGCGCTGGCAAGATTGGGAGCATCCTCTTTACGTCTTGATGCTCTATGCCGGAATCGCAGTGGTGGATGGTTTCCTGTTGCAGCCGTACTTGATGAAGCGCACCGCCAAGGTGCCGATCTGGGCTTCTCTACTGACTCCGATCGTACTTGGCATTCTGATTCCGTTCTGGGGAGTGCTGCTTGCGCCTCCGCTGCTGGCAGTCGTCTATGCCTACAAAGCGTGGTACGAGAAGCAGAAGCTGCCGGAGGGAACGTAACCTCTAGGTCGTCCTATTTCTTCGCCGAGTCCCTCAGCATCAATCCGTGCAGAGGGGAAGACAGCCGTCTATGGAAGAGTTCGTTAACTTCGGGCTTTGGGAGACCGGGGGCCAAAGCACCGCGAAAATGCCAAACCTGACTCGAGGGAATCACGGCCTGGTACTTCGCGCAACCGATCCCCCATTTTACAATTTGTACTTATTTGATTGATGCGATTGCAATACCGTAAACGCTCTATCAGTTGATTCGGGGATCTATAATTCCTTGGATTTCTTCCCGAAGTTGCTCCAGGCGTTTTTGTCTCCGCTGGTGCCTCATGTCCTCTTTGTGGTTATGCTCTTTCTGATTCCAGTACAGCTTGTTCGCGGTATGAATTGCGTTCATCTCCTCTACTATAGCCGCGAGTTGGACTTGCCTCTGAGCGTGCTCCACGGATTGCCACCCCCTTGCTTGCTTTCACTCCTAACTGACTTTCTAAAACTCTATTCGCTCTTCGTGTTTGGTGGCCGTGTCGTAACTCACGCTTCTGCCTGAACCGCGTCACAAATCATGTCTCGGTTCCAGTTTGGGAAAAGAACCAAATAGTTTGCGTCGTCTTGTGATCGTCGCCCAGTATCTGTGCAATGACGGGCCGATATGGCCGAAGTGAAAGAGAGTTAATCTGGATTCAAACAGCGTTGTTTATCAAGTGGGTGTGTTTGTTGCGATGCGGCCGCGGTTTCATCACTTCTTACTTTTATGTACTTTCGCTCGAGTACCCGCAGGCGCTTTCCTCTTCAATTTGCTCTGATTGTACTCAATGGCTGCGCGGATCAGATTTTTTAGGGCACGCTCATTAATCTTGTCTCCCTCAAAAAGATCGATCGCTCGCCACGCGTTGCCTCCGAGTCCCGCGTTGAAGAGCTTGTCAGGATCCGGGAGGTCCGCCCCGTGGGAAAACGTAAGCTTCACCTTATCTTTATGGGCGTTGCCGACCGCGATCATTCCGTCGCGCGACCACACCGGGCTTCCCATCCACTTCCATTCCTCGATGATCTCCGGGTCTGCCTCAAGGATGCTCTTGCGGACGCTGGCGAGCGTCTTGCCGCGCCAGTCTGTGAGTTCTGCGATCATTTCGTCGATTAATGCAGAGGCAGATTCCGCCGGGACGGGCCTTTTCATGTACACCTCCAAGTCTCGCACCTAATTTAACTGCGCTCAGCATAACCTGCAACCGCCGCAAGTGGCAGCCTCTTGGTTCGATCGCAGTTCGGGGGATGGTGGCAACCCGCTCCTAACGATGAAATGTAAGGTGATAAATCAAGAGGGCGATAAAAGCGATTGCGCCGAGTAGAACAATCGCGAAAATGATTGCCAGAGGCCAGAAAACCCAAGACCATGATTGTCCTTTTCTGATCTGTTGTATGGCGTGGTACAGGGAGACAGCAGTAGCGACTGCGCCAAGCGGAGTAAGAAAGAAGGCGGGCATAAAAGCATCGCCCTCCGCTCCCCTGCATCCATGCCGGAGACAGTAAATAGAAGGCAGCAGAATCTCCAAGATGTAAACGATGGCAATGAAATACGAAATTGCCAGGCCTAGTTTGCGTAACATTGATCATCCTCTAACCTTATTCTCGTCGACGTACAGACGACTGAGGTCGTGCCCTTCGCCAAACCCTATTCTTGAACCACGCTCTAATGAGGGAAGCTACGATGAAATGCGGTCTCGTAAACTACCCACGCGATGAAAAGAATTGTACTGAGAAGAACAATCGCGAAAATAATTGCCAGAGGCCAGAAAGCCCACGACCATGACTGTCTTTTTCTGATCTGTCGTAGGGCGTTGCGCAATGAGGAAGCCGTAGCGATTGCGCCAAACGGAATAAGAGCGAAGGCGGGCAAGAAAACATCGAGCTCACCCGGTCCCCTGCATCCATGCCGGAGAAAGTAAAGAGAAGGCAGCAGAATCGACAAGATGTAAACGCTTGCAATGAAATACGAAATTGCGAGGCCAAGCTTGCGTAACATAGACATCTTATTCTCGCCGACGCACAGATAGCCCCGTTAGCACAGAAGCCTTAGCACTTCTGCGAGACGGGTGCTCCACCCTAACGTCGCGGAAATAGCCCGAGCCCAATCTCACTCTCGTTTTGCGGCGTTAGGGTGGGGATTTTGACTTTGACCGTTGGACGTATTTCCACCCCTCTCGCTCGAGTCTTACAAGTGCAGGTAGC
>Ga0116222_1002235_pt1 | contig 10271 bp, 10 predicted proteins | sample Sb_taG_12_FD_88963 | JGI IMG/M metagenome (GOLD analysis project Ga0116222, IMG submission 88963) | Peat soil microbial communities from Weissenstadt, Germany - Sb_50d_9_AC metaG | ecosystem: Environmental > Terrestrial > Soil > Wetlands > Peat | place: Germany: Weissenstadt | collected 2010-09-21
AGCCTCGATCCACCGCGTAAATTCTGGCGCTTATCTTGATGTGCCAGCTGGCGGATAAGTGATCTTGATGGTTTTCCGGGCGCGGCTTTCCGGCCGCTGGCTTGTTCTGCGGCTTGTCCGGGTCCTTCGCTTGGGAGGTGCTGGCGGGCGGCCGCTGGGGCCTGGGCAGTGCGGTGACCGGGTCTGGGCGGGTCAGGCCGCGGTGGCGGGCGGGCCGCAGGCCGTTTCGAACAGGTTCATCCATTCGGTCTCGCGGTGCCAGCCTTCGGGCAGGTGCAGGGTGATGTGGCCGCGGCCGTGGCGGGCGATACGGGCGGCGACGGCGATCAGCTGGCCGCGGATGGTCGCGCCGCGGGCTTTCGCGCCGGAGGCGCCGGCCAGGCAGCCGGCGGCGCGGGTCAGGTTATGGCAGATGGCGGCCAGGGCCAGCCACGCGGCGTTGGCCGGGAAATGCCCTGATGGCAGGTGAGCGAGGGGGCCGCTGACCAGGTCCGCGAACACCTGCTCGACGATGGCGTGGTCGCGGTGCTGCGCCTCGGCCTGGATCATCTCGAACGGCGAGTCGGTGAACAGGGCGTGGTACCGCCAGATGATAAACAGCTCGTCCTGGCCTTCGGCGGCTTTGCGGTTGAGGTCCTTGACGCGGCGGACGATCAGCCGGGCGGTGATCGCCTTGCCTTTCTTCGACGCGAACGCCGTGTAGGGCACCTCGGCGACCTCGGCGTCGGAGATCAGCCGCTGCTGGTCCTCATCCCAGATCGCCCGCGGGTAGGTGATCGGCGTCCAGGCGCCCTCGCCGATGGCGGCGATCGCGGCGCGGATCTTGGGGTCCATCCGCACGGTGACCGAGAAGCACGCGCCGCCGCGGCGGATCGCGCCCAGGACCGCGGCGGAGTAGTACGCCGAATCGATCCGGAACACGATCTTGCCGGTGCATCCGGCCTGGCGGGCGGCGCTGATCGCCTCCGCGGCCAGCGATGCGGCGCCGCGGGCGGAGTTCGCCTTGCCGCCGCGCAGCCGGGTGGCCGCGATCACCGGCGCGGCCAGCGGCGTGGAGATCACCGCGGCCAGGGCGTTCAGGCCGCGGATCGTCAGGCTCTTGCCCTGGATTTTCGTGTGCCCGAACCCGGCGCCCTGCTTGGCGTGCCCGTACACGCGTTTTTGCATCGAGTCCATGTCAATGAACGCCAGCACGCCGGCGCCGGGCAGCAGCGGCGCGCCCGCTGCCAGGGCGCTCAGGAACTGCCGGGCCACGGCATCGAGCTGCCGCACGTTGCCCCAGGTGAATGACCGCAGGAACGACCCCAGCGTGGACGGCGCCCGGATGCCGCCGAACACCTCCGTAATGGCGCCGTGCCGCAGGACGTCCATGTCGTCGATGCTGTCCGCCCCGGCGGCCATGCCCGCGACCAGGCAGGGGATCTTCAGGTCCGCGTTCACGCCTGTCCGGCTGGCGATCTTGACGTGCTCGCCGGCCAGGTCCGCCAGGCCGCAGCGCCCGGCCAGGGCCATCAGCGGGATCAGGCCGGCCCGCGACACGAGATTCGGGTCATCAAACGATGCGTGCGTCTTGGCGGGATCATGCGACAATCGCACTTGCGAGGTGTCCTCTCGATCTGGGTTATGGCAGCTTCAGTAACTTCCATTGTCCCAGCTCAGAGGGCACCTTTCGCGTCGACACGCCCGAATGCGGCCCTATTTACGCGGTGGATCGAGGCTTAGAGCCTACGCATTGAACTATCGAGCGACCGGATTTTTCAGCAATGAAGCCCATAACCTGGATGCATCGAATGCCCGGTCCAAGAAGATGCAAGACATCGTCGCCTGATAGTTCTTGACCAGTGAGGCCTGTGCCATCCAGATTGGCTGGAAGACCGACAAAGATGCAGCCCAAGTTAGCTTCGAGGGCAGCCACGGCTACCGGATCCAAAGTTAGCGCGTCCTCATCTGCGGTACGCCAAAGCTGGAGTACATCGAACTGACCAGCCTTCTCCAGTTGCCGGGCAACATAGTCCGCCTGTCTGTTCGCATTCTGTTTGCCGGTGTCGTCCATGATGTTCGATGACTCAGGTAGGAAGACAGGAGTTGATTCGCGCACGACAATCAGCCTTATGAGACGGCCGGGCCGGGTACTATCAGCTACTGGGAGAGTCGGGTCCAGCAGTTCATAATGGACGCATAGGCGGACGAATGTGAGTTTCTCAGTTTGTCCAACTGCTGCTTGTCCGGCTGCTGCGGGTTGGGCAAGCTTAGTATTATCTGATTCACAGCTGTCCACGGCCGAGGTGTTGTACCCTTCCTGAACGCCAGATCTACTCTCGGAAGGCGTGTCGGTCCGGACCGTACTCTTGATAGGCCCTGGTGCACCTGTCAAAGCTGCCGGAGCGGCCCCGCGTGAGTCGGCCCTAATGGCGCTCTCGGCGGGAACCGACGTACCGGTCGGTGGATTTGTCCGCGCGAACTTGCTCTGGCTCGGTCTGTCAGTTGTTTGGACATGCCAGGCAACATGGATTGTCGGGGGTGCTCCGGCAGTCTTGACGGGTTGTATTCCCGTCGGATGCTCAGTTGAGCGGTACGTGCTGGGCGCTATGGTCTCTGCTAGAGCCGGAGACTTGTCGCTGGCAGAGTTTCGTGGATGATCGTCGGCGATCAAGTACTTGATCTCGTACTTGATCGCGGCGCCCAGCGCGCGATGAGCCAGGTCATGAGTGAGTGCTTTAAAGCATGCGCATCCCAGGACCGGATTCCCTGACAGAATGCAGACCACGACTCCAGCGATCTCGATGATGAGCCCGACATCGCCCAGGCTTTTATCAAGGCAATCAATAGGTATTAGCTGGGCAATTGACCCGCCAAGGACCGAACCAGGAATGTTGGCATCGGAAAGCAGTTCCGTGGTTAGCCGACCAATTTCCTCGTGAAGACCGGCGTCCCACACGATTGGGTACTGAGCATCGTTCGCAAGGGCAGCCTCTCCGTTAGCGGGCCAAGACTCCAATATCCTGTCCAGTATGGCCGACTCTATCTTGCCCGCAACAAACCCTGCGAAAGCGTCCTCGCCTTTATCCTGGATCGCATCCACGACTTTCTCAGGATCGGGGAAGAAACGTTGGGGCGAGTGATAGAAGACGGTGTCATTTTCGAAGCGGAAAGACCCTAGACAGATGTGATTATCGATAAATTCTGATATATGCGAGACTTTGCCGGAATCGCGGCTAGGGGTCGGAGTGTGGGCCTTGATCCCCGAACCCTCGCCCACCCCCGGAAGCCCCGGACGCCGCGGGCTGCTATCAGGCTCGTCCAACTGCCCATGCTCCGGGCGGCGCTGCTCAGAGGCGTCCCAGAAAGGCCCATGCTCTGGGCGGCGCTGCTCAGAGGCGTCCCTGAATGATGCTTCAGGGGCTCCCCGCGCATGCCCCAACCAATGCTCTTGTGAACCCCCGTCCCCTCGCTCCATCCGCACGGTTTACCTCCAACCAACACCTATACCTATGTGTACCCGGGACCGTCCTGCTCAACAAACTGGCATACAGAGACGGGCCGTCAGATGGGCTCGGAGCGCTTGATCGTGCCCGATACGTGCCCAGGTCAGCCCACCGCGTGGTGCCTTTCCTGCTCAGGGCAGGGTAGCTCGGTTCCCTGAAAAGCGGCAGGCCAGCAGCCGACTCCCAGGGGCCGGTGAGTCTCTAGGGGCTTCGAGGAAATAGGGTCCGTGGTCTCAGTTCTGGTCTCATTCGCGAGCGTTCAAGGACGTTCGCGGGGAGCCGGACCAGCCGCCATGCGCAGGTTACAGACTGTACCGACCTAGTACGAACGGGTACCCACAGACTTGGAAAGCGTGTTGGGGGCAACCCCTCAAGAGTTCGAATCTCTTATCCTCCGCCGCGCTGAGCTGGTGCGATGCCACCAGTTTCTACCTGCTGCCTGGCATGGGCATGGTATCTAGTCTCATCTGGGCTTCAAGGAGGAAGTCGATGTCGGCTCATCACCGCGACCGAGCGGCATCAAGCATTGGTGTTTTGCGGTCTTCGCGCTTTTTCGCGCGGATTCTTACTCGTACAGGTCGAGCAGCCGGAGGCGCGCGGCCTGCATGTGGTGGTGCATCACCGTCGCGACCCGCTTCAGCAGCTGATAACCCAGCTCCGTGTCCGCCTCGCACTTGCCGCGCAGGCAGGCGCCGTCCAGCGCGGTCGCGCTGACGGGCGTCACCGCCCGGGCGGCAGAGAAGTAGCGGTAGGGCGGGACGAGCCACGACCACCCGAATACCTCTCCCTCGTTCATGGTGTCGATGACCACAGGCCCCTTCGCACGCGAATGCACCACCAGCGCGACCCCTCCATCGCGGATCGCGTAAAAGAGGCTGGCAGGTTCTCCCTCGTCGAAGATGCGGTCGCCTTCAGCGAAGTGCACGCTGGACGCGCACCCCGCGATGAAGTCCAGCGCACTGGGGCTGAGCCCGGCGAAGAACGGGTGGCTGCCCAGCAGTTCCGTCATGGTCTCCATCGTTTCCTCCCTGCTATGAGCGCCGCGCCATGCTCCCCGCGCGAGCACAACGCCCTAGCCCGCCCACGCTAACGACCCACCATGGCCCGCGGCACGGACGGCTACCAGGGCAGAAGGTCCCTGGTACTCGGCCCTAATCGGCAAGGTCCGTAGTCTCATTCCCCACGGAACCGTTTCGCACCTGCACCATCCGTGTGAACTTCTGGCCTCACGAGGTGGAAACTGAAAGTAGCAGAGCGATCACGCAAAAGTCTTGAAGGCGGCCAAGGAAGCCGTGTTGACGGCTGGCGCGAGGCGAGGCCTCCGTTGGATGCTGGCGCTAAGCCGCGGCGCGGCGGCCGGGGAATCCAGCGCGGGACCAGCTGCCGGTACTCCAGGTAGCTGCGGCCGAAGCGGCGGCGCAGCGTCCGTTCTTCGTAGCCGGTGACGAACAGGTGGAAGAAGACCGCCATGGCCCCCGCGTACGCCAGCAGCCATAGCGACATGAACAGCCACGCCTCCCCCAGCACAACCAGGAGCGCGGCAACGTAGATCGGGTTGCGCACCCAACGGTAGGGCCCCGCCGCGACAAGGCGCGACGGCGCGTCCCACACACCAGGAGTGCCCCGTCCCACTGCGGCAAAGTTCCAGACACACCACCCGTACAGGACCGCCCCGGCCACGATGACGGGGGCCGCCTCCCACGCGGCCGGAGTGGCGGCGCGCCCTTGGCGCATCAGGATCCACCAGGGAACCCAGGCTCCTCCCAGCCCCGGCACCACGATGGTGAACAAGAGATTACGGATGATGAGGCTGAGCGTGCGGGGCATCTTCGCTCAGAGCTCCCGCCGCGGCGAGTGCGTACGGCGACTAATGGTCAGTGGTTCGGTCAAGGTGTTCACGCTGCTGCCCCGTTCTCAAGAGTAGGACCGTTATATGTAGCGTCGCTACCTATATGGGAAGGGTAGCAATACTACCCATGAGGACGGAAGCGCTAAAGGGCCCTGGACGGCATCCTGCTCGCGGTGCTCGAGCCGGGGCCGCGCCACGGTTACGCGGTCATGGAAGCGGCCAGCCGTTCGCCTGGACCCGATCGCCAGCCAATCCTGCGCGATTGGCTCTGGGCTCACCACCCGGCGCGACCGAACATGGCTGGGTAAGCACCCTGCCGTCCAGCTAAGGGCACGCCATGCGACAGTTCCTCGCCGCCAGGCTGCTATCGCGGGCGGATCAGCTGCTCAGATCGCGGGGCGCGCTGATGGCTGACGCCCGCGCGACGGTCGGGCACTGGGTCAGCGAGCAGGACGGGCGGCTGCAATGGCTGCGGCCCGAGGCGGGCGCGTTCTGCTGCGCGCGGCTCAACCCGGACACGTTCGGGCCACTTGGCGTTCGCGGGTTTTACGACCGGCTGGCTGAGCGGCGGACGGTTGTCACACCCGGTCCGTGGTTCGGTGACAGCGCCCACGTGATGAGGATCGGCCTGGCCTATGAGACGGGCGGCCAGCTGGAGAAGGGTCTCGAGGTCATCTCGGACGCGCTGCGGCCTTGACCTCCGCGGCCCTCGAGCCAGCGGCCTACGGCTTCTTGGGCACGGGAGGAGTATGCGGCGTGCGGGGTTTGGCGTCGTGCGCCTTGCGCGCGGCGGCGGCCTTGGCGGCCGCGGCTGCCCTGGCATCGGCATTGGCGGCGGTCTGGGCCAGTTGCGGCGTCATCCAGGTGAGCATCGGGCCGAGGGCCGCACGCCACACGCTGCCCTGGTGCCCGCCACCTTGAATGATCACGAACGGCACGTTCGCCACCCTGGTTTGCAGCAGTTGCTTGAAGTTCGCCGCGGCGACGACATCCTGCCTATCCTGGGCGCCGGCCGCGAGCCAGAAGGCCGGGAGCACATCGTTGATGGGCACCCGCGTGACATATGCCCTCGGCGTGTTCACGAGCTGCAGGCCAGGACGGCCGAGGAACACATTGACCAGGTGCGGCTTGGCCCCCGGCTTGTTGCCCACGGGCACCTGGCTCAGGATCGGGGCGAAGTACCCCGACATCACGCCCGCAGCACCGTAGCCTGCCGGGTCCTGCAGCGCGATGTTGGTCGCGCAGTAGCCGCCCTCCGAGTAACCGGCCAGTCCCCAGGCCCGGCCCGGCGGCTGGACGCGGGCAATCCGCGCTATCGCCTGCGGCACGTCCAGGGCAACGAAGGTCATGTCCTGGATGCCGCCCGGGTCGTTGAGGCACTGCAGCTCATATTGCTGGCCGCCGTCGGTATCAGGCATCACGAGCACCGCGGCGTCCGTGGGATGGGCCTCAAGCAGGTTAAGGAAGGTGGGAATCACGCCCATGACGTCGACCCACGCCTGCGGGTTGCCCGGCGAGCCGTGCAGCAGTTCGATGACGGGAAACTTGTAGTGCGCGTACGCCTTCTGGAAGTACTGCGGCGGGAGGTAGACGTATACGTCACGGGTGAGGTGACTCCGCACACCGGTGACTGAGGTCTGGAACAGGTATCCGACCTGGGCGTCTTCCGCGAGGCTGGTGACCCGGCCGATGTTCTTGTCGAATTGCTTGTTAGTGCCGGCACCCGCGGCTGCGTACTTGGGGATGCTGCTCACGCCCTGGCCGGTGAGATCATTGATCATCCCGCCCCAGGTCTGGTAGTAGTCGTAGAACTTATTGACGGCGGCAATTCCGAAGACCATGGCGGGAACGAACGCCAGGCACGCGGCGAGCACGCGGAACACGACCTGCTTGGCCAGGGACACCCAGACGAGCAGTCCCCCGAAGACCACCATGAGCAGCAGGAAGAAACCGGTACCTTGCGGTTCAAACACTCGGTTCTCCTCGCCGGAATCTGGTCTTACTAGTGGTCCCCTCACCGAGGTCAGGTCCCACAGCACAACCACGTGATCACAACAGCGAACGTCCGAGGCGTGACATTAAGTTCCCCCAGTGAGCACACCACACGTGCACGTGGCTCCGATCAGCGGTGGAGGTGGGATTTGAACCCACGGAGGGGTTGCCCCCTCACACGCTTTCGAGGCGTGCGCCCTCGGCCACTAGGCGACTCCACCGCAGGCGAGCTTACCCGAATCCGCGCGTGCGCGGCGGCATGACCTACCTGGCGTGCGGCCTTCGCGCGGCGAAGAAGTCGCGGAGCAAGGCACCGCACTCGTCGGCGAGGACACCGCCGATGACTTCAGGACGGTGGTTCAGCCGAACGTCCCTCAGCACGTCCCAGAGAGACCCCACGGCCCCGGCCTTGGGGTCCTCGGCCCCGTAGACCACTCGCGCCAGCCTGGCGGCGGTCACCGCACCGGCGCACATCGTGCACGGCTCGAGGGTGACGACGAGCGTCAGGCCGGTCAGCCGCCAACTGCCGAGGGCGCGGGCCGCCTGCCGGATCGCGACGATCTCCGCGTGCGCGGTGGGATCGTGGTCAATTTCCCTGCGGTTGCGGGCTCGCGCGATGACCGTGCCCGCCTCGTCGAGGATGACAGCCCCGACCGGGACATCCTCCTGTCCGGCCCCGGCCATCCCCGCCCCGGCCATCCCGGCCCGGGCCTCGGCCGCTTCCGCGAGCGCGAGCCGCATCGCAGGCTCGAAAGAATCGGTATACCCGGTCACGGACCGAGCGCGATATCGAGCGCGCGCTCCACCGCCTCGCCGAACCTGAGCCGTTCGGCGATGTGGGCCACGGCGTCTTCCGGGTAGAGGTCGAGGTCGGCCGCGACCGCGCCAAGTTCCATCTCGTCGAGCCCGAGGTCCGCGAAGATCGACAGGTCACCAGCCGGGAGTACCTGGTCGAGTTCGTCATCTGCGGGCACCGGGATGTCCAGGGCCTCGAGCATCTGGCGGGCCAGCGGATAGTCCACCGCCGCGGTGAGGTCGGAGAGGAACAACGACTCGTCTTCACCGATGACCCGGACCGCGACCCAGAAGTCGTCGCCCACGCCCGCGAAGCCGATGGTGCCGCCCATGCTCGGCTGGCGGCGCAGCGCCTGGACGAAGCCGTCCAGGTCGGCGGTCACCGCCGTCGGCAGGACGTCAGCCTCCCACTGGTCCTCTTCGCGGTAAACGATAACCGCGAAGTCAGTCTCACCCACGTCGTCCACCGTCATTTCACCAGCATGCTCTGCACGGAGGAATGCTGTCAGATGGCCGCCGGTCGCGGCGGCAAAATCGCCGATCAGGGTGGCCGCCGAGAGATTCTGGACACGAGGCCGGCGCGTCTGGCATGTCCGGTCACGCACTGCTTCCGCCGATCGGGCATACTGAGGGCGACATGGGGCATACTCATGCCGACACGGCAGCTTCACCTCGTTAGCATTGGCCGCGAAATCGGTACGAGCTAGCATAGGTTCTCTGGCAACTAGGGCAAGTCTGGGCGCCCACGGGAGGCGACGTGAATCTGAAATCCATCCTCGGATGGGCCGCTGTCGCGTTCGTCGTGTGGTTTATCATCGAGCAGCCGACAGCCGCCGCTCACATCGTGCACAACCTCGGCACCTTCCTGACCTCGGCTGCCCACGGGCTTTCCAACTTCTTCGCCTCGATCTAGGATCCGGTGCTGCCATGAGGCTGGTCCCGAACACTGACACGGTGCCTGCCTCGGTAAATAGGTACCTCCTGCCCCACGAACGCCAGGTCATCACCGTCCACCAGCACCCGGCCGTGCTGATCATGCCCATCTTGGAGACTCTCGTCGGGCTGGCGATCGCCGGCTGGCTGAGCAACTCCCTCGCGCATGGTAACGGCCCGGCCATCCTCATCATCTGGGTCCTGTGGGGGCTGGTGTTGCTGCGGCTGGTGGTGAAGGTTTTCGAATGGTCAGTTAACTATTTTGTCGTCACGTCTCAGCGGATGCTGCTCTCGACCGGCATTGTCACCCACAAGGTGAACATGATGCCGCTCAGCAAGGTGACCGACATGAGCTTCCAGCGGAGCGCGACGGGCCGGATCCTCGGCTACGGCGAGTTCATCGTAGAGTCCGCCGGGCAGGACCAGGCGCTGCGCAATGTCAGGTTCCTCCCCTACCCAGAGCAGCTCTATCTCGAGGTCTGCGGCCTGATCTTCAAGGACAAGGACGAGAGCTCCGACTAGGGCTGTGCTTGCCGCTCGCCTCCGGGGGCGCCTTCAGCGTCGCCTTCCCTTGTCGCTCGTGCCTCGCTCCTCAGTCCAGGCAACGCCGCGCCCCTTCGGCTCGCTAGGCGGTCAGCAATACGACGCCGATCGCGGCCAGCAGCAGGCCGGCTCGTTGCAGCCAGCGCATCCGCTCGCCGAGCAGCCACCGGGCCAGCAGTACGGTCATACCGGGGTACAGCGACGTGATCACGACGGCCAGCCCGAAAAGCCCGGCCCGGGTGGCAAGCACGTAGCAGACGTTGGCGGCCGCATCGATCGCCCCGGAGGCCAGCGCGATTACACCGGTGCCACCCGCGTGCCGCCACGGGCGTGTCCGGGTCGCCAGCGCGATACCGAAGGCGATCAGGGTTCCCGCCGTCCGCGAGACCGCCACCGGCCAGAGCACACCGGACTGCCCGGCGTTCTTGAGGCACAGGAAGAACAGGCCGAATCCGGCGCCCGCGGCGACGCCATAGCCCAGGCCGCGCAGCCGGCTGGCGGCGTCGTGCCGGTCGTCCCCGGCCTGGTTCCCGCGCGGGCGGCCCTTACCGGGCCGCTCCCGGCGGCCTGGCGGCATGCTGACCATGACGATGGCGGCCAGGCAGATCAGCCCGCCGGCGACCATGATGGCGGTGAGCCGCTCGCCGTCGGCGATGGCCACGCCGACCGGCAGC
>Ga0116222_1002242_pt1 | contig 10251 bp, 2 predicted proteins | sample Sb_taG_12_FD_88963 | JGI IMG/M metagenome (GOLD analysis project Ga0116222, IMG submission 88963) | Peat soil microbial communities from Weissenstadt, Germany - Sb_50d_9_AC metaG | ecosystem: Environmental > Terrestrial > Soil > Wetlands > Peat | place: Germany: Weissenstadt | collected 2010-09-21
CCCACGGCCTGGAAAAAGACCTGGAACTGGTCCCGGCCTTGATCGTGCGGTACCACCACTGCAGTGGCGCCGGCTCCGGCAGCGCCACCGGCGTTGGTGGCGCTCACGACGATCAAGTACACGCGGCCATGGCCGTTGCCGTCGCGCTTCGCCCGCAGTCGCAGTGTTCCTATGCCGACGTTCTGCGCATCGCCGGCCGCGTCAGACTCATTGCTGTAGACCTTGATTGTGAAGTTGGCAGGCGCCGAGCAATTGCCGTTGATGGCCCTGACCGAGAGCCCGACATTGTCCAGATTCGAATTGGCCGGCCAGAGCGACGGGGTAGATACAAAGGGGAAGATCGACGGCTTCGGATTCGAGGCTGTGAACGTGACCATCTTCGAGTTGTTCGCGAGATTCGGATCGAACGTAGTTGCGCTGACCGAGGCCGTATTGGCGATCGACGTCTCGTCGGCCACGGTGCAATTGACCGTCGCCACGATCTGCAAAGTGTCGGTCCCGTTGAGTGCCAGCGAAGCGTAATTCGCCTTCACCGTGTTGCCCGTGGCCCCGCAGGACGTCGAGCCGGGAGCGGTGCACGACGCGAAGGTGAGGCTCGACGGCAGAACGTCCGTCACCACAACGCCGCTGGCGGCGTTAGGCCCGAGGTTCTTGATCTGGATGGTGTAGGTGACGGTGGTCCCCGCCTCGATCTCCTCGTTGGGAGTGGCGGTGATGGAAACCACTTCCAGGTCGGCCTCGGAGACCGACAGGGTCGCCGACGCGGCGTTACCGGTGCCGCCGTTGCTCGAAGTTACTTGGGTTGTGGTGTTGTTCTTCTGGGTGGATGTGGTGGCCATTACGGTCACCTGGAACGTGCAGGTGGCTGCGGCCCCGGTGCCCAGCGTGGTGTTCGAGAGAGTGACGGCACCCGTGGTGACGGTCAGGTTGTTGCTGTTGGTGCCGCCGCACACGCTGCTGGTCCCGGTTGCGCTGGTCACACTGAGGCCCAGGGCCGATAGGTTGTCGGTGAAGCCCACGCCGCTCAGCGGCACGGTGTTGCCCGAAGGATTGGTGACGGTGAAGGTCAGGGTGCTGGCGCCGTTCAAATTAACGGCGGTGGGGTTGAACGACTTGGCGATGGAGGGCGGCGCCACCACGGTCAAGACCGCGTTGCTCGCCAGGCCCGTTCCGCCCTCGTTCGAAGCGATCGTGCTCGTGGTGTTGGATAGACTGCCCGCGGCAGCTCCGGTCACGGTAACGCTGAACGAGCAGGTCGAACCCGTCGCAGGCGGGGCGGCGAGGGTGCCGCTCGTAAATGAGATGGTGCGGTTGACGCTGCTGGTGGACACGCTTCCACCGCACACGGCGGCAGGACCACTGGTCGCGACGGTAAGGCCCGCCGGCAAGGGGTCGGTGAATGCGATTCCCGTGAGGCCCACGGTATTGTTGGCCGGGTTGTTGATGGTGAAATTCAGGCTGGTAGTCGCGTTCAACAAAATGGTGGACGGTGAGAACACCTTGCTGATGGTGGGCGGCGCGACCACTGTGATGTTCGCCGTACCAGGCGAGCTGGTTCCGGCCTCCGTGGACGTCACGGTTACGGAGTTCGTCAGCGATCCGGCTGAGGTGCCGGTCACCGTTGCGGAGATAACGCAGGTGCTCGGTGTGTTGCCGGCGGCGGCCGCCAGCGTTCCGCCCGTCAGTTTTACGGAGTTGGTTGTCACCGATGCCGTCCCGCCGCAGGTGTTGCCGAGCACCGTCGAGCCTACGCCGGCGAGGCCGGCTAAGGTATCGGTGAAGGTCAGGCCACTCAGCGAGAAGTTATTCGGATTCGAAATGGTGAGAGTCAGCGTGGTATTGCTGTTCAGCGGGATGCTGGTGTTCGCGAACGCCTTGGTGATGGAGGGCGGCGTGCCGACCGTCAGGGACGCGAAAGCGGTGAGGCCCGTCCCGCCATTGGTGGAGGTTACAGCGCTCGTGGTGTTGTTCTGCGGTCCGGCGGACGCGCCAGTCACCGTCACCTGGATCGTGCACGGCGTGCCGACAACGACCGTGGCCCCGGTCAGCGTGATGAGGTTGCCGGAAATCGAATAGCTGCCGCCGCACTTCGACGTGGAGGGGACGTTCGTTACCGTCAGCCCCGATGGCACCTGATCGGTGAATCCCACACCGCTGAGGGGAACGGGATTCCCCGACGGGTTGGTAATGGTGATGGTCAGGGAGGTTGTGCCGTTGAGCGCAATGGTGCTCGCGCCGAATGCCTTGGAGATCAACGGCGGCGCCTCCACGGTGAGGGTCGCCATGTTGCTGGTAGTGCCCGTGCCGCCTTCGTTCGAAGTGACCGCGCCCGTGGTGTTGGGTTGACTGCCCGCCGCGGCCCCGGTCACCGTAACACTGAACATGCAACTCGAATTCGCGGCGACGCTGCCGCCCGTGAGCACGATGGTGCCGTTGGTGGCGTTGGTGGTAGTCAAGGTGCTGTTGGCGCCGCACACGTTGTTGGTAGTGCCGCTCGCGACCGTAATGCCCGCTACCAGGGTGTCGCTGAAGCCGACTCCGGTGAGGGGTACGGTGGCCGACGGGTTGTTGATGGTGAAATTCAGACTGGTGGTCCCGTTCAGCGCCACGGTGGACGATCCAAACACCTTGCTGATCGTGGGCGGCGCGACCACCGTGATGTTGGCCGTACCGGGCGAACTGGTTCCGGCCTCCGTGGAGGTCACCGTCACGGAGTTCATCATCGATCCGGCAGCGGTGCCGGTCACCGCCACGGAAACGACGCAGGAGCTGGTGGGATTGGCGGCTGCCAGCGTTCCGCCGGTGAGCCTTACGGAGTTGACCGTGGTGCTGGGCGTCCCGTTACACGTGTTGCTAAGCGCGGGTGTGCTGGCAATGACGAGGCCGGTTGGCAGGGTATCGGTGAAGGCCAGGCCGCTCAGCGAAAAGTTATTCGGATTGGTTATGGTCAGAGTCAGCGTGGTGCTGGTGTTCAGGGGGATGGTGGCGTTCGCGAACGCCTTGGCAATGGAGGGCGGCGTGCCCACCGTCACGGATGCGGAAGCGGTGAGGCCCGTCCCGCCATTGCCTGAGGTGACGGCGCCCGTGACGTTGTTCTTCTGCCCGCTGGTCGCGCCAGTTACCGTCACCACTATGGTGCACGACCCGTTGGCAGCGATGGTGCCGCCGGTCAGCGTGATCAGGGTGACGCTGGTATTGGTGATCGCAAGGGAGCCGGTGCTGCACGCCGAAGAGGTGGCGGTTGTTGCCGTCAGGCCTGACGGCAACGTATCGGTGAAGCCCACTCCAGTAAGGGAGACGGTATTCCCCGACGGGTTGGAAATGGTGATGGTCAGGGAGGTGGTGCCGTTGAGCGCAATGCTGCTCGCGCCGAATGCCTTGGAGATTTGCGGCGGCGCCACCACCGTGAGGGTCGCCATGTTGCTGGTAGTGCCCGTGCCGCCTTCGTTCGAAGTGACAGCACCTGTAGTGTTGGATTGAGTGCCCGCCGCGGCCCCGATCACCGTAACGCTGAACATGCAACTCGAATTCGCGGCGACGCCGCCGCCCGTGAGCACGATGGTGCCATTGGTGGCGTTGGTGGTGGTCAAGGTGCCGGTGCCGCACACGTTGCTGGTAGTGCCGCTCGCGACCGTAATGCCCGCCACCAGGGTGTCGGAGAAGCCGACTCCGGTGAGGGGCACGGTGGCCGACGGGTTCGTGATGGTGAAGTTCAGGCTGGCGGTCTGGTTCAACGCAACCGTGGACGGTAAGAAGGACTTGCTGATGGTCGGCGGCGCGACCACCGTGATGTTGGCCGTACCAGCCGGGGCCGTGGCGGTTCCCGACTGCGTAGAGGTCACGGTCACGGAGTTCATCAGCGTTCCGGCAGCGGTGCCGGTCACCGCCACGGAGACGGTGCAGGAACTCGTGGGATTCCCGGCCACCAGCGTCCCGCCGGTGATGCTCACGGATGTGGCCGTGGTAGTGGGGTTTACGCCGCAAGTGCTGGTAAGTGCCGGCGTACTGGCCACCCCGAGGCCGGTTGGCAGATTGTCGGTAAACGCCAGCCCGCTGAGCGCGATCGTGTTCGGATTGGTGACGGTCAAGGTCAGGGTGGTGCTGGCGCCCAGGGCAATCGGGGACTTGGCGAAGGACTTGGTGATGGTGGGCGGGCTCGCCACGGTCAAGGACGCCGTATTGCTGGTGGTGCCCTGGCCGCCGTTAGTGGAACTGATCATGCCTGTGGTGTTGGTGTACTGCCCCGAGGCTGCCCCGGTTACGGTCACGGAGAACGTGCACGAGGTGGAGACGCTGCCTCCCGACAGCCCAATGGTTACCGGCGCGGTTGTGGTCACGGTGCCTCCGCAGCCGCTCGCCGTGCCGGTCGCGACAGTCAAGCCCGTCGGCAGGATATCGGTGAACGCCACTCCGGTTGCCGCGACCGTGTTGCCGGAGCCATTGGTAATCGTAAAGCTCAACTGGGTTGTCGCGTTCACCGCAATGGTCGCCGGAGTGAACAACTTGGCGATCGTGGGCGGCGCAACCACCGTCAGGGTCGCGTCCGGATTGGAGCTGCTCGTCGCGAAATTCGTGGACCCGCTGTACGCAGCCTGGATCGAATACGAACCGGCCGGGGTGCCGGCCGGCAGCGTGTAGTTCACGGTCACCGGGCTCGAACTCACCGTCCCGGAAATCGTGGCCGTCCCGACCACCGTGTTGCCGGCGTTGACAACCGTGAACGTCACGGTACCGCCGCTTACCGTGCCCCCCGGGCTAGTCACTGCAGTCGAGAGCGTGACCTGCTGGCTGGACGAGCTGAAAGGCGTCGACTCATTCGATGGCGTCGTGGTGGTGGACGCCTGGTTTACTTTCAGAGTATGGGTATTGGTCGTGTCGCTGCTGGCCGCGAATCCGGTGCCGCCGCTGTAAGCCGCCTGAATGAAGTACGTGCCGACAGCCGTGCCGCCGGGTAGCGTGTAGTTGACGCTCGCCGCGCCGGCCGTCACCGTCGAGGAAGCCGTTGGCGTCCCGACCACCACGTTGCTGGCGTTCAAAACCGTGAACGTCACAGTACCGACGCCCACCACCGAGGGATTGCCGGTCACCGTAGCCGACAGCGGTACCGTCTGGGAGGAAGTACTGAAGGTAGTCGTCGCGCTGACCGCCGCCGTAGTCGTGGTCTGGACCACCGTGGTTGGGTCGTTGTGCGTGTTGTCGGCGCTGGGGCCGATCTGGTCGGTGTCCGCGGTGAGAATCGCGACGTTCGTCTGCGAAGTCGCCGTGGCCGACAGGGTCAGCGTCACCGTGAGGGCGGGGCTGGTGGATCCCACCGTGAGCGGACTATTGAGCGTGCAATCCACTACCGTCGAATTGGGGCAGGTCCAACCCGTGCCGCCGACTGCGGTAACGGTGTACCCCCCCGGCAGGGAGTCCGTCACCTCAATGGTCCCAACGGTCACGCCCGGACCGCTGTTCCCGCCGGAAGCGCCCGTGTTTTTTACGGTAATGGTGTAGGTCGCCCCCACCTGCCCCTGCGTAAAGGGGTCGGTGTGGGTCTTGTTGATGGTGAGGATGGTGCCCGCCACCGTGATGGTCCCGGAGGAGGTGGTGTCATTGGCCGTCGTGCCGGGGTCGTCGCCGCCCGTCCCGTTCGAGCTCGCCAAATTGCTGATGGTATCAGCCGTGGTCGTGCCCACGGAAACGTTAATGGTCACTGCGGAGCTGAGAGTCGCCAAGATCGGGTTGGGGTTCGTGCAGGTCACCGTCTGCCCGCTGGCCATGCAGCTCCAGCCCGTCCCACTGAAACCGGTGTAGGTCAGCCCAGTCGGCAGCGTGTCCGTGATCGTGAGGGTGGGGATGCCCGTCGGTCCAGGTCCCAGATTCGTCGCCGTAATCGTAAACGACGCGCTTTGCCCGCGGGTGAAGGTAGTGGGCGAGTGCGTCATTTGCGGGGAGATGAGCGAAATGTCGGGCAGGTTCTGGGTGAGGTTGACGCACCAGCCGCCATTCAGGCCCGAAGGCCGGCCGCCTCCGTTCACTCCAGCGTCGTCCATGAACAGGCTCCAGGTCCCGTTTCCGTTGTAGGTGCTGGCCGTGGTGCCGCCAAAGACCCCGGCGGCCGCCGCATTGCCCAGGGTGCCGGTGCCGGCGGGAGCGGCCTTGTTGGTCGGGGTGAACGGGTTGGACGCCAAGGGCGGCCCGACCCCGGCGCTCACGCAATCCGTCGCGTTGGGCGGGCAGGCCGGGTACGCAAAGGTCTGAGTGGTTCCGTCGTGTGATTGTCCGTTGTAACTGGCGGGCTTGAACGAGCCGGCAGTGGCGTCCGTGGTGCCCAGGTTACCGCTTGCCGTGTCGTCAAAGGTCAGGTCGAACGTCCCCACCACGTCGTCGGGCGTGCCGCCGGTCAACGAAAAGAAGTCGAGGTTGTTCCCGCCCGGTCCTACCAGCAGGGAAATCAGAGACGTCTGATCGTCAGTGTGGAAGCTTTTCAAGGTAACGGTAAGCGCCTTGACCGTGCCTGGCAAATCCGTAACAAAGATGTTCGAAGGATACGGCAGGGCCGGACCCGAATCGGCGCTTAAGCCCGGGATCGTAAGCGGGCCTGGATCGCAATACACGTACGGCTGGCTTCCTGTCTCGGTAGTGGCCTTGTTGAGGCGGATGTCGAAGCTTCCGGAGCTGACCCCGAATTCAGGCGTGGTGTTATTGGTCCCGCCATAGCTCGCCACGATGTGGTGGGTGCCTTCCGCCAACTTCGGGCCGGTACCCGTTGCATCGCTGCCCGGCACCGTCAGGGTCGCCGTGCCATTCGTAACGGTGCCCGATCCCAGGTTGGTGGTGCCGTCAAAAAAGGTGACCGTTCCCCCGTTCACTGTGACGTCGCTGGTAACCGTGGCGGTGAAGGTCGGAGAACTGGTCGTCAGGGCCGGGTTGGGTGATCCCGTGAGCACCGTCGTCGTAGGATGCGCGTTGGCCTGCATCGTGAAGTTCAGGCACCACGAGCCGAGCCCCCCGAGGGGCGTGCCGGTAGTCTCGCGGTTGGTCAGGTACAGGTTCCAGGTGCCCGAGGCCCCCAGGCCGCCGAACTCCGTGTTAAACGTTGCCGTCCCCGTGGGCGCAGCCATGTGGAGAAAGCTGCCGCTGGGAGCCGGAGCGGGAAACGAGTCCGAGGACTGGTTGCCCACCTGGTTGGCATCGTCGCTCGGCAGGCAGGTCCCCGTACTGCACGCAGGCAGGGCTTGCGAGCCCGTGTCAGAGAGCGTAACCGTGATACCGGTCCCGCCGACATTACCGGTAGGCGTAAGGGCCCAGGATAGGAACTCGAAAGCGGTGGTGGCCCCAGGCGCTTGCAGCGCGAAGCCGAGGCCCTGCGGGTCTTGCGACTGCAAATTGTTGAGCGTCACCGTGACTTGCTGGATTGTGCCGGTCAGGGTAGGCTCCGTACCGCCCAAAATAATCGACGAGGGATACGGAAGCCCCCCAGCCATATTCTGAATGGCGACCCCGCCGTTGTTACAGAAGGTGTTGCCGCTCTGAGTCGCGTGATTCACCGCCGTCTGGCTCTCATGGTTCGAAGTGCTGGCCGCGAAACCCGTGCAACTGCTCGTGCAACTGTAGTTGGCCACCAGGTCGTGGATACCCTCGGTGGCAAACGTAGCCGTCAGTATCGCATTCCCGTGTGAATCGAAGGACGTTTGGGTTACCTTATCTGTGTTGGTGGTGTTGTCGTGGAGCGTCACCGAGCCCGTAGTCACAGGATTGGAATTGGTGAGACTCCCGGGACCGCAAGTGCTGGAAGTGGTAACGCAGGCGGTGAAGGTGACCGAACTCCCGGTCCCCGAAGTGAACGAAGGATTCGGCGAACCAGCGGAGAGGAAGGTGTTGGTGGCGGCATTGGCGCCCGTAACCTGGAAATTCAGTTTCCACGAAAAGGTCGTGCCGCTGCCCAACGCTCCCGTGTCCACGACGTACAATTTCCATACCCCGTTCATCTGCGTGGATACGGTGAGGCCCCCAAAAGTGCTCGCGAAGGTGCCACTGCCTGAGGTCGCTGCTGCGGTATAGGTGGACACGGGACCCGGGCTGGGGAAACTGTCCGCACCCGAGGTGCCCGGGGTGCCTCCGTAATCGGCAGGCTTGTAGCTGGACGCCAGCGTGGGGCAGGTATTATTGAAGTTAGGCAACTGGCTGGCGGCCGAGTCGGACAGCGTGAACGTGAACGAAGTGGTAGTCGCGCCGCAGGCGGCGGAAAGTACGTCAAGGCTGGCCCCGGTGGGAGATTGGAGCAGGATCCCAGGGCTGGCCAGAGACTGACTCGTGGCGGCCGTGTAATCGAGCGTCAGCGTTAACGACGTGAAGGAGCCGGTTAGCCCGGTGACATTGATGCACGCGCCGTTGGTGCAACTTGTGCCTGAGTTGGGGCCGGCCGATGGATAGGGGCTGCCGTTCGCTCCGTTACTGGCGATCGAAATCGATCCCCCGTTGAAAGTCTGTGCCTGCGAAACCCCGGCACATGTCCCCAGCAGAAACATGCCGGACAGGACAACTCGTCGAACCGTGGCGCCTTGCATGACCCTAACCCCCCCCGATGGTTTTGACCCGCGTCTTTCAACCCGACCCTCAATTCGTCCGGATGCCAGGACCGGCATGAAACGATTACCGCGAATTGTAGCAGAGAAGAGTCTACCATAAGTAATGGAAGATACGGCATTGAAAAAGTACTGCACGGCAGCAAAATAAATAACTCAATCCCGATGAATTCGGCTACTAACTCCGAGCGTCGCCGCCTCCGGGATGCCGCATTCTCCCGGCAGGGCACGGGCCCGGCCAATATTTGTAATATTTGTTACGTCCCCGGCGGGCCATCCGGGATTCCCTGCCCTTGGTCCCTAACCGGCACTTTTTCCTTGCGATCCGATGTCGATCTGTAGTATCTTGATCAAGCCGTACTGCTAGCACCACCAAGATTCCTAGTCGCACTACGGCGCCACGCTGTAGTTTGTCCAAATTCCAATTACAGGAGAATTCTGCGATGTCGCAGCCTTATGTAGGCGAGATCCGGATGTTCGCCGGCAATTTCGCCCCGGCTGGCTGGATGTTTTGCGATGGCCAGTTGCTCCCCATCTCCGAATACGAGACTCTTTTCAATCTCAGCGGGACCACTTACGGCGGCGACGGTCAATCTACCTTCGCTCTGCCCGATCTCAGAGGCCGCCTTCCCATCCACCAGGGGAACGGGTTTACGCTGGCCCAAAACGGTGGCGTTGAGGAGGTGACCCTGACCACGGCCCAGACACCCGGCCACTCCCACACGGTTCTCGCCAATCCGGCTCAGGCTACCGGCGCCAGCCCCAGCGGCGCGTTCCTGGCTGCAGGAAAAGCCATGTACGTTCAAAATCTGGCGCCCAATACGGGCATGCAGGTTGCAATTTCAATCGTGGGTGGAAACCAGCCGCACTCCAATTTTCAGCCCTACCTGTGCGTGGATTTCATCATCTCGTTGTTTGGGGTTTTTCCCAGCCCGACCTAGCGCACGGGCAACACCAAAGAAAAAAGGAGATCGAAAATGGCTACACCCTTTCTATCCGAAATCCGAATCTTCAGTTTCGGCTTTGCGCCAAAAGGTTGGACGATGTGCAACGGGCAGCTCCTGCCCATCAACCAGAACCAAGCCCTGTTCTCGCTCCTCGGTACCACGTACGGCGGCGATGGGCGGGTGAATTTCGGGTTGCCCAATCTGCAAGGGAACGTCCCGATTCACATGGGTAGCAGTCACACCCTCGGCGAGCGCGGCGGGGAGCAGGCCCACACTCTGAACATCAGTGAAACCCCCTTGCACACGCATACCTGGGGCACCACCAGCACGGCCGTCAACACGCCCGACCCGCCCGGCGCCCTGCTGGGCGCGAGCTTCCAAGCCTACAACACATCCGCCTCCGGTTTGCAGCCTATGTCGTCCCAACAATTGGCCGCCGTCGGAGGAAACCAGGCGCATCCGAATATGCAGCCCTACCTGACGCTGAATCTTTGCATCGCGCTTCAGGGAATATTCCCCTCCCGAAACTAACGCGAGGAAAAGCCCGCAAGGAGAACATCACATGGCAAATCCATTCGTAGCCGAGATCCGGATATTCCCTTTCAACTTCCCGCCCACCGGTTGGGCCTTTTGCGATGGCCAGATATTGCCCTTGAGCCAGAACACTGCTCTCTTCTCGCTCCTAGGCACCACCTACGGCGGCGACGGAAAGAGCAACTTCGCGCTCCCCAACA
>Ga0116222_1002271_pt1 | contig 10178 bp, 8 predicted proteins | sample Sb_taG_12_FD_88963 | JGI IMG/M metagenome (GOLD analysis project Ga0116222, IMG submission 88963) | Peat soil microbial communities from Weissenstadt, Germany - Sb_50d_9_AC metaG | ecosystem: Environmental > Terrestrial > Soil > Wetlands > Peat | place: Germany: Weissenstadt | collected 2010-09-21
CGGTTCACTGCTACCGCCGACGCCGGCCTGCGCCCAGCCTCCGCCCTCTCCAAAACCAACAATCATAAGGCTGTGAACAGTTACAACCTCGAACTATGTTACCGTCTTCGTCAATGCGTTGGCGACTCTGACGATGGTTACCCAAGCACACAGGGACGATACTGCGGACCGCCCGCCGGCACGCCCGGCTACGACATCCTTACGTATTACAATCTGAGGGATATTCTCGGCGACACACTACAGCCTGTGGACACTCATGAGACCCTCGAATACGCCGTTTACTCGAACGCGAGCAACCAACCAGCTCCCAGTAATCCTCAGGGGTGGACGTGGCTGAGTGCGGGCGACCCGACTGCCCAACCCGCTCGCTGGCTGGTGTCCCAGGCAGACAGCCAGGGCACGGACCCGACCGGCCAGATCAACTACTGGGTAACCTTCAGCAACACGCTCCCGGACCACTACGGCCACTGTGGTCAGAATGGCGAAAACCCGCTGTCGCCACTGGAATGCAATACCTCAGGCGCTTGTGGTCCGCAGTTCGCGGATATCACCGACCAGTCGACTCCTGTGTTCACGCTAACACAGAAGTTCTGGGCCGGTGCGGTCCCCTCTAGTTTCTAGTAATTGGGGATCGGATTTCGGACAATCAGGTGCTACTTGTGTGCGGACCCAACGGGTTACCTTCTACCAACCGGGGGGGGACTTCGACCGCAATGACCCATCATATGAAACGAGCGCTACGCGTTTAGACCAGAGCAGTTGCGCGCAGAATACGCTAAAGAATAATTATTAACACCATTCGAGGCGGGAATACATATGACGATGTACACAATCAGACGGGGCATGAGCCCAACCAGACTGCCGGGAGTTTCTGCAGCCTTGTTTCTGGCGGCAGTAACGTGGGCGCGCGCGGACACGCTTTCCAATCTGGCAGCACGGTCCTCTGGAGTTGTCATAGGTACAGTGAACGAACGGGCGCAAGCCGTGGACAGTGTGACGTTCGACCTCCAGGTTGAGCGAGTACTAACTGGTCGCGTTGCCTCAGTGGTCCACGTGACACACGCGTGGCACCTGCCAGCAGGACTGCCGACGGGCACATTGCGCACCCCGGTCCGCGGGATTTGGTTCTTGTCTCCGGATCAGGGTAATGTCCTCCGGGTGAGGCCGAGCCCGGCTTTCGACGGTCTCTTTGTCCCCAATGGAGGCGGCACGCCGACGGGAGCCTACGCCTATTCTCCGGCCGCACCACTGGCGGACATGCTCACTTTCGAGGTGGCGTCTGGACTGGACTCGTACGGTGATGAACCAGCCGCGCTCCTCGAAGTTCTAGGGTTCGATGATGGCCCAGCTATTGACACCGTGCTCCGCAGTTTTATGGCGTCTCCCAAGCCGGGTTTCCGTGCGATTGGGTTGACCGGGCTGCTGGCCAGAAGCCGCCCGGGCATGGTGTCCACGTTGACCCAGTTGTGGCCAACCATCGCACAGGACCCCAACCGGAGGTGGGTGGCCCTCGCGTTGCGTGATATGTGGCGCGACCTGACGACGGGCAGCGTTGCACAACTCGTGGCCTCGTTAAATTCAACCTCCTTGACCGGCGAGCTTCGTGAGCCGGCAGTGCGGGCGGTCTCGGCAATCCATACCGAAGAAGCCCTGCCGTTTTTAGCAGGGCTTCTGGTTAGCGGCGATCCAGCGGAGCGGATGCGCGGTGTTTTTGGCCTCGCCTCGTTCGCCAATGGTTGTCCCGTGCAGACCAATGCTAACGTTGTCAGTATGGATTACCTCCGTTGCAAGCAGGCCAGCCCCTACAAGACCGAGGAGACCGTGGCAAGTTTTCTGCTTGTAGCTACCACGCCGGCGCAGGAGGCGGCTGCAGTCGCCTTCTGGCAGCAATGGTGGAGTGGCCATCCTGAGCTGCGGTAAGGCGCTTCGTATTCTGCACTTGGAGTTTCCCAAAGGCGGTTTAGGGCGATAATGAAGAGGATTCTATCGGCAGTGCCCGCGCGTACAATCTTCGAGGAAGAGATCCAAGGCTTGGCCGCGGGCACTACCGATAGAATTCATTGAACTGAGCCGCGCTCGGAACTATGGGGATTGAATACAGATTCGGAGCTGGCGACGGCTGGGGAATGGAATGGAATGGATCGGCGGTCTGCAGCGGCGCGCGTCCCCGCTGTGGAGACGCGGAATCGCGCGTTTGAGATCAGGGAGGGGCCCGCGGGAGCGCAGAAGCACCGATTCGAGGCAAGGATTTCCTCTCGCCCGGTCAAGGGCTGAGCGGTTGGGCGGTGATGTAGTCGAGCGTGTCATTGCGGTCATGAGGTGTCTGCGACCATAGGAGCAGGCAAACAGGCGAGCGCCGCGACGGTGAGGATTTGGATGAAGATCAATCGTCCCGTCTTGCAGACCGGGCACCGGTGAGACATCGGTTCCGCGGCTGTTGAATCGCCGTCGCCCGAACTTGCACCGGCCTCGATGGCGGTTTTGAGCGCGGGCAGCAAGGAGCGGCACAGCGCCAGCTTTTCCTTGCGCGTGCGGTTGGCCAGAAATCCAAAGTGGCGGATGTGGACAAAGCCAGAGGGCAGCACGTGGAGCAGAAAACGGCGAATGAACTCGACCGCCTCCAACGTCATCGTCTTGGTCTGGTTGCCATCGGCATAGTCCTTCCATTCGAAGGTGACCCGGCCGTCCGCCATGGATATCAATCGGCGGTTGGAGATGGCTATGCGGTGCGTGTAGCGGGCCAGATACTTGAGAACCTGTTCCGGTCCGCCAAAGGGCCGCCTGGCGTAAACCACCCATTCGATCCGGCCGGCCTGCTGACACAAGGCCTCGAAGGCTGCCGGTTGGGCCAAGGATTTCAGTTCGCCGTTGAATTGGAGCTTGCCCTTCTGAAACGCCTTTCGTAAGTGAATCAGGAACTTCTTGCGGAACAGGCGGCTGAGGACCCGGACGGGCAGGAAGAACGACTTTCGACAAGCAATCCACCGCGATTGGTCCGGGCTGATCCCGCCGCCGGGCACCACGCAGTGGATATGCGGATGGAGGTGAAGATTCTGACCCCAAGTGTGCAGCACGGCCAGGAAGCCGATGGCCGCACCCAGATGCTTGGGGTCCGCCGCGATGGCCAGCAGCGTCTCGGCCACGGCGCGGAAGAGGATGCTATAGATTCTTCTCGCGTTCTGCAGCGCCAAACTGGCGATCTGCTGCGGCAGCGTAAACACCACGTGGAAGTACTCCTTCACCGGCAGCAACTCGGCCTCCCGTTCGGCCAGCCACTTGGCGCGGACCGCGGCCTGGCACTTCGGGCAACTCCGGTTTCGGCAGGAGTTGTACGAGATGGCGCAATGCCCACACTGATCGCACTGCTCCACATGGCCGCCTAAGGCGGCTGTGCGACAAGCGCGAATATCCTCGAAGGCCTTTTTCTGCTGGTGGGACAGTACCTGTCCCCACCGAGCCAGAAAGTCGTCACCATAGGTGCGGAAGACATCGGCCACTTCCAGCCGATGTTCACTCATCGCTCAGGTTGCACGGTGCTGGCGGCCTGGACGATATCGACTGGGTCCAGCAGTTCCAGGGGGCTGATCGTCGCCCGGACCGCGGTAGCGGCGACATGCAAATAGCGAGCGGTGGTCTCCAATTTCGCATGGCCGAGCAAGATCTGAATGGTGCGAAGATTCGTGCCCGCTTCCAGCAAGTGCGTGGCAAAGGCGTGCCGCAGCGAGTGCGGATGCACCGGCTTGGAAATGCCAGCGTCTTGTGCGGCTTTCTTACAGGCCGCCCGGATAGCATCGCGCGAAATCGGCTGTCCGGGTTTTTCGCCGGGGAACAGCCAATCCGTGGGCCGCTTCCAGCGGTAGTAGACACGCAGCAATTCCAACAGCTTGGGGGGCAGCAAAGTTTGCCGGTCCTTGTGCCCCTTACCACCCCGAATCCAGGTCACGCCGCGGCCGCTGTCGATGTCCGGCACCTTGAGCCTGGATACTTCCGACACTCTGGGGCCGGCCGCGTACATGGTGGTCAGAATCGTCCGGTGGAGGAGACTTTTCGGCGTCACCAGCATGAGCCCGACCTCTTCCGGGCTCAAGATCACCGGGAGTTTCTTCACATACCTGGGCAGGGGAATGCGTTCGATACCGATCTGAAGATGCAGCGTATTGGTGTAAAGAAAACGGAGGCCGCAAACGGACTGAATGTAGGACGAAAGCGAGACCCCCTTCTCCTTGATCAGGTACAGTTGGTATTCTCGGATCTGCTCCGGGCCGAGCAGTTCCGGCGATTTGCCAAAGTGCTTGGCGAACTCCGCAACGCCGCGGACATAGGCGGCGACGGTGGTGGGTGCGTAGTTGCGAATCTGGAGATCCTCCAGCATCCGCTGTCGCAATGCAGTCACGACGAGAACTCCTTTCGTCCTTGACGACATCACCAGGAGCCGCCGAATGGAAGATGCCACAGGAATACAAACGGTTGCTCTCTTTCGCCTATGCAGAACCAAAGCGGCGGGTCAGAATAGGCCGTCCGTCGAAGCCATTGCCGCGCAGCGGCTTAGTTCAATGTCTTTTATGAGGATAGTACCCGCGTTTTTGGTACTGGTTACAGTGCCCGTAGCCGCGGAGAACTCGACAGTGCGGCCCTCCCTGGCGTACTCAACGGCTTTGGGAGGAAGCCAACAAGACAGCGCCACCGCCGTTGCGGCCGATGCCAAGGGGAACTCATATATCACCGGATACACAAACTCGCCGAATTTCCCGACGCAGGGGGGTGTTCAGAACCAGATTGGCGGAACGCCGCTGCGTCTTAGTATGGATGGTGGGAGGACGTGGAGTGCGCCTGGCATCCTGGGCTCTGTCCTTTCCCTGGCGGGGTCCCCGAGATGGCCTGGTGTGTTGTATGCGGGCACCGTCGATAACGGCCTATACCGAAGCGCGGACTCCGGCGCGACGTGGGAGCCCGTCACCACGCTGCCCGCACCGCTTAGCGTGGCTGTTTCCATCGTCGGTACCGTCGGCCCGCCGATCATCTACGTCCGCACCAATGCCGGCATTTTCCAGTCGCAAGACGATGCCAAGACTTGGCAACCGTCTGCCGTTTATGCCGGACTGGATGGGTGTCCGGCCACGCCGCAGATGCAGTATGGGCAGAACGCCGCTGGATTGCTGCGGAGCACGGACGGGGGACTGACGTGGACCGCTCTTAAGAAGCTGAGTTCCGCATATTCGTACGCCTGCGATCCCACGAATCCCAGCTTGCTTTACGCCCTTGGTCCCGGCGGAGTTTACCGGAGTACGGATGCCGGTGATAGTTGGGTCAGAATGTCGGATATCCCGCCTGATGTTGTCTACCCCGCCGGGATGGCTGAGCCGCCGATTCAGTGCTCCTATTTTTCGACGCATTGTCTGGCAGCATCCACCACGTTTTTGTACATGGCGTCTGGCCAGGGTGTGTTTCGGAGCGCGGACGGCGGCGGCACCTGGTCAGCGACCACGATTACTGCGCCGGCCGACGATGTTCTGGTGGACCCAAACGATCCTCAGGTGGTGTACGCCAATGCCGATCGGGTTTACCGCAGCGAAAATGGGGGTGCCAACTGGAGCGTGATCCTCACGCCCGTGCAACACACGGTCGGTCTTCTGGCCGTACCTCCCACTATGCCGTCAGTCCTGGCGGTGGGTTCCCTGCTTCCCCAGACTGTGTTCGTCACGAAGCTGGGGCCGGACGGTAAGATTCTCTATTCCACCTACCTGGGCGGCAGTTACTTCGACTATCCAACTGGTGTCGCGGTCGATCGCGATGGATACGCGTACATCACTGGCCTTACTTATTCGTCAGATTTTCCCGTGACGGCGGGTGCCATCCAGAGCACGCTGGCTGGAACTTACAACGCGTTTTTGGCGAAGCTTAGTCCGGACGGAACCACGCTGGCATACTCGACTTTCCTGGGGGGATCGGGCACAGATTCGGCCCAGGCAATCGCACTGGATAACGGAGGCAACGTTTACCTTACCGGATGGGCGGGGTCGGTAGATTTTCCGGTTACGCCGAGCGCGCTACAAACGCAGATCCGGCAAGGATGCGGGCCCGCTCCCTATCATCCGGCCAATGGGGACGCGTGGGTGGCGAAAATCAGCCGGGATGGTTCGAACTTGCTGTACTCGACATTTCTAGGTGGGACGTGTGCCGACGAGGGCCTCGGCATCGTCGTGGATTCGTCCGGCAGCGCGTACGTTACTGGGGTGACGACTTCTCCCGATTTTCCCACGACGGCTGGGTCCTATAAGCCAGTAACCCAGGCACTTGGAAATACCGGTTTTCTTGCCAAGCTAACCCCCTCGGGCGACGGATTGGTGTATGCCACCTACATCGGGGGACCCGGCACCGACACAGCGGAGGCCGTGGCGGTGGATAGCGCTGGCAACGCATATGTTACGGGTGCGACTGTCGGTCTGGAAGACTGGTATACAGGACCAACCGGAGCTTGCGAGGCCCAGTACACCACATATGGAGCCGACCTCGCGCTCGTCAGCGGCGGTGCAGGATACATCCTGAAGCTCAGCCCGTCCGGCACAGCCAAGGTGTTCTCGCGGTATTTGGGGCTGTGCTACACGACGGGAACATCCATCGCATTGGACCCAGCCGGAAGGATCTGGGTCGGCGGCCCGTCAGGGTTCGTGGTCGCAAACTGGATAGATCTCTTCGCGCATGGGGCGTTTGGTCTCGTTCCTACAGTTGCCACTCTGCATCCGTTTCAGGGCGGAGGACTCGGGGCCGGATTCGTCTCCGAGATAGCGGCCGATGGGAGCACCTTGCTGTTCTCCAGCTTGGTGGATTCGGTGTGGGGAATGGCCCTCGACCCCAACGGAAACGCCTACATCGGTGGTTATACAACCGCCACGTCAATTCCCAAGACACCGCCTTCTGTATCCGTTCCCTATCGCTCTGCGCTAGCGATTCGGATCGATGGAGCGGTGCAAAGCACTCTGACAATCGAGGAGCCCCGCAGTTTGGCGAACTATCTGGAACTCGGCCAGGACGTTCCGTTCATCACCGCCCCGGGCGCACGGCTGGCAATTCCCGGGACTGGCCTTGGCCCTGCCCGAAAAGTGATCGCCAGGCTGGCGGATGGCATGCTACCGACCATGCTTGGCGATACCAGTGTATATTTCGATGGCGTACCGGCGCCACTGCTTTCGGTTCAGGCTGAGGAAGTGGCGTGCATCGGGCCGTTCGAGATGAGCGGGCATACCTCCGTGACCGTGCAGGTGGAGCGTAATGGGTCGCTTTCGAACGCGGTGCGCGTCCCCGTATCACAGTCCGCCGTGGACCTGTTGTGGGTGACAAACGAGGACGGCACGTACAATTCCTCTGACCATCCGGCTCCGGGAGGTTCGCTGATGACGGCCTATGTTGCCGGTATGGGACAGACTAATCCGTCGAGCGTTGACGGGAGGGTCAACGGGACAGATGGAGGCAGCCTCATCAACCCTGCAACCGTGCTTTTCGTGGCGACCACGGTCGACGGTGGAGTCTATACGGCGGACATCCTATCCGCCGGGCCTGCTCCAGGCCAAGTGGCCGGAGTCGGGCAGATCCGCTTTCAAATACCGGATCGCGTTATCGATGGGAAGTGGCAACTGAGTGTCGGCACTGGAGACGACTTGGATGTGACGACGGTATATATAGGTAGCCACTGAGGGACTGAGAGGCCTCCGATCCTTCCACGTTTCGATGTTGTGGATTTATTTTTCTCAAACCGAGATCCGCTCGGCAATGTTCCGCGTGATCTTCTTGTCGCGCCGGTCGTAGAGGCGGGTGGTGCGCGGGTGGCCGGCCAGGCGCTGCACGTCTTCGAGTGCCACGCCCTGTCCAGCAGGTCCGTTATCGTCGTCACCCGGAAGGAGTGCGGCGACAGGCGCACGGAGAGGCCGGCGTCCATGAGGCGGCGCTTCACCATGCGGCAGACGTCGATCACGTGCATGGGCCTCTTGGTGAGCTGGCCGGTCTTCCTGTACGCCGTCCGGAAGAGGGGAGTGTCCTTGCGGGTCGTGCGGAGGCCTGTATTATCGATGCATTCAAAAGTTATTTTCTCCAGGTCGTGCCGGACCGGGATCTCGCGGCTCTTGCCGTTCTTCTCGTCGAAGTGGAGCATGCGCTGGTCGCCGGCGTGGTAGAAGCTGCCGCGCTTTAAGCTGGCCACGGCGCCGGCGCGGGCAGCGGTGTAGATCAAAATGGCGACGATGGCGCGATCGCCGAGACTCGGGTGGCGATGGGCTCGACCTCGGGGGCTCCAACAACGAAGTCGAAGGCAACCTGATCTACGGGGATAACAACGCAAATGCCATTTACATCGCTGGAAACAACAACCGTATTCACGGGAATGTTGTGGCGCACTCAAAGGTTGACGGAATAGGAGTGAATGGCAATTACAACTCGATTCGAAGAGAATTTCGTCTCGGGTTCAGGATCGGCAGGAATTGGCCTGTTCGGAGGCGTGAAAGGCAATTCGATCAAAGAGAACACCGTTTTCAACAACGCCGTGGATCTCGGTGACAATGACTCGTGCACTTTGAACACCTGGAAGGACAACCTGTTCGCGACGGCAAACAACGCTTGCGTCCATTAACAGGATCGAGGAGAGCGACCGCCCGACGGTTGCAGCTCGGGCCAGCGCCTGGTGCTTGGACAAACAGTAGTAGGTGAAACTGTGTTGGTGCCGCCCGGTTGAGCATCAGACTGATCTCGATCTTCTCGTTTTAATCGTTTTAATAGCAAAACGTCCTTTAGACATCGTCAAGTGTAGCCGGGGAGGGGTGTCGAGGGGGGTGTCCACACCGGGAGATTTGGGGAGAAATAGACGCCCCTATTGCGTGGATTTGGGCAAAGGCGCGGGGCCAGGGAAACAGAAAAGGCCGCGCCGTGAACGAGGCGGTTCTACAATAGCGTTATGGAGATCACGAACCGAGCTGTCTCGACTGCGGAGGCGACCGGGGTCGTGGGCCGCGCCTCGTCAGACGATCAACTGACCGCCACATGGCTGCACGGCCGGTCGCCGCATACGCAACGTGCCTACGGCGCCGACATCGAGCGTTTCCGGGGCAGGGCAGGGAAGCCGCTGGGGCAAGTGACCGTGGCCGATCTCCAGGAGTTCGCCGACTCGTTGGGCGACTTGGCGCCGGCCAGCCGTTACCGCACGCTTTCCGCGGTGAAATCCCTATTGGCTTTCGGGCACCGCATCGGGTACCTGCCGTTCGACGTGGGGCGGGTTCTGCGCCTGCCGGCCGTGCGCAACCGCTTGGCCGAACGCATTCTGCCGGAGGCGGATCTGCATCGTATCCTGAGCCTGGAGGCGAAGGCTCGGGATCGGGCGCTATTGATTTTGCTGTACGCATCGGGAATCCGGGTCAGCGAATTGTGCGGCCTTTCGTGGCGGGACTTGCAGGCCAACGGAGATGGCGGCCAGGTCACAGTGTTCGGAAAGGGCGGGGTGACGCGGGCGATTCAGTTGCCGGCGTCCGTTTGGAAACTGCTGAATGGGCTGCGCGGTGAGAAAGCCGGACCGGACGATCCGGTCTTTCGATCCCGCAAGGAGAAGAACGGAGGACGGCTGCGGCCTCTGGCGGTACTGCGGGTGGTGCGGAAGGCTGCCGCACGAGCCGGCATCGAACTCCCGGTTTCGCCGCATTGGTTCCGGCACGCGCACGCCTCACACGCGCTGGACCGGGGGGCGCCGATTCACCTGGTGCAGGCCACGCTCGGACACGCGAGCGTGGCGACCACGGGGCGGTACCTGCACGCCCGGCCGAACGACAGTTCGAGCAGGTTCTTGCCGCTGTAGGGAGCCACACTCCCAGGAGCGGAGAGAAATCGGTTGGCAGGCGAAAGCGCCTGCCCCACCAAGACGGTCAGAAGAACAGCGAGAGCAACGCTGCTATCACGATGATGGGATCGCCAGGCATATCGGCCTCCTGGCACATCTATCGGCAGGTGTGGGGCGAAAGGAGAGGTTCAACTTCCCAGCACGATGCCGATGGCCTCGACTACATCCGCCGCGCGAAAATCCGGCTGGCAATTCTGCTGCTTTCCGTAGCCTGTGAGCACCAGAATGGTCCGCACGCCCGCACGCCGGCCGCACTCCACGTCCGCGGATTTATCGCCAATGAACCAGGAGGCCGACAGATCGA
>Ga0116222_1002282_pt1 | contig 10147 bp, 8 predicted proteins | sample Sb_taG_12_FD_88963 | JGI IMG/M metagenome (GOLD analysis project Ga0116222, IMG submission 88963) | Peat soil microbial communities from Weissenstadt, Germany - Sb_50d_9_AC metaG | ecosystem: Environmental > Terrestrial > Soil > Wetlands > Peat | place: Germany: Weissenstadt | collected 2010-09-21
GAGGCCGGGCGCCTGAGCAGTGACCTCAAGGATCACCGGCGCTGGATTGGGATAGGCCTCAATATTCAGCTTGAAAAAAGCGAACAGGCCGGCGCCGACGAACGCTATCAAACCTAGCAAGACGATCGCCCGCCGGGTCAGTCCAAAAGCTATCACGCTTTTCAGCACGGGTTACCCCCACGATGATATGGTTGACAAAGCAGATCGCGGTCAGCCCCAAGGGAAGGGACAGGTCGGCACTAAACTAGGTCAGGAAGGTGAGGTAGGCGTCGACAAGATCGGTGACGATCCCCTTAATGAGGTTCAAACCCTCTCGTATAAGCTGCACCAATGGAAGCAGCTTCTTCATTCTTGGGGTTAACCGCACAGGGATGGCTACGCTGGGGCTGGCCATGGTCGCAGTCCGGCGATCAGCCGCAGGATTTCATGGAACAATCCTCTCGGCACCGCGACCTCAGCCATCTGGAAGATGACGTAGCGGCCATGGCTCACAACCTTGGCGCCGATCTTCACGAGTTTTTCCCGCAGGCTCGTCAGTGATCACTGCTTGACTGCCTCCGGCAGAGCCAGATTGCCCTCGATCCAATGATATAAGGTGCTGAAACCTATATCTGAATCGGCTTGAGCGCGGTGCGCTTCGGTGGTTCATCCGGGGAATGCAGGCCTGCGGCTCAGGTGCTTGGGCCGGATGCTGGACCCGTAGATTCCCGCGATATTCTTTGCGGGGCCGCCCACAATGCCGGGGCCGGAACCTGGACGTGCAAGGCCGGTCCCGTTGATGCTCGCATGATTGATTGTGGACGTGGTCGCAATCGGGCTGACGCTTTGATGCGCCTCATGACCCCCCAATTTCCGATAGACGAGGAATTGCACAGTTGCTCGCTAGCCGGCAATTGTGACTAATCACAGGGATTCTCACAATTTACTCTGAGCTACAGCACGCTACTCTCAAACGGACGTCGAGGTTCTGCAACGCCCCGACGCCATCTGGGGGCTGGTATGGCACACGCGCGGAAAAAAATCCTATGTATCGAAGATGACTGCGAGACCGCAGCACTGATCGCCGAAGAGCTGGTCGATCACGGTTTCGAGGTCAGCATCGCGCACAACGGTCAAGAGGGCTTGTTCGCAATCCTGAAAGACACGCCCGACCTGGTTTTGTGCGACATCAGCATGCCGATCATGTCTGGCTTCGAAGTTCTGGAACGTCTAAACGAGATCGCACCTCGGCTCGGAAAAATACCGTTCCTGTTCCTGACTGCGCTGGCCAACCGGGACAGCGAGCTCAAGGGGCGTCGGCTCGGAGCCGATGACTACGTTACCAAACCGATCGATTTCGACCGGCTTGTCTTGATCATCAATGCCCGGCTGGCCGGAATCGCGCGCACCAAACTAGGGCCGAAGCTTCTGAAGGATCACGAGATCCAAGTACTGACCTGGGTGGCGCGCGGCAAGACATCCGCTGAAATCGCGCGGAAGCTTCACATGTCGAAGCGGACTGTCGACTTCCACCTTGACAACGCCCGGATTAAGCTCGGTGCGGCGACGCGCACTGAGGCCGCGATCAAAGCTGCGGCCGGCGGCCTGATCAAGCCGTGATGCGCCGCCGTCTCGAACCTTGAGGGGGCTGTCCTATGACCGCGCGATGAACCGCTCTGATGGGTCGCGTGACGAAGACGCAGCATGGCGCGGCAGCAGTTTCCTCGAAGCGCCCCGGCAGCACGGTCAGAAATGCTTTGGACGGAAACTGCTTCCGTTGATGACACCAGCTACATTCTTAGCCACACCACCGATCACACCGGTGCCCGAACCTGGATGGCCAATGCTCGTTCCGTTAAGTACTGAGTGATTCATCGCGTTGACCGGTGGGACATTCGCCTTAGGGCTGACAGCGAAGGCTGGGCCGGAGATTTGACGACCGATATCAGGCCTGCCGACGCTGGCGGGATTTTTTGCCGTAGTACCTACGGCGCTTCCTGCCGTACCATCAACACCAGCCGGCGCGAAACCTCGATTACGTGCGCCTGGAGGCATAAGGACCCCGATCGCGTTCCTTGCGAGACCATCCTGGGTGCCGGGAGCTAAAGCGTGGAGATCGCCGAAATCCGGGCCGACGATTTTTGCCTTTTTCCAATCCGGTCCTTTGGTTGCATTCTTGGATTTGGGGCTTTGCACGGTGATTCTAATGTCGATCGGGTTGGTACCAATTCCGTTTTGTTGAGCGCCCGCGTGAACTCCGCCATTGGTGCCCGACCCCCACTCCACATTAGACCCTGCACGGGGCTCTCCTTTGATACCACCACTGTCTCCCGTGGTGCCGACAGTTTTGTCGCCGTTCGCATCCGCGTTCCCCTTGGCCGCCGCGTCGCCTTTGGCGCCCCCGTCCCCCTTGGCGCCCGCACCAGTGGCTGCAGGGCCGCCAATTGCAGCACCCGCGGCATCGCCGCTGGACCCTTGCTGATTTCCGCCCGTAGGTCGGGCGGTAAGAGCGGTGTCGGTTTGATTTGAAACCCGAGCAGCCTCCTCGGCCAAGCCGGCATTGATCGCCGCCGTGCCGAACAACATAATGGCCAACACATAATGCCCGATCTTCAAGCCGCTCCCCTTCGGGACAGACTGACTATATCGCTCATGTGTTGCCTTGCGCCGCATCTCAGGCCTCCGCCTCGGCCTCGGGTGTGGGACCACCCTCCGTACCCAGGAACAGCGTTTGTAACGCCGGCACCAAGACAAGCAAGAGGATCGGTCCAATGAACATGCCGCCGACGATCACGGTGGCGAGCGGCCGCTGCACCTGGCTGCCAATGCCGGTCGAGACCGCCGCCGGCAGCAGGCCGATGCAGGCCGACAACGCCGTCATCAGCATCGGCCGCATCCGCTGCTCAGCAGCGTGAAACATCGCCTCGACCGTGCCCATGCCACTTGCCTTGACCTGGTTGTAATAGGTCATGATCAGGATGCCGTTCATCACCGACACGCCGAAGAGCGAAATGAACCCAACGGCAGCCGAAATGCTGAAATCCAGGCCTGAAAAGTATAGCGCCAGCACGCCGCCGGCGACCGCAAAAGGTATGCCGGCGAGCGCCAAAAGACAGTCGCGGAAGGAATTGAACAGGCCGTAAAGGAGCACCAGAATCGTGGCAAGACTGATGGGGACGATGATCGCCAGGCGCTCCTTGGCTTGCTGCAGCTCCTCGAACTCACCGCTCCATTCGATCCGGTAGCCATTCGGAAACTTCACGTTCTGGGCGATTCGCTGCTGCGCTTCCGCAACCGTGCTACCGAGATCGCGGCCACGCACGCTGAACTTGACCGGGATGTAACGCTGAGTGGCTTCGCGGTAAATATAGGAGGCACCGGTGTCGAGGGTAATGTCTGCAAGCTCGCTCAACGGAATATAGGCATTGGTACCGGCCGGCGTCGGGAAGGCAACTTTAATATTGCGGACCGCCTCAAGGCTGGAGCGATACTCTGGTGCAAGCCGAACAACGACGCCGAATTGGCGATCGGCCTCGAGCAGCGTAGTCGCTGGTGCGCCGCCTAAAGCTGCCTGCACGACGGTGTTGACGTCGCCGGTATTGAGGCCGTAGCGGGCAGCCCGTTCGCGATCGACCGTAATGTTCAGATTGGGCTGGCCGCGGACCCAAAAAACCCCAAGATCCTCAACTCCCTTGACCTGCTCCATTTCATGCAAAACTTGTCTGGCGAGCTGCTCCAGGATCACTTGGTCGCGACCGATGATCTTGACCGCGTTTGCGCCTTTGACGCCCGAGAGCGCCTCTTCGATGTTGTCCTGGATGTACTGCGAAAAATTGAAGGTCACCCCCGGCAACTCGTCGTTGAACTCCTGTTGCAGCTGCTCGATCAGCTTGTCTTTGGTCAGATACGCGGGCCACTCGTCAAATGGCTTCAGCGGCGCGAACAGCTCGACATTGGAGAAGGGCGAGGCGTCGCTGCCATCATCCGGCCGGCCATGCTGGGAGACCACCGTTATGACCTCGGGGTGCCGCAACAGGATCTCGCGCATCTTCCGTGCCGCCGGTTCGCCGGCCTCCAAGCCAATCGTCAGTGGCATCGAGGCGCGGATCCAGAGATTGCCCTCCTCGAGCGCAGGCAGGAACTCGGTGCCGAGTCGCGTGGCCAGCAAAGCGGTTGCAGCCAGAAACACCGCTGCGATCACGAGCATGATCTTGCGGTGCGAGAGCGACCACCGCAGGACGGGCGTGTAGATCCTGCGCAGCGCGCGCACGGTGATGGTTTCCACCTCCCGCACGTGCTCGGGAAGGAGATAGGAAGCCAGTACCGGCGTGATCGTGAAGGTCGCGATCAGCGCCCCGATCAAGGCATAACCGTATGTTCTCGCCATCGGATTGAAGATCTGGCCCTCGACGCCCTGCATGGTGAACAACGGGATGAACGCCGCGATCGTGATGGCGGAGGAGAAAAAGACCGCCTTGTCGACCTGCAGCGCGCTCACGAAAATTATGCGCAAGCGATCGGTCCAGGCACTCGCTCCATCGGCCGGATGGGTCGGATCGGCACCAAAGCGTCCCTCGGCGAGCTGCTGCAGGAGCAGCTGTTGTTCCTCGGGCCTCGCCTGGAAGTTCCGAAAAATGTTCTCGACCAGGATCACCGCGGAATCGACAATAATGCCGAAATCGACCGCGCCGACGGACAGCAGGTTCGCGTCCGCCCCCCTCAGCACCAGAATGATGACGCTGAAAAACAGCGCGAACGGAATGTTGGCGCCGACAATAATGGCGCTGCGCAGGTCGCCGAGAAAGATCCACTGGACGAAGAAAACCAGCAGACAACCGAAGACGAGGTTGTGCAAGACCGTGTGGGTGGTGACCGACACCAGCGTGCTGCGGTCGTAATAGGGAACGAGCTTGGCCCCCGGCGGCAAGCTTCCATCGCTGTTGAGCTTGTCGATCTCGGCCTTGATGCGCGGCACCACGTCATTGGTATGAAAGGTGCGGTTCATGACAACGATCGCCAAGGCAACGTCGTCATCATGATCGCGGCCGGCAATACCGAGCCTCGGCCTAAAGCCGACCGAGACCTTGGCGACGTCCTTCACCTGCACCGGAACGCCGTTCACTTGGGTGAGCACGACGTTCTCGATGTCGTTGACCTTCCAGCCCTGGGTCAGATCCGATTCGCCGCCGCTGTCGAACAGCCCGACACCGCGGATGTTCACGGATTGCTGGCCGACAGTGATCTCGCGTCCGCCCACATTGATATTGGCATTGCCGAGTGCGCTGATGATTTGCGGAATCGTAATATTGTAGGCATCGAGCTTGGGCAGATCGACCTCGACATTGTACTGCTTGGTGGTGCCCCCCCACGAGTTCACGGCAACAACCCCCGGAACGGTGAACAAGCGGCGGGTGACGATCCAGTCCTGCACGGTGCGCAGGTTGGTCAGCCCGAAGTTCGAAGGACCGACCAGCTGATAACGGTAGACTTCGCCGACCAAGCTCGAGCCCTGGATATTGGGCTGTACACTGTTCGGAAGGCTGACGTTCTGCTGCAGGCTCAACGCCGCCCGCGTATAGGCGGTGTAATAATCAATGCCCCATTCGAACGTGACGCGGACGAAAGACAGCCCATAGAACGAGGTCGAGCGGATATTGACGACTCCAGGAGTTTGGTAGAGACCAACTTCCATGGGGATCGTGTAGTAACGCTCCATCTCCTCAGCCGAGAGGCCGGCCGCCTGGGCGGTGATCTCTAGGATGACAGGCGCCGGATTAGGATAGGCCTCGATATTCAGCTTCTTAAACGCAATAAGTCCGCCGCCGATGAAAACCAACAAGCACAATAGAATGATCGGACGCCGGGTTAGCCCGAATGCAAGAATGCTCTTGAGCACGGCTCGTCTCTCTTTATCTAGTCCTTGGCGCGTGCAGGGGGCTTCATTGGGCGCGCGCGATCGTCACCATATTGCTCAGAAAGATCGCGTCGTCGGTGGCGACCAGCTCACCTGGTTGCAGGCCCTCGAGGATCTGTCGGTAGCCATCCTGCTCAAGGCCGATTTTGACCGTCCGCTTGGTGAAACGGCGGCGGTCGGCAGTGACCCACACCGTCATGGTGCCATCGCCTTCCCGCACCACACCGGCGAGCGGCAGCGCGACAGAGCGCACGGGGTCGCCGATACGGATCACAAAATTCGCGAACATGCCCGACCGCAATTCGTGCTGGGGGTCCTCGATCTCGGAACGCACCAGGACGCGGCGGGTGTTCGGGTCGACCATGGAATCGATGGTGGTGATCTTGCCCTCGAACTCACGGTCCGGAAAAGCGTTGATCTTGACCGTGGCCTCCTGTCCGACGCGGAAAGCGGGACTGTCGGTCTCGGCGACGTTGGCCAGCATCCACATGGTGTCGACATCGGCAACCGAATAAGGAGCGGGAGCACTGCCCGGCTGCACGAACAGCCCCGGCGCAGCATTCCGGGCCGTAATTCGGCCCGTGATCGGGCTCGGCACGACCAAGGTCGAGTCGGCTAAGCGCGCGGCGATGATGCGATCGATCTCAGCGTCGGTCTTGCCGAAGAGTCGGACGGAGTCGCGTGCCGCCCGCAGCGCGCCTTCGGCGGTTTGCTGATCCGACACCGCCTGCTCCAGGTCTTTTTGCGAGATCGCCCGCGTCACGTAAAGTTCCTTGAGGCGAGCCAAATTCCGGGTGGTGAGCTCCAGCACGCCCGCCGCGGCGATTAAGGTTGATTCGGCCTGCAACAGGTCGGGGCTGTCGATCGTGAACAGCGTCTGCCCCTTCTTCACATCATCGCCGACCTTGGCGAATAGGGCGATGATCCTTCCCGGATAGGGGGTGAACACCTGCAGCGTCATATCCTCATTGAAGTTGATGCTGCCGACCGCCTGCTTCTCGATCCGAAACTCGCGCTCTCCGACCGGTTCGACCTTGACAGAGGCAAGCTGCGACTCCGATAAGTCGATGCTGGGCGGATTGTCGGACGCTCGGCTCGAGGCCGTGGCTGGCGCTCCTGGTGCATTGGCATTCGGCGTCGGAGCGCCGAGCCCGGAGCTCGTCCCCTCGTTGGGTTGGGCGGGTACATATGCGAATGCGAAGGCCGCGATGGCCAATCCGACGGCAGCCACCGCTACTCCGACCGTACTCGTTGTTTTCCCAGTTGCCATTGATAGCCTTTCGCGCGCGCGGAATGACGCGCGTGAGCGGTTTGCGAACACAAAATATTCGTCGTGATGATGTCCGCTGATTCGGTCGCCGTCTACTGCGACAAATCTCTGTGATAGATCACAGTTGGCGTCGAATATTTAACACTGTGGCAGGGGCGGCACAGCCAAGGCCGCAAACGGACTTTACGATTAAAAACGATTAAGAACGAATAAAACGCTCTTGGTTGGAGTCGCCGAGAGACCCGCCATCGTCGGCAAAGCCGGTAGGGCCAGTTATATGTCTCTGTCCGTAAGCCGTTTTTTTGCCGCTGCCACTGCTTTGGCCGCTGCAACGCTGCTTACGAGCTGCATTCCGGTAGGTCCAGATTTCCTCCATCCCGCCCCGCCCGAGGTCAGCCGCTACACCCAGGAGCCGCTGACGCGACAGACCTCTTCGACCGACGCTCCGAACGGAGCAGCACAGCTATTTGTGCAAGGCCGCGATATTCCGCAGGAGTGGTGGCGGCTGTTCAGATCGCCCGGGCTCAACGCCCTGATCGAGCGGTCGCTGCAGGCCAATCCCAACCTGCAGGCGGCGATGTTCGCCCTGGGCGCTGCCCAGGAATCCGTCTACGCCCAGGAAGGCAAGTTCTTTCCTTTCATTCAGGCCAATTTCAACCCGACACGTCAGAAAACCTCCGCAGTCCTAAGTCCAGTCCTCGCTTCGCCCGCTCAGATCTTCAATCTCTATACTGCGCAAGTGCTGGTGTCGTACACGATCGACGTCTGGGGCCTCAATTGGCGCACGGTCGAGTCGCTGCAGGCCCAGGCTGATATGCAGCGCTTCGAGGTCGAGGCCGCCTACCTGACGCTCACCTCAAACGTGGTGGTCGCGGCCATTACCGAGGCCTCGTTGCGCGGACAGATCGATGCCACCAACGAACTCATCTCCATCAACACCAAGATGCTCGACATCATGCGCCGCCAGCTGGAAGCGGGCTATGCCAACCGCAGCGATGTCGCCGCACAGGAGGCGGCGCTTGCGCAGGTCAGAGCGACGCTACCGCCTCTGCGCAAGGCCTTGGCACAGACCCGCGATCTGTTGGCGGCGCTGGCCGGCGGCTACCCGAGCGAGGAGCCACGCGAGACCTTCAACCTTTCGGCGCTACAGTTGCCGGTCGATCTACCGGTGAGCTTGCCGTCGGAGCTGATCGAGCAGCGCCCTGACGTCCGTGCTGCAGAACAGATGTTGCATTCGGCCAGCGCACAGATTGGCGTCGCCACCGCCGATTTGCTTCCGAATTTTACGATTAACGTGAACGGCGGTTACACGAGTACGGTGCTTGCCAACCTGTTTAATCCCGCAAATTCATTCTGGTTGTTATCCGGCAACGTCACGCAGACGGTGTTTGAGGGCGGCACTCTGTTTCATCTGCTGCGCGGTGCCAAGGCCACCTACGACCAGACGGCGTGGGCCTATAAGGCTGCGGTGATCGGCGCGGTGCAGAACGTCGCTGACGTGCTACGCGCGCTGCAAAACGATGCGGATGCGCTGAAGGCGGCACGTGACTTCGAGCGCGCCGCCAAGATTAGCTTCGATCTTGCGCGCCAGCAGATGCAAACCGGCAACGCCAATGTCCTGCTGCTGCTAAATGCGCAACAGACCTATCTGCAGGCGGTGATCCAGGTGGTGCAGGCGCGGGCCAACCGTTTGTCCGATACCGCGGCACTGTTCCAGGCGCTTGGTGGCGGCTGGTGGAATCGGGTCGAGGCGCCAACCACCCCGAAAATTCTCAATGTTGGCACCGGCTGGGCGACCACACTGATCGACAGGCACTATTGACGGATAGGCCTGCCGGGCGGATTGGGAGAGCGGAGCGTGTGATGAAGCCATAGCTGATTGGGGGATCGCGTGGGTCTGGTGCATGGGCCTAAAGAATGTTTGCGCATACGGTGGATCAATAGGCATGACCAAAATTTTAAGCCAGGCTAGAAGCCATTTGGGAATATCAGTGCTGGTCGGGTTCATCTGCATCGGTTGGAGCTCAGCGTGCCTCGCGGAAACAACTTCTTCACCCGCAAACGGGCTACTTATCCGTGTCGATTGGCAGGATCCGTGGCTGCTGCCGCGGCAGTTCCGAAATCACTGTTTCTGCGATGTTCACGGCCGTTGTTACTGTTCAAACCATTGCGGTGCCGATTACGAATTTTATTATTGCTCGCGAACGTCGTTTGGCTGTTGCCACCTTGGGAAGGGCTACTGCGGCAGGGACGGATTGTTACGCTGCCGCCCGGCTTTGTTCCCATAGGCGGGCAAACGTTACCGGCCTTGAGCCGCCAGGCTCGGCACCCACGATCCGCAAAGGGATGGCAACCATGGCGCACAGGCCCCTCTGAGGCGCGTAGGCCCGTCGCAGCACGACGATCTGCCCGGCTAAAGAGTCATGAGGATTGGACCGCTGAGATTGTTCTCAATCCCCATAGTAAGATATCCGAGATTCTGGAGCGCCACCGAAACGGTCTGGTAACCGACATTGCGGCTGTGTAGAGCTTTTCGTTGCGAGCATTGGATTGAAGCAAGCCGGCCCACTGTATACCGGCCCAGGCATCGGACGAGGAACAGGGAGCCTCTGATTCTTTCCGGCCATGGCGTTCACCTCCGAATTTATCATGGTGCGTTCTCTGGCGCTTAACTTGGCATCAGACCGTCACTTGACTCATTGCGGCCCCGGGGAAAAGAAATGATTCTACCGGAAAAAGGCTCGACGGGCTCGCCTAGCTTCAATGTCGTATTGAATGTCCGTCAGAACTCCGCACGCAGCCGCGCTGCGATCGCTGAAACCGGTCCACGATCGCGGTTGTAGGCAGGATCGACGACAAACTGATAATCCGCACTCGCCCGCCAACCTGATGCGACCGGTAAGCTGTAATAGGTCTCGATGATCTGCTCGAGACCGGGATGCGGTAGTTTCCCATCCCCGACGACAATACCGAGGCCACCGTCA
>Ga0116222_1002287_pt1 | contig 10143 bp, 9 predicted proteins | sample Sb_taG_12_FD_88963 | JGI IMG/M metagenome (GOLD analysis project Ga0116222, IMG submission 88963) | Peat soil microbial communities from Weissenstadt, Germany - Sb_50d_9_AC metaG | ecosystem: Environmental > Terrestrial > Soil > Wetlands > Peat | place: Germany: Weissenstadt | collected 2010-09-21
CGATTTCGTAGGGGCCTAACCGCGTTCCGGCAGCCAGCCTCATCCCTGCACTCCTTTTGATCTACACACTCTACCAGGAAATCGGATCTGCGGTATAAGATGAGGCGTGCACCATCCCGTCAACCCGCCCGTCCTGCCGATGCTCTCCAAGCGAGTGGACGATTTGCCCACCGGCGGGTCGTGGATTTTCGAACCGAAGTGGGATGGCTTTCGCGCCCTGGTTTTCCGCGATGGCGACGAAATCCATATTCAGAGCCGCGACGAAAAGCCGCTCAATCGCTACTTTCCCGAGGTGGTGGAGGCGCTGCGGTCGCAGTTGCCGGCCCGCGTGGTGCTCGACGGCGAAATCGTCATCGCAACGAGGGACGGGCTGGATTTCGAAGCTCTGCAGCTCCGGCTGCATCCGGCGGCGTCGCGGGTAAAGATGCTGTCGCAACAGATCCCGGCATCCATCGTGTTCTTCGACCTGCTCTCTGAGGGCGACCGAGATTTGCGCGGCGAGCCGTTCCACCAGCGGCGCCAGGAGCTGGAAGCCCTGCTCTCGTCGGCGGCGCCGCCCGTGCATCTGACGCCGGCCACGCGCGAATCGAGCGTCGCGTCGGACTGGTTTCGCCGCTTCGAGGGCGCCGGTCTCGACGGCGTCATGGCGAAGCCGGTTGCGGGGACCTACGAGCCGAACAAGCGGGTGATGCTCAAGGTCAAACACGAACGCGATTGCGACTGCGTGGTGGCCGGGTTCCGGTGGTACAAGGGCGCCGAGCGTACGGCGGTCGGCTCCCTGCTGCTCGGGCTCTTCGACGATTCCGGCGCCCTGCAGCATGTGGGCGTCTGCGCGAGCTTCTCGGACGAGAAGCGCCGCGAGCTGGTGGAATTTCTCACGCCGTATCGCGAGGACGCGCTCGCCAATCACCCCTGGAAGCAGTGGGCGGAGCATGGGCCGGCGGAGGGCGAGGCCGGGCATCGCATGCCGGGTGGCCAGAGCCGCTGGAGCCAGGGCAAAGACCTGTCGTGGGAGCCGCTGCGGCCCGAGTTGGTGGTGGAAATCGCGTACGAGCACATGCAGGGCACGCGCTTCCGGCACATGTCGCATTTTCGAAGGTGGCGCACGGACAAGCGGCCGGGGGAGTGCACGTATGCCCAGCTCGAAGTGGTTCCGGCGCATGAGTTGGCTGCGATCTTCGCCGTGGGAAGATGAAGTGGCGCAGGCACTCGTGCCTGCAGCGTCGGCACTCATGCCGACGCCTCCCCCACCCTCTGGCAGGCCTGCGAGCGGGCGTCGAGACGAGTCTCGACGCGGCAGGCACGAGTGCCTGCGCCACGAGTTAGCCACGCTTCTTGCGCCATTCACGCGTCGGATCGTCATCCGGGTCGGGCGTTTCCTGCGTGGGCCTCAAGGCTTCGGGCACATGGCGCAGGTTCACGCGGATGCGCGTCCACGTGGACGAACGGCCTCGCATGGAATCGACCAGTACGTCGTCAACGGCGAGTAGTCCGGCCGCCTCGGGATACTTGCCTTTCCATCGTTCCAGACCGGCCAGCGCGGCCTCCCGATCGGGAGAGTTCGCGACTGTCAGGAGCGGCATCTTGGTTCTGGCCCGCGAAGGCGCCACCCGCGGCGCTTCGCCTTCCATCTTGCGAAAGTGCGGCGGCCAGGGCGCGTCGGCGACGCCCGCGGCCGCGTCTTTGTCCGCCAGCTCCAACAAAGGTTCGAGCGATCCTGGTGCGCCGTTCCTGCCGGCGTGCGGATCGCCGATCTGCTCGAAGCGTTTCGGTACGGTGAGTATGGTAAAGTCGGCCGGGTCGCAGCCGGGCACCTCGCGCCAATCGAGCGGCGTGGACACACGGGCGTCGGGCAGCGGCCGAACCGAATACGCGGAGCAGGTGGTGCGATCCTTGGCGTTCTGGTTGTAGTCGAGAAACACGCCGTGGCGCTCCTCTTTCCACCATTTCGAACTTGCCAGCGCCGGCACGCGCCGCTCCACGGCACGCGACAGCGCGACCGCCGCGCGGCGCACCTCGCCGAATGTCCAGCGCGGATGGATCCGCACATTCACGTGCATGCCGCGCGATCCGGAAGTCTTCGGCCAGCCGCGAAGCCCGAGCTCCTCGAGCAGCGCCTTCACTTCGAGCGCGACCGTGCGCACGTCCGCCCAACTCACACCGGGGCCGGGGTCGAGATCGACGCGCAGCTCGTCGGGATGATCGAGATCGGTCGAGCGCACGGGGTGCGGGTGCAGCTCGATGCATCCCAGATTGACGATCCACGCGAGCCCCGCCGCATCGTCCACGACTACCTCCTCCGCGGTGCGGCCCGAAGGGAATGACAGCGTGACCGTCCGCAGCCACGGAGGCCGCTCCGCGGGCGCGCGCTTCTGATAGAAGGCCGGCTCCTCGGCGCCGTTCACGAAGCGCTTCAGCACGATGGGACGGTCCCGAATGCCGGCGAGGGCGCCGGGCGCGACCGACAGGTAGTAACGGACGAGGTCGAGCTTCGAGACCTTCGCCTGCTTCGAAAAGTAAAGTTTGTCGGGGTGCGTGACGCGGACTTCGCGTCCATCGATCGTGAGTACTGTGGCGGCATCCTTCTCTTTCACAATGACAGGCTACCGCACTCAGTCGAAGGGCAGGCCGGTGTAGTTCTCGGCCAGGTTGGTAGCGGCCGCCCGCGACGTGGTCACGTTTTCCAACTCGGCGATTTGGCGGCGGTAATCGAAGCCGTCGCCGCCCTCGGCGCGATGCAGCATCGACGTCATCCACCAGGAAAAATGCTGGGCGCGCCAGACGCGGCGCAGGCAGGTGGCCGAATAACGATGCAGCTCGTCCTCCGAGCCCGCGCCATAGAACGCGCGGAAGGCGCGCGCCAGCACGCGGACGTCGGCGATCGCCAGGTTCATGCCCTTGGCGCCGGTGGGCGGCACGATGTGGGCCGCATCGCCCGCCAGGAAGAGCCGGCCGCACTGCATGGGCTCCGCCACAAAGCTGCGCATCCCGGTGACGCCCTTCTGCAAGATCGGCCCTTCAGTCAGGCAGAAGCTACCGCTCGTTTGAAAGCGCATTTGCATCTCGTCCCAGATGCGGCGATCCGGCCAGTTGGCCAGGTCTTCGTCGGGCTGGCATTGCAGGTAGAGCCGGCTGATGGCGGGAGTGCGCATGCTCATCAGGGCGAAGCCGCGCTCGTGGTTCGCATAGATCAGCTCCTCGGACGCCGGTGGCGCCTCCGCGAGAATGCCGAGCCACGCGAATGGGTAGAGTCGCTCGTAGATGGTCAGCGCGCCTTCGGGAATCGACGGGCGGCAAATGCCGTGGAAGCCGTCGCACCCGGCGATGAAGTCGCAAGCGATCTCGCAAGGCTCGCCCCCGGCCTGAAACACGATTCGCGGCTGCGCGGAATCGAAATCGCGAGCCGCAACATTCTCGACCTCGAAAATAATTTCGCCGCCGTAGCTCAAACGCGCCTGGATCAGGTCCTTCACCACCTCCGGCTGGCCGTAGACCGTGATCGAGCGGCCCGTCAGATCGTGGAAATCGATGCGATGTCCCTGGCCGTTGAAGCGCAGCTCGATGCCGCGATGAACCATGCCTTGCCGCTGCATGTGCTCACCCACGCCGGTCTCGACCAGCAACTCCGCCGTGCCCTGTTCCAGCACGCCCGCACGCACGCGCGTCTCGACGTGCTCACGGCTGCGCGCCTCGATGACCACGGTCGCGATGCCTTCCAGGTGCAGCAGGTGCGCGAGCATCAGGCCGGCGGGACCGGCGCCCACAATGCCGACTTGCGTGCGGATCGCTCCGCTCATGTGCGGAGCTCTTCTTCCGCGATCTGGAAGGCGGTGTTGGCTGCGGGAACACCGGCATAGATGGCGGACTGCATCAGCACTTCCCTCAGGTCGCAGGGCTCCAGCTCATGCGCCAGGCCCGTGCGCACGTGCAGGCGAAACTCTTCCCAGCGGCCGAGGGCGGCCAGGGTGGCGAGCACCAGCAGGCGGCGGGTGTGCGGAGTCAGGCCGGGGCGAGTCCAGATGGCGCCCCAGGCGTAGCGCGTGATGAGTTCCTGGAAGTCGCGGTTGAACTCGGTGGTGCGCGCGATGGCGCGGTCCACATGAGCATCGCCCAAAACGCCGCGGCGCACGGCGAATCCGGATTGCAGGCGGTCGATGGGCTCGGGCAGGAGGAACTCCAGCAGCGCGGCGGTGAACGAACGCGGCCGTTCGATGTTGAGCAGGTGGGCCGCCGGAAGACGAACGGCGCGCGCGCCCGCGATGGACTGTGCGAGCAGATCGCCATTGCCAGCCCACGGAGTGGAAACGTCGCGGTCTCCGGCGAGGACGAGTGTGGGCACCCCAATCCCGGCGAGCAGGTCGCGCTGATCCATGTCGCGTATGGCGGCGCAGCACCCGGCGTAGCCCTCGGGGTTAGTGGCCAGCAGGGTGTGGCGCGTCGATGCGATCGCCGGCACACTGGCCGCTACCGTTTCCGCTGTAAAGAATCGGCCCATCACGGCGTCCGCGATCGCGGCCATGCCGCCGCTGAGAACGGTTTTGCGGCGGTCCTCCATCAGCGATGGATTGAGCAATCGCGCCGAGGTGGCCGCCAGCACGAGGTGCGTGAGACGATCCGCCGCGCGCGCGCCCAGCCACTGCCCGATCATGCCGCCGAGCGAGAGCCCGCAGAAAGCGAATCGGCCGATGCCCGCGCGATCGGCGATTGCGAGCACGTCGCGCGCGAGCTGCTCGATTGTGTAGTCGCCGGGGGGAGCGTCGGACGCGCCGTGGCCGCGGATGTCGTAGCGCAGCACGCGGAAGTGCGGCAAAAGGGCGGGCATTTGCATGTCCCACTGGCCGTGATCGACGCCCAGCGAGTGCGAAAAGATCAGCGCGGGGAGGTCTTCGCGACCCTCCAGGCGGTAGTACAAGCGGGTTCCGTCAACATTGGCGAATGGCAAAGTATGGCACCTCACTTACTGGATTCGAGCAACTGCTTGCGGAAAATTTCGGCCGACCCCAGGTACTGCTCGGGGGAATCGAGATCGTCGATCTGGGCGGGCGTGAAAACACGCGCGACTTCCGGGATCTCCATCAGGACGTCCTTCAACTGCCAGCCGGTCTCGATCGAACGCCGCGTGGCCCGCTCGAGAATTTCGTGTGCGACGTCGCGGCCCACTGCCGCACCGAGCAGCATCATGGCGCGCTCGGCGAAGATGACGCCGTGGGTGGCCGCGATGTTCTCCCGCATGCGGGCCGGATCGACGGCCAGCCCCTCGGCAACCTCGCGCATGGAGGCCAGCGCCAGGCCCGTGTCCTGGACTACGCGCGCGATGGTCGCCCACTCGGCCTGCCAGCCTCCTGCGGCGCGTTCGTGCTCTTGCGCCATGCCGAAAAGAAACGACGCCACGTATCCCGGCACGCGCGCGGCGGCGGCCAGGGTGAGCGAGCAGCCGGTGGGGTTGCGCTTGTGCGGCATGGTGGAGGAGCCTCCGCGGCCTTCCCCGCCTTGCTCCGCGGCTTCCGCCACTTCGGTCTGCATCAGCAGAGCGATGTCGCGGGCCATTTTTGCGAGGCTTCCGGCATAGACGCCGCAGGCGCACACCAGGGCCGCGAGGCGATCGCGATGAGTATGCCAGGGTGCGTCGGGAAGCTTCAGCCCGAGTTCGCCGGCAAGCGCGCGGGCGACGGCAATTCCGTTCTCGCCGAGAGACGCCAGGGTCCCGCTGGCCCCTCCGAACTGGAGCATGCGCGCCTCTTCGAAGCGCGACTCCACGCGCTTCCACCCGCGGACCGCGGCGCCGAACCATCCGGCAGCCTTCAGCCCGAACGTGACCGGAGGCGCGGCCTGCAGCAGCGTGCGGCCAAGCATGACTGTGCCGGCGTGCTCGTCCGACAGCCGCCGCAGCGCACGTTCGAGCCGCTCGTGATCGCCGGCCAGGATGGCGCGGGAGCGCTCCAGCAGGAGCATCATGGCGGTGTCGGCAACGTCCTGGCTGGTGGCGCCCCAGTGCACGAAGCGGGCGCTTTCCTCGCTCGAGGCGCGCACGCGGCCGGTGAGCGCTTTCACCAGCGGAATGGCGGGCGTTCCCGCGCGCAGCGATTCTTCGGCGAGGCCGGCGGCGTCGAAGCCTTCGGGGATGGCGGTCGCGGCGATGGCGGCCGCCGCGGATTCGGGGATCGCGCCCACCCTGGCCTCCGCCGCGGCGAGCGCTGCTTCGAACTGCAGCATCGCCCGCAGCACCGAATTGTCCGAAAAGACTTCGGCCAGTTCGGGTGTGGTTGCGAGGCTCTCGATCAGGCGCATGGGATCTCCGTGTGAAGCAACCGTGGGGCAGCCAATCCTGGCTGCAGCCGGCTTTTAGCCGGCTCTTGCCGAGCACGAAGTCTCCCGCATGGCTCGTAAGAGCCGCCTGAAAGGCGGCTGCGGGCAGGATTGCCCGCCCCACAATTTGGGCTCCGCTCACACATCGAAAAACACCGTCTCCCGCTCGCCGCTCAGACGAACATCGAAATTCCACACGCCGGGGACACTCGCATCGGGACCCGCCAGCAGCGTTTCGCGGCGATCGGCAGGCACCAGCGCCAGAATCGCGTCCTCGTCATTGGCTGGATCGCCGGCGAAATAAATGCGCGTGAACAGGTGCCACAAAACGCCGCGCGCGAATACGTTGACATTGACGTGCGGAGCCTGCAACGCGCCGCTCACTCCGGGGACGCGGCCCGGACGCACCGTCTCGAAACGGCACACGCCGCAGTCGTCGGTGGCCAGCCTGCCGAAGCCGCAGAAGGCGGGATCGGGCACGATCTCCTGCCCGTCTTCGGGATCCTCGTACTTGCCGCCGGCGTCGGCCTGCCACAACTCGATCATGGCATCCGGCACGGGCTGCCCGTCTCCATCGAACACCCGCACCACCAGGTGGACGCGCTCACCGCGCGCGCCCTCGCGCGCCAGGCATCCGAGCGCTGCGTCAGTGGTCAGGGCGAAGTGAAAAAACGGTCCGACGGTTTGCGAAGGAAACGCAGGCATGGCTCACTCCTCGAACGGCGTCGCCTCGTGGCCGCGCAGCACGATGTCCCAACGGTATCCCAGGGCCCACAATTCCTCGGTGGTGTCGAGATCGAAGCGCGCGATCAGGCGCTGCTGCGCTTGCGGGTCGCGGATGGATTGCAGGATGGGGTCGTAGGGGAACAGCGGGTCATCCGGAAAATACATCTGCGTGACGAGCCGGGTGACGAATGCCGGACCGAACAGCGAAAAATGAATGTGCGCGGGCCGCCAGGCATTGCTGTGATTGCGCCAGGGGTAAGCGCCCGGCTTGATGGTCACGAAGCGGTAGCCGCCATCCGCATCGGTGATGGCACGCCCGGCGCCCGTGAAGTTCGGATCCACCGGCGCGGGATGGTTGTCGACGTGATGCCGGTATCTGCCACCGGCGTTGGCTTGCCAGATTTCGATCAAGCTGTGTGACACCGGCCGCCCGTCTTCGTCCAGCACGCGGCCTGAGACAACGATGCGCTGGCCGAGCGGTTCCCCCGCGTGGTGGCGCGTCAGGTCGTTATCGGTTTCGCCGATCGGGTTGTGGCCGTACAAAGGGCCGGTGACCTCCGACAGCGTCTGCGGAATCTGAATCAGCGGCTTTCGCGGGTTCCGCTGGATCGTCGACCGGTACGCCTCATAGAGGCGCTCGGGCTGGCTGCCGGGATCGAGTCTGCGATACGAAGTCAATGCCTTCACCTTTCAGTTGGCTGCCGCGGACCCATGGGCGCGAGCCGTGCGGGCGTGAAGATCCCGCAGGATTTCCAGTTCCGCGGCGGCCGGCGGCGGCGTCTCGTCCACCGACTCCGCAAACCGGGTCTCCCACCCGGTGCTCCTGCGAATCTCCTCGCGCGTCACGCCCGGATGAATCGAAGCCACCAGGAACTCGTTGGTCTCCGGGTCTGGCCGCATGGTGCAGAGATCCGTCACGATCAGCACCGGCCCCTTGGTCGAAATGCCGAGAGCGCGCCGCTCGCGGCCCGTCCGGCCGTGCCCCAAGGTCGTCACGAAGTCGACCGCCTCGACGAATGTGCGCGGGTTCTGCTGCATCACGATGAAGATCTGCCCGCAACTCGTTCCGATCTCCGATGCGCCGCCCGAGCCCGGCAGCCGCACCTTCGGCTTGGAGTACGGGCCAATCACCGTGCTGTTCAAATTGCCGAAGCGATCCACCTGCGCGCCGCCGAGAAACCCGACGGAAATTCTGCCGCCCTGCAGCCAATACCGAAAAATCTCCGGAATGGAGACAGTGGTGAGCGCGGTCTCGCACAGCTCTCCATCGCCGATCGAAAGCGGGAGCACGTCGGGCCGCGTCTCGAGCGTGCCCGATTCGTAAACGAGGGCGATCTGGGGAGCGTGGCTCAGGCGCGCCAGGTTGCAGGCCGCGGAGGGCAGCCCGATGCCGACGAAACACACGTCCCGGTTGCCGAGCGCGCGGGCGGCGGCCACGGTCATCATTTCGGAAGGCGTGTAGCTCATCGCAGGCGCACCCGCGCTGCGAAATCCTCCGGCGCGCGCGCCAGGACATTTTCCTTCATCCAGGCCAGGAACCGGTCTCGATCGCGGGAAATCTCGTCCCACTCCATGTAGAACGAATTATCGCGCGAGTAGTAGCCGTGCGCATAGGAGGGATGCGCGCCGCCCGGAACCTCGACCACCGCCGAGAGTGTCCAACCCGGCAGAATGATGGCGTTCGCGTGGGCGGGCGACAGGTGGTCCACGATCTCCTCCACGGTGGCGATGGCCCGCCGCGCCGCCAGCACGGCCTCCTTCTGCACCCCGATGATGCCATCCAAAAGGACGTTGCCCGCGCGGTCCGCCTTCTGCGCGTGAATGACGGTCACATCCGGGCGCAGCGCGGGAATGCACGCCAGTTCCTCACCCGTGAAGGGGCACGCGATGAAGCGGATTCGCGGATTCACTCCGGGCAGGTCCGTGCCGCGGTATCCACGGAAGATCGCGCAGGGTAATCCAGCGGCGCCTGCTTCGTAGGCATTGGCCATCGCGGAGTGGCTGTGCTCTTCGATCTCGAGCGCGTGCGGCCAGCCGCGCTCCACGGCATCGCGCAGGCGGTGCAGCGAGCCCACGCCGGGGTTGCCTCCCCACGAGAAGATAAGCTTCCGCGCCGCCCCCATGCCGATCATCTGGTCGTAGAGCAGATCGGGGGTCATGCGGATGAGCGTCAGGTCGCGGAGCCCCCGGCGGATGATCTCGTGGCCGGCCGCGTAAGGGATGAGATGCGTGAAGCCCTCCAGGGCCACGACGTCGCCGTCGCGCACGAATCGCCGAATCGCTTCCGGGAGGTTGCAGATCTCTGCCATGCCTTTGAGAGATAATCGCACACATGCACCGCGGAAAATCAGAGTCCTGGCAGGGTTCCGTAAGTGACTCTCACGCCAGCGACCCGTGCCGGCGCGCGCTCCACTTTGCGGCGCCATACTCGCCGATCCGCACATCGCCCGAGATCCCCTGCCCCGCCACCGTCCCCGTGAACGAATAGGAGAGCACGTTGCCGTCCGCGGGCAAGCTGCTGCGCAGCCTCACCCGGTCGCCGCTGATTTCGCCCTTGAGGTCGCCCTGGTACGCCCAGCCCGTGTGGGTCCCGGCAATCCGGTTCCCCTCGGCAGCCAGGAACAGCTTGTGCCGCGCCGAGCCCACTTCGTACTCGATCTCCACATCCCATTGGCCCGTGATGTTAGCGTACGGCCGATCGACCGCCGCCTCCGCTCCCTTCTTCCTGGCCGACGAGAAGACCTCGTACAGCCGCCGCGCCACAATCTCGTACTCCCCGGGCTTCATGGCCACCGGCCGCAGCAGGAAAGAGTGGCCTTCGCCCTCCGCCTGAGTCATGATGCGCGGCTCGCCCTCGATCAGCAACCGCCCCACCTCTCCGGCCGTCAGGCCCACCTGCGCCGGGTCCCAGGAAATGTTCAACGTCGGGAACGGACCGCCGCGGATCGGCCCCTTCACTTCCGCGCGCACGCCCGCGACTTTGCTGATCTGGCCGGAGATGTGAGCGTACCAGGATTCCCACGTGCGGAAGTCCGCCTGGAGATCGTGATCGGAGCGCCACGCCTCCACCGCGCGCAGCATCCCGATGACCTCCTCCTTCGTGACCTTTAG
>Ga0116222_1002289_pt1 | contig 10133 bp, 9 predicted proteins | sample Sb_taG_12_FD_88963 | JGI IMG/M metagenome (GOLD analysis project Ga0116222, IMG submission 88963) | Peat soil microbial communities from Weissenstadt, Germany - Sb_50d_9_AC metaG | ecosystem: Environmental > Terrestrial > Soil > Wetlands > Peat | place: Germany: Weissenstadt | collected 2010-09-21
GGCGGAAGATGGTGTGGAAGTTGTGCAGCATCTCCTGTTCCTTCGCGGGGTCCACCGCCAAGTCGACGTGCAATTGGATGGGACGGCCTTTGTCATCGGCGTGAGTGGCTCCAGCGAACGCTCCAGCCAGCATGCTTTGCAAACAAGCTCTGCGCTTCATCTCTCGCATTCTACGATAAGTAAAGATTCTTTCCACGTTCCGCTAAATCGATTCTCGTTTTCCGTACCGGGCCTGGCACTGGTACTTGCGTTGTTCGCTAGAGCCGCGGCAGTCATGTTATACTTCGAGGGATTTACCTCGATCCACCACTCAGGACAATAGTTGCCATATTCATACCTGTTTCTGCTAGGACTAGTTCCGGCACTGGTGAGTTCCGCTCTAGTTGCCGTCTTCCCAATGTTGCGGAAGCCCCTTCCAGCTCTCACGTTAGGGCTCATCAGCTCCGCGGCTTTCTTCCGTAGAGAGTTTCCCGCAGCGGTGCTTTTGACGGTAATTATTTGGGTGGCAATTCAACTGATCGGTCGAATTCCGGCCAAAGCTCCGCGGGCTCGGGCGTTGCGATGGAAATACTCGTCCGCTTTATTGATCACCATCTCGGCCTGGTTCTTCCTAATGGATTTGTTTTTTCCTTCGCGGCTGAGCGGTCGGCTATTCGGCATTACCTGGATCATCTATGGCCATCAGATGATCCTGTTCCTCCGGCTGACTAGCCTCCTCTGGGAGTTCGGCATCGGACGCGTAAGCTCTGTCCCTGGGCTGGCCTATTTCCAATGGGTATTTTTCCCGTGTACCCTGGAGTCGCTTGTGTGGCGCTTCAGCGACTTTCAGAAGCAGTATCCAGTTATGTCTTCTGCAGAACGCCCTAAGCTGTCGAGTGCGTGGCGGTCTTTGGGCCTGCTGGCTTGTTTTCAGATCGGTGGGGCTGTGTTGCTGCAGAACGAAACCGATTTCTTTGCGCCAAAACCGCACGTGTCGCTGACGGAAAGCCTATACAAGGCATTCCTGATAGGCCCTTGGTTGTTTTACGGTCTCAACGCAGGCGCCGCCAACTTACTGCGGACCACTGGCCGCCTGTGGCAAGTCGAACTGCCCGAGGGTTACAACAAAGCATACGGCCGAGTCAATATCTCGGAGTTCTGGGCGCACTTCAACATGACCGTTACTGCTTTGGTCCGTGACATGGTCTTCTACAATCGATGGGGCATGAAAAAAATGAACCCCTATTTCAATGTTGTTGTAGTTTTTGTGCTCATCGGCCTCTGGCACAAATCAGATCTCCACTACCTCAGTTGGGGACTTCTCAATGGTCTCGGTTTCGCCGTGTATCTTTGGTGGCGCAGCAACCCACACCTTACTGGAGTCAGCGAGCGGCTGGGCATACCTCAGCGAGTATCTCGCATCGTCTCCGCGACACTGACGTATGTGTTTGTTTGTTCGACCGATTTCATGGCGAGCAAACTCGCCCTCCTGGCGCAATCATAAGCCGGTTTTTCACTCCAGGCGTGTGGTTCTGAACACTCAGGAAATCGCTCGAACCGGTCTACAGGCCGCGGTCAACGGACGGCTTGATGTGCCCTCAGATCCTCTGCCTTAGCAGATCCCGGTTTCTTCCCGGACGAGCGCGGGCCACGCTTTTGGATCCGGACCGTGTTGCGCTAGAAACGCCAGCACCACGCGTTCCAGTCCGAAGGCCACGCATCCCGTATGTGCAGCGGCCCCGTTGTGGGAAATCTCGAAGGATCGGCCGAAGAAGTCCTGGTGGTAATTAAAAGAGCCGATTGCGAGATCTTTCCCCGAATACGGCAGGGTTGCCAGAATCTCATACTTCAGATCAAATCCAAGTTGAAAAGCCGCCATCGAAGCATAATCTTCGATGAAGAACGGGTCGGTTGCCGTGCGGATTTCATAGGAGAGTTTCCAATTGTCCAGCAGCGCCGTTACCAGAGGGACCGCGTGTTGACGTTGCGCCAGAACCCACTCCCCGGCCCCCACAAAAACCACCTCTCGCATGGTGAAGTCCCAGAGTCGCTCCAACCCGGTCAGGTTTTTTGACTCATAACGGAAACACTTGCCGACCGCTGTGATGGTGCGCGGCTCGGCCAACTTGGCATCCGCCAGCGCCGCATAGTAGTGGAAACATACCGCGGACGAAAGCAGGCATTCGACGCCTGACACACTGTCCGCCGGGTAGGAAAGACGCTCTCCATCCCACTGAGCACCTCTGCTAAATCGCTGGATCGCATCCAGGTCCTCCCGCACGTGTGAGGTCAGCGTCAGGGTCGCGGCGAACGAGCGAATATAGCGGCAGCGATCCATTACACCCGCTCCAACAAGGGAAGGAAACCTGTACGGTGCCGGCCCGAAAGGCCGCAAAGCCTCGGTCAGCTTACGGTCGAAGTATTCGAGCAGAGTCACCATGCGGGGACCCAAACCCCATCGGCCCTGCCCGTAAGAAATCAGCTCTCCGGATTCCAAAAGGGGTGGATGTGGATCCTGTGTAAATCGTGGCTCCACCTCGCTTTTTCGGCTGAGTAGTAGCTTGCTGGTTCCCGTCGGCTGCGAGCATAGTTTCTGGGCGACCGTGGCAATACGCTCCGATACCAGCGCCGCCTCACTCTCCCGTCCTGTCGCGAGACGGAACCGAACCTGGTTCCGCTCGTGATCCAGCTCGTACGAAGACGCCGACTCTGAAACGTACGCGAGTTTCTTCAGGAACTCCTCGCGCAGCTCCGGCGGAATCTGTACGGGGAGCGGGGCGCTTTCCGCCATCACTTTAGCGGCCCCCCTACACTGTCGATAGCCAGGGCAATGCCTTTGATATCAATCAGCTCGGGTAGCATGTACGTCGGAAATGTAATCCCAAATTCCGTTTCTAGTTTGTTGACCAGGAGCATGTGCCCCAACGAATCCCAGCCACGTACGCCCCCCAATCGCAATTCCGAAGTCGCAAGCGAAGGTGGCAGCTGAAACAGCGCCTGTACCACGTCGACAATCCGATTCTCAAGGTCTATCGATGTCTCGCTCTCCACTAGTCCGCCTCCAAGGATATGGGAAGTTTAGCATGGACATGACCGCCGTGGCGGCTGAGCACTAAACCCAGTACGCCTAGTACTTTACCGCCCAACCCCAAAAACTGGGACGTCGTGGAATGGAAAAGGCGTCGTTCTAGGCTGCATAGATCTTCGTCCGCCACGGTCGCGCAGGAACAAGGAAAAGCGTAGTATACTCGCTAAGACCGGAAGGAACTCCAGGGTCGGACTGTATTCCTCCGGCGCTGACGGCAAACGTGCCAGTGTCGTGTTGAAACAATTAGGGTTAGCATGGCTGAAAGAGTCGTGAGCACGTCAAAATTAGCCGATCCGACACGGCCACCTATAGCGGTTGTTATCCCCAACAAGGGGCGTGCGGAGTTGTGCCGGGCAGCGATCGAGTCGTTACAGGGTCAATCACTTCCCGATTGGGAAGCAATCATCGTTGACGACGGCTCCACCCCCGCGGAGTTGGAATGCATTCGAGCCGGTATCGCCGATGATCAGCGGGTGCGTTTGATTCTGCGGGATAGCCCACCTGCGGGAGCGAATCACTGCAGGAACCTAGGGGTTGACCATGCGCGAGCAGACCTGATCGTCTTTCTGGATTCCGACGACATGCTGTCTCCTGGCTGCCTGGCAGCGAGGGCGGCTGAGATGGCAAAAAGGCCGGACCTGGCTTTTATCGTTTTTCCGCACGAACATTTCAACGTACAACCCGGCGACATGGATGATCCTTGGGTGGTGCCTAGTGAGGACCAGCATCTCGACCGCTTTCTGATGGGGTCACCTCCCTGGCAAACGGCGGGACCGACCTGGCGCCGTTCTGCCTTGAAAGCCGTTGGCCCGTGGGACGAGAGTCTGCCCTGTGGACAGGATTGGGATTTTCACGTGCGAGCGCTGGTGCTACAGCTGCCTCACACAGCCGTTCCGCAACCACGTTTCTTTCACCGCATAACAGGCAACCACCGGGAGTGTGTGAGCAATTGGGCGTTGAGGTCCTCCGCCTCCGTTCATGCCCGGCTGAATATGACGGCCAAGGCTTGCGGTCTGCTGCGGAACAGTGGTTTGTTAACATACAAACGGGAACAGCTATTGGCGCGATTGTTTCTGCTGACGGCCGAGCAATTGGTTCAGTACGGGGAACGCTCAACCGCGAGCCGGTGGTGGGGGCGCGCCCTGGAACTCGGGCTGATTTCACGCCGTCAATATCATGAGGGCAAGGTTCTGTTTCGGCTACACGGCATTCCCATTTTGCGGAGCGCTTTCCGGTTGTACGCTCACTGCTTCTGGCCGCCGACGCTTCGCCATCACTTGACTATACAGGCGGATGGCTAACCGTCCGCGTGTCTGATCTCTCAGGTTCCACCTTGACATGCGCGGTTGTGGCTCCACAGGAAGGAGTGTATTCCGAAACGTTCATTCGCGACCACATCAACCGTCTTCCTTGCCGCGTCATACCCGTTTTCGGCGTGCATGGCGGAATCGAGGTCAACGGCCGCCGTATTGGCCCGAAGGTGGTTTCGTTTCTCTCATCGCGCCGTGTTTCACAAATACCCGAAGTATTGGTCAGGTGGGCTGATCGGACGATTGACGCACGGCTAACCGCCGTGTGGAAGCGGTGCCAAGTCGACGTCATACTGGCGGAGTACGCGACTACGGGCGTGATGGTGGCATCGAGTGCACTCGCCGCAGGCGTGCCGATCGTCGTCCACTGCCATGGGTTTGACGTGTATCACGATCAGATTTTGGAAGCGAACCGTGCCGCGTATCAACAGTTGTTCCGTCTCGCCGCCGGGTTCGTGGTGGTTTCCGAAGACATGCGCGAACAGGTGGCCCGTCTGGGGGCGCCCAGCAACCGGATTCACTATAATCCGTGCGGAGTCGACACGTCCGTTTTCACGGCGGCGGATCCGGGCGCGAACCCGCCAATTGCCGTCTCGGTCGGCCGGTTTATTGAGAAAAAGGCCCCCTGGGCGACGATATTGGCCTTCGCAAAGGTTCTACGTCAGATCCCTGATGCGCGGCTTGTCATGGCGGGCGAGGGTCCTCTGCTGAATATGTGCAAACAACTGACCTTGGCGATGGGCGCCCAGCACGCCGTCAGTTTCGTAGGGAGACAATCGCACGAACAGATCGGGCCACTCATGCGCACTGCGCGCGTTTTCGTGCAACACAGCGTACGGGCTCTGGATGGGGACAGCGAGGGAACGCCTGTCGCCGTGCTCGAGGCATCCGCGTCGGGATTACCGGTGGTCGCAACGGCGCACGCGGGTATCAAGGACGTCGTGCTGGATGGTGAAACTGGCTTGCTGGTCGGCGAGCTCGATGTCGAAGCGATGGCTGACTGCCTGCATCGGGTGTTCAGTCAGCCTTCGCTCGCGCAAAAGCTCGGCGAATGCGGAAGAACGTACATCGCAAATAACTTCTCCATGGAGCACAGTATTTCCCGGCTGCACACGATACTAAGAAACGCTTCGACTAAGTCCTGACAACCAGAGTTGGCGCTCCGGCGTCCGCCGCACAGGATAGCGTCTGAGTTGCCATGATCACTAGTGGTCTGTCGGGGCAAGAACGTTAGTACCGCTCCCTGTGGTCGCGGCTCAGCAAAGCGCGTCAAACACTGAGCCGTGACCAAAGGGAGCGGTTGCTTCATGCGAACGAACTCACTACGCCAGGCCATTAGGCGCGACGATCAGCCATGTTAGCAAACCTTTTGAAGCGTGGGCCAAGCATCGGGGCCAGTTCCGCAAAAATCGATAACCGGAGGGCGACGGCTACGCCCAAGTAACTCACCATACCGATTGGCACCGTCACCGAGAGAATCGAGAGCGACCGAAATGCATGGCTTTCCATGGTTCGGCTCACTAAGTAAACAACAATAAACATGACTCCAGTTGTGAATAGATAGGGAAGCAGCGCCCTAGCGAACGTCCTCACGGGCAGGCCGATCAATCCGAACGGCAAGCGGAACAAGGGATAGGCAAGCAGTGCCATGACGAGGACGTACGAGATAGCAACGCCGTTGATCCCCCAGCGCAACCCAATATAGAAGCCACCCACGATCAAAGGACTGACGGCCAAGCCCCAGGCGAACATCATGTCTGTTCTCCCCTTAGCCATAAAAATTTGGCCGGTCGTAGTGCCAAGTGACTGCAGCATGCCGACCGGCGCGAGGATTTGAATGAGCAGAACGACGGGCAGCCACTTCGGGCCGAGCCAGACTCTTACGAACGGCTGCGCGACGGCCGCAATTCCTGCCATCATCGGAAAGCTGACAAACGCAATCGCGCAGGACGCCCGCAGATAGGCCTGGCAAAACCTTGGGTGATCACTCTGCATCTCCGCCAACGCTGGGAACAGTACTCGCCCCAAAAGTTGCGCGACATTCTGAATCGGGTACACCATGATGGTGTAGGCGAACTGGTAAAAGCCAAGTGGTGTTGTGCCCAGATACTTACCGATGAGTATGTTATCGGCATTTCGCGCAAAGTAATTGACTAAGTTGTATCCGGAAAGTCCGGCGCCGAACGACAGGATGCTTCGAATGTGCTTCCAGGCAAAGGACATTCCCGGCCACCACTGCGCAATCAGGAATATACCTACGGTACTGACTGCCGCGTTGGCCAGCGACGAGGCCACCAGGCTCCAGACTCCAAAACCAGAGTAGGCGAACGCAATCGCCACGCCGAGGCTCAATGCAGCCGATGCGATCTCTACGATCGCCAGCTTGCGAAAAGACATGCTTCGCGTGAGCAGGCCCGCATGTATCGCCGTCACGTTGGTCAACAGAAAACCAATCGAGAGAACCTGAAGAAGGGCGATGAGTTGCGGCTGCTTGAAGAACATGGCAAACAGAGGAGCAGACCCAAAACAAGCCAAACTTGCCGCACCACCCAATCCCATATTCATCCAGAACAGGCTGCTCAAGAACTGATGGTTAATATCCCGGCGCTGCACAACAGCGCTGCTGATGCCGATCTCCCGAAAAAGGGTGATCAGGCCCATGGCGATCTGAGCTAGGTTCATCAAGCCATAGGCGGCAGGGCCCAGCTTGCGAGCCACAATAGCCGTGTTGATGAAGGACAAACCTTGGACGCTGACTCTGGATAGCGCTGACCAGAACGCTCCGGAACCTATCTTGGCTGTCAAGCCCGCCTTAGGGGTTTCCATTTGATCTAGTCGAGCCGGCTCTCTGGAATATCAGAGGTAAGGACGCTCAGTCGCAAGCTAATGCCCCCGTCGTAAGACCGGTGCTCACGGGGGCGTTGGTAGGCAGCAATCCGTTCATTATACCAGGAGCGGAAACTGCGCCAGCGCTCGCACGCTATTGCCGGACACCTCTATTTTTGGCCAGGATTGGAGCTGTCTCGACGCGCAGGCAATTCCAAAGGGGATGGATCACTGGGGTCATATTTCGCGCCGAAGGCTTGGCGCACCATGGCAAGTCGTTCTCGGCGGGATGACCGCGAACGATCGGAATCTCGCGTCACCTTCGACAGCACGCGGTTGTAAACGCGAGCTTTCAGTGATCTCGAAGAGGAGCGTGCTCTTGGCAAGGGGGTTGGGAATTCAATCCTGCCCAGTACGGCGTGGCAGTAGTCGCCCACGTGCCAGACATTCACACTCTTCAAGCACAGCACCTCGCGCCCGATATCAGCGGCGAATCGGCCGATTTCCCTCCATGTGATCTGTTCATCGATCGGCTGAATTTCCTCAGGTTGATGGAGACGTTGCCAGGCCAGCATCCATGGCGAGGGGAAACTAAGAACGACGCGGCCCGTGTCGGACAATACCTCGCCGACGGCGGCATGCAGATTGCCGCGAGCGGCGGGCTCGATGTGTTCGTACACATCCATCAGCAAGACGCAATCAAAGCGTTCGCGAAGCGATCCAGGAAGCAGCAACTGCTCCTTGAAGGTTAGATTCGGCCGTTTGAACAGCCGCGTGGCGATCTCAACACTCTTGGGACTCACGTCAAGGCCGAGGACCTTCGCGTGAGGAATGATGCTCGCGATTCGCCAACTGACAAAACCGATGCCGCATCCGACTTCGAGAACCGAATTGCACGGAGTGGGCAACCATTCCGTCAGCATCAGCCACGCCGCCTCCACGCGGTCATTGCCGTCAATGAAGTCGCGCAACTTTCGACGGGTCTGCGAATCGTAGAATTCACGAATATCCTGACCGGTTGGGCTTCGAAGTTCAGAGGACACGGGTTTGCTCCAAAACTGTAATCGTCACAGCGCTCCGGCTGGGGACACCGGGCCACTGGGGGGTTGCGGGCAGCGGTAGATCGCCAGATGGGTGGAACCGCCGCGGGTAATCTAATCCACTATAAGCGATAGTAAGCCAGCATTAACGTTGAATACAAGCACCGACGGAAAGCGCGCAGCCCTCACCTGGCCGATCTTCCAGGCCGGCTCCTGCCCGTTTGTGGAGTTCCCTGCAAGGCCGGTTTTGGGGCACGCTAAAGGCATGAGTACGCTATCTGCTTTATCGAATGATCTTGCCGCGGCAGTGGAGCGCGGCGGGCGCGCCGTGGTCGCCGTCCATGGCCGCCAGCACATGCCCTCGAGCGGTGTGTTGTGGCGGGCGAATGTAGTGGTCACCGCGGAACACGCGCTCAAGCGGGAAGAGGAAATCACCGTCACCTTGCCCGACGGCCGCAACGTGGCTGCAACCCTCGCGGGAAAAGATGCCGGCACCGATCTCGCTGTTCTGAAGCTGGAAGCAGGCGATGCGGGCGCGGCTGAACTAGGCGACGGCGCCAGTCTGAAACCCGGCCACGTCGTCATCGCCCTTGGGCGCTCGAGCGAGCGCGGCGTGAACGCCAGCCTCGGCGTGATCAGCGGGCTGAGCGGCGCCTGGAGAACCTGGCGCTCCGGCCATGTGGACCAGCTCGTGCGTCTCGACGTCGCCCTCTATCCCGGCTTTTCCGGCGGGCCGCTGGTGGACGTCGAAGGCCGCGTGCTCGGCATCAATACCTCCGGCCTTTCCCGCGTGATGCCGGTGGCGATTCCCATTTCCACCGTGAATCGCGTTGTTCAGGATCTGTTGGAAAAAGGGCGAGTCGCGCGTGGGTATTTGGGCCTCGGCATGCATCCTGTGCGGCTTCCCGACGGGCGCAGTGGCGTTATAGTGATCGACGTGCAGACCGACGGTCCCGCAGGCCGCGCGGGCCTGCTCATCGGAGATGTGCTGCTGCAATTGAACGGCGCACCGGTGACCGACACCGACGACGTACATGCCAACCTGGGCCCGGCGAGCGTCGACAATAAATTGAAGGCATCCATTGTTCGTGGCGGCGAAAACAAGGAAATCGAAATCACCGTGGGCGAGCGCCCGAAAGGAGAGAGGTGACATGCCGGCATTGCTTGCGGAAGGCTTATCGCAAACTGCCGAGCGCGTGCGGCAGTTCACGGTGCAGGTGGAAGGCGTCGGACGCGGCGGCGGTTCCGGCGTAATTTGGAGCGCGGATGGCGTTATTGTCACGAATGCGCACGTCGTGCGGCGATCCGGCGCCAAGATCACACTTGCCGGCGGGCACCGGCTCAGTGCCACGATTGCGGCACACGATCCTCAACTCGACCTGGCCCTGCTCGATACCGGCGCCAAAGATCTCCCCGCGGCAACCACCGCCGATTCCGATTCGCTGCGCGTGGGCGAACTGGTGCTGGCGGTGGGAAGCCCTTACGGGCAGCCAGGAACCGTGACCGTGGGCATTGTCCACGCGGGCGAAACGCGGCGATGGATTCAGTCTGACGTGCGGCTTGCGCCCGGCAACTCCGGCGGTCCGCTGGCCGATGCGCAGGGCCGTGTGATCGGCATCAACACCATGGTCGTGAGCCGACTGGCGCTCGCCATTCCGAGCAACATCGTCGCGCGTTTTGTGGCGCGGCGTGGCAAAGCGGCTCGCCGCTTGGGTGTCACTGTGCAACCGGTCACTGTTCCGCAATTCGGTCTACTGATTCTAGAGATCGATGCGGACGGCCCTGCACAGCACGCCGGATTACGGATCGGCGACGTCCTGACCGGAGCCGGCGGCCGGCCATTTGAAGCGCCGTTCGATCTGGCGTTGGCACTCGATGCCGCGGACGAAA
>Ga0116222_1002299_pt1 | contig 10098 bp, 6 predicted proteins | sample Sb_taG_12_FD_88963 | JGI IMG/M metagenome (GOLD analysis project Ga0116222, IMG submission 88963) | Peat soil microbial communities from Weissenstadt, Germany - Sb_50d_9_AC metaG | ecosystem: Environmental > Terrestrial > Soil > Wetlands > Peat | place: Germany: Weissenstadt | collected 2010-09-21
CGTCAGCGTGGCCACGTCGGCGGGGTCGACCACGAGCGGTGGAGCAGGGTGATTCGCCATGCAGGCAATCATCCTGCCACGCGGACTCTTAGTGCAAGCTATTTCAGAGTCGCTGCACTAGCTTGCCGCTGCCTCCACGAGAGCGGAAGACTGCAATGGCCTCAGCGGCGTCAGGGGAGAGCATGAGCGCCCGCCGCACTCCCCAGGGCGCCCGGTATCCCGACTCGTCGCCGTCGTAAGGGACCGGTCCGGTTGATCGCATGGCATCCCGACGTGCTCAGATGGCTCCTGCGAACCAGCCGTCTGTTCGGGATGTGGTCCTTCGTTCCTTAGTCCCCTCGGCACCGATCCACATCTCGCGGTACGCCGAGGTACTGGGCCCGGTGCTCCTCATTGGGCAATCCGATGAGTTCCAGGATTACCTGGCGCTATCAGACGCATCAGCCGACGTCAAACACCCGTTCGGCGCGCCTGCGGACCTCCGAGTTATCTTCCCTATCCAAGTCAAAAGGGCGATGCCGTCCGCCTTGATCGTCCTGGTAGTGGCTCGTCACGCGCCGCGCCGTTGCCCCAACCCCCGGATACTGGGCACGGGTCGGTACCTAGGGAGATGTCGACATGTTCACGATGCCGTAGTACTCGGCTTCATCCTCATTGATCCAGAAGCGCGGATCGCTCATTAGATCCTCAAATGGCGGGTGGCTGAAGATACCGATGTTGTTGACCATAACTAGTCGAGGCACCGTCGCTGACGTTTTGCCAGCCGCGTGAGCCGTTTCTGCGCCAGCCGCCTGTGCATCCTTAGTTGCGGCATACGCTTGAATGGCGGGGAGTTCGTGATTGATGACAACCACTGTGGCGATCGGCCCAATGACCACGACGGCGCTGAGGATAACCGACGCCCCCGCTACGGACGTACGGCAAAGTCGCTCAGACCAGCTCGCTCGCTGCCACCTCGGACCGACGAAAGAACGGAAGGATTGACCGCTCCACCAGCCGAGCGCTGCCACGGCGCATACACAGACGTAGACCGGGATGATCTGATCCCAGAGCGGAGGCAAACCTCCGTAGTAGAGCGCGGCGGGTGCCATCGCAGAATACAGAACGATGAGGGTGCCGAAAGTCGCGAGGACAACGGCGATCCCACGAGATTTCCCAACGCCTCTGGGCACCGCACTTGACCGCACTCCGATCAAGGCTGCTAGCAGCGTCATCGCCACGACTTCCCGCCAATGCGCTTGGAGCAAGAGGTGCAGGAACTGCACCATCTTTTCGAAGGTAAAGAGGGGAAGAGTTAGCCATGACGGGCGCGGGACGTGAACAGCTTTTGCGATGACCGCGCTCCGGAGTGCTTTGCCGGGCGACGCTAGCTCCACTGCCAAGCCCGCGAGTGACCCGATCCAGGCGGCGCTCAGCTCGGGTAGCTTCTGCCGCCAGATCCACGGTAGCCGTGACATCGCCAGAGCAACAGTCACAGTTAAGGCCACGCACTGTACCGCGGTGTAGATCTCGGCCTCGCCCGCCGCGAGAAATGCGAGCAGGCCGATGAGCGCGATGAGCAACCTGCGGCGCCGGCCGCTGTTGCTCGGGCGGGATACGAGCCAAACGACGACAGCCGCGACAAGGAGTGGCACCACAAACTCCATCGATGCGGTCATCCAGTACAGCGACAGGAACGGGCTCGGGGTGATCTGCAGTGTCGTGTAGACAATCCCGGCTGGTATCAAAAAACGCCCCAGCCGGCCAGCAGATGGAATGACGTGTCGCAGTGCCAGAGTCAGAAGAGCAACCCACGCGATGATCAGCACGCCGGGAAGAATCCGCACAAAGATCGGGTTGAGAAGGGTGCCGGCGGTATAGAGGGCCGTCGCAACGAAATGCCCGTCCGACAGGCGGTATGCAGCGATCTGCTGTGCCCAATAGCCGCGGAGCCGCACGGCGACGGCTATTCCGTAATCGTCTGCCACGTACCGGGTGAAGTTCCCGAGCAGCGCATACGCGACCAATGCCGACAACAGGACTGCACCCATCCCCCACTCGGCGAACCGGGAGGTGCCGATGCGACGCCGGTGGCGCAGCGGTGACCGCGTCACTGCTGGGAGTGACGCGGAATCCCCTTCCACGTCCGGAGCATACCGCGACCAGCCCTCTGCGCGAGGTCGCCTGACGTGGTCCGTGGGCAATAGCGCTCATTGCGAGCTCAAATTTGCGCGCCCATCGGGGAGACAGGACTCGAACCTGCGACCCCTGGTCCCCCAGACCAGCACCTATTTCCCGATTCGGGTTGAGTTCGACTTACAGTGCTTTCGTCGGGAAATGGTTGGAATGACGACTAGAGCGCGCTGATTGGAATCCATTGGAGTCGCTTCGACATCCACAGGCTCCCCTTGGCCGCATTCGATCGCTCATCGCTCTTCTCTTTTGTCGTTGAGCACCCCGCCCTCCCATGTAACCGTCGGCCCCCTCCCACTCTTGGTCGGCGTGGGCTGGTGACAGGACGCTTGGGTGAGCCACGCTCACCTAACGCACTCCCTTCGTTGGGCACCAGAACGTCGGCGGGACGGCGCAATCGTTATGGCACTGCCGCGATGGGTTCCTGCAGGGGCAACTCGCCGGACACGATAGTCCCAGCACCGGGCCGAGAGAGCACCTGCACCTTACCGCCGAGCGCGTCCACCCGATCGTTCATGTTGGTGAGTCCGGCACCCTTGCGCGCGGTTGCGGTCTCGAACCCCGTGCCGTCATCCGTCACCTCGAACGTCAAAGTGGCGGGATCCGTGCTGGCACGCAGGCGCACCACAACCTGGGACGCCCCCGCATATTTCTGCACGTTCTGGAGCGCCTCGAGCACGCAGAAGTAGACCGTCGCCTCGATGTCCTGCGCGTAGCGCGCGACCCCGACGGAGTCCACGCGCACCGGCACCGTCGCCTTGCGCGCCTGCGACTCCAGGGCCACCACTAGCCCTTTGTCAGCGAGCAGGGGCGGGTAGATCCCCCGCGCCAGGTCGCGGAGCGTCTCGAGGGCTTCGTCTGCATCGGACTTGAGCTGCCCAAGGATCGCCGCCGCCTTCGCCGGATCCCGTGCCAGGAGCATTTCCGCCAGTCCCAGTTTCACCTTCAAGGCGACCAGATGCTGCTGAGCGCCGTCATGGAGGTTGCGCTCCAGACGGCGCCGCTCCACGTCCTGGGCGCTCACCAATCGCTGTCGCGAGGCTCGCAATTCATCGAGCCGCGCTCGCAGGTCTGCGCTCAGCCCCACATTCTTGAGCACCAATCCTGCCTGGTGAGCCAGGTCGTCGACCAGCTTCTCCTCGATCGGAGTGAGGGCTTCGCCGCGGCGCTTGTTCACGCTCAACGCCCCGAGCACTTCGCCTTGATGGCGTACCTCCATCGCACGGGTCGCTTCCTCAAGGACCGGCAGCGATCCGTTGGGCATCGGTACGGCAATGTGCCTTCCCACTCCGTTCGGAAACGTCGCCGCGGGCCGCAGTTCCTCCGTCCCGCGCAGCCATACCGTCGCCGACTCCGCGCCCGTCCCCTCCTGGAGCACCCTCGCCATGCGCGGCAACACCTCGTCAGCCGCATATGTCTCCGCCACTCGTCCCGAGAATTCGCTCAACACTTCGTACGGGGTTGCGCGCTTGCCATACACCAACCGGTTGGCGACCTTCTGGACCCGCTCCCGTACCGGTTGGAAGCCGATCGCGACGATCGCCGTGGCGAGGATCGACAGCGCCAGATTGGGCTTGCCGCCGCTCCCCACCAGTGTCCCGATCCCCACCACGATGCCCACGTACACCGCCGTAATGAACACCGCCAGTGACCCGTACACCAGCGTTCGGCTGATGAACACGTCCAGGTCGTACAACCCGTACCGCATCACCGCCAACCCGATGGTTGCGGGCACGAGCAGATAGAATCCGAAACCGAATCCGGCATTGCTGATGTTGTTGCCGAGCGTCTCGTTGGCACTGTTCACGAAGAATCCGGCAACAATGACGAGGATGGATGTCGCCGCGACATATGAAAACCAGCGCATTTGAATGCGTTCCACGCCCCGAGAGCGGCGGAGGCGCACCACCACCGCGGCCAGAACGGTAACGAGCAGCAGGAGGATGCCGACGTTGATCGGTCCGTTGCCGCTTGTGACGTTGTTGAGCTCGTCCACCGCCAGCGGGTTAGGAACGCTGGGGAGGCGTGGAGACAACTGCTGGGACGTTACGGCGATTGCTGACGCAAGGAGTGCTACGGCCGCCAGGGCCGACACTACCCAAACAGCCCACCGCCACCGCCGGCCCGGAAGCAGCCGACCGTCGGGGAAGATGAGGATAAGGAAAGCGATCAACAGCGCCCCAATCGCTCCGGTGTCGTTGTACACCCAGGCTGCCCACCCCACCCAGCTGTGGAGTGAGGCGTCGCTCAATATCCCGCGGATGGCGACAAAGTTGGCGGTCAGCGAGATCGCGTTGCTGGCGGCGATCGCCAGGAGCAACCAACCAATCGGATGTCTCGGTCGGCGGGTCGCGACCAACACACCCAGGACTCCGATGATCGGCGCTGCGAAGAAGTACGGGAGCTGTGCGGTCCCCGGCGAGTCGATTGCTTCCCAGTCAAGCGCTAGCAGCGCGAGGCTGAGGATGAGAAGCACCAGACAGACGCCGCCGATCCCCCACGCCAGTCGCGTGGCACTGCGCGAGCTCATGGTCATCGAGGCCGGGGACTCGCGCCGACCGATGGATGGAATTCCGACGCGTGAGCGAGGACGTTGGTTTTCAGATGCCGCTCACCGACTATCGACATGGCTGGGTGGCTTCGCCGGCCAATTCGGGTCTGAGGGCGGTCTCGGCCACGCTGAACTCAGCGAAGGCGTGGCCGGTCCTTCAAGCGATCTCGAGCTCGTCACCGCTGGGCGCGATGCCGATAGCGAACCCAAGGTGAGTGGTTCCCGTCGCATATCTCCACTCTAGTCAGGCAGGCGGCGAACGAAATGGGGCTGCCACCACGACGTCCGGGGTGTTCCCACCCTCGCTGAGGAGCGGATACCGCTCGGCGCGTTAGGTGGTCCGGCTCGTGATGGCTGGACGCGTTTGCTCAGCTCGAGCCGTTCACCGCTGGGGTCTCAGACGCGTCCCGCCCGCCGACCGCACAAACAGAGTGGTTTTGCAGGAAAGGTCGTCAATCACGGTATGAGGACTAGTCCCTGCAAAGTGACTGATCCCCGCAAGTTGGAATCGGCTGCAACCAAATGGAACTGGCTTCACTGCGGTGCAGTGGGCTGCGAATCGAGGAGACAGGACTCGAACCTGCGACCCCTGGTCCCCCAGAATAGTCCTCATCTTCCGATGAGTGCTGAGCTCGATTTAGAGTGGTTTTGTGGGGAACTGGTTGGAATGACGACTAGAGCGCGTGTGATGGAATCCGCTGGAATCGCAGAGAAAGACCTCAGCGCTCTTCGACAGAGACCTTCGCCTATTCCCTTGAGCCTCCGGCCTTTCCCAGGAGCGATCACGGCTTAGCAAACGTGTCCGTCAAACCGAGGCAGGCCCAGGCGTGCGCGCCTTCCCCTCCCGCGGCCACCCCTAGCCCGAGGGTGTGTCCTCGGACAAGCAGTCGACTCCAGGTCCGATGGCGTAGGTCATTGCCATGTCGTTGCCAAGCGGCGGCCTCGCCGCGTCACTCCTCGCGACCCTACGAAGCGATGGCCAGCAAACTGTTGACGTTCACAATGGGGGACGCTTGGCCGTGTTCACCCTCAGGGATGGCCTCTACCACGAACTCTGAGATGACGCCGGGCCGGAAGACCAGGCAATGAGTCGATCCTCCGAACTGGAAGTATCCGAGCTGGTCGCCTTTCTCGACCTTCTGGCCCTCCTTCAGCGGCTTCCCCTCTTGGTCGACCAGCACGCAGGACGAGACCTCCCCCATGCCCACGGCGACCAGACACATCAGGCCGATACCGCTGTAGTCGGCTTCGATGAAGATGAGCGCCCTCGTCGCCACGTGAGTGATGTAGCCCTGCGAGTTGGTGGGACCGGCGGGGTCGAAACGCTCGGAGGCTGCTTCGGCGTAATACGTTCCCGGTACCTGCTGGGTCCTCCTGATGGTGCCCGTGACTGGGCTGTGCCAACGGTGATAGTTGTCGGCGCTGAGGAACGCCTGGTACACGGTGCCACCGACGAACCGCTCTACGAAGTTCCCATTGAGCATGTGCCGGACGGAATACGGCTCCGACTTCATCCAGAAGGTGTCGTGTTCGTTCACCTGCGTCTGTATGCGATACGGCTGGGACTCGCAGGCGCTCACGATGGCCTTCTGGTCGTCGGGCCGGGCGACGGGCCGCCTCCCGGGTTTGAAGCGACGGATGAAGAAGTCGTTCCAGCTCTTGAACCCGAAGAACTCGGCGTCGGGATCGATCTGGAATTCGTGCAGCCGAAGCGACTCCCTTGCGACCGGGCTCAGCCAGCCAGAAGGCGAATCGTCCAGCACGTAGCGCGAGGCTTCGCTGTCGAGGAACTCCGCCCAGACCGAGAGCAGCCTCCTCACCATCTCGTTGACACGCGGGTCGGCGAAAGCGGCCAGCCCGGCCGCGGTGATCATCGGGTAGTCCAAGATGGCGTTGATCGGGCACCCCACCATTGCCGTGACGTCGAAGGTCGGTGCCGTCGTCAGGATGTGGTTCATCACGACCAGCATCTGCTCGTAATTCTCGAGCTTGACGTCACCCGAACCCGGCTTCGGCGCAGAACGGGGCTGCTGCTCGAACATCAAGGTGAAGTACATGTTCATGACCGGATCGTTCTCGATCATGTCCCGGAACTCCTGCACCACCGGATGGAAAGAGGCGTTTCTCTGCTCGGCCTCGGCGATGTTGCTCTCCAGCCACCTGTTCAAGTGGCGGGGATCGACGGGAACCCATCCACCCAGGCGGCTGGGTCGCAAGGCGGCGCTGTCATGTCGCGGCGGGGCCATGGTTCCTCCGTGCTCACCCTAGCAGTCTTCGGGTGTTGATAACAGCGGGTGACCGCCCGCCGGCGTGCATTCCGCGTGAGACGTGGGGTCGGACATACGCGAATGAACGCGACGCCGGCGGTGGCCTCATCGTTGCGGAGAAGATGAATGAAGTTCGTGCGGCGGTCTACCCTGGGCACCACGTCGATTCGAATGCTGGTCAACGAGAATGACCCGCCGCCCCAGATACCTGGGCCAGCCTCGACTCCGGCGATCATGTTGTGCTCGCATGGACCAATCACGAAGTCCGATGACGTATGTCGGCATCGACGGCGTTGTTCGCCATGACTAGTACCCGATCCACGGCGACAACTGGCAGCACCTGGGCTACGAACCAATCGAGCCAATGCCGCCCGAGTGCCATCCAACGATCGCCGGCCCGCGAGGACCGATCGTGATTCCCAGACTCGGGCGGGACGCGCAACGGATTGAGCGGCGCGGAGCGTGAGGAGTTGACGCGTCTGCGCCGCCAGGTGCGCGTGCTCGAGGAGGAGCGCACCATCCTCAAGAAGGCAGCAACTTTCTTCGCCTGAGTGTTGATACTCCCGGGTAGCGCGGCGGGTTGGCTCATTTCTTCGCTGCTCACCGAGTGGCATTTCCGTGTTGTGCCGCTCGCTGCGCGACCTTCGGACCGGCCGACGTGACTTGATGGCGTCCGACCCGGCATTACCCAGTCTCAACGGCGCGATTATGACGCGGCTGTCTCGGATCCAGTCGTATCGGACCCACGCCTTGTCGCTCCGGGGTCGAGTCCGGCAAGGTATGCGGCAACCTCATCGTGTCGCGCGAAGAACACGCCGCTGATCGAGGAGATGTGTTCCAGCAACTGCTCGAGCACGATGATGCGAGAACGGTGGCCAATGACGTGGGGGTGCAGGGTGAGTTGAAAGAGGCCGTGTTCCCTATGTGCTTGCTCGAATTCGTCGAGCCATATGCGCAGGAGTTCGCGTGGCGGCGTGTATGGCCTCGTGCCCGCATATCGGTCCATCGTGAGATACGGGGCATCGTCGCGGATCCATTCAACAGGGATCTCGACGATCCCGGTGGGCGCTCCATCTGCCAGTAGTTCGTAGGGCTCGTCGTCGGCCATGAGCGACGAGTCGTACGTGAGATGCAACTCACATATCAGGTTGAGCGTGTGATCGCTGAAATCCCAGGAGGGTGTCCGGATGCCCACGGGACGCGATCCGCTGAGCCTCTCGATGACGTCGATGCTGCGCATGAGCAGGTCGCGCTCGGTGTCAGGGTCGAGCGTCGCGTTCCACTCGTGGATCCAGCCGTGCAGAGCAATCTCGTGTCCGGCAGCAACGCACGCGCCTATCTCGCCCGGATGGAGAAGCGCGGACACGGCTGGAACGAAGAATGATGCCGGTACCCGATGGTGGTCGAGCAGCCGGAGGATGCGTGGCACTGCGACTCGGGCGCCGTATTCACCCTGGGACAGCCTGCCTGGATGCGTCTCGCTGTTGCGCAGCGGGATGGTCTCGTGATCGGAGTCGAATGATAGCGCCACGGCAACCTCGGCACCGCCGGGCCACGCCTGCGGTTTCACGCTTCGGCCGGCGCGAACCCGCTCGACACAGCCGCGCCAGCGCGACTCATCCCAGGCCCACGGTTGATCCTCGCGCGCCACGTCTCCCCGAGCGCCTCGATCGATGCCGCCCGCTCGTACATTTCGGGCAACCGCCCGACGAGAGCGAGTCATCTCATCAATTCGCGCAGCCATCGCAGCACCGGCATCGGAGACTGTGCGGGCCGAGACAGCGGCGTTTGCTGGCTTCTGTGGTGGGGGCCGCTGGAGCGGCTACGTGCCTACGGGCGCGGAAAGCTCCGCAAACGCGACCTCGTAACTCTCAACGTGAGGATCGCTGGCACCCATCACCTCTGAAGCCGTGGCACGAACAGGGCCGGCTTGGCTTGAGCTCGCCTCGAGGTCGCGCTCACTGTCCCATACGGTGAAGGCAATTGCCTCTCCCGTCGCGCGGTCGACCAGAAGGATGGCTCCCCGGAATCCCTGCAGCTTCGACATCTCGGGGATGACCCCTGACTCGAAGTGACGGATGCCCTCGTCGACCTTTGTCGGGTCGCCACTCAGGGTGGTCACGCGCACCCAGTTGCCGGCCTCGGTTGGCTGTGGCCGATGCTGGACGACCGCCTCATACACATTCGCCTCCGGCGTGCCAGCTCCGAAGCTCGACGTGGTCTCGGCACGAATGCTCGTCATCGCTTCGAAGCTCGCCCGCGATGTCTCCCCATCCCGCCAAAACGTGATGCTCATGGCGGCGCCGGTCCTGCGGTCGACGATCAGGCGAGCACCACTGTAGCCGTCCCGCTCCCTGAAGGCTGGCGCGACTCGTGACTTGTACGCTTCGACGCCCTCGTCGATCTTTTCCCGGGATCCGTTCAGACGTAGCACTCGAGCCTGCACAGCCACAACCTCCGCCGTTTCGCAGGTCTTAAGCGGAACCCGCAGGCTCGCGACTATACCCACTCGCACGGCGCCTTAGCGACGCTGCCGCGGGCGGCTGATCGTGCATGGCGGCGGGGAGACAAGGGTGTGGGTCTGCCTGGTTTGGCGGATACGTTCGCTACCGAGCACACTTCGGCCCAAGAGGTAATTCGATGCACGGAGCAGCGGGGCTGCCTCCTCCCCCTACCGCCGAACCGGCGTGACCCGTGCCCGCCCCGGTTTCAGGCGCTCCGATCACCACCTCAATCGATTTGCTGACAAACCGATTGAGATAACGGTATCAATTCAACTTTCAGGCTACTTAGGCCGCAATCCAGGCTGAGCCGAACGCGATCGAAACTGGCTATGGCAGCGGGAGACGGGGGTCGAACCCGCAGCTTCAACCTTGGGAAGGTGACGGTCCGTTTTTGTATTCAGTTGCGACCGATAAACCCCTCAGGATGTCTATCCACCCCCATTTTCGAGCGCGCCCACGTGGCCTTCGCCACTCACCATCGGCCAATCAATTGGCGTGGACGTTATCCATCTGAACGTCGATCTCTCCGCTCCTGCACGCCTACGGTCCGCGGTGCTCACTCACCCACCGGCTCACAGAGCGCCGAGTCAAGTCGTTCGCGAAC
>Ga0116222_1002302_pt1 | contig 10091 bp, 11 predicted proteins | sample Sb_taG_12_FD_88963 | JGI IMG/M metagenome (GOLD analysis project Ga0116222, IMG submission 88963) | Peat soil microbial communities from Weissenstadt, Germany - Sb_50d_9_AC metaG | ecosystem: Environmental > Terrestrial > Soil > Wetlands > Peat | place: Germany: Weissenstadt | collected 2010-09-21
ATTTCTCCACTCTCGGTGTCCGCGCGGCGATCGGACGGACGTTCGTCGAAAGCGACGATCGACCGGGCGCGGCCCCAGTCTGCGTGATCAGCGATCGCTATTGGAGCCGCCGATTCGGCGGTGACCGCTCCCTCGCCGGGAAAGCCATCGCCATCGAGGGCATTCCATTCACCATCGTCGGCGTAACCCAGCCGGAGTTTTTCGGCCTGCAGCCGGGCCTTGCGATCGACGTCTCGGTCCCCCTGGCCTTGCAGCGGCTGGTGGCGCCGCGCTGGGACCCGCAGGCTTCGTTTCTTACCGCGACAGACCACTGGTGGGTCGCGATGATGGGCCGATTGAATCCGGGCGTGCCCGCGCGGCAGGCAGGCGCCGCGCTGGATGTGATGTTCCAGCAGGAACTGGGCACCGGTGCGCAGGCCGCCTCTCTGGAACTGGTGCCGGGAAGCCAGGGACTCGATCAACTGCGCGGGCGGTATTCGCGCCCGCTCTGGATCCTGATGGGCATGGTAGCGCTGGTGCTGCTGATCGCCTGCGCGAACGTGGCCAACCTGCTGCTGGCGCGCGCCACCGGGCGGCGGAGAGAGATCGGGGTGCGCCTCTCCCTCGGTGCGCCGCGCAGCCGCCTGATCCGGCAGTTGCTCACCGAAAGTCTCCTGCTGTCGTCGATGGGCGGCGTCCTGGGGCTCGCGCTGGCGTGGTGGGGCAGCCGCCTGCTGGTGACGTTCCTTTCGCATCCGGACAATCCGATTCCGTTGAATCTGAGCCCTGACGTTCGCATCCTGGCCTTTACGGCTGCCACGTGCATCGTCACCGGACTGTTGTTCGGCCTGGCGCCCGCATTCCGCGCGACTCGCGTGGACCTGACACCGGCGCTCAAGCAAAACGCGCGTGCCGGAAGCGCGCGGATGGGCGCGGGGAAAGCGCTGATGGCCTGCCAGGCGGCGCTATCCCTGGTGCTGCTGTTCGGCGCCACCCTGTTCGTGCGAACGCTGGCCAATCTGGAAAGTCTCGACGCCGGGTTCGACAAGCAGAAGCTGCTGCTTTTTGGCGTCGATGCGGCGCGGGCCGGTTACCAGGGAGCGGCTGTGAACGATTTCTACCACCGCGTGCAGGAGCGGATCGCCGCTCTTCCGGGGGTGGTATCCGCCACCGCATCCGTGCATCTTCTGTTGAGCGGCAGTACCCGCAACAAGGGATTGTTGGTGCCGGGCTACACTCCGAAACCCGGTGAGCGGCTGCATGTCCCGGTGGTGCCCGCCGGAGCGAATTTCTTTCACACGATGAAGATTCCGCTGCTTCGGGGCCGCGATTTCTCCGAGCGGGACGACGCGAGCGCGCCAAAAGTCGCGGTAGTAAACGAAGCGTTCGTGAAGCGGTATTTTGCGAACCAGGACCCGATTGGCCGGAGCATCGCATGGGACCGCACGCAGCCGGAAATGGAGATCGTGGGGGTGGCCAAAGACGCGAAGTACAACTCGCTGCGCAGCGAGCCGCCCGCCACCGTCTATCATCCGTTCCGCCAGTGGGAGGAGAGCAGTTGGATGCACTTCGAGGTGAGGACCGCGGCCGACCCGCACGCGCTGATCGCGGATGTGCGGCGCGCGCTGGCGTCGCTCGACCGCAATGTGCCGCTCTTCGACGTGAAAACACATACGGAGCAGATCGACGAGCTGCTCCTGCAGGAGCGCCTGTTTGCCAAGCTGTCGGGCTTCTTTGGGCTGCTGGCGCTGGCCCTGGCGTGCGTGGGCCTGTACGGCATTTTGTCGTACGCAGTGGCCCGCCGCACCGATGAGCTGGGGATTCGGATGGCGCTGGGGGCACAGGCGCGCGATATCGTGGCGATGATCCTGCGGGAAACGCTGCTGGTGGCGACGGGCGGACTGGCCTTGGGGATTGCGGGATCGCTCGTGGCCGCGCGTTTGGCTGCGAGTGTGATTTCGGACTTGCTTTACGGGATGAAGGCCGGCGACGCGGCCTCGGTGGCGATTGCCGCGGCGGCGCTGGTGATGGTGGCGGCGCTTGCGGGCTTCCTGCCCGCGCGGCGCGCCTCGCGGGTGGACCCGATGGTCGCGCTGCGATACCAGTAGTTGTGTAAGAACTTGCTTGAATCACCCACGTGAGGAACGGCACGATTTATCGATACCAGCGACAGGGCGGTTTCGTGCAATCCTCCATTTGCTTAAAGCTAGTTGTTTTTGTCAATGTTTCCATGTACATAGCGCATAAAATGCTGAAAAGTAAGGGGATATCGCTTGTGCCTAGGCGGAAAATATATTATATATGATAGGTGCTTGGCGCTAGGCACTTGCTTTGCTTTCAACGCTCCAAGTGGTGCTTTAAACGTTGCCCGGATGAAAGCTGTTGCGCTTCAATCCGGGGTTGAGGGCCTCGTTTTGAGGGCGTCCAAAATGAACAGCACAACAAAATCTTGAGTGTCTTTTACGTGTGCCGCTCGTAGAGAAGGAGTGTCGCTATGCCACGCGCGATACTAGCTGCGGCACTAAAATCGGAAATAGAGAAAGGGATTAAGAAGTCCGGTTCGGCCAAGAACGGAGCCGGGTTAAGCGGGAGGCTTGAAATGCCAACACCAAATAAAGTGAAAATCAGAAATGCGAAAAATGCCGACGCCAGCGCTGTCACGGCGTCTGCTGGAGACACTCACGTTGTTGGGATCGGCAATCTCCGTGTGGCTATTGAAAGCGATGGGAAGTCATGGACCGCTCAGGGTTTGGAAATCGACTACATAGCTCAAGGTTCTGATCTGGAAGACGCCAAAAAGCAATTCGAGGACGGCTTGGCGTGCACCATTCACCAGCATCTTCGGATCTACGGCAATATCGATAAGTTATTGTCGCCCGCGCCCCGGGAGGTCTGGAAGGAAGTCCTCAACCCGAAGGCAATCCGCGCGCGGTACTCTCAGATCTCTATACATGCGGTCATCAAAGAGGCATTCGGCTTCGAAAAGGTTGACTATTTGATCCTCGCCGCCGCAGCCTAAAAGGACTGAGATGGCTGACGATTCTTCCTATGCCGGCAGGGCCTCCGTAATCGATGTTTTACAGAGACATGGCGTCGAAGTATCGTGCGATGATGGCGGCGTTGGCGGCCCAGGAATGGTGATACTCGTCAAGGGGGAAAAACTAGACGCGCGGAAACTACCAGCGGAGGTATCGCGTCCGGTACTTAGATACCTTGCGCGACTTTTCGATATTCCGATACATCACTCCGCCTTGGGAGCGTTTCGGGCGGCTTGGAGTCTACAATCCGCATATGGCCCCAATGAAGCCAGGAGAACACGTTCAATGAGGGCATTGGTTGCTTTTTGCGACGCCCTGGCCTTACCGTTGCACGGAGTCTTCGCCTGTGAGTTGCTTTGATGTCAGCCTGCGTCCGGCGACACTTGAGCAGAGCTGAATAGTTGGCAGACCGAGGCCTGCTCCACTTAGCGCTGCGACGGGCCGCTGCGGCCCATGATGGGCCAAACGTCCACGATCTGGTCGCCCTGAGCGACGTAGTAGCGGTCGAAAGCATTCGTGCTCATGTCCAGATTCGTGCAGTAGATTTCCACCCGGTCGCCGAGCTTTACGTCCTTGTCGGCGTCGCTCCATCGCAGGGCTCCGTATTCCGCGCCTTGCGTGCCCACCTGCAGCCAGGGCATGCCCTTCACCTGGTCGGTGGGACGAGTGATGGCCTTGTTGCCGTAATCCGTGGTGACGATGCCGGGATGGCGCTTGCTGTCCACGGTAGTCAGGACCGTGAGCGCGCCCTTGAAATCGTTATAGACCTTTTCATCATCCTTGCCGCCGATCGTGAAGTACGCCGTATCCATGAACACGTAGGAACCGGCTTCGAGCTCCGTCAGGCCGTGCTCGTGGTCCATATTGTAGGTGCCCGTCGAGCCGCCGCTGACGATGTTCACCGGGAGACCCGACTTGCGGGCCAGCGATACCGTCTCACGCACTCCCGCCAGGTCGTCGGACGAACGCTTGCGCCGCGCCTCAAAGGTCTTGGTGTGGGCGGCGTTGCCCGAGTAAGCCATGAAGCCCTCGAATTGCGCGTGCTTCGAGCCGGCGACCTTTTGGGCCAGTTCCAATGCCGGCTGGCCGTTCTCGATGCCCTGGCGATCCATGCCGGCATAGACCGACACGGCGATTCGCAGCCGGGCGCTTCTCGCGATCGCGGCCTGTTCCACCCAATCCACCACCTGCAGGTCGTCCACCACGAACATGAAGGTGGGATCCTTTTTGGAGAGCGCCACGGCCCGCTGGATATTGTTGACGCTGGCCGGCTGCTTGGTCCACAGCACGTTTTTGATTCCCGCGCCCGAAAACAACTCCGCTTCGGCGATGGTGGCGCAGGTCAGGCCGATAGCTCCCTGCGCGATTTGACGCCGGGCGACGTCCACGCTCTTGTGCACCTTCACGTGGGGCCGCACATGGATGCCGGCCGACCGGGCCTGCGCGGCCATTTGCTTTACGTTGCGTTGGAACAGGTCCAGATCGACAATCATCGAAGGCGTGGGCAAGACGTCCTTGGTGATGTCGCGGAAGTCTCGCCGCGCTATGCGGGATTCGAACTCCTCATATGGGAAAGGGGTGCCGTTGGTTTTGGCGGCCCACACCCGGGCGACGGAGAACGCACTCGCGGCGGCTCCAGCCATCAGGAAATCGCGGCGTGATTTCATGGAATCCTCCTCGGCGGTGATTCCTATACCCTATTCCATTCGGACTCCGGGTGCAAATGGCTGAAGAAACCGAGATCACCGCAGAGACGCCCGAAGCGGGTAAACTCCGGCGCGGAGAAAGCGCGGAGAAAAACCAAGTCAAAACCTGAGAGCGCCCGGGGCCGGGTAAACGCTGGTAGCAGAGAGCGCAGAGAAAACCATGTGGCTCGATCGGGGCCGGTAGCGCAGCGTCCCGCCTGCCATCGACGCCACGAAAGGAGATCCATGGAGCGAACCATTTCATTCCGGCTCAATGGCCGGAGCGCGTCCAGGCGGCTGCGGCGGGCGTGAGACCATTCCATCCGCCACCTCACCGGCGGAGGCGTTCCGCGCGAGCGACCTCGGCTTCCAACAGCGGCAGCAGATCGCTCTGACCCAGAGCCTGATCGAGTATTCCAAGCATGGACCGGATATATGCCATGTCCAGCCTGGTCAGCCGTTCCATCAATACCGTCCGCACATCCTGCAGGTCTTTAGGACGGCCCGCAAGTATCTTCATCACGATCAGATCCTCGGGCGATGCGACCGGCACGGAGAGGCCCTCAATGTCGATTCGGACGGCCCGCTCGATGAAATCTGTCTTCGATTCCCGGACCGCCAGCACGACGTCCAGCGGCAACTGCGTGGCGACGTGCAAGAATGGCAGGACCCGCGTGCGCGCGAGAAACGGCTCGGGATCCGGCACTCGCAGGCGGAAACCGGCCTTTTCCATGTCGTGCCAGAAGCCGGCGGTATCTCCGGAACGCAGGCGGATGGTCACGTCGATATCGGCGGTGAGCCGCGGACGGCCCCACACAACTACGGCTTGGGCGCCGAAGAGGTACCAGCCATCGCACCACTTCTCTATCGGGCGGGCGGCAGCCGCCAGAAGTTCAGCGGGCGCGGTCTTGTAAGACACCCTGCAGCATCCTGGAAAGACGAACATGCGACGCCAAGTCGGCCTCGCGTTCGGTCGTATTCGGCCAATCCGGCCTCAATGTGCGGGCGTATTGGAGCAACTCGGCTGCCAGTTCGATGGCGGCGGAGGGACTTGCGGCGGCTTTCTGCTCCAACCAGCAATCCGCTTTGACGCGCTCGATCAGTTGCCAATCGCGCGAACGGAAGGCTTGGATATCAGCGGCGGTCACTGGTCCCATGCTATCATGCCACCCCCGAAAGACGGACTCGATCAGATCGACGGGATGCTCTACCAGGCGGCGTAGCGGGCGTGAGAAGCTCCCCTACTTCAACGTGAAGCCGATGTACGTGGCGCTTGTGCCAGCTCAGTTCGCGGACGGTCTTTCCACGTGATCGATGACCAGCACCTCGACCGGACCCTTGGTCGAATCGAGTTTCAACCCGAGTTGCTCCTGGATGGCGGAGAAGATCTGTGGCGGGCCGGTAGGATCGGCCGCGGGCGCGGGGCTGCCCGCATCGCTCGCACCCATGGGACGCGGAAGGCCAGCCACGGCCTGATCGGGGGTGAAAGCAAGGACGAGGTCAAATGTTTCCGTGAAGCCGGTCCTGTCAACGACCGGCCGGCCCATCACCATGGCGAGAATCCGCACGAACTCCGCCATCTGGACCTTTCCTCCCTGAATCCGCGCTCCCGACGATTCTCCCATCACCCCGACGCTTCCGCACGGAAATTTTCCGCGCACGGGTGGCGGCGTCGGACCGTTGGGATCGTTGGCGAAGCAACTTCCTTCCTTCGGCTGCGGGAGCTTCGGGCCGCTCTTGGCTACGGTGAGCGCATAGACCGGGAGTTCCCTGGTCTCGCGGTGGACCTTGAGTTGGAAGCGGTCTTCGAGGAGCGATCGGAGCTTTAGGTAGACCTGGTCCCGGGTAGCGGCTTTGCCATCGCCTTTCGCCTCGATGTTGTAGCCCTCGGATTGAATCCAGCCCGGACCTCCCGAGATCTGGAATGCCTGCATGGTATAGGCGTTCTGCATGAGAAGCTGCAGGGAGGCGTTCGCCGTGACCAGTCCGCCGCCGGGAAGCACCCTGACCAACATTCCGCGCCGATCGCCACCGACATTCAATTTGACGGACGCGACCTCGAATCGCGGCGCGGCATCCGGCTGTGCGAACAGCCCGCAGGCCGTGATGACGAGTAGAATGGCGCTCACCATGGCTCCCATTCCGGAGTGCGCCTGCGATGCCGGCCTGGACTGGCCCAGCAGCCTGGCAATGCGGTCCGCCAGCGATCCGCCATTAGCGGCGAGAGCGGCGTGGGCGTGCACCGGGCGGCACGATTCCAACTCGGCCAGGGCCTGCACATACGTCAGCACGCTGCCGCTGGCCTGTGCGGCCACGTCGTCGCAGCACAGCTCGCGCTCGGCGCGAATGTGTCCCGACACCCACCAGACCGCGGGATGGTAGAACAGCAACGCCTCGGCGACGCTTTGCAGGATGTTGACCAGGTAATCATACCGCCGGATGTGCGCCAACTCGTGAATGAGGAGCGCTTCCACCTGATCGGCCGGCAACCCGGCGAGCGCTCCAAGCGGCACCAGTACCACGGGACGAAGCCAGCCGACGACGGTGGGCGCCTCGACCAGCGCCGAGACCAACAGGCGGACCGGGCGGGAGATGCCGATGCGCGCGCCGAGCTTGCCGAGAGTCCGTTGCCATTCGGGCGGGGCAGGACGAACCAGCATCGATCGCATGCGGGCGGCGACCACCCATCCACCCAGCAGACGCACCCAGAACGCGATCGCGCCGGCCAGCCAGATCAGGACCACCCAGGGCAAAACCTGTCCGGGCCACGCGCCCGAAACGGTGGCGCGGACGGACGTGGGCAAGGTTGGAAAAGTGATGGCGACCGCGGGAACCGCGGAGGGAACGCGGCCGGCGGCATGCGCGGCAACTGGAACCAGGTCCGACGGACGCATCAGGCTCCACGTCACGAAGGGAGCGGCCAGCATGGCCGCGAGTGCCAGGCAGGCGAGGAGGTATCGCGAGTTCGGGCCGGCCGCGCGGGCCATCCAGCTTCGCGCGGCGGCATACAAAACCGAAATCGACACGCCCTGCCAGAGGAAGTGGACCAGGGTCCAGCCGAGGCGTTCCACCCACGGCTGCGCCGCGAGAAATTGCATGGCGTTCATCGGGAGCGTCCTTTCTCTTTGGTAAATGCTTTGATCATTTTGTGAATCTCGGCCAATTCCTCGCGCGAGGCGGGCTTGGCCGCCAGCGCGCCCATCACGAGGCTCTTGGCCGACCCCAGGAACGCGCGCTGCAGCAGGTCGCCCGCGATCTGTTGCTGCGTCTGTTCCTTGGGTACACCGGCCTCGTAGACGTGCGACCGGAAACGCTCGCTGCGAATGAGCAGTCCCTTTTCCGTCATCAATTGCATCTGCTTCAGGGTGGTGGTATAGCCGCAGTCTTTGCCGAGTTCTTCGTGGACTTCCCGCACGGTCGCCGGTCCCAGCCGCCAGAGAACGGCCAGGATATCGATTTCGGCGCCGGTGGGAAGCGGCAGGGTAGTTTGCCCGCGATCAGCCATCTGTGAGGATGGTGCAACGATTTAAAACGTATGTCAACGATTAAAATCGTACATCGTGATTTGGTACACGAAACTCTCCCGCCCGCCCGCGTCGGGCCTCGACCCCGCACGCACCCCGCCAATTTTTTCCACGGCCCTCTGGGAGCGCAGATTCTGTGGACTGACCAGAAAGATAACGTTGTTCACGAATTGGAAAGCGTGTCGCAGCATGAGCTGTTTCATCTCGCGGTTGTAGATGCCGCCCCAGTGGGAGCGGGCCAAAAAAGTCCAGCCGATTTCGATCTCGCTTTTCCGGGGATCGTATCCGTGGAATCGCGACGACCCGATGACCCGGCCTGCCTGCGAGTCAGTGGCGATCAACGCCCCTCCGGATTCGAGCGACTCGCGGAAGAATTCCCGGAAGACCTCCTGCCGGTAGCGGTCTTTGACGGGATGCTGTTCCCAGATGAGGGGATCGGAGGCAACTGAGTACAGATCGTCAAAATCCTCCGGCCCAAGCGGCCTGAGTTCAAGAAGCGCCCCTTTCAATACGGGCTGCAGATCGAAGGACATTCGAACATGTGGGTTGGCAGGCCAGGCGAAAGCGCCTGCCCCACCTCAGATGGTATTATGCCATCCCGGCGGTGAATTTTCCTGGGGTAACATGTTACCCGAGACGCTGGATACGCTGTCCATCGCGTCCTCGTCGATGTAGATCTTGATCTGGCTCACACGTGCGGATCAGCGCCTGTGCTGTGCTTCGAGGGCTTCGGTGGCCTGCGCCTCAGATTCCAGGTCCAGGTCGATCTCGGCCTGGTTGCCGTGGTAATAGCCAAGAGCCGCATGAACTTGCGCAAGGGACAGGTGGCCAAACTTCCCCACGATTTCCTCCGGAATCAGACCACTGGGCGATCCGGCGAACCGAGACACCCGTCCCCGCAATGCAGGGCCGGCCGCCGCGAATCTCGGGACGTCGAGAGATCAGGCTGCCTGTTTCGGTGACGGTTGCCATCGACATCAAGTGTAACGCGCTGCCGCCCGATCTCACCGAACATGACGGCCCTTAGGCGCCTGGTCAGGGAGCAGAAAAGTTTTGATCGACTCACCCTCACCGCAAACCGTCATTCCGGAGAATCGCTTGTACCACTGGCCCTCAGGTACCTCAGGCTCGCTGTCGAGCCACTTCGCCAGCAGTTCCAACTGAGATGCGGGAATCTTGCGGCTCTGGACGCGGTCGAGCAGATGCTGAAACAGAGCGGGCGGAACATTTTGGCGGCGGACTCTCGGCATACCCCGGTCCCTGGATTCCCAGACCTAGATCCCGTAGAAGCCGCGCGTGAGACGCTCTTTGATCCGTGCCGCCTCGGCGGGATTCGAAGCTGCCGCGAGTCGCTTGGCGAGCAAGCCCAGTTCTTCGGGGCCAAGGCGGTTGCCCTTGCCTTCCAGGACCGCAAGTTCCGCGGTCTCGAGAGCGACCTCTTCGCCGCTTGGCTTGCGGGCGACAACCTGGCTCCCGGTGAGCGCTTGCCGCACGAACCAGTGATAGACGGCCAGTGCGCTCTTGATCACCTCAGTTCGCTTGGAGCCCGTTAGCGCGGCCATCTGGTCAACCAGCGCAAGTTCGGCCGATGTCAGGACGGGCTGGATTCTCGCCATACTCGGATCTCCTCAATTTCTGAGCTTATCATACTCCTTTCTGCCCAATGTTGTCGAGCACGGCTGACGGCTTCCATGACTGTCGAGATTCACTGCCAATCGCGAAACCGCGCGCTCACGCTCGCAACTCTGACGGAGCCGGCTTTGAGCGTCAGCGGCTCGATCGCGTGGACCCCGAACAGCAGAGTCGCGAGCGACCGCGTCAGCAGGCACGCGCCGCCAACACCCGCCACAATCCCGGCGCCGGCC